>Ga0209050_1002037_pt1 | contig 18704 bp, 15 predicted proteins | sample Araplavi_mTSA_r2_FD_184276 | JGI IMG/M metagenome (GOLD analysis project Ga0209050, IMG submission 184276) | Arabidopsis root microbial communities from North Carolina, USA - plate scrape MF_Cvi_mTSA_r2 (SPAdes) (version 2) | ecosystem: Host-associated > Plants > Roots > Endosphere | place: USA... | reverse complement strand
CGGTGATGAAGGGCAGGAACGGGTGGAAGTGGCGCAGCGTGTGCGAGAGCACAAAATCGATGACCGCGAGCGTATTCTGTTTCCGCGCGGGATCTTCGCCGTTGAGGCTGGCCTTGCTGGCTTCGAGGTACCAGTCGCAGAATTCGCTCCAGAAGAAGCGGTAGAGCGACGAGGTGGCATCGGAGAAACGGTATTCATCCAGCGCGGCAGACACTTCGCGCACGGCCTGGTCGAGCTGGAGCAGGATCCATTTGTCGTCGCTGGTGAGCAGGCGCGGGTGGATTTCCGCTTCGAGATCGCCGGACTGCATCTGGCGGAAACGCGCGGCGTTCCAGAGCTTCGTGCAGAAGTTGCGGCCGAGCTCGACGTTCTTTTCATCGTAGGTCACGTCGGCGCCGAGCGGGGCGGAACGCATCACGCCAAAGCGCAGCGCATCGGCGCCGAACTTCGCGATGAGGTCGAGCGGGTCGGGCGAATTGCCGAGCGACTTCGACATCTTGCGGCCCTGTTTGTCGCGGATGATGCCGGTGAAATACACGTTCTGGAACGGCAGCTCGCCCATGTACTCGTACCCGGCCATGATCATGCGGGCGACCCAGAAGAAGATGATATCCGGCCCGGTGACGAGATCGGTCGTCGGGTAGAAGGTCTTCAACGTCTCGGTGTCTTCCGGCCAGCCCATGGTGGCGAAAGGCCAGAGCCAGGAGGAAAACCACGTGTCGAGCACGTCGGGATTTTGAACGAATCCATTTCTCTCAAGCTTCGTAGCGCCTTCAGGAGATAATGTTGCAGCTTCTATTTTATATCGCCCAGGTTCTACCTCGGTCGAACGACAGCCAACCACTATTTCGACGTTACCTTCGAAAACATAGGTTTCGGCGGAGGAGCCCACCAACGTTTTGACAAAAGCATTTCCCAAGTCCGACTCCATTTCCTGGAAATCCTGGATATCTGAATACTCTCGAGTCCAAACGGGAATACGATGCCCCCACCAGAGCTGGCGCGAGATGCACCAGTCCTGGATGCCTTCCATCCAGTGGTCGTACACCTTGGCCCAGCGCTCGGGGAAAAACTTCATCTCGCCGCCGGCCACCACGGCGCGGGATTTCTCCACGCTCGGGTATTTCAGGAACCACTGTTCGCTCAGGCGCGACTCGATCGGCACATCGGCGCGTTCGCTGTAGCCGACGTTATTTTTGTAAGGCTCTTCCTTTTCCAGCGCGCCGAGTTCCTTGAGCAACTCCACGGATTTGGCCCGCGCGGAGAACCGCTCGAGGCCGGCGAGGTCGGCGCCGGCGAGATCGTTCAGCACACCATTCGGGTGCATGATGTCGATCTGCGGCAGGTTGTGGCGCCGGCCGATTTCGTAGTCGGCCTTGTCGTGCGCCGGGGTCACTTTCAGCACGCCGGTGCCGAAGTCGAAAGCCACGGCGTCGTCGCCGATGATCGGCAGCGCGGCCTGATTTTCCCGAGGCAGCGGACGGCGCGCGGTCTTGCCGATGAGATCGGCGTAGCGCGGGTCTTTCGGGTTCACCGCGATGGCGGTATCGCCGGGGATGGTCTCGGGGCGGGTCGTGGCTATGGTGAGGAAACGGCCGGGCTCTTCGATCACTTCCACTTTGAAGTAATAGAGGAAGCCGTTCTGCTCCTTCATGACCACCTCTTCATCGCTCAGCGCGGTGAGCGACGCGGGGCACCAGTTCACCATGCGTTTGCCGCGGTAGATGCAGCCCTTTTTGTAAAGGTCCACGAAGACGCGGGACACGCAGCGCGAGTAGTCCGCATCCATGGTGAAGCGTTCGCGCGACCAGTCGCACGAGGCGCCGAGCTTTTTCAGCTGCTGGATGATGATGCCGCCGTACTTGTTCTTCCACTCCCAGATTTTGCCCACCAGCGCTTCGCGGCCGAGGTCGTCGCGGTGCTTGATCACGCCCTCTTTGCGCAGGGCTTTCTCCACCGCGTTTTGCGTGGCGATGCCGGCGTGATCGGTGCCCGGCAGCCAGAGCACTTCCTTGCCCTGCATGCGCGCGCGGCGGGCGAGGATGTCCTGGATGGTGTTGTTCAGCACATGTCCGAGGGTCAGCACGCCGGTCACGTTCGGCGGCGGGATGACGATGCTGTAAGCGGGACGCGCGCGCCCTCCGGCGACGGAGGCTTCCGCGCGGACTCGCGCCGGGTCGGCGGCAAAGCAGCCGCGTTCGAGCCAGAAAGCATACCAGCGTTCTTCCACGCTGGTGGGTTCGTAAGTCTTCGCGAGTTCGGACATGATCGGTAGAAAAAGGGTTGGGACTGTTCCCCGGGGCGCTGCATTTGGCAAAGCGAAAGGGCGAAGCGCAGGAGACTCGCGCTCGGCGATTCCCTTTTGGTAAAGGGCGTTTATGTCTCCTTCTCCCGCTTCGATTTTCCGGCCGGTCCCCGCACTGGGGCTGGCTCTGCTCGGCCTGCTTTCCGCCTGTGCGCACAAAGAAACCACCGATGTCGCCGATCCGGCGGCGGCGTATTCCGATGTGGTCAACCACACTGATGAGCCCGTACGGGAGTGGGCGCGCATCGACGATCCGAACAATACCGACGATGGAACTCCCTCCAGCGCTCCCGTCCGCCGGGCAACTCCGGAGAAAGCCGCCGACCACGAACGGGAGGATGCCAGCGCCGAGGCGCCCGATCCCGCACTCCGAGGCCAGGCCCCCTGGGTAGCCGCCAACGGGCAAAAAGGAGGAGCGTCGACCAAAACGGCGGGAACGGCGACGAAGTCGTATGGGCGGGCGGTTCGTCCCGGAGGCAATCATTCCGGCCCGTCGCCGATTCTCACCCGGGGCGAAGAAGCGGCACTGAAAGAAAAGCAACGGCAAAAAGCCCAGCAACAACAGTAGGACGGCGTACAGAATTCCGTGACCCCGAGGCTGGAATCAGTCTCGACAGAAGGAGCTTTGGCAGTACGTTCCGCGCCCGATGCTCAGGGACACCATTTTCGCCGCCGCTTTTGCCCTCATGGGCTTGGGCCCGGTTTTTGAGCCAGGCTCCGCCTGTGCCGCGCAAACGCAGGGAGACTGGACGCTCTACAAGATCGACGGGCGCGACTACGTGACCATGGAAAACGTCTCCGATTTCTATGGTATGAACGCGGTCAACCGGACGGAGAAGGGCTTCGAAGTGCGCGGCGGCGCCCGGTCGCTGAAAGGCGAGCTGAACTCGAAGGAGTTCTACATCAACAATATCAAGTTCAACCTGAGCTACGACATCCGCGAGCAGGACGGCCACGTGTGCCTTTCGCGCATGGACCTGACCAAGCTGCTGGAGCCAGTGCTCCGCCCGCAGAAGATCAAGGGCGCGGATGAACTGCACACGGTGGTCCTCGATGCCGGCCATGGCGGCCACGACAAGGGCGCCTGGAGCCCGTACGGCTACGAGAAGGATTACACGCTGGATGTGATCCTGCGCACCCGGAAGCTGCTCATGGCGCAGGGCTACAAGGTGGTGCTCACCCGGGCGGACGATACCTTCGTCTCGCTCTATGACCGCGCGGCGATCGCCAACCGGCAGCAAGACGCGATTTTTATCTCCGTCCATTTCAACTCCGGCGGCGCCGGTACGGGTCTGGAAACCTACACGCTCGCTCCGCGCGGCGTGCCTTCGATGATGGCGGATGGGCCGTCCGTTTCGGACCTCGCCCCGCAACCCGGCCATGTGAACGATCCGCAGAATATGGCGCTCGCGACGGCAACGCATGCGGCGCTCGTAGTGCGTTCGCGGCTGTACGATCGCGGGATCAAACGCGCACGGTTCGTGGTGATTCGTGAAACGACCATTCCCGCGGTGCTGATCGAGGGCGGTTTCCTCAGCCACTCTTATGACGCGAAGGTGATCGCGACTCCGGAATACCGTCAGCAGATGGCGGGGGCGATTACGACTGCCGTGAACAATTACCGCCGCGCGGTGGGGCATACCGCCGCCGTGGTCGCGCAGGACAGCACCGGCGGCACGCAGCCGCGGGTGCGGATCAATCCCGGTGAAGTCGGACCGCGGACCGAAGCCAGCGTGCCGAACGCTTCGGTTTCGAACTGACCTTGCGAGTGGAGCGAGCCATACACTCCGAGCGCGTTTTGGAAAACCACACGCGAGTAATAGCGAGCCACGATTGAGGAAAGAGTGACGTCGCGCTGCGACGCATTGATTTCAAAAACGTCCTCGGAGAGGCCGTTCCACCTTGCTTCGCAAAAGTCAGGCTCGCTATCGCTCGCGGAACCAAGATGGCCATTGATCGCGAGCCACCACCTGCTTCACGCTACGCCCTTCTCCTTCCGCCACGCGCCATGACTTTTCCGCCTTCCTCTGATTCCACCCATGCGCCGGTTGGCGTTTTCGACAGCGGGTTCGGCGGGCTGAGTGTGTTGAGGGAATTGCGGCGCACGCTGCCGGAGCTGGATTACACGTACCTCGGCGATAGCGGCCGGGCACCGTACGGGGGACGCGATTTGAATACGGTGCTCGATTTCGCCGAGCAGTGCGTGGAGCGGCTCTTTGGTGAAGGGTGCCGGGTGGTGGTGGTCGCCTGCCACACGGTTTCGTGCGTGGCGCTGCGGCATCTGCAGCATCGCTACGCCTCGGAGGACCGGCGGATTTTGGGGGTGACGATTCCCGCCGCGGAAAATGCGGTGGCGCTGACCAAAGGGCACATCGGTTTTCTTGGGACGTCCCGCACGGTGGCGTCGCACACCTTTCGCACGGAGGTGCACAAGCTGGACCCGAAAATACGAGTGACGGAAATCGCCGCGCCACTGCTGGCGCCGATCGTGGAAGAAGGCTGGGAGGATACCGAGATCGCGCGGCAGGCCATCAGCCGCTACATGGAGGGCTTCACGGATATCGATACCTTGGTGCTCGGCTGCACCCACTATCCCCTACTCTTCGGAGCGTTTCAGGCGGTGGTACCGGCTGGCGTACAGATCGTGAATCCGGCCGCATTTGTGGCGAGCCGATTCGCGAACTGGCTGGAACGGCATCCCGGGTTCGCCGGGCCGGGGCGAGGGGAACTGCGCGTGCTTTCCTCGGGGGACACCGCGCGGTTTGCGCGACATGGAGCGCGATTCCTGGGTGAACAACCGCCCCGCGTGGAGCATGTGGCCGAGTATCGCGGCCGCCTGACCCTGGCGCCGGAAGGCATGGAGCCAGCGGGGCAGTTTGTGCGGGAGTAGAATCCGCGGGAGACGTTCTCATTGAGAGGCGGATTTGAATCCGCCGCTCCCCATTAGGCATGTCTCGGCCTAACCCTGCCTAGCTCGCAGCGGGAGGAGGCGGCGTGCTCTCTTCTTCGGCTTCACGTTCGCGCCAGGCGGCCACGGCGGCTTCGTAGACGTTGCGCAGTGGGACGCCGGTGGCTTCGCTGGCGGCGCGGACGCTTTCGAATTCCGGGGCGACCTGGACCACGCGTCCGCCTTTGAGGCCGAGCTTAATCTGCACTTCGCCGTAAGGTGTCTGGACCAGCTTGAAGCGGCGGGCCAGCTTGAGCCGGGTGATCTTTTCAATCCGGACTCCGAAGGCGGTGGTCTCGGTCAAAATCAGATCGGCCAGCGCATCGCGAACGCCCTCTTCACACAGGGCCGAGAGCATGACGCCCGGGCGGTGCTTTTTCATGAAGATCGGCGTAAACCAGACATCGAGTGCACCCGCGGCCAGCAGCCGCTCCATCGCCACGCCCAGGACCTCCGCAGGACAATCGTCCACGTTGGTTTCCAGACGGTAAACCTCGTCGAGTTCGAATCCGCCGACCATAAGATTAGCCCTCCGCGAGTTCGCCGAGCACAGCCCGGAGAACGTTGGGCCGGGAGGCCAGGTCGCGCGAGCCGACCCCATAGCCAATCCGGCTGATTTTCAAGGCGGGCATGGGCCCGAAGCTGCCGGCGAATTCCGCCACGATCGCCGCCCCGGTGGGGGTGATGAGTTCGTGCGGTTCGTCGAGCTGGCCGAGCGGGATGCCCTTCAAAATTTCGAGCGTGGCCGGCGCCGGAACCGGGAAGGTGCCGTGGGCGCACTCCACCGTCCCTCGGCCATCGAGCAGCGGCGAGGCGTAGATTTTGTCGACGCCGAGCGATTCAAGGCCGATGCAGGTCAGCACGATATCGGCGATCGAATCGAGCGCGCCGACTTCGTGGAAATGGACGTCGTCCGCCGAGACGCCGTGGATCTTCCCTTCGGCTTCGGCGATGCGCTGGAAGATGCCGAGCGCGTGTTTTTTCACGAAGGGAGAAAGCTCGCTGCTCGAGATGAGCTCACGGATTTGCGCGTGGCTGCGCTCTTCGTCATGGTGGTGATGGTGCCCGCCGCAGCAGTCGTGATCGTGATCATGGTCGGCGTGCGCGTGAGCATGTTCGTGCCCGTGTTCATGTTCATGCGAGTGTCCTTCGTGGGTGTGCTCGTGATCGTGATCGCCGTGATGATGGTGGCCAGAGCATTCCTCGCCGTGCTCGTGGGCGTGAGCGGGCTCATGCTCGTGCTTATGTTCATGCGAGGGCGTGTGCCCCTCATGAGAGTGTTCGTGCTCGTGGCCATGATCGTGGTCGCAGCAGCCTTTCTCGTGCGAATGTTCGTGGGCATGAGCGTGAGCGTGCTCATGGCCATGTTCATGCCCATGCTCCTCCTCATCGTGGTGATGATGATGGCCGTGACCGTGTTCATGCTCGTCCTGATCCGGCGTGTGGGTGGCGCCTTCGTGGATCGAGAATTTAACGCCTTCGATCTCCTTCCGCTTCTGGCGGTCGTAGTGCATGTGGAAATCGCCGATGGCCAGCTTGGAGAGTTCCCACTCGAGCGTGCTGGGTTTGACGCCGAGGTCGATGAGCGCACCGACGGTCATGTCGCCACTGATGCCGGAGATGCAGTCGAAATAAAGAGCCTTCATGGAGTGGTGAGAAGAGAGGAGGGGAGCAGGGACGAGGTGAGGTGACAGGGATGAAATCGGACGTGGACGGGACTACGAGGGGGCAACCCCGAGGCCGCCTTCCGCTTTGGCTTTCCATGCAGCCAATTCGCGAAGGTTGATTTTGCCGTCGTAAAGCGCTTTGCCGATGATGCAGCCGTAGAGGCCGGTCATTTCCGCGAGGCGGTGCACGTCTTCGGCACTGCTGACGCCGCCGCTGGCGACGACCTGGCACTGCACGGAGGAAAGCACGCGCTGGGTTTCCACGAAGTTCGGGCCTTGAAGCATGCCGTCGGTGGCGATGTCCGTGTAGATAATGGTGCCGGCGCCGGCGTCTTCCACTTGCCGGGCGAGATCGAGCGCGCTGAGGCCAGCACTTTCGGTCCAGCCTTTCACGGCGACGATGCCGTTCTTGGCATCGATCCCGACGGCGATCCGAGCGGTGCCAAATTCGCGGGCCATATCGCGAACGAAATCGAGCGACTCAGCGGCCCGGGTGCCGATGATCACGCGGTCCACCCCGGCGTCGAGCGCCCGACGGACAGCGGCTTCGCTGCGAATCCCACCGCCCAATTCCACCGGCATGTCGACGGCGTCGCAAATAGCGCGGACGCTGTGGAGGTTGCGCTGCTCGCCGGTGAAGGCGGCATCGAGGTCAACGAGGTGGAGGTAATCGCCGCCTTCCTCGTCCCACTGGCGGGCAAAAGCCGCGGGGTCGCTGGAGTAGACAGTTTTCTGGTCAGCTTTGCCCTGGCGAAGTCGGACGACTTCACCGGACATGAGATCGATGGCAGGTAAGAGGAGCACTAGGCGGTTAGGGAAAAGGGTCGGAGAAAGCGGTAAGCGACCTTCGCGGGGAAGACAAGCGTGGGCAAATTGCGGATTGGGATTTCGGACTACGGATTTGAGGGCGCAATCTGCAACCCCGGCGGGGCAAGGGGAGGACAGGACTGCATCGCAAAGACTGCGAAGCGACAGCACAAGGAGTGCAGCAGTCGGAGAAACGGATCCGACAATCCTGAAAATCCCGTCAATTCTGTCCACCCCATTGCAGCATGCATTCCCAAGTTGGGCGCAATCCGCAATCCACGACCACAGGGAGAAACGATGCTACAGGTGAAACCAGTGCATCATCCAACGAAGCCTCTCATCGGCACTTGCGCCTGGAGTTACGACGACTGGCGCGGGGTTTTCTACCCCGAACACCTGCCTGCGGGAGAACGGCTCGCCTACTTTGCCCGGCACTTTGGGACGGTGGAGGTCGACTCCACCTTTTACCACTCCCCTGCCCCACACGTGAGCGAGCACTGGGCCGAGGCGACACCGGCAGATTTCGTTTTCTCGGCCAAACTACCCCGGCAGCTGACCCATGAGTTGCGGTTGCGCGACTGGCAGGAGCCGTTGGAGGCGTTCCTGGAAGGGATCGCTCCGCTGCACCGAAAACTCGGCTGTGTGTTGATCCAACTGCCGCCGTTTTTCGCCCTGCGGCACGATGAACACGCGCTGCGCGATTTTATCCGCCACCTGCCGTCAAAGCCGCGCTTCGCGGTCGAATTTCGCGACCCGGCTTGGCATCTGCCGCGCATCGTGCACCTCTTGGAGGAACATCGCGTTTGCTGGGCTTGGAACGACACCTCCACGCCGGAGCACGCCAACGAAGCTCCCTTTGGATTCTGGCCCCGAACCACCGATTTTCTGTACGTGCGACTGCTCGGCGATCTGGATACGAAATACCACGCGGACGGCAGCCGGATTCATCAGTACCGCCAGTTGCAATGGCCCCGAACGAATGCGCTCGACGGCTGGGCGGAAAAAATCCGCGTGGCCCACGCGCAGATGGGGCAGACGTTCGTCTATGCGGCGAATCACTTCGAAGGCCTCGGCCCAGCGACTGCAGCGCGGATCGCCGAGCGGCTCGGGCAATCCGTGGCGATGCCTTCAGCCGATGAATTGGCTGGCCGCGACACGAGGCAAATGACTTTGCTTTAAAACAAGTAGGAATTGGCGCCCGAGTTTACGGCCATCTCATCGCAAGCCTTGTAGGTTGTGCTGGAACTGCTCGATCAGGGGGGCGAGGTCCATTTTGGTCTCGGCGCTGGCGTCGCTGTAGAAGCTCTTGAGGCCTTGATCGATGATCTTCTGGGCGTTTTGGTCCTGATCGCGCAGGCCCTCGGGGGGCATGCCTTCCTGTTCCTGGAGGTCCTTGAGGGCGCGGTTGACGAAGCGTTTGCGCTCTTCGGGGCGCATTTTATTGAGCGCCTCCATCATTTGTTTGAAACCCTCGGGCAGGGTCAGATCGAGAAAACGATTCTGCTCCTCGGGGTTCAAGGCGCGGAAAAAGCGGTCGAGTTTGCGGTTGAGCCGGACTTCGCGGCGCTGGGCATAGGTCAGCGCGTTGAGCTGACGGGCGATTTTTTCCATCTCCTGGGTGCGCTCGGCGCTGGAGCGGCCCTCGACGGAAACGGACTCCACATACGCCGCCACCGATTGCGGAGTGGGTTTGTGGGCTTTCGACCACCAGATGGCGCTGCCGGCCAGCAGCCAGACGACGGCGAGAATGAGCGCGGCTTTGATCCAGAGGGGACGCATAAAAGCGAGCGTAGAATGAGTTTGGAAAAGCGCCAGTCCAGTCAGCCGAAGGCTGCACCTCCCGGAATTCTATCGCATTTATCGAGAATTTATTTTCAGGCGATGCTGCCGAAGGACGATTCCATCTTCGGAGAGAAAAACCGCCGTCTCCCATTGATCGTGACCACCATCGAATGATTCCGACTTTGAGAAGCTGCTGACGCGATACTCCATTTTCTCCGCGTCGTATTGCACAAGCTTGCCGGCGAGGATGCCGGGAAAATCGAAAATTGCCTCACCTGGTTGCAGAACGGTGACCCAGCGAAGTTTCTCCCGCAGGAGGGCGTTCGTTCGCCACATTTGGCGCATGGTCTTCCTTTGCTCGACCGAACGCCCGGACGGGGGCACAGCCAAAAGAGACCGAAATTCGCGGATCGAGGGATCCTCCTCCTCCAGGGCGAAGGTTCGGGACAGCAGAACGGCACCAATGACCAAGGCGGTGGAGAGGGAACGCATAAAAGAGGAGGTAGCGGCAGTATGGCCGCGTTTCACGCGGGGAAAAGACCCGGCTCGGCACTCGACAAGCTGCATCTCGCACACGAGAGAACTCCCCTTTCCTCAATGACCTCCCAAACTGCTCGTGATCGTTTGCTCGAAAAGCTCCATGCCTCCCTCGTCGAAGGGACGTTTGTGAAGCTGACCCTGAGCGAACCGCTCAGTAATACCGGGGGACCCGGGGACGCCGGCGTCGGGGAGCCGGACCTGCGCAATGTATATGCGCGGCCGGTGGACTTGAAAGAGGGGCCGCGGATTCAGTTTGTGTACCACTACCGGCAGCGGGATGTGACGAAGAACTTCCGGGCGGACGCGGTGCCGGAATTGGTCGCGGAGATGCTGGAGAGCGAGTTTGCCCAAGCTTATGTCTTTACGAATACGGGCGACTGGCATTGGCGCGGACCAGGTGAAGGGCGGCTGAAGGCGAAACGGCCCACGTTTACGGCGCCGGTCTCGGCCGAACACGACCGGGCGCGGACCCGGGCGATCGATGCGGCGCCCTGGCTCACGGCCCTGGGGGTCACGGGTGCGGATGGTTCGGCGCGCGCCGGCATGGCAGATAAGCTGCGGCAGATCGAGCGCTTCACCGAGCTGTTCGGGCATCTGGTCGAGGGCGGCCCGCTCGCGGAGGCAAACGAACTGTGCATCGCGGATCTCGGGTCCGGGAAAGGTTATCTCACTTTCGCCATTCACACCTTCTTTCAGCGGCGGGGCGCCGAGGTGAACACCGTGGGAGTGGAAATCCGCCCGGAACTCGCTTCGGGCGCGAACAAAGCGGTGCAGCTGGCCAAGCTCGACGGGCTTCATTTTCACGCCGGCGATATCGCCAGCTTTGCGCCGGAGGGGCCGCTCAATGTGCTCGTCGCGCTGCACGCTTGTAATACCGCCACTGACGATGCGCTCCATCTGGGCATCAAGCAGGGGGCGCAGCTCATCGTCGTCGCGCCGTGCTGCCACCAGGAAGTGCGCCCGCAAATCGAGCCCCCGGCGGTTTTGGCGCCCGCCTTGCGGCACGGTATTTTGCTCGAAAGGCACGCCGAATTGCTCACCGACGCCATTCGCGCGCTCCTTTTGGAGATTCACGGGTACGAAGCCCGGGTCATTGAATTCATTTCACCGGAACACACGGGCAAAAACCTCATGATCACCGCCCAACGTCGGGAAAAACCTGTCGATTCCGAGGCAAAACGCCTCCAATTGCGTGAATTATTGGCCTTTCATGGGGTCCGTGAGCAGCGATTGGCGCGTTTGTTAGATGAACTTTGAATGAACTAGAGGTTGCAATCGGCTACAGCCCCAATAGCAGTCCCGCGCTTCAACATTTTCATGGCAGAAAATTCCTCCCTGGGCCCGCAAGACGGTGCCGTCCACACCCTCGACCATGTCGATCAATATCTCATGGTCGGTCAGGAATCCGACGCATCGGATATTCATCTCGGCGTCAATACTCCCCCAGTCTGGCGGCGTTACGGCTCGCTGGAGCCGATCTGGTTGCAGGCCGATAAGCTGACCGCCGCCGATACTCGCCGACTCGCCTACGGCTTCCTTACCGAACCCCAGCAAAAGGTACTCGAAGAGCACGGCGACATCGACTTTGCCTATTCGAATCCGAATGGCCGTTACCGCGCCTCGGTCGTGCGCCATCGCCTCGGCATCGATCTCGTCTTCCGTATCATCAATAGCAAGGTGCGGACGATGGACGAACTGGCGCTGCCGGAGTCGCTCAAGCAGCTGACCAAATATCACAACGGCCTGATCCTCGTGACCGGTGCCGTGGGCTCGGGCAAGTCGACCACGCTGGCGGCGATGGTGGACTTCATCAACGAGAACCGGCACGACCACATCATCACTCTCGAAGATCCGATTGAATACGTGATCAATTCAAAGAATTGCCACGTCACCCAGCGCGAGGTGCACACGCACACCCGGAGTTTCGGCGCCGCGCTGCGCGGTGCGCTCCGTGAAGATCCGGACGTGATCATGGTCGGTGAAATGCGCGACCTGGAAACCATTCAGCTCGCCATCACCGCGTCGGAAACCGGCCACTTGGTGCTCGCGACGCTGCATACCGGCAACGCTTCGCGTACCCTGGACCGCGTGCTCGACGTCTTCCCCGTCGATCAGCGCGAGCAGATCCGCATCATGGTCTCGGAATCGCTCCGCGGCGTGGTGTCGCAGCAGCTCGTGCCGCGCAAGGATGGCCGCGGCCGCGTGCTCGCCCTCGAAATTCTGACCAACGTGCCGGCCGTGGCTTCCACCATTCGCGAAGCCAAGACCTTCATGCTCCCGGGCATCATCCAGACCAACCGCAAAGCCGGCATGCGCCTCATGGATGACGCGCTGACCGAGCTGTACGATTCCGGCCTCATCTCCGGCGACGAAGCCTACGCCCGCGCCGAGCAAAAGAGCCTCATGCGCCAGCACATCGCGCAGAACCCTCAAGCCTGATCCCGCGTCACGGAGCAAACCCCAACCCACCTTTTTCTCTTACCTCCCTGACATGGCTTACATCGATCAGTTTTTCGAAGTCCTCGTCAACGCCGGCGCCAGCGACTTGCACCTCGGCGAAGGCCAGCCGCCCAAGATTCGCCGCCACGGCGAAATCGTGCCGATCCGCAATGAGCCTCTCACCCACGATGAGATGGCGTACATGATGAGCGAGATCAGCGGGCCCGAACGCTGGCAGCGGTACAATGAAGTGGGCGACCTCGATTTCGCCTACGAAATGGACGAGCACTCGCGGTTCCGGTGCAACTTCCTCAAGCAGTCGTACGGCCTCGGCTGCGTCTTCCGGCTCATTCCGACGAAGATCATGAGCCTCGAAGCCCTCGGCATCCCGCCGGTGGTCAAAGAGTTTGGCCATATCCGCGGCGGCCTGGTCCTAGTCACCGGCCCGACAGGTTCCGGCAAGTCAACGACGCTGGCCGCGCTGCTCGATTACATCAACGCGAACTTCAACCGCCACATCATCACGGTCGAGGAACCGATCGAATTCGTCCACGGCAACAAACGCTCGATCATCACCCAACGCGAAGTCCCCGAGCACTCCTCGACCTTCCCGCAGGGTCTGAAAGCCGCGCTGCGCGAAGACGCGGATATCGTCCTCGTCGGTGAAATGCGCGACCTCGAGACCATCCAGCTTGCGCTGACCGCGGCGGAAACCGGACTCCTCGTCTTCGGGACCCTGCACACGAACAACGCCCGCAAAACCGTTGATCGTATGATCGACGTGTTCCCCAGCGACCAGCAGGCGCAGGTGCGCACCATGCTGGCCAACTCGCTCCGCGGCGTCGTCGCCCAGCTCCTCCTGAAGAAGATGGATGGCGGCGGCCGTCTTGCCGTAAATGAGATTCTCGTCGTCAATTCTGCAGCGAGCGCCATCATCCGTGAGGGCGCGACGCAGAAGCTGCAGGACGTGATCGTCGGCGGCAAAGGCCAGGGCATGCAGTTTATGGACGACGCCATCTGGCACGTCATGCAGCAAGGCATCGTCAGTCCGCATGAGGCGTACATGAAGGCCATTGATAAGAATCGCTTCAGAATGTTCCTCCCGCCGGAGGACGCGGGACTGTAAAGGTTTGGCTTAAAACAGGGTCGACGCAGCGCCCGGAGGGGCGCGTGCGATCGAAGCGTGCACGTAAACCGGGTGGAAGAGCTTCTCCCGAGGGCGTATTGCGACGATCATTTCGCAATACGCCGCCGCACTTTCACCTCATCGGCTCGCTCTGCACGCGCAGAATTGCATGTGTAAATGACGGGGGTGCGTTCACCTTGGGAACGCCTTCAGGAGGGGGACTTCCATCAGCAGATCTAATTTCACCGCCCTCCGGAATGTAATTAAAACCGGCACATTCGCACCACACCGCCTATAAAAAGGCGGAATTGTCACACAAAGACTGCAACTAAGGGGTTGCCCTGATGCGACGGGTCTGGTTGAAACGATGCATCCGTGCGTTCCCCGGCGCGCGGCTTGCTAGTCTCACCCGCGCTCATGTCATTTTTAAATAAACTTCTCGACCGCTTCGACTTCCAGACGGCGCACTGGGATACGCGGGTGGCTATTGCCCTGTTGATTCTCTGGGGAGTGATTTTGGCCTGCGCGATCTCCAGCATTCGTTCGCAGGGTTTGAGCGAAGGACAGCAACGTTTTTGGACCGGTGTGGTGGTTTGCCTGCCGGTGCTCGGCCTTCTGGCCTACCTTCCTTTCTCGGTGAAACGAGAGGAAGTCCCCCACTATTTCCGCTTCCGGGCTCAAGGTCGCCCGCGTCGCGCAGGAAATTCCGGTAAATCCAACCGCCCCGACGTTCACTAATGACCGAGCGGCCCCTCGGCCTAACTTCACGGCGAACGAAGCCCTGTGGCTCGGCTCCTCGGCGTCTACGCCGCAGCCTAAGCCCCTTGGCGGCTTTGCTCCTGGCGGCTTGGTGCCTCCCAGGTCACGCGCAGGATGTCACCGGCGACGTTTCGGACGCGCCGAGCGACTCTTCCTCCCAAGTCGAGACGGGCGAACTGGCCACCGGTGCCGGCCCTATGCCGAGCAATGCCTTCCGAACTGATCCCGCGGTCGGCGTTCCCTATCGCAGCCTTTTCCGGAATACCCGCCGGCAGCCGTTCCGGCAGTATGTCGACTCCGAGCAGGGAGCTCCCGGCGAAGGCCACGAAAGCACTGGCGCCTCGGTTCAGGTTCCCTTCCTCAATATCGCTTTTCGCGCCAACGCCGTTCACGACCTGAACATCATGAGCCGCGGCTTCGAACCCGGGGATGCGGATCTCAAGGTCGGCCCTCTCTTTTTCAAACTGCGCGCCCTGAGCGGGGCGGTTCTGGCCACGGATAACGCGAACCTGACCCACGATGGCCGCGAATCAGGCGCCATCGCGATCGCCGCGCTCTCCGGCAGTGTGATCGCCCAGCTCACGGAAAGCGTGCGTCTCTCGGCCACCGGTTCGATCGTCTGGCTGCCGTTCAAAGGCAAAATCGGCTTTGTCAGCAACGCTGCCTTTTTCCACTTCGGCCTGAATGGCGATGAAGACGTCGACTTCCGGCTCGCCCAGCTCACTTGGGACGGAAAGATCGGCGAATGGGATGTCACGATCACCGATTCGTTCGACGCCTTTTTCCCGACCGACTTCTTCAACGGTTTCGGCGCCTACGACGATACCCTGTACGAGGGCACGGATTTCAACGCTTTCGATCAGATCGGCCGATACCGTTTCGGGCAGGGTGCGCGCACCCGCGGGGATTACGATGGGGAATATCGCAGCCGGACGGAAGAAGGCGACGTGTCCTTCGACGATACAATTTATCGCAACCGCGCGGAAATCATCGCCCAACGGATGTACCCCGGCCCGATCCGCCTTCGTCTGAAGGCTTACCGCGAGGATCTCTGGTACAATCAGGGGAACCGCGGGCTGCCGACCATCCGCGAAGGGTTTTCCGCCTTTGCCCGAGCCGAGCGCGCCGATCTTCGATTCAAGCCGTACATCAGCTACAGCGCGAATCGCAACGACGACGAGGGCGAGTTCAACCAGGTCCTGGTCGCCGGCTTTAGTGGCCCCATCACGGATCAACTCTTCTGGAACACCTACGCGGGCTATTACATGCCGGCGGATTCGGAGAATACCCGGTTCATCGCCGGTACCAGCTTCAAGCATCTGGCCGGGCCCTATACCACTGAGACCCTCTTTGTCGGGCGGGAGGTCAACGACGAGTTCAACAACACCGAAATCAACGACCGGATCACCTACCGCCTGTACCAGGTGCTGGGGCCGCGCCTGTTCAGCACAGCCTACGCCGAGTACGTGCAGGCCCAACCGGACGACGATTCCGATCTGCGGCGGAAGGAATACCGCCTGGGCGCGACGGTATCTTTCGAGCCGGGGCCGAAGACGAACGTTTCGCTCGCTTACCGCTACAGCCGGCTGGAGGCCAACGATTCGAGCTTCCTCTTCCCGGATACCGATCGGGACGTGGACAGCACGAGTTCGACCCAACAAACGGTGCAGTTGAGTATCGCCTACCGGTTTACCGACACTTTCCAGGCCCGTCTGCTCTATCGCTACCAGCGCCGCGATACCGATGTGGAGTCGGATTCGTACTACGAAAACCTCGGTTACTTCTCGCTCACCAAATATTTTGAATAGTGTGACCCATTCGGCACAAGACCAGCATTAGCAGTATTGACTCTGTAAATCGACCCGGTTAAACGCCACGCCACCCGCCACGAATTTCCTGATTTCTCCGTATTCTCCATAGTCGTCTCCTTCTTACCCGATCTGCCCAACCCATGATCATTTCCCGTCGTTTCACACCCTACGCACTGGCTCTCCTTCTGGGCGCGCTATCGCCGGTGAGCGCCCAAACCCCGCAATTCCGTGGAGCAGTGGATATCAAAGCCACCCCGGAACCGGTTTCGCGCCCGGCGATCACCTCGACGCCGGTTTCCACGCCTTCGATCACGACGACGACGCCGTCCACGCCGACCCGGACTTCGGCCAGCTCGGATGACCTCGAAGAGAAACGCGAGACGCTCGAACGGGAAATCCAGTACGGCAAAACCAAGCTGGAAGCCTCCCAGAAGAAACTCGCCATCCAGAGCGCGGTCGGCAATGCCGAACAGACCGAACGCCTGAGCAATGAGGTCAAGGATTGGGAAGCCCGGATCAAGGTCAGTAAGGACGAACTCGCAGCCGTGGAAGGGGAACTGGATCGCCTGCATCCTGCGGCAACCGGTGGCGGCGAAAACGACGTGATCGTGCCTGGGGAAAACCTCGAAATCTTCGTGAACGAAGACCCCTCCTTCAACGGCCGCTATCAGGTGCGCCGTGGTGGGTACATCATTCTCGCCCAGGTCGGACGTATCCCGGTGGCGGGCAAGACCATCGAACAGGCCGAAGCCGCCGTGCGCCGGGCGCTGGAAAGCTCCCAGCTCACCCGCGCGACCGTCATGCTCGAGCGCATCAGCGGCGCAGACGTGGAAACCGGCCCGCTCATTTTCCTCTCCGGCGCTTTCAAGAATCCCCGCCCCTATCGCATCCCGACCGGCACCGCGCCGACCTTGGTCAGCCTCATCCTGAGCTGCGGCGGGGTCACCCGGAATGCCGACCTCACCCAGGTCAAAATCATGCGCATGGCCGGCGGCAAGAGCGTCGTCGAAGAAGTGAATCTCCAGAAGATCCTCGAAGGCGGCGGCCTCAACTCCGACGTGAGCCTCGCGGAAGGCGACGTGATCACCATCCCGTCGGGCCCCTCGAACCTCATCTACATCACCGGCAATGTGCGCCGCTCGGGCAGCTACAATCTTGCCCCAGGTGAACGCCTCTCCGGCTACGGTGCGATCCTGAAAGCGGGCGGCCTCTCCCGTTTCGCCGACGAAAAATCGACCTACATCCTCCGCGCCATGCCGGACGGCACCAAGCGCAAGATCCCGCTCAACTTGGGCGACATCAAGAAAGGCCGCAAAGCCGACGTCGTCCTCGAGACCAACGACATCATCGTGGTCCCCGAGAAGTGGTTTAGCTTCTAAGCGGAAGACCGCGAATTTCGTTTCCAATCCGGGTCGCGCCTCAGGGTGCGACCCGGATTTTTTTTGTGCCCGCGCGAGCGCAGCGAGCCTCATGGGTCCCTCCGGGGCAGCGCGTTGCGCTGCCGGGAAATTGCTCACGTAGTCCGAGCAAAGAAGGCGCGATCCTCGCTGGCCGCCCCCTGCCCAAAGCGACGATTTTTTCCCGCTCGCGCCCAAAGATTCCACCGGCGAAAAGGTTAAGTTCTCCAACTCCCCATGCTTTTTCGCACTTCCAGCTCTCTCTTTCTCCTGACGCTCGCGAGCGCCTACGGGCTGGACGCGGAGGTCATTTTCGAGCGGGACGTTCGGCCCATCCTCAAGGCCCACTGCACTCACTGCCACGGCGAGGAGGAAAAACCCTCCGGCGGGGTCGATCTGCGGCTGCGGCGTTTCATGGATCGGGAGCTGGACGGTGGCCTGCATGTGCTGGTGCCGGGCAAGCCGGAACAAAGCGAGATGCTGCACCTCGTGCGCAGCGGGGAGATGCCGGAGAAGGGCAAAAAGCTTTCTCCGGAGCAGATCGCCATTCTCGAACGCTGGATCGTCCAGGGTGCGAAGACCTCACGACCCGAACCGGAGACCCTCGCTCCCGGCACTTTCATCACCGACGAAGACCGGTCCTACTGGGCTTTCCAGCCCGCTCACAAACCGGCGGTGCCGACCCCCGATCGAGCGGAGCGGGTGCGGACCCCGATCGATGCTTTCGTCCTCGAAAAGCTACGGGCGCAGGGTCTCGACTTCGCGCCTGAAGCGGATCGCCGCACCCTGCTGCGCCGGGTGACGCTCGATCTCACCGGGCTGCCGCCGACCCCACCGGAACTCGACGCTTTTGTGGCGGATACCGCGCCGGACGCTTACGAAAAGGCAGTCGATCGCCTGCTCGCGTCGTCCGCCTATGGCGAACGCTGGGCCCGGCATTGGCTCGACGTGGCGGGCTACGCGGATTCGAATGGCTTTGCCGAAGCCGACTCCCCGCGGCCCTACGCGTGGCACTATCGCGACTACGTCATCCGCGCCATCAATGCGGACAAGCCGTGGAATGAATTCATCGTCGAGCAGCTGGCCGGCGACGAACTCGCCCAGGCCACGCACGCTGATACCCA
>Ga0209050_1002030_pt1 | contig 18760 bp, 12 predicted proteins | sample Araplavi_mTSA_r2_FD_184276 | JGI IMG/M metagenome (GOLD analysis project Ga0209050, IMG submission 184276) | Arabidopsis root microbial communities from North Carolina, USA - plate scrape MF_Cvi_mTSA_r2 (SPAdes) (version 2) | ecosystem: Host-associated > Plants > Roots > Endosphere | place: USA... | reverse complement strand
GCGAACGCATGGACATGCCCATCGAAGGCCTGCACACCGAAACCGGCCCGGGCGTGCTGGAAGCGGCGCTTGCCGTAGACCGGGCGGCGGCCGCGGCCGACAAGGCATTTCTGTTCAAGACCTTCACCAAGGCGCTCGCGCAGCAGAACGGCCTGATGGCCACCTTCATGGCGAAGTGGTCGCACGAGCATCCCGGACAGAGCGGCCATATCCATCTGTCGCTGCGTCATCACGACAAGGATCGATCGGCCTTCTTCGACGAGTCGCAGCCGCATGGGGTCAGCAGCACGCAGGCCGCCTTCATGGCGGGTGTGCAGCACTATCTGCCCGAGTTCACCGCGTTGTACGCGCAGACCATCAACAGCTATTCGCGCCTGGTGCCTGGCTACTGGGCCCCGCTGGACGCCACCTGGGGCATGGAAAACAGGACGACGGCGCTGCGGCTCATTCCGGGCAGCGACAAATCGCAGCGCGTCGAAGTGCGCATCGGCTCGGCCGACGCCAATCCCTATCTGGCCCTGGCCGCGGCGCTGGCGTCCGGGTTGCACGGCATCGAACAGGGACTGACGCCCGAGCCGATGGTGCAGGGCAACGCCTACACGCAGGAGTTTCCGGCGCATCTGCATCTGCCCACCAACTTGTGGGAGGCCGCGCAGCGTCTCCGCGCATCTGAAGCGGCGCGTCAGCTGTTTGGCGACGCGTTCGTCGAGCACTATGCCGCGACGCGCGAATGGGAAGAGCGGCAGTTCCGGCGCCATGTGACCGATTGGGAGTTGGCGCGCTACTTCGAAATCATCTGAACTGTTCATCGCCACCAGGGCCGCCATGACCGACGAACTGATCACCATCAGCCCGATAGACGGACGCGAGGTCGTCCGCCGCGCATATGCCAGCGATGCGCAGATCGCGCAGGCGCTGGCCAACGCACAGGGCGCGCAGCCGGAATGGCACGCGCTCGGCATCACCGCGCGGGGGCGCATCGTCGAGGCCGCCGTGGCGCATTTCGTGGCGGCCAAGGATGAGATCGCGCGCGCCATCACCATCCAGATGGGCCGCCCGTTGCGCCACGCGCCCGGCGAGGTGGACGGCTTTGCGGCCCGGGCGCGTCACATGATCGACATCGCGGAAACAGCGCTCGCACCCATCGCCGCGCCCGCGCAAGCCGGCTTCACACGTTTCATCAGCCGCGAGCCCATCGGCGTGGCGCTCACCATCGCGCCGTGGAACTATCCCTTGCTGACCGCGGTGAACAGCATCGTGCCCGCGTTGATGGCGGGCAACACCGTCATCCTCAAGCATTCGGACCAGACGCCGCTGTGCGCGGAACTCATCGATCGCGCGTTTCGAGACGCGGGGGCGCCGAGAGGCGTCTTTCAATACCTGCACGCCAGCCACGACATCACCCAGCGGCTGATTTGCGCTCCCGAGATCGGCCATGTGTCCTTTACCGGCTCGGTGCGGGGAGGGCGCGTCGTCGAGAAAAGTGCGGCGGGCCGCTTCATCGGCGTCGGGCTGGAGTTGGGCGGAAACGATCCGGCCTATGTGCGAGAAGACGCCGACCTTGACGCGGCGGCAGAGTCTTTGGTCGACGGCGCTTTCTTCAATGCCGGCCAGTCCTGTTGCGGCATCCAGCGCATTTACGTGGCGCGCGGCGTACATGACGCGTTTGTCGAGCGCGCTGTTGCCTTGACGCACCGCTACGTGCTGGGCAATCCGCTGCAGCCGGACACGACGCTTGGTCCCGTTGTGCGTGCCCGCGCGGCGGCAGAGATTCTCGACGTCATCGAACAGGCGGTCAGTTCAGGTGCGGTAAATCTGATTGATCACTCGCATTTCAAAAATGCGAGTGAAGGCTCATCTATGAGCAAAAGCTCGTGTTATGTGGCGCCCGCTTTACTGACTCAGGTTGACCACCGGATGCGCATCATGAGCGACGAATGCTTTGGTCCGGTGGTTGGCATCATGCCGGTCGACAGCGACGATCAAGCCATTGCGCTGATGAACGACAGTCCGTATGGATTGACCGCCGCGGCCTATACGCAGGACGAAGCCGCCGCGTTGCGTATCGGCAGGCAGCTGCGCACCGGCACGTTCTTCATGAACCGCTGCGACTACCTCGATCCGGCGCTGGCGTGGACGGGCGTCAAACAATCGGGACGGGGCGTGTCCTTGTCGGCCGTCGGATACGAACAGCTCACGCAGCCCAAGTCTTTTCATCTGCGCAGCCTCTGACGCCGCGCCATCAGGATTCGCATCATGACCGTCCCCGCCGTCAACTGGAACTATCCCACCAACATCAAGGCAGGCCCCGGGCGCATCAAGGAGCTTGCGGGCTATTGCCGCGAGCTCGGCATGACACGCCCATTGCTCGTGACGGATCCAGGGCTCGCTGCGTTGCCCATGGTTCGCGACGCGGTAAGCGCATGCCGCGATGCAGAGCTGAATTGCGTGGTGTTCCACGACATCAAGGGCAATCCGACCGGTCGCAACGTCGATGACGGCGTGGCTGCGTTCAGGCGAGGGCAACATGATGGTGTGATCGCATTCGGCGGCGGCTCCGCGCTTGATGCGGCAAAGGCCATTGCATTGATGGCCGGGCAGGACCGGCCCCTATGGGACTTCGAAGACATCGGCGACAACCACCTGCGCGTCAATGCCGCCGCCATGGCGCCCGTCGTGGCCGCGCCCACCACCGCGGGCACGGGTTCCGAAGTCGGGCGCGCCTCCGTCATCACCGATGAGGCCGCGCAAGTAAAGCGCATCATCTTCCACGCCCGCATGCTGCCGTCCATCGTGATCCTGGACGCCGAACTCACGGTCGGCCTGCCGCCGAAAATCACGGCTGCCACGGGCATGGATGCGCTATCGCACAATCTCGAGGCCTATTGTTCGCCGGTCTTTCATCCCATGGCGGCCGGCATCGCTCTCGAAGGCATGCGCCTCATCAAGGAGTATCTGCCGCAGGCCGTCGCCGATGGCGCCGACCTGCAGGCGCGTCAGCAGATGCTTACCGCCTCATGTATGGGCGCCACCGCGTTTCAGCGCGGCCTGGGCGCGATGCACGCGCTCGCACATCCGCTTGGCGCGCTGTATGACGCACACCACGGGATGCTCAACGCCATCCTCATGCCTTATGTCTTGAAAGCCAACGAGCATGCGGTCGCGCCGCGTCTTGAAGCGCTCGCTCGCTACCTCGGCCTGCCGCAGCAGGGACCCGGGGCGGTGCTTGAGTGGGTGCTGGGGCTGCGCCAGGCAGTCGGCATCCCCCACACGCTGGCGGAAATCGGCTTGGACGATGCCCAGGCCGAGCGGGTAGGGCACATGGCGAGCCAGGATCCGTCCGCCGGAACCAACCCGGTAAATTTCTCCGCAGAAAAATATTCTCAGCTTTTCCGTGCAGCAATTCGCGGAAACCTGTAAGCTTCGCCCCCTCTGCGCGGAAACGCGGCGGAGGTGGAACTGAAATTTTGAATTCTTCGTCCGAATGGTTTGACAGCGGATTTGAAAGTGTTCATAATCTCAAGTTCTCCGCTGGAGGGGTGCCCGAGTGGTTAAAGGGGGCAGACTGTAAATCTGTTGGCCTTGCGCCTACGTTGGTTCGAATCCAACCTCCTCCACCAGAGACCCATACCTAAATCCAGGCGCGGTTAGCCTGGATTTGCAATGTAAGGCCCGAAAAACTGGGCGGCCTTCGCAAAGAAGGCGGCAAAGTTTAAAGGGCCTACGTTTCGAAGGGTTGGGAAGCGAGAAGGTGAAAGGGTTTGCCGCGGGTGTAGCTCAATGGTAGAGCAGAAGCCTTCCAAGCTTACGACGAGGGTTCGATTCCCTTCACCCGCTCCAAGATTTTTAAATGCCCATGTGGCTCAGTGGTAGAGCACTCCCTTGGTAAGGGAGAGGTCGCGCGTTCGATCCGCGCCATGGGCACCACAAATTCCAAATTCTTTTCTTCAGTCAGAAGCGCAATCCAGGTCAGGAGTCAGCCATGGCAAAAGGCAAGTTTGAACGTACCAAGCCGCACGTGAACGTGGGTACGATTGGTCACGTTGACCACGGCAAAACGACGTTGACGGCGGCGATCACGACCGTTCTGTCGACCAAGTTCGGCGGCGAAGCCAAGGGCTACGACCAGATCGATGCAGCTCCTGAAGAAAAGGCCCGCGGCATCACGATCAACACGGCTCACGTCGAGTACGAAACGGAAACGCGTCACTACGCGCACGTTGACTGCCCGGGCCACGCTGACTACGTCAAGAACATGATCACGGGCGCTGCTCAGATGGACGGCGCGATCCTGGTCGTGTCGGCCGCTGACGGCCCCATGCCGCAAACGCGTGAGCACATCCTGCTGAGCCGCCAGGTTGGCGTGCCGTACATCATCGTCTTCCTGAACAAGGCTGACATGGTTGACGACGCCGAGCTGCTCGAGCTGGTGGAAATGGAAGTTCGCGAACTGCTGTCCAAGTACGACTTCCCGGGCGACGACACCCCGATCGTCAAGGGTTCGGCCAAGCTGGCGCTGGAAGGCGACAAGGGCGAACTGGGCGAACAGGCCATCCTGTCGCTGGCTGCTGCGCTGGATTCGTACATCCCGACGCCTGAGCGTGCCATCGACGGCGCGTTCCTGATGCCCGTTGAAGACGTGTTCTCGATCTCGGGTCGCGGCACCGTGGTGACCGGCCGTATCGAACGCGGCATCATCAAGGTCGGCGAAGAAATCGAAATCGTCGGTATCGTTCCGACGGTCAAGACGACCTGCACGGGCGTGGAAATGTTCCGCAAGCTGCTGGACCAAGGTCAAGCCGGCGACAACGTGGGCATCCTGCTGCGCGGCACCAAGCGTGAAGACGTCCAGCGCGGCCAAGTTCTGGCCAAGCCGGGCTCGATCACCCCGCACACGGACTTCACGTCCGAGGTGTACATCCTGTCCAAGGAAGAAGGCGGCCGCCACACCCCGTTCTTCAACGGCTATCGTCCCCAGTTCTACTTCCGCACGACGGACGTGACCGGCACGATCGACCTGCCGGCCGACAAGGAAATGGTTCTGCCGGGCGACAACGTGACGATGACCGTCAAGCTGCTGGCCCCGATCGCCATGGAAGAAGGTCTGCGTTTCGCCATCCGTGAAGGCGGTCGTACCGTCGGCGCCGGCGTCGTCGCCAAGATCCTGAAGTAAGCAATACCCGGATGGGTAGGGTGGGCATTCATGCCCCTCTATCCATCTTTGCTGTAAAAGTAGTACTATGTATGGTTCCGCGAGCCGATGCAGGCGGAACAAGAGTTTGATGTGTTTAGGGGCATAGCTCAATTGGCAGAGCGTCGGTCTCCAAAACCGAAGGTTGTAGGTTCGATTCCTACTGCCCCTGCCACCGCCAGGATAAACCCGCGGGAGATCATCGCGAGTTACGCATTCACGGCGGCTCGCGTCGCAATATGTCTAATACCAGCGTTGAAACCGTAACCAGTACCGCCGACCGGGTCAAGCTCGGGCTGGCGGTTCTCGTCGTTATTGCTGGCATCGTCGGGTTTTCCGTGCTTAGCGCACAGCCGATGCCCGCTCGTATCGGTGTGTTCGTCGGCGGCCTCGTGATCGCAGCTGCGATCGCCTGGTTCAGCGAACCCGGTCGCCGTACCCTGAGCTTTGCCAGCGAGTCCTACAACGAAGTCAAGCGTGTCGCGTGGCCCACTCGCAAGGAAACGACCCAGATGACGGGCATCGTTTTCGCGTTTGTCGCGGTCATGGGCATTTTCATGTGGGTGCTCGACAAGGGCATCGAATGGATTCTCTACGGCCTGCTGCTGGGCTGGAAATAAGGACGGCAAATGAGTAAGCGTTGGTATGTCGTCCATGTGTACTCCGGCATGGAAAAAAGCGTACACAAGGCCCTGAACGAGCGCATCGAGCGCGCGGGCCTGCAAACGTCTTTTGGCCGCATTCTTGTGCCCTCCGAAGAAGTCGTCGAGGTCAAGGGCGGTCAGAAGTCGATTACCGAGCGCCGCATTTTCCCCGGTTACGTCCTGGTTGAAATGGACCTGACCGACGAAACGTGGCATTTGGTCAAGAACACCAACCGAGTCACCGGCTTTTTGGGCGGCTCGGGCAATCGTCCGACCCCGATTTCCGAAAAGGAAGTCGAAAAGATCCTCTCCCAGATGGAAGAGGGCGTCGAGAAACCCCGCCCCAAGATCCTGTTCGAAGTGGGCGAGATGGTTCGGGTCAAGGAAGGTCCGTTTGCGGACTTCAACGGCAACGTCGAAGAAGTCAACTACGAAAAGAGCAAGGTTCGTGTGTCCGTCACCATTTTTGGTCGCGCCACGCCCGTCGAGCTCGATTTCAGCCAGGTCGAAAAGACCTGAATTTAACCCCCGGGGAGCCCTGTCCGCACAGGCCAGGGCGATATAACCCGCAAGGAGCAAAGCATGGCGAAGAAGATCGTCGGCTTTATCAAGCTGCAAGTGCCGGCTGGTAAGGCTAACCCCTCCCCCCCGATTGGACCGGCTCTGGGTCAGCGTGGCCTGAACATCATGGAATTCTGCAAGGCGTTCAACGCCAAGACCCAAGGCATGGAGCCTGGTCTGCCGATTCCGGTGGTGATCACCGCCTTCGCGGACAAGAGCTTCACCTTCATCATGAAGACCCCGCCCGCGACGGTCCTCATCAAGAAGGCTGCTGGCGTGCAAAAGGGTTCGCCCAAGCCGCATACCGACAAGGTCGGCACGCTGACGCGCGCACAAGCTGAAGAAATCGCCAAGGCCAAGGGTCCCGACCTGACCGCCGCCGATCTGGAAGCCGCGGTGCGCACGATCGCTGGCAGCGCCCGCAGCATGGGCATCACGGTTGAGGGGATCTAATCATGGCAAAGTTGTCCAAGCGCGCCGCCGCTATTGCACAAAAGATCGACCGCACCAAGCTGTACCCGGTCGCTGAAGCCCTGACCCTGGTCAAGGAAACCGCCGTCGCCAAGTTCAATGAATCCATTGACGTGGCCGTGCAACTCGGCATCGACCCGAAGAAGTCGGACCAATTGGTCCGCGGTTCGGTCGTGCTGCCCGCCGGCACCGGCAAGTCGGTTCGCGTCGCCGTGTTCGCCCAAGGCGACAAGGCTGAAGCCGCCAAGGCTGCTGGCGCTGACATCGTTGGTCTGGACGACCTGGCTGACAGCATCAAGGCCGGTCAAATGGACTTTGACGTCGTCATCGCTTCGCCCGACACGATGCGTGTCGTCGGCGCCCTGGGTCAGATCCTGGGCCCGCGCGGCCTGATGCCGAACCCGAAGGTCGGCACCGTGACCCCCGACGTCGCAACCGCTGTCAAGAACGCCAAGGCCGGTCAGGTTCAGTACCGTACCGACAAGGCTGGCATCATCCACGCAACGATCGGCCGTGCGTCGTTCGGCGTGGAACAGCTGCAAACCAACTTGGCCGCTCTGGTCGACGCCCTGCAAAAGGCGCGTCCCGCAGCTGCCAAGGGCATTTACCTGCGCAAGCTCGCCGTTTCGTCCACGATGGGCGGCGGTGCGCGTGTGGAAATTGCCTCGCTGTCGGCTTCCAACTAAGCCAACAGCAGTAAACGTACTTTGGGCTGCATCCGGACCCCTCCGGATGTTGCTGTCAAAGACCGCTGGAGCAGGGCAGTGGAAGGGATTCTTCCTTCCGCAAGGAAAGCAGCATCGCCGCTGCCCCGCTTAATCCCGGAGCTCGCATAGTCCGGATCCAGCGTAGACGGCGTCCCCAGGAAGATTTCTTTACCCGAAGAACTCGTCCAGGCGCCGCATTCGGTTGACGCGCAAGGCTCCGGCCCCAGGCGTCTTTTGATGGAGTGTTCAAACCGTGAGTCTCAATCGTCAAGAGAAAGCGGTGGTAATCGAGGAAGTCTCGGCGGAAGTCGCCAAGGCCCAATCGATTGTTATCGCTGAGTACCGTGGTCTGGACGTCGCCTCTGTCACCGTACTGCGCAAAACTGCGCGTGAATCGGGCGTGTATCTGCGTGTTCTGAAGAACTCGCTGGCCCGTCGTGCTGTTGCCGGCACGGCTTTCGAGCCGTTGGCTGAGCAACTGACCGGTCCGCTGATCTATGGCATCAGCACCGATCCGGTCGCGGCGGCCAAGGTCATCGCTGGCTTCGCGAAAAGCAACGACAAGCTGGTCATCAAGGCGGGCGCTCTGCCCAACAACTTGCTGAACCAAGAAGGTGTGAAGGCTCTGGCCACCATGCCCTCGCGCGAAGAGTTGCTGTCGAAGCTGCTTGGCACCATGCAAGCCCCCATCGCGCAATTCGTGCGTACGCTCAATGAAGTTCCGACCAAGTTCGCCCGTGGCCTCGCTGCCGTGCGCGACCAGAAGGCAGCGGCCTAATCGCCCTGCTGTCCGGAATTCGCTGAACGACGAAGCGACACCCAAACCCTGGCATTACCAAAATATTTGGAGTTCTGAAAAATGGCACTTAACAAAGCTGAAATCCTTGACGCCATCGCTGGCATGACCGTGCTCGAGCTGTCCGAGCTGATCAAGGAAATGGAAGAGAAGTTCGGCGTGTCGGCTGCTGCCGCTGCCGTCGCTGTTGCTGCTCCCGCCGCTGGTGGCGCTGCCGCCGCTGCTGAAGAGCAAACCGAGTTCACCGTCGTCCTGCAAGAAGCCGGCGCGAACAAGGTCAGCGTCATCAAGGCCGTGCGCGAGCTGACCGGTCTGGGTCTGAAGGAAGCCAAGGACCTGGTCGACGGCGCTCCGAAGCCCGTCAAGGAAGCTGTGGCCAAGGCTGACGCCGAAGCCGCCAAGAAGAAGCTGGAAGAAGCTGGCGCCAAGGTCGAAGTCAAGTAAGACCTGCGTCAACTGCCCGGGGACAGCACAGTTTGCAGTCCCCGGGCTTTTGCGTTTCCAGGAAACCCCTACTGAGGGTATGCCCATTCAGTGGGGTTTCCTGGAGTCGTATCACCTGGGGCCGTGGTTGACGGCCCATGCAACCTCGAGTCGGAGTGCTCATGCCTTACTCGTACACCGAAAAAAAGCGCATCCGCAAAAGCTTCGCCAAGCGTGAAGACGTTCAAAACGTTCCCTTCCTTTTGGCGACTCAGCTTCAATCCTACCTAACTTTCCTGCAGGCGGATACCGCCCCGTCCGAACGCGTAGCCGACGGTTTGCAGGCGGCGTTCTCGTCGATTTTCCCGATCGTTAGTCACAACGGTATGGCGCGCTTGGAGTTCGTGAGCTACGTGCTCGGCGAACCGGTGTTCGATGTCAAGGAATGTCAGCAACGTGGCCTGACCTATGCCTCGCCCCTGCGAGCCAAGGTCCGCCTGGTGCTGCTTGACCGCGAAGTCAGCAAGCCCACCGTGAAGGAAGTGAAGGAACAGGAAGTCTACATGGGCGAAATTCCGCTCATGACGGGCACGGGTTCCTTCGTCATCAACGGCACGGAGCGTGTCATCGTTTCGCAGCTGCACCGTTCGCCGGGCGTGTTCTTCGAACACGACCGCGGCAAGACGCACAGCTCGGGCAAGCTCCTGTTCTCGGCCCGCGTGATTCCTTACCGCGGCTCGTGGCTGGACTTCGAATTCGACCCGAAGGACGTCCTGTTCTTCCGCGTCGACCGCCGTCGCAAGATGCCTGTCACGATCCTGTGCAAGGCCATCGGCATGACGCCGGAATCCATCCTGGCCAACTTCTTCGACTTCGACAACTTCGAACTGAAGAGCGAAGGCGCGATGATGGAATTCGTGCCTGAGCGCTGGAAGGGCGAAATGGCCCGTTTCGACATCGCCGACCGTTCGGGCAAGGTGATCGTCGAAAAAGACAAGCGCATCAACGCCAAGCACCTGCGCGACCTGGCTGCCGGCGGCATCCAGCGCATCTCCGTGCCGGAAGATTTCCTGTACGGCCGCGTGCTGGCCAAGAACATCGTCGATGAAGACACCGGCGAAGTCATCGCCAACGCCAACGACGAGATCACGGAAAGCGTGCTGGGCGCCCTGCGCGCCGCCAACGTGCACGATTTCCAGGCGCTGTACACCAACGACCTGGACCGCGGTCCCTACATCTCGCAAACGCTGCGTACCGATGAAACCGCCGACCAGATGGCCGCGCGCGTTGCCATCTACCGCATGATGCGTCCTGGCGAGCCGCCCACCGAAGAAGCGGTGGAAGCGCTGTTCCAGCGTCTGTTCTACAGCGAAGAGACGTACGACCTGTCGCGCGTCGGCCGCATGAAGGTCAACAGCCGTCTGGGCCGTGGTGAGGACATCACCGGTCCGATGACGCTGACCAACGAAGACATCCTTGAAACCATCAAGGTGCTGGTTGAGCTGCGTAACGGCCGTGGCCAGATCGATGACATCGATCACTTGGGCAACCGCCGCGTGCGTTGCGTGGGCGAACTGGCCGAAAACCAGTTCCGCGCCGGTCTCGTGCGCGTCGAGCGCGCCGTCAAGGAACGTCTGGGCCAGGCCGAGACGGAAAACCTGATGCCGCACGACCTGATCAACTCCAAGCCGATCTCGGCTGCCATCAAGGAGTTCTTCGGTTCGAGCCAGCTCTCGCAGTTCATGGACCAGACCAACCCGCTGTCGGAAATCACGCACAAGCGTCGTGTTTCCGCACTGGGCCCGGGCGGTCTGACCCGCGAGCGCGCCGGCTTTGAAGTCCGCGACGTGCACCCGACCCACTACGGCCGCGTCTGCCCGATCGAAACGCCGGAAGGCCCGAACATCGGTCTGATCAACTCCATGGCGCTGTACGCTCGCTTGAACGAGTACGGCTTCCTGGAAACGCCTTACCGCAAGATTGTCGACGGCCGCGTCAGCGACCAGATCGACTACCTGTCCGCCATCGAAGAAAGCCACTACGTCATCGCGCAGGCCAACGCCGCGCTCGACGAAGAAGGCCGTTTCGTTGACGACCTGGTCGCCTGCCGTGAAGCTGGCGAAACGATGCTGACCGCCCCGGCCAACGTGCACTACATGGACGTTGCTCCGTCGCAGATCGTGTCGGTCGCTGCCTCGCTGATTCCGTTCCTCGAGCACGATGACGCGAACCGCGCACTGATGGGCGCCAACATGCAACGTCAGGCCGTGCCTTGCCTGCGCCCGGAAAAGCCGGTCGTGGGTACGGGTATCGAGCGCACCGTGGCCGTTGACTCGGGCACCACCGTGCAGGCGCTGCGTGGCGGTCTGGTCGACCACGTCGACGCCGAGCGCGTCGTGATTCGCGTGAACGACGAAGAAAACGTCGCCGGCGAAGTGGGCGTCGACATCTACAACCTGATCAAGTACACGCGTTCCAACCAGAACACGAACATCAACCAGCGTCCGATCGTCAAGCGTGGCGACCGCGTTGCCAAGGGCGACGTGCTGGCTGACGGCGCATCGACCGACCTGGGCGAACTCGCCCTGGGTCAGAACATGCTGATCGCGTTCATGCCCTGGAACGGCTACAACTTCGAAGACTCGATCCTGATCTCCGAAAAGGTCGTGGCGGATGACCGCTACACCTCGGTGCACATCGAGGAACTGACGGTTGTCGCCCGCGACACGAAGCTCGGACCGGAAGAAATCACCCGCGACATCAGCAACCTGGCTGAAACGCAGTTGAACCGTCTGGACGATTCCGGCATCACGTACATCGGCGCCGAAGTCAGCGCCGACGACGTGCTGGTCGGCAAGGTCACGCCCAAGGGCGAAACCCAGCTGACGCCGGAAGAAAAGCTGCTGCGCGCCATCTTCGGTGAAAAGGCGTCCGACGTTAAGGACACCTCGCTGCGCGTGCCTTCGGGCATGACCGGCACCGTGATCGACGTGCAGGTGTTCACGCGTGAAGGCATCGTGCGCGACAAGCGCGCCCAGTCCATCATCGACGATGAACTGCGCCGCTATCGCCAGGACCTGAACGACCAGCTGCGCATCGTTGAAAACGACCAGTTCGACCGTATCGAAAAGATGCTGGTCAACAAGACCGTCAACGGCGGCCCGCGCAAGCTGGCCAAGGGCGCGACGATCACCAAGGCCTACCTGGCCGACCTGGATCGCTGGCAGTGGTTCGACATCCGTCTGGCCGATGAGCCGCACGCTGTCGTGCTGGAACAGGCCAAGGAATCGCTCGAGCAGAAGCGTCACCAGTTCGATCTGGCCTTCGAAGAGAAGCGCAAGAAGCTGACGCAAGGCGACGAGCTGCCCCCGGGCGTGCTGAAGATGATCAAGGTCTACCTGGCCGTGAAGCGTCGTCTGCAGCCTGGCGACAAGATGGCAGGTCGTCACGGCAACAAGGGTGTGGTCTCGCGCATCACACCGGTGGAAGACATGCCCCACATGGCTGACGGCACGCCGGCCGACATCGTTCTGAACCCGCTGGGCGTGCCCTCGCGGATGAACGTCGGCCAGGTGCTGGAAGTTCACTTGGGCTGGGCTGCCAAGGGTGTTGGCCATCGCATCGCCGACATGCTGCGTGACGAGCGCACGGCGCAGGTCAAGAACGTCCGCGCTTATCTGGACAAGGTCTACAACACGACCGGCTCCGGCGCGCGCATCGACGAACTGACCGATGACGAAGTCATGGAAATGGCCCAGAACCTCAAGAACGGCGTGCCGTTCGCGACGCCCGTCTTCGACGGCGCGACCGAAGAGGAAATCACCAAGATGCTGGAACTGGCCTATCCGGACGACGTCGCCGAGCGCATGGCGCTGACGCCTTCGCGTACGCAGGCATGGCTGTTCGACGGCCGCACGGGCGAGCAATTCGAGCGCCCCGTGACTGTCGGCTACATGCACTACCTGAAGCTGCACCACTTGGTCGACGACAAGATGCACGCCCGTTCCACCGGCCCGTACTCGCTCGTGACCCAGCAGCCGCTGGGCGGCAAGGCGCAGTTCGGCGGCCAGCGTTTCGGGGAAATGGAAGTGTGGGCGCTGGAAGCATACGGCGCCGCCTACACCCTGCAGGAAATGCTGACGGTGAAGTCGGACGACATCAACGGTCGTACCAAGGTTTACGAGAACATCGTCAAGGGCGACCACGTGATCGACGCCGGCATGCCGGAATCGTTCAACGTTCTGGTCAAGGAAATCCGCTCGTTGGCCCTGGACATGGATTTGGAGCGTAACTAATGAAAGCGCTACTCGACCTCTTTAAGCAAGTCTCTCAAGACGAGCAGTTCGATGCCATCAAGATCGGCATCGCCTCGCCCGAGAAGATCCGTTCGTGGTCCTACGGCGAAGTCCGCAAGCCCGAGACGATCAACTACCGCACGTTCAAGCCCGAGCGTGACGGCCTGTTCTGCTCCAAGATCTTTGGCCCGATCAAAGACTACGAGTGCCTGTGCGGCAAGTACAAGCGCCTGAAGCACCGTGGCGTGATCTGCGAAAAGTGCGGCGTTGAAGTCACCGTCGCCAAGGTTCGCCGTGAACGCATGGGCCACATTGAGCTGGCCAGCCCCGTCGCGCACATCTGGTTCCTGAAGAGCCTGCCGTCGCGTCTGGGCATGGTGCTCGACATGACCCTGCGCGACATCGAACGCGTGCTGTACTTCGAAGCCTGGTGCGTGATCGAACCCGGCATGACGCCGCTCAAGCGCGGCCAGATCATGTCGGACGACGATTTCCTGGCCAAGACCGAGGAATACGGCGACGACTTCCGTGCCCTGATGGGCGCCGAAGCCGTGCGCGAACTGCTGCGCACCATCGACATCGACCGCGAAGTGGAAACGCTGCGCGGCGAACTGAAGGCCACCAGCTCGGAAGCCAAGATCAAGAAGATCTCCAAGCGCCTGAAGGTGCTGGAAGGCTTCCAGAAGTCCGGCATCAAGGCCGAGTGGATGGTCATGGAAGTGCTGCCCGTGCTGCCGCCGGACCTGCGTCCGCTGGTGCCGCTGGACGGCGGCCGCTTCGCGACCTCCGACCTGAACGACCTGTACCGCCGCGTCATCAACCGCAACAACCGTCTGAAGCGTCTGCTCGAGCTCAAGGCGCCTGAAATCATCCTGCGCAACGAAAAGCGCATGCTGCAGGAAGCGGTCGACTCGCTGCTGGACAACGGCCGCCGTGGCAAGGCCATGACGGGCGCCAACAAGCGCCAGCTCAAGTCCCTGGCCGACATGATCAAGGGCAAGAGCGGTCGTTTCCGTCAGAACCTGCTGGGCAAGCGCGTCGACTACTCGGGCCGTTCGGTCATCGTGGTGGGTCCGCAGCTCAAGCTGCATCAGTGCGGTCTGCCCAAGCTGATGGCCCTGGAACTGTTCAAGCCGTTCATCTTCAATCGTCTGGAGATGATGGGCCTGGCCACGACCATCAAGGCTGCCAAGAAACTGGTCGAAAGCCAGGAACCGGTGGTCTGGGACATCCTGGAAGAAGTCATCCGCGAACACCCGGTCATGCTGAACCGTGCGCCGACGCTGCACCGTCTGGGCATCCAGGCGTTCGAGCCGGTGCTGATCGAAGGCAAGGCCATCCAGCTGCACCCGCTGGTTTGCGCGGCGTTCAACGCCGACTTCGACGGTGACCAGATGGCCGTTCACGTGCCGCTGTCGCTGGAAGCCCAGCTGGAAGCGCGCACGCTGATGCTCGCGTCCAACAACGTGCTGTTCCCGGCCAACGGCGAACCGTCGATCGTGCCGTCGCAGGACATCGTGCTGGGTCTGTACTACACGACCCGCGAGCGCATCAACGGCCGTGGCGAAGGCATCTTCTTCATGGACGTCGCTGAAGTCCAGCGCGCCTACGACAACAACGAAGTCGAGCTGCAAAGCCGCATCACCGTGCGCCTGAAGGAACACGAGCGCGACGAGAACGGCGAATGGCAACCGGTCATCCGCCGTCACGAGACGACGGTCGGACGCGCGCTGCTGTCCGAGATCCTGCCCAAGGGCCTGCCCTTCACCGTTCTGAACAAGGCGCTGAAGAAGAAGGAAATCTCGCGTCTGATCAACCAGTCGTTCCGCCGCTGCGGCCTGCGCGACACGGTGATCTTCGCCGACAAGCTGATGCAGTCGGGCTTCCGCCTGGCCACGCGCGGCGGTATCTCGATCGCCATGGGCGACATGCTGATCCCGACCGCCAAGGAAGGCATCCTGGCCGAAGCCAGCCGCGAAGTGAAGGAAATCGACAAGCAGTACTCGTCGGGTCTGGTCACGTCCCAAGAGCGCTACAACAACGTTGTGGACATCTGGGGCAAGGCTGGCGACAAGGTCGGCAAGGCGATGATGGAACAACTGGCCACCGAGCCCGTGACCAACCGTCACGGCGAGGAAGTGCGCCAGGAGTCCTTCAACTCCATCTACATGATGGCTGACTCGGGCGCCCGCGGTTCGGCTGCCCAGATCCGCCAGCTGGCCGGTATGCGCGGCCTGATGGCCAAGCCGGACGGCTCGATTATCGAAACGCCCATTACCGCAAACTTCCGTGAAGGCCTGAACGTACTCCAGTACTTCATCTCCACTCACGGTGCGCGTAAGGGTCTGGCCGATACGGCACTGAAGACCGCGAACTCGGGTTACCTGACCCGTCGTCTGGTCGACGTGACGCAGGATCTGGTCATTACCGAAGACGACTGCGGCACGTCGCAGGGCTACAACATGAAGGCCCTGGTCGAAGGCGGTGAAGTCATCGAACCGCTGCGCGACCGTATCCTCGGCCGCGTCGCTGCCGTGGACATCGTCAACCCGGACACGCAGGAAACGGCCATCGTCGCCGGCACCCTGCTGGACGAAGATCTGGTCGACACCATCGACCGCATCGGCGTGGACGAAGTCAAGGTCCGCACGCCGCTGACCTGCGAAACGCGTCATGGTCTGTGCGCGCACTGCTACGGCCGCGACCTGGGTCGTGGTTCGCCGGTCAACCAGGGCGAGGCAGTTGGCGTTATCGCTGCCCAGTCCATCGGTGAACCGGGCACGCAGCTCACGATGCGTACGTTCCACATCGGTGGCGCGGCGTCGCGTTCGGCCCTGGCCAGCGCGGTGGAAACCAAGTCGACCGGTACCGTCGGTTTTGCCAGCACGATGCGCTACGTCACGAACGCCAAGGGCGAACGTGTCGCGATCTCGCGCTCCGGCGAACTGGCGATCTTCGACGACAACGGCCGCGAACGCGAACGTCACAAGATCCCGTACGGCGCGACCGTGCTGGTGGGCGATGGCGAAGCCGTGAAGGCTGGCGCGCGCCTGGCAACGTGGGATCCGCTGACCCGTCCGATCGTGTCGGAATACGGTGGCGCCGTCCGCTTCGAGAACATCGAAGAAGGCGTGACCGTTGCCAAGCAGGTGGACGAAGTCACCGGCCTGTCGACGCTCGTCGTCATCACGCCGAAGACCCGTGGCGGCAAGATCGTCATGCGTCCGCAGATCAAGCTGGTCAACGAGAATGGCGAAGACGTCAAGATCGCCGGCACCGATCACTCGGTGAACATCTCGTTCCCGGTGGGTGCGCTGATCACGGTGCGTGACGGCCAGCAGGTTGCCGTCGGTGAAGTTCTGGCGCGTATTCCGCAAGAATCGCAAAAGACCCGCGACATTACCGGCGGTCTGCCGCGTGTGGCCGAACTGTTCGAAGCCCGTTCGCCGAAGGATGCCGGCATGCTCGCCGACGTCACCGGTACGGTTTCGTTCGGCAAGGACACCAAGGGCAAGCAGCGTCTGGTCATCACCGACCTGGAAGGCGTGAGCCACGAGTTCCTGATTCCGAAGGAAAAGCAGGTGCTGGTGCACGACGGCCAGGTGGTGAACAAGGGCGAAATGATCGTGGACGGCCCGGCCGATCCCCACGACATCCTGCGCCTGCAAGGCATCGAGAAGCTGGCGACGTACATCGTCGACGAAGTGCAGGACGTTTACCGTCTGCAGGGCGTGAAGATCAACGACAAGCACATCGAAGTGATTGTTCGTCAGATGCTGCGCCGTGTGAACATCGTTGACGCGGGCGACACCGAGTTCATCCCGGGCGAGCAGGTCGAGCGCTCCGAGCTGTTGAACGAAAACGACCGCGTCACGGCTGCCGACCTGCGTCCGGCTACGTACGACAACGTGCTGCTGGGTATCACGAAGGCCTCGCTGTCGACCGACTCGTTCATCTCGGCTGCTTCGTTCCAGGAGACCACCCGTGTCCTGACCGAAGCCGCCATCATGGGCAAGCGCGACGACCTGCGTGGCTTGAAGGAAAACGTCATCGTCGGCCGCCTCATCCCGGCGGGTACCGGCCTGGCTTACCACCATGCACGCCGCGACAAGGAACAGCTGGAGGCGGCGGAACGCGAAGCCGCTCGCCAGCAGGCCAACCCGTTCGAAGACGCACCGGTCACGGTGGGTTCGGACGCCGAGACGCCTGCTTCCGACGTGGGTACCGACGACGCCGCCGAATAAGCGGATCGTCTGGACAGGTTCCACCGCGAGGCTGCGGTGGAAGCCTGAAAATAAAAAGGCCGCTGATGCGAATCAGCGGCCTTTTTGCTTGCGAAAAGAACGGGTGCGGCAGGACTACTTGGCGGCCTGCGCGCGGGCGCGCTGGAAGACAGGTCCCCAGACCGGATGACCGGCTTCGGCGGGGGCGAGTTCAAATGCCGGATCCAGCACCAGGATACGCGCGAAGCTGTCCTCGCAAAGCTGGGTATAACGCGTCACGCAATAGCTGAACGCCCGAAGCTTGTAGGCCTCTATGCGTACTGCTTTGGACGAGGTGGCTAGCGTATCGGACCGGGCAACGCCGCGGATGACTTCGCCATATTGACCGGCGCTGTATTGGTCGCGCACCTGCTGCAGCTCGGCCAGGGCTTCGGCCGTCGGAGGGCTCTCGGGTTTCGGTTTGGAGATGCCCGCGCAACCGGCCAGGAGGGCCGATACGCCAAGCAGACTGCTCAGGATGCGAATTTTCATGGCTTCCAAAGATGTAGGGTGATGACGCAGTACGCTATCGTGCCACAGCCTGATGCGCTCGGACATTTTCGGCAATGTCCTGACCTTGCGGATTGGATAATATTCCGCCTAAATAGCCCCTGAACCCGTTTTGGCGCGCACGCGCAGCTTCGATGATGTCTACTCCCGCCGGCTTGTTGACGCCGCGTGGCCCCTTTTCCGGCGCCGCGCCGTTGGCCCTGCGCCCGTTGAGCGCCATTGCCGCCAGCGCGGCAGGCGGGGTGCCGGAGTCGCGCATCAAGCGGCTTCTCTCGGACCTCCTGCCGTCTCTCGTCGCACTGCATGCGCAGGGCGAAATCTGTGGCGACATTTCGCTCGAAACCGTCGGCATGGACGAGAACGCGCGCGCGCATCTGCTGCCCGAACTGGCGGTGGCGCGGTCGCGCCGTTCCAGCCGGACGCCGGCCGCCGGCTTCGCGCCGTTCGAGCTGTACACCGACTCCATGGAATGGCCGCGCGGCCCCTGGTCGGACATCTACTCCCTGTGCGCGGTGGCGTACGCCCTGGTGATCGGCAGCCGGCCGCCGCCGGCGCCGGAACGCCGCGCCCACGACGAATACGAAGCGCTCGCAGACATGGGGCTGCCCAAGTACAGCCAGGAATTCCTGCGTGTCATCGATGCCGGCATGTCGATGGACACCAAGGCGCGGCCGCAGTCGTTGGCAGAGCTGGCCAGCCTGCTGGGCGTTGCGGCCTACGACGAACCCGAAGCGCCCGAAGACGAATTGGACGAAGTGGCCAAGGTCGCGCCCATGGCGGGTTTGCCGGAACGGCGCGAGCCCGCCCGCCGGCGGGGACCGTTGCTGTTCTGGCTGTTGATCCTGGCGCTCATCGGCGCAGGCGTCTACGCGTGGTTTCAGTGGGGCAAGGGTACGCCCA
>Ga0209050_1002029_pt1 | contig 18768 bp, 17 predicted proteins | sample Araplavi_mTSA_r2_FD_184276 | JGI IMG/M metagenome (GOLD analysis project Ga0209050, IMG submission 184276) | Arabidopsis root microbial communities from North Carolina, USA - plate scrape MF_Cvi_mTSA_r2 (SPAdes) (version 2) | ecosystem: Host-associated > Plants > Roots > Endosphere | place: USA... | reverse complement strand
AGGAATACCCGGGAGAAGCCGACCATTTCCGCCCAGCCGATCCGGGCGAAGAGTTCCTTGAGCTGCTTATCGAAGGCGTAGATGGCGACGATGATGATCAGTAGCCGCGGGATCGAGTAGAGGATGTCGACGAAGCGCATCATCCAGCCATCGACCCGGCCGCCGAAGTAGCCGGAGATCATGCCGTAGAAGGTGCCGACGAAGAAACTCACGAACGCACCGCAGAAGCCGACGAGCAGGGAGATGCGGGCGCCTTGCAGCACGCGGGAAAGGCCGTCGCGCCCATTCAGATCGGTGCCGAAGGGGTGCTCCCACGAGGGAGGCATGAATTGGTTCTTCGACGTCGCGTCCGGCTTATAGTCGAAGAGGTACGGGCCGATCAGCGTCAGGACGATGATGGTGGCGAGCAGGCCGAGCGCGGCCATGGCGGTGCGATTGCGGCGCAGCCGCGACCAGGCACCGGGAGCGGGAATCGCGGCGGCGTCAGTCATGCAGGCGAATGCGGCGATCCAGCCACGTGTAGGAAATATCGGTGAGGAAATTCAGCACCACGAGCGCGCCGCAATACACGATGGTGGAGCCCATGAGCAGGTAGCGGTCGCTGTTCAGGATCGACTGCACGAAGTACACGCCCGCCCCGGGGATGTTGAAGATCGTCTCCACCACGAGCGAGCCGGTGAGGAGATTTGCCGCCAGCGGGCCGAGGAAACTGACCACGGGTAGAATCGCCACTTTGAGTGCGTGCCGGTAAACCGTCGTCGCTTCGTCCAGCCCCTTGGCGCGGGCGGTCCGGATGAAATCCTGCGACAGCGTTTCCAGCAGCGACGAGCGCATCAGCCGCGCGATGTAAGCCACGTACGGCCCGGCCAAAGTGATGGCGGGCAGGATGAGACTTTTCCAGGAGTTCCAGCCGCCGACGGGGAGCCAGTTCAGCCAGATGGCAAAGATCAGGATCAACAGTGGCCCAACCACAAAGGCGGGAATGCTGATCAAGGCGAGGGCCCCGAGCATCGCGCTGGTATCCAGCCAGGTGTGCTGCCGGATCGCGGCGAGGGTGCCGAGCCAGACTCCGGCGCCCGTGGCGATGACCAGGGCGAGAAAGCCGAGCGCGGCCGTAACGGGCATGCCGTTGCCGAGCAGTTCATTGACGGAGCGTTCCTTGAATTTCAGCGACAGCCGGAAGTCCCCCTTCACCAGATCGCCCATGTACCCGAAATACTGCTGCCACATCGGCCCATCCACTTTGTAGCGGGCCTTCATCTGTTTGAGGATGGTCTCCGGGATGTCGCGCTCCTTCACAAAAGGATCGCCGGGGGCCACGTAGACGATGAGGAAAGTCAGCGTCACAACCGCCCAAAGCACGAGCACCATGGAGGCGAGGCGGCGGAGGATGTAGGCAAGCATCGTGACGGCGTGAAAACGAACGGGCGGCGTTTTGCGCGAAAGTCCGCCCGGATGCAACTGTTGGAGTTGGAAGACGGGCTTTAGCCTGCTCGTGGCTGCAGCGAAGCCGCCACTTTGCCGCAACCTAAAGGTTGAACTCCAACAAACTACGGGTTCGTCCCGCCGACGCCGGGTTCGAAATCGACGCCAACTTCGCGCACGCCTTTGCGGCGGCGGCATTCCTCCACGTATTGGCGGAATTGGTCGCGGAGGTTCAGGCTCGACGGGATATATTCCAGGAGCAGGTTTTCCGTGGTCAGGTCGGTGGCCAGCAGGTGGATATTTTGCAGGCCAAAGAGGCGCAGCCAAAACGGTTCGATGATCTGCAAGTCGCGGACGCGATACAGCTCCAGCGTTTCCTGAGTCTTGGTGAAGACACCGTCTTCGATCAGCAGCCGCTCGGTGGTGAGGGTGTAGACGCGGCTCTTAGTCTTCAGCCAGTACCAGATCGCCCACGGGATGGGGACGACGAGGAGGCAGGCGACGAACCACCAAAAATTTTTAACCTGCGAGGAGGTGCCCTTCCAGATGACGGTTTCGTTGCTCATAGCGGTTGGTAAATGAATCGGCGGAGAGTGTGACGCGGGTGGGGTTTAGCTCAATTCCAAGTTTGCCCGGCGTTTCGCATCGGGATGGGATCAGACCGGGCGGGGGAGCAGCTCGCGGATGCGGGTGAAATGCTCCGGGCTGAAGCCCATGGCGATCTTCAGTTGGTAGTCGCGCTCGAACACGTTTGGGATTTCGCGGCAGCGCTGCCAGTCGGTATCGGAAATGAAGCGCCGCAGCCGGGCCCAGGCGCCATTTACCGGCACGGGGTAATCGCTGCCGTGGAGCAGGCGCTCGCCGATCAGGCCGGTGGTCGAGCGGCCCGCATGTTGCCCGCGCAAGGGCACATTCCAGGCGCTCGTGTCGCCGTAGAGATTGGGCCAGCGCTCCAGCATTTCGGCCCAGACGAAAAAGTATTCCGGATCGCCCAGGCCGCTCTTGGTGGCGGCGTGGGCGGCGATGACGTTTACGCCGCAATCCAGCGGGAGCGTGAGGACGCGCGGATCGGAATAGTCGTCGTTGATCACCTGCACGGTGTGTTCGCCGCCGGTGTGCGCGAGCAGCGGCAGCTTTGCCGCAGCCATGCGTTCCCAGAACTTCCGGTAGCGCGGGTCGTTGCAATTCACGCCGTGGCAATTCGGCAGCAGTTTCAGCATCACTGCTCCGGCTTCGAGGCAGCGTTCGAGTTCATCGAGCGCGTCGAGGCGCGAAGGGTGAATGCTCACCACGGGCAGAAATTCCGGGTGCTCGCGGGCCACGCGCAGCACGTAGTCGTTCGGCACGTAAAAGGTGCCGAGGTCCGGGCGCTTCTGCCCATTGATCGCGTAGACTTCGTCCTGGGCCAGCAAACAGACTGCGTAGAGCGAAGAAGTCCGCACCAGTTTCGCGAGGTGCGCCACGTAGCGCTCGTCGAAATCCAGCGCATCGAGGCTCGTCCCGGCGAGGCCGATGTGGCTGAGCATGTATTGTGTGAGCGGCTTCTGCCACCAGGTGGCTCCGATGCGCAGCCAGCAGCCGGAGCCGCGCCGGCCATTGCCGACGAGGTGGACATGCATGTCGATCGGGGCGGTCGCAAAGGAGGGGGAACTCATGGCGGGAAAGGGGGATATTTAGCCGCGCGCTTTTTCCGAGCGGACTTCATTGCCGCTCGGCTGGCCGGCGGCGAAATCGTTCAGGTTTTGGATCGTGGTATCCGCGATGTTGCGCAGGGCGGTATCGGTGAAAAAGGCCTGGTGCGAAGTGATCAACACGTTCGGGAAGGTGAGCAGACGCTGGAGGACGTCGTCCTTGAGAATTTCCCCGGAGAGATCTTCGTAGAAGAAATCCGCTTCCTGTTCGTAAACATCGAGCCCTAGTGCTCCGACCCGGCCGCTCTTGAGGGCTTCGACCACCGCTGGTGCATCGACCAGTGCGCCGCGGCTGGTATTGATGATCATGACGCCGGTCTTCATCCGGGCGAGGGTGCCGGCGTTGATCAAATGATGCGAGTCCGGAGTCAGCGGGCAGTGGAGCGAGATGATATTGCTCTCCGCCAGCAGTTGTTCGAGCGGGACGTAGGTACCGCCCGCGGCGGTGAATTGCGGGTTTACGTACGGATCGTAGCCCAGGATCCGGCAGCCCATGGCGGCGAGCGGTTTGGCCGTGAGCAGCCCGATTTTACCTGTGCCGACGATGCCCACGGTCGAGCCGTGCAGATCGAAGCCCAGCAGCCCATCGATGGCGAAGTTGCCTTCGCGGACGCGATTGAAGGCGCGGTGGTATTTCCGGTTCAGCGCGAGGATCATGCCGACGGCAAACTCCGCCACCGCATACGGTGAATAGGCCGGCACGCGGCGTACGCCGAGGCCCAGCCGCTCGGCCGTTTTGAGGTCCACCTGGTTGAAGCCCGCGCAACGCAGCGCGATGAAACGGGTCCCGCCTTTGGCCAGCGTCTCCAGCGTGGCGGCGGATAGATCGTCGTTCACAAAAGCGCAGACGGCTTCGAAGCCGGCGGCCAGGCGGGCGTTTTTGGGATTCAGCCGATCCTCGAAGAAAACCAGCTCGTGGGGGTGGCTCGCATTGGCCGCGGTGAGGAAACGTTCGTCGTAGGGCTTGGTGCTGAAGACTGCGGTTTTCATGCTCGCCCGGGATTCCGGGCCAAACCCTGCACTTGTCAATGCCGCGTGGCTCGGCTCCTGTTATAGGCAGACCCATGCAAGTGATCGTCGACTGGCTTAGCCGGCTCAAAGAGCACGCGGCTTCGGATCATGCCGAGCTGGAGCTCGCTGGTCTCTCGCCGGGGGACCTGCTCCAGGTCGGCACGAAAAACACCGTCTACACCCTGCGGCTGATCGATGGCGACCGCGTCGCCGAATTGGTGACCAACCGCCCGGACCGCCCGGCGGGGAAGGTGAAGATCATGGGCTGCACATTTGGGCTTTCCTCGACGATCAGCCCGGACCGGCTGTTTTGCGGGGGGAACCTGGAGTTTAACTTCCTCCAGGACGGGGTGCGGATGACGCACACCACGAGTGTGATTCGCTCCATCCAGTGGGTGAGGCGAGCAGCGTGAGAGTTGGAGTCCAGGCTTTAGCCTGCTCGTGGCCGCGGGGAAACCGCCACCTTTCCGCAGACTAAAGTCTGTATTGTCGCCCACGTCGCCATGCGACCTACCTTCGGTGGTCCAGCGAGAAGTGCGCGCGTTGCGCGGTAGATTTTCGGGGCGGCTCTGGGAAGAGCCGCCTACGTTCGCTGCGGGGGTGCGGTGCGCGGCTTCGCCTTAGGCGTGGTCGGCGGCGGCGATGGCTTCGAGGTAGCGGCCGTAGAATTCCTGCTGACGCTGGACGGTGCGGCGGACGACAGGGCGCAGGTTGTTGATATCGGAGAGGCCGATCACCACATCGACGCTGTATTGGAAGGCCTGGTCTTCACTCGCGGTCTTCAGGCTCGCGCCGATAAGCACCACGATCTGCTGATGCCGCTGGATCGTCGGGGCGTTGATCGTCTCGGCGAGCAGGGGATTGGTGTGGATGTTCGAGGCCGCAAAGTTCTCCGAGACGATGATTACGTCGTAGGTGTGGGCCCGCATCTTGAAGAGCAGATCCTCCACCGAGATGCCGGTATGGATCTTGTAGTCGATGCTGCTGAGCTGCTCGACGACGAGGCGCTCCATCTCGGGCACATCCATGCAGACGAGCGCGGTCTTGTCGCCCGGCTCGAAGACGTCGAAACGCGAAGTGGTGGGTTGCAGCGGCGAGCTCATTTGGTGATGCGGAAGCCGCCCAGCGGCGGCGGTTCGGCCGGTTTGGCCACGGGGGCGGCGGCTTCGACGTCGAGGCGCAGGCCGGTCGGGCGGTTGTCCATCAGGCCGCGCTGTTTCTTCACGTCGTCGACGAAACGGGTCATGCGCGCCTTGTTGGTCGAATAAAGATTGGCCGTTTCTTCGGTGATGACGCCGGACTCGAAGGCCTGGCGCAGCGATTGGTCGAAGGTGGTCCACCCGAAGGTCGCCTGGGCTTCGATGATGTCGTAAAAACTGCGTCCGTCTCCTTCGCCCTGCACCACGGCTTCGCGGGTGCGGAGATTGGAGCCCAGGATCTCGTTGATCAAAACGCGTCCGCCGCCGATGCGCGGGGCGAGACGCTGGCTCACCACCCAGCGGAGCAGCTCGGAGAGGCGCAGGCGAAGCTGGGCTTCTTCCGATTGATCGAAAAGACCGAGGATCCGGTTGATCGACTGGCCGGCATTGATCGTGTGAATCGTCGAAAGCACGAGGTGGCCCGTTTCCGCGGCGGTGAGGGCGATTTCCACGGTGGCCCGGTCGCGCATTTCGCCGACGAGAATCACCTTGGGCGCCTGCCGTAGCGCGGAACGCAGACCGGCGGGGTAACTCTCGAAATCGGCGCCGAGTTCGCGCTGGTTGAAAGTCGAGCGTTTGTGCGGGTGGATGAACTCGATCGGGTCCTCCAGCGTGACCACGTGAAACGCCTGGGTCTCGTTGATCTCGTTGAGCATCGCCGAGAGGGTCGTCGTTTTGCCGCTGCCGGTGGCGCCGGTGACGAGGATGAGGCCGGTCTTTTCCCGGCACATCTCCTTGAAGATCGGCTGCAGCCCGAGCGCCTGGAGCGAAGGCATCTCCGTCTGCATCTTTCGCATGATGATCGAAAGATTCCCGCGCTGGCGGAAGATATTCACCCGGAAGCGCGCGGCGTCAGCGAGCTGATAGCTGCAATCGCAAGCGCCCTTGGCCGCGAGCTCGCCGAGCAGGCGACGATCGGCGCCGATGATATTCAGCGCGATCCGTTCGGTCTGGTAACGAGTCAGCTCGACGATTCGCGGCGCGACATTGGCGGCTTTGAGATCGCCGAAGCTCTCGACCTGATAGGGGCGGCCAACGGTAAAGAGGAGGTCGCTGATGCCCGGATGCGTTTCGAGCATCGCGGCGAGAAGCGCATCGAGTTCAGGGCGTCGCATGGATCAAAAATGTGGAGCGGACAACAAAGCAAAAGCCGTGCGGGATGCAGAGATCGCGCACGGCTTTCTGAAAGCGGTTTTTTAGTCTTCCCAATCGTCCGGCGGAGTCTTGAGGAAGACGCGGAATTTCTTCTTCTCGATCGCCTTGTCGTAGGCTTCTTCGGGCGAAATGCGGCCCGCTTTGAGATGCTCGGTGATGGCGTCGTCGAGGGTCTGGTTACCCTTCTTTTTACCGACCTGCATCATGCCCGGGATCTGGTGCGTCTTGTTTTCGCGAATCAAGTTCGCGATCGGCGTGTCGACCACGAGTACTTCGATGGCGGCGCAGCGGCCGGGTTTGTCCACCCGCTTCATCAGCGTCTGGGCCACGACGCCCTTGAGCGATTCCGAGAGCGAGGCGCGGATCTGGTTCTGCTGGTTGGCGGGAAAGACGTCGATGACGCGGTCGATGGTTTTCGGTGCGCTCGGCGTATGGAGCGTGCCGAAGACCAAGTGACCGGTGGCCGCCGCGGTGAGCGCCAGGTCGATCGTTTCCAAGTCGCGCATTTCACCGACGAGAATGATGTCCGGATCTTCACGGAGCGCGCCACGCAGTGCGGCGGCGAAGGATTTCGTGTGCAGGCCGACTTCGCGGTGGTTGACCAGCGATTGCTGTGAGCGGTGCACAAATTCGATCGGGTCCTCAATCGTGATAATGTGATCTTTCCGGTGCAGGTTCGCGTAGTCCATCATCGCTGCGAGCGTGGTGGATTTACCGGAACCGGTCGGGCCAGTGACCAGCACGATGCCCTTCTTCAGCTGGGTGAAGCGCTTGAGCACGGGCGGCAGGTTCAAATCCTCGAAGGTGAGAACCTTGCTCGGAATCAGACGGAAGACGGCGGCGATGCCAGCCTTTTGGTTGAAAAAGTTGGCGCGATAGCGGGCGAAACCGGGAAATTCGTAGCCGAAGTCGACGTCGCCGGTTTCTTCGTACTGCTTGATCTTACTTTCCGGAGCGATCTCATAAACGAGCGACTTGAGGTGGTCGTTTTCCAGCGCCGGCATGTCGATGCGGACGAGTTCGCCGTGGATGCGGAGCATCGGAGGATTGCCGGTAGAAAGGTGCAAGTCGGATGCACCTTGCTCCTTCATGAATTTGAAAAAGGAATCGATCTGGGCCATGTGCCCTGTCTGAGAAAGCGGACCGCGTGCCAACCGGGGGGCCAAGCGTAAGGCACCGTATCCGGGCCAACCCTGAACTGCGGCCCGGATTACAAATCCTTAATTGTGCATTTCCTCCGCGAACTGCTAGGACCGGGCCATGACGCCGGAAGCCGAACTACTCAAAGAAGTCCCGCTTTTTCAGCTTCTGGACGATCAGGAGCGGGAGCAACTCGCCGCCAAGCTCACCCGGGTGAGTTATGCTGCGGGGGCGACCATTTTTACCCTCGGGGATCCGGGAGAAGATCTCTACATCGTCAGCTGCGGTGAGGTGGAGATGTATTTCAAAAACGATACGGGCGAACGCATCGTGCTGGAAGTGGCTCACCGGGGGGACTTTTTCGGCGATCTTTCGCTGCTGGATCAAGCCGGGCGCAGCGCCTCGACCTGCGCAGTGGAGGATACCGAGGTACTCCGGCTGGAGCGGCGGAATCTGGAGCAGTTTCTCGTGCAACACCCGCAGGCCAGCATGGATTTGCTCGCGGCCATGGGCCGGCGCTTGCGCAAGACCGTGGAAAAGCTCCGCCACACCGCTTCGCGCAATGTGAACGAGGAAATGGAGGATCACCGCACGATCGTGCAGAAATCGGCGGACTGGATTGCGGAATTCTCCGGCAGCATCCCGTTTCTTCTGATGCATGTCGTGTTTTTTGTGGTCTGGCTCACGGTGAACTGGATCAAAATCCCCGGCATTCCGCAGTTTGACCCGTATCCCTTCGGATTTCTCACTCTTTCCGTGTCGCTGGAGGCCATCTTTCTCTCGGTTTTCGTGCTCCTCAGTCAAAATCGCCAGGCGGCCAAGGACCGGGTGCGGTCGGATATCGAGTACGACGTGAATCTCAAAGCCGAGCTGGAGATCGCGCATTTGCACGAAAAAATGGACCGCCTGACCTGCGACGTCCTCCTGCGGCTGGATGAGCTGAGCCGCCGTGTTCCCTCGGCCGCAGCCCCGGCTAGCAGTGCTTCCGTTGACCGGCCGGACCTGCAACCCGTGGTTTTGTAGCTTCGCAGGAGATCACAGCCCGGGCTTGCGCGGAGGCGGGGGTGCCGCAACTGTCGCCGCCCTACCATGCTTACCGTTTCCCAAGTCACCAAGTCGTTCGGCGGTCGTACGCTCTTTGAAGAAGCCGGCCTACAGGTGAACCGTGGCGAACGGCTCGGATTGGTCGGCCCCAATGGCGCCGGCAAGTCCACGCTCTTTTCGCTGATCCTCAAGGAAGACGAGCCCGATGGCGGCCGGGTGACCCTCGAACGCGGGGTCACCATGGGTTTCCTCCCGCAGGAATCCCAGCCTCTCGGCGACGAGACCGTGCTCGAAATCGCCACCTCGCATGCTTCGGATGACGAGCAGTGGGAGGTCGAGCCCAAGGCGAAAAAGATTCTCGCCGGCCTCGCTTTCCGGGAGTCGGACTTTAGCAAACCTGCGCGCACCCTTTCCGGCGGCTGGGTCATGCGTGCGCACCTCGCCCGGTTGCTGGTGCAGGAGCCCGATCTGTTGCTGCTCGACGAACCGACGAACCATCTCGACCTCGAATCGCTCCAGTGGTTTCAGCAGCATCTGCGCGGCTACCGCGGTGCGATTCTCGTGATCTCGCACGATCGCGAGTTTCTGAATCAGCTCGTCACGTCGATCGTGGAGATCAGCCGCGCGCGGCTCGTCCGTTACACGGGAAATTACGACCGTTACGTGGTGGAGAAAGAGCAGCGCGAGGCCCAGCACGCTGCGGCGTATGCGAATCAGCAGAAGGAAATCGCGCATCTTCAGGATTTCGCCGACCGCTTTCGGGCCAAGGCCAGCAAAGCCTCACAGGCGCAGAGCAAGCTGAAGCAGATCGAGCGCATGGAGAAAATCGAGGCCCCGCTCGCGGCGGAGAAGACGGTTTCCAAGTTCAATTTCCCCCAGCCGCCGCGCTCTGGCGTCCGGGCCGTCACGCTGCGCGAGGTGGATCACGCCTATGGGGATCTCGTCGTTTATCGAGGGTTGAATTTTGAAGCCGAACGCGGCCAGCGCACCGTCCTCGTCGGGCCGAATGGTGCCGGCAAATCGACGCTGCTCAAACTCATCGGCGGCGTGCTTCCCGTGCAGAAGGGCGAGCTCGATTACGGCCACAATGTGAAGGTCGGTTACTTCGCGCAGTATCGCGTGGAGCAGCTCCATCCGAAACATACCGTGCTGCAAAGCGTGATGGATCTGCCCAACCCTGTGGGCGAGCAGACTGCCCGGACCGTGCTCGGCTCCTTCCTCTTCCGCGGTGACGATGTCTTCAAGCCGGTGGCGGTGCTCAGCGGTGGAGAAAAATCGCGGCTCGCGTTGGTGAAGCTCCTGCTCGATCCGCCGAACCTTCTGCTCATGGACGAGCCGACGACCCACCTCGATATCGGCTCGATCGATGCGCTGATCGGCGCGCTGCAGCAATTCGAAGGCACGCTGATTCTCATCAGCCACGACGTCCATTTCATCCGCTCGATCGCGCAAACCGTGCTCCATATCAGCGCCGGCAAGCTGACTCCGTACGCGGGGAACTACGATTACTACCTCGAAAAATCCGGTGCGACCTCGGCCCGCGCCGCGCTGGTCAGCGGCGAAAAATTGACGAATGCGCAGCCGCGCGACGAGCGTCCGGCAGCGAGCGGCGGCCCGACTTTGAGCCTGAAGGAGCAGAAGGAGCAGCGCAAAGCCGCCGAGAAAGCGGAGCGTGAGCGGCGCAAAGAAGTCGAACATCTCGAACGCCGCATCGCCCATCTCGAAGGCCGCCAGAAAGAGCTGACCATCGAGCTGGAAAAGCCGGAGGTGTACGATGCGGGCGGACCGGTGATGGAGCTCAATCGCGAGCTTCAGACCGTCGCCGAAGAACTCGCGCGCACCGTGGCGAAATGGGAAAAACTTTCCGCGGAGGCGGGGGCATGAGCGCGGTGGGGATGACCTGGCGCCAGCTCCTGAGCCCCGACCGGCTCGGCCAGAGTTCGCCCGGGGCAATCGATCCGGCGCGTTCGCCCTACACGATCGATTCCGACCGGATCGTCTTTTCCTCGGCGTTTCGCCGTCTGCAGGACAAAACCCAGGTCTTCCCGCTGGCGGACAACGACTACGTCCGCACCCGGCTCACTCATTCGCTCGAAGTGGCCAGCGTCGGCCGCTCGCTGGGTGCCCGGGTGGGTGCGGAACTCGTGAAACGGCACGGCTTGCAGGATCAGTTTCACGCCTCGGATTTTGGCGCCGTCGTCTCAGCCGCCGCCCTCGCGCACGATCTCGGCAATCCGCCCTTCGGGCACTCCGGCGAAGACGCGATCCGGCATTGGTTCAAGTATTCCCCGATCGCGGAGGAAACCCGGCTCGAGCTTTCCCCGGCGCAGCGCGCTGATTTCGAAAACTTCGAAGGCAACGCCCAGGGTTTCCGCATCGTCACGCGCCTGCAAATGCCGGACAATCCCGGCCTGCGCCTGACCTGCGCGACGCTCGGATCTTTCACCAAATACCCGCGCGCCGCCACTCTGCCCGACGGTTCCCAGCCCACCGGGGTCAGTACGAAGAAGTTCGGTTTCTACGGCTCCGAAAGCGGGCTCTTTGCTGAAGTCGCTGCGCGCACCGGGCTGATCCGCCGTCAGGACGGCGCCGATTGGTGGTGCCGGCATCCGCTGGCCTTCCTGGTCGAGGCGGCCGACGATATTTGTTATCGTCTCGTTGATTTCGAAGACGGTTATCGGCTGAAGTTTCTGACTTACAAAGAGGTGAGTGAGGCTTTCCTGGATGTGATCGGCGATCCCAAAAGCCCGGATCGAGTGCCGCGGATGAAAGACGAAAAGGATGAAATCGCCTTTCTACGGGCGCAGGCGATTGGCGCGGCCATTCGTCAGACCTCCGATGCATTCCTCGAGCACGAGTCGGCGATGCTGGATGGGACGTTTGATGAGGAATTGCTCGAACTCGATTTCCCCGCGAAAGCCGCGCTGCGCGAAATCAAGATCCGCAGTCGCGCGACGATTTATAACACTCCCCGCGGGGTGGAAATCGAAGCCGCCGGGTACGAAGTCCTCGGCGGTTTGCTCGATGTCTTCTACGGCGCGGCCGATGACGTCGCCCGTGCGGGCAAAAGCGCGACGCCGCGGAGCAAAAAGCTGCTTTCGCTCGTGCCGGCCCAATTCCTCGGCCCGGAAAATCTGCCCGTGACCGACCCGTATGAGCGCCTTCTGCGCATGACCGATTTTGTCAGCGGCATGACCGACAGCTACGCCGTGGCACTTTATAAAAAGGTCCGCGGTATCTCGCTGCCGGGGCAGTAGAGCGCGCCGGGCGGTACGGATGATTTGCAAACCGCGGCCAGCGGCAACTACAACGACACCGTCAAAGTGATCTGGTAGACTCATCGAGACTGGCCCGACCCGCTCTTCGGGCGACGGGATGACCCCCGCCAGGCGGCAGGGCCGCGAAACTTGGGGCGTTATGAAAAAATTCAACCCTATCTCGTCTCTTGCTGTCGCCCTCGCGCTGCCTGTGGTGGCTCTCGCCCAGGACTCCACGGAGCCGGGCAAATCGAGCGACGCTTTGAAAAACCCGCCGGCGACGGCGCCGGCCCGCCAGTCGGAACCGTTGCGCACGCCGAAAGAAGCGGAACAAGATCCGGCGAAAGATCCGGGCAAATCGAGCGACGCGCTCAAGGAAACCGATCCTTCCGCGACGCAGCGTCAATTCTCCGGTCAAATCACCGCGGTGAGCCGCGAGAACAACACCATCACTGTGAATAGCGGCGGCACCACGGGTGACCAGACGCTGAAGATCGGGGTGGGCACGAAACTCAAGAATGGCGATCGCGACGGCACGTGGGACGACCTCAAGGCCGGCGCGAAAGTCGAAGGCACCTACCGCGGCGGCGCCCACGAGGGCCGCGCGGAAAGCGTGAATATCGGCGGCTAAAACTTTGCAGCAGCAGAGGACCCGGAGGCGGTGGCCAATCCCGCCGCCTCCGGCAAATTTTTTGCGTGAACGTCGGCTCGCTACGAAAGTGGCGAGTCGTTCTTTGCGGGGTTCCTATTTGTATCGTGGAGCGCATTGATAGCTATGCCGGAAGAATCGTTATGCGATTGACAAGACGTGGCGGCTCTGTCGCGCTGCTTTACGCCTATGAACCTCCGGACCGTTTGTTTTGCTTTCATCCTGGGCGCTGCCTTTCCTTCGTTTGTTCACGCGGTGCCGCAGCCGCGGATCAAGGCGGCGTACGAACACCTCAACAGTGCGTTAGGGCATGTCACGCAGGCTAAGCGGGAGAAACCAAAGCAGCACGTGACGGACGCGCTCGGCGACCTCGAACTGGCCAGGACCTCGCTCGAAAACGCCAGGAAGAACAAAGGCTCCTACCGGAGTGCCTCCATCCGCTTGATCGACGATGCCAAGGGCGAACTCGAAAACGGGACTGGCCCGGAGCGTTTCGACAAAGCGGCGGAGCTGATCAAAAAAGCGATCGAGAAGTCCGACGACGCCCGCCGCGCCGGGAACCATTAACGCGACGTAGGCGTTTCCTGGGCGCAGCCTCATTTTCGGAGATCGGGTTGCCTTTCGGCAAACCTCGGCTACACCCCGCGGCCTCATGTTACACGGACTCGTCGCATTCTGGTTCACGCTGCTCGAAAAGGGCGGTTACCTCGGCATCGTCATTTTGATGGCGATGGAGAGCTCAATTTTCCCGGTGCCGAGCGAAGTGGTCATTCCTCCGGCTGCTTATTGGGCCACGCGGGGCACGATTGATCCGCTGACCGGTTTGCCGATTTCCTTTTGGGGCGTCGTCATCGCCGGGACCATCGGCTCTTACCTGGGGTCGGCGATCACCTACTGGGTGGCGCTGAAATTGGGCCCGGCTTTCATCGCGAAGTTCGGCAAGTGGGTTCACATCACGCCGGAGAAAGTCGCGCGCGCCGAGCGCTTCGTGCACCGGTACGAATCCGGCGGCATTTTCTTCGCGCGCCTGCTGCCGGTGGTTCGCCATCTCATTTCCATCCCGGCGGGCCTGGTGAAGATGAGCTTCGCGACCTTCAGCCTGATGACCACGGTCGGCTCCTTCCTCTGGTGTCTGATCCTGGCGAAGTTCAGCCTCTACGTCTTTGAGAAACACCCCGACGTGAACCCCGTGGCCGATCCGGGCGCGACGGCGCATCTCATCAAACACGAATCGATCCCGCTCATCGGCGGCATCGTGATCCTCTGCGGCCTCTACATGCTCGCGATGAAGCTGACTGCGCCGAAGAAGGAAGAGGCGTGATTGGTAGATGGTGATTGGTGATTGGAGGTGGGCACGGCGCCCACCATCTACGAATCACCAATCACTACTTGCTCGTATCGGGCCTAATCCCCGTAGCCGTTGGGGTTGGCGACGTGCCAGTTCCAGGCGCTTTCCACGATAGCGCGGATGTCCTGGAATTTCGGGGTCCAGCCGAGTTCGGTTTTGATGCGGTCGCTGCCGGCGATGAGGCGGGGCGGATCGCCGGGGCGGCGGGGTTTTTCGACTACGGCGATGGGTTTGCCGCTGACGGCTTCACAGGCGGCGATGACTTCGCGGACGCTGGTGCCGCCGCCGGTGCCGAGGTTGAATTTCGCGCTCTCGCCTTTGTCCAGGTAGCCGATCGCCAGCATGTGCGCCTGGGCGAGGTCGATGATGTGGATGTAGTCGCGGATGCAGGTGCCATCCGGCGTCGGGTAATCGGTGCCGTAGATCTCGACGTGCGATTTCTGGCCGAGCGCGACCTTGAGGATATTCGGGATCAGGTGGGTCTCGATGCGGTGATCTTCGCCGTAGCGGCCGCTGGCGCCCGCGGCGTTGAAGTAACGCAGGGCGACGTATTTCACGCCGTGGATCTCGTCGAACCAACGGAGGATCTTCTCGAACATCAGTTTCGATTCGCCGTACGGGTTGATCGGGTTCTGCGGCAGCGTCTCGTCGATCGGCACGCGGTCCGGGATGCCGAAGGTCGCGCAGGTCGAGCTGAAGACGAACTTCTTGCAGCCCACGGCCACCATGGCTTCGAGGAGGTTCAGGCCGGCGAGGGTATTGTTGCGGAAATACTTCGCCGGGTTCGTCATCGACTCGCCGACCAGGGCGCTGGCAGCGAAGTGCATCACGGCGTCCGGGCGCGCCTTTTCCAGCGCGTCCTCGATGTCGCAGCGGTTTTGCAGATCGCCGATGATCAGGGTCGCGCGCGGATCGACCGCGGCTCGGTGCCCTTCGGTGAGGTTGTCGAAGACCGTGACGGTGTGCCCGGCATTGAGGAGTTGCTCGACATTGATGCTACCGATATAACCGGCGCCGCCGGTGACGAAGACGTGCATGGATGGAATAGTGACGATGAGGTGTGGTGCGTACGAAAATCTGCCGGGCAAGGAGCGCCCGGCGCGGGAAGCGAATTAGGTCAGGATGCCGCGCGCGGGAATCCCAAAATCAGCGAACCTCCTGCAGCCGCGCGTTGATCTCGGTATCGGCGAGACCGCGCTGGCGCAGAACCTGGCGGTAGTTTTCTTCGAAGATGGCCTGATCGGCGTCGGCCCGGCCGGCATTGCGGCGAAATTGCGCGGTGAGGCTGAGGGCTTCGCTGCTGAGCGGCTCGGCTTCTTCGGGAAAGCCTTGCTGGACTAGCGCCCGCGCGAAGTGCGCGAGGGCGCGCGCCCGATCGCGGGGATCGGCGCCGGGCGCTTTGCGCAGCACGGAGGCGGCGCGGCGGAGAAAAGGTTCGGCATCCGGGGGCCGCGAACGGCTGAGCTCGATCGCGCCGAGTGCGGTGAGCAGACTGGCGGCAGCGGGGGTGTCGAGCTCGTTGGTATTGTTGGCGAGTTCGAAGGCCTGCTGCAGGAGCGGAGTGGCGGCGGTGGCGCGGCCGCGGCTGAATTCCAGCACGCCGGCCATGGTCAGTAGCTGCCATCCGGGCCGCTCCGCCGTGGTCTTGCCTTTGGCGGCCAGGCCCAGCTCCCGCACGGAGGCGATGGCGATTTCAAAGCGCCGGGAAGCGAGCTGGCCGAGGTACGCATCGTAACCGGAGCGTTTGCCGCCGAAAAGGTCGTCGGTGGCAAAGCGGTTGAGCGCCGCATGGATTTTTCCCGGCGAGGTGTGCCGATCGGCCGCGAGATCTTCGATGACCAGATCGAAGCGGGTTTCCAGGGTCCGCCCGTCGAAGATCGCCCGTGGGGCCGTGAGTGCCTCACTCAGGGTGGCCGCGATTTGGTGATCTTCGTGCCGCTGCCGGAAAAGATACCCGGCGGTCCCTCCGCAGACCAGCAGGATAGCTAACACGGTCAGGGCCGTGATGGCCAGGGGGCTGAAGCGGGAAGGGGCGGACGTCGAGGCCGGCACGGGCTGCAGAAAAGGAACGACGGGTAGTTTAGAAAGTCGGCTGGATTTTCGCCGGCCCGGTCATGGCGACCACGCCCTGGCTACGCAGCGAGGAGACCATCCGGCGGACGTGATTCTTCCGCTGGCGATCCTGGAGTAGCATGAGGCTCATCGATTTCGAGCCCCACTCGAGGATTTCGATGGGGACCATCTTGACACCCCAGGCGCGGACGGCGCGCATGCTGGGCTGGTACATATCGATGGTCTGTTTGCCGACCAGCGCTGAACCGTAGTCTTCGATCACGTACTCCTGCTTCTCGCCGACCAGGCGAAAGCGGGTGCCGAGCGGCAGCCACGACCAATCGGCCGCCGCGCTGCGCACATCGCTCTTAAAGCGGAGGCGGCCACCGACACCATTCTTGATGCCACCGGCTTCGGTGTGCGTGTAGGCCGTGGTCCGGACCGTCATTTTTTGGCCGGCGTGCCCTGTGCCGGCGGATTTAGACCCTTTGGTGGATGCGCAAGCAGAGAGGAGGAGCCCCGCAGCGCCCGCAACAAGGAGGCGGTTTAGCATGTTGCGCGGGCCGGTACGGGCAAACGGGGGGTGTGGCAAATGATTTTTGCCGGCCGGGGAGTCAGGGATTATTGGAAAAACTGGGAGGAGTAGAGTTTTCACAAATCGGAAATGGAGCATCGATCATTCCCCGACCTGTTGGTAGGGGGTGAGCCGGGTGTGACATGGCACAGCCGCGGCGCGGCCAAGTGTGACATTTGGTGTGACATGTCACACTTGGCCCGCCGGCTTTCTCATCCCGGTTTTTAGCCATTTTCCAGAGTAAACCGGCGCTTTTTCGAGCGGAGGCCCATCCCTTGCTCAAGGGGGCGGACACACACATGCCGTGTGCGGCTGACCCCTCCCCCAAGGGAGCTGTGCCCGGCGAACCTTACCCACTTTCCCATGTCTAAAATCCTCGGAATCGATCTCGGCACGACCAACTCCTGCATGGCCATCATGGATGGCTCGGAGCCTTTGGTCCTCGAAAACAGCGAAGGCGCGCGTACCACGCCTTCCATCGTGGCTTTCAGCAAGACCGGCGAACGCCTCGTCGGCCAGGCCGCCAAGCGTCAGGCGGTGACCAATCCGCAGAACACCATCTACTCCGTGAAGCGCTTCATGGGGCGGAAGTTCGAAGAGGTGAAGGGTGAACAGGACCGCGTGCCTTACAAGCTGGTCAAGGCGGCGAATGGCGACGCCCACATCCAGGTCACCGTGAATGGTGAGGTGAAGACCTACAGCCCGCCGGAAATCAGCGCGATGATCCTCGCGAAGCTCAAGGCCGACGCCGAAGCCAAGCTCGGCGAAAAGATCACCCAGGCGGTCATCACCGTCCCCGCTTATTTCAACGACGCCGAGCGTCAGGCGACCAAGGACGCCGGCAAGATTGCAGGCCTCGACGTGCTCCGCATCGTGAACGAGCCGACCGCTGCGTCGCTCGCCTATGGCCTCGATAAGAAGTCCGACGAAAAGATCGCCGTGTACGATCTCGGCGGCGGCACCTTCGATATCTCGGTGCTCGAAATCGGTGATGGCGTCTTCGAAGTGAAGGCGACCAATGGCGACACCCACCTGGGTGGCGACGATTGGGACAACGCCATCATGGATTGGATTTTCGACGAATTCAAAGCCGACACCGGGATCAACCTGCGCGATCAGGCCGACGCCAAACAACGCGTGAAGGAAGAGGCCGAAAAAGCCAAGATCGCCCTCTCCTCGGCCCAGCAGTACGACATCAATCTGCCCTTCGTGACGGCGGACAACACCGGCCCGAAGCACATCCAGAAGACGCTCACCCGCTCCAAGCTGGAACAGCTCACCGACCCGCTCTTCGAGCGCACGCTCAAGCCGGTCCGCGCCTGCTTGAAGGATGCCGGCCTCTCCGAGAAGGAAATCCACGAGCTCGTGCTCGTCGGCGGCATGACTCGTATGCCGAAGGTCATCGAGACCGCCCGCCAGCTCATCGGCAAGGAACCGCACAAGGGGGTGAACCCGGATGAAGTCGTCGCCGTCGGCGCGGCCATCCAGGGCGGCGTGCTCCGCGGTGACGTGAAGGACGTGCTCCTGCTGGACGTGACTCCGCTCACCCTGGCTATCGAAACGGCCGGCGGCGTGGCCACCCCGATGATCACGCGCAACACGACCATCCCGACGAAAAAGTCGCAGATCTTCTCCACCTACAGCGACAATCAGCCCGGCGTGGAAATCGTCGTGATCCAGGGCGAACGCCCGCTGTCGCGCGACAATAAGAACCTCGGCAAATTCCACCTCGACGGTATCCCGCCGGCCCCGCGTGGCGTGCCGCAGATCGAAGTCACCTTCGACATCGACGCCAACGGCATCCTGCACGTGAGCGCGAAGGACCTCGGCACCGGCAAGGAGCAGAAAATCTCCATCACCGGCAGCTCGGGCCTGAGCAAAGACGAAGTCGAGCGCATGCAGAAGGAAGCCGAACTCCACGCCGAGGAAGACAAGAAGGCGAAGGAATCGATCGAGATCCGCAACAACGCCGACAACCTCGCTTACCAGTCCGAGAAGCAGCTCGCCGAGATCGGCGACAAGATCAGCGGCGACCAGAAAGCCGAGATCGAAGCGAAGATCGCCGCCGTGCGCGAAGCCCTCAAAGGCAACGACACCGACGCGATCAAGAACGCTTACACCGAGCTGCAGAACAAATTCCAGAGCGTCAGCGAAGAGCTCTACAAGAACGCCTCGGCCAGCGCCGGCGCCGCCCCTGGTGGCGGTCCCGAAGCCGCTGCCGGT
>Ga0209050_1002028_pt1 | contig 18769 bp, 18 predicted proteins | sample Araplavi_mTSA_r2_FD_184276 | JGI IMG/M metagenome (GOLD analysis project Ga0209050, IMG submission 184276) | Arabidopsis root microbial communities from North Carolina, USA - plate scrape MF_Cvi_mTSA_r2 (SPAdes) (version 2) | ecosystem: Host-associated > Plants > Roots > Endosphere | place: USA... | reverse complement strand
CTGGAGAAGCTGCACGAGTCGGCGCACCGGAACTGCTTCATCGCCAGCTCGGTGAAGACCGAGGTGACGGTAGAGCCGCGGTAACGCGGCTCCTGTAGCCCGGGTAAGGCCGAAGGCCGCACCCGGGTGCCCGACGCCACTCGGAAGAGCAGCCCCACTTTTAAAGATGCAACGCGCTGCGGGCTTGGCTCCCTCCCCTGCTTGCAGGGGAGGGTTGGGGAGGGGTGCAGTGCACAGCGCCGCAACGCTCGGAACCCGGCGCTAACGCGCCGCGTACCCCCTCCCAACCTCCCCCTGCGCGCAGGGGGAGGAGCTAAGCGGCAGGGCGTCTGAGTTACAGGATGTACCGGCTCAGATCCGGATCCTGCACCAGCTCGCCCAGATGTCCGTCGACGTACGCGCGGTCGATCTTCACCGCCTGCCCATCGCGATCCGGCGCTTCATAGCTCAGCACGTCGAGCAGACGTTCCAGCACCGTATGCAGACGGCGCGCGCCGATGTTTTCCTGGCGCTCGTTCACCTGCGCGGCGATCTCGGCAAGCCGGTCCACGGCATCCGGCGTAAACTCCAATCCGACGCCTTCGGTGCGCAGCAGTTCGACGTACTGCGTCGTGAGCGCGGCCTTGGGTTCGGTGAGGATGCGCACGAAGTCGTCCTTGCTCAGCGCCGAAAGCTCGACGCGGATCGGGAAACGGCCCTGCAGTTCCGGGATCAGGTCGCTCGGCTTGGCCAGGTGGAACGCGCCCGACGCGATGAACAGGATGTGGTCGGTCTTCACCGGGCCGTACTTCGTGCTCACGGTCGAACCTTCCACCAGCGGCAGCAGGTCGCGCTGCACGCCTTCGCGGCTGACATCGCCACCGGTCACGCCGGCTTCGCTGCGCTTGGCGACCTTGTCGATCTCGTCGATGAAGACGATGCCGTGCTGTTCGCAGGCTTCGATCGCCGCCTCGCGCACGTCGTCCTCGTTGACGAGCTTGCCCGCTTCCTCTTCGGTGAGCTGTGCGCGCGCGGTGCGGATCGGCAGCGTCTTCTTGTGCGTCTTCGCGCCGGCGACCTGCGAGAACATCTGCCGCAGCTGCTGGCCCATTTCCTCCATGCCGGGCGGCGCCATGATGTCCACGCCGACGTTCACCGCGGTTTCGATCTCGATCTCGCGATCGTCGAGCGAACCGGTGCGCAGCTGCTTGCGCAGCTTCGCGCGGGTTTCGTTCTCCTGGGACGACGGTTCGTCCTTCGCCTCTTCGCTGGCGTTGAAGCCGAACACCGTCGGTGCGCCCTGGCGGCGCGGCAGCAGCGCGTCGAGGATGCGTTCTTCCGCGCGTTCCTCGGCCTGCGTGCGCACGCGCTGCTTGGCCTGTTCGCGATACAGCTTGACGGCGGTGTCGGCGAGGTCGCGCACGATCTGCTCGACGTCCTTGCCGACGTAGCCGACTTCGGTAAAGCGCGTGGCTTCGACCTTCACGAACGGTGCATTGGCGAGCGTCGCCAGCCGGCGCGCGATCTCGGTCTTGCCGACGCCGGTCGGGCCGATCATCAGGATGTTCTTCGGCATCACCTCGTTGCGCAGCTCGGCCGGCAGCTGCATGCGGCGCCAGCGGTTGCGAAGGGCGATGGCGACCGCGCGCTTGGCCGAATGCTGGCCGACGATGTGGCGGTCCAGCTCCTGCACGATCTCGCGCGGGGTCATGGTGGCGTTGGAGGTATCAGGCTTGATGGGCATGTCGTATTCGTCTGGTCCGTTCCTTCTCCCGCTGGCGGGAGAAGGTGCCCGGAGGGCGGATGAGGGGTTGTCCGGCAGTGAGGTTCTTCGCCCTCACCCCAACCCTCTCCCGCATGCGGGAGAGGGGATATCGCTCAAAGCTCTTCCACCACCACGTTGCGGTTGGTGTAGATGCACACGTCGCCGGCGATGTTGATCGCCTCGGTGGCGATGGTGCGTGCGTCCAGCTGCGTATGCGCGATCAGCGCGCGCGCCGCGGACAACGCGTACATGCCGCCGGAACCGATCGCGATGATGCCGTCCTCCGGTTCGATGACATCGCCCGTGCCGCTGATGATCAGCGAGGTTTCGCGGTCGGCGACGGCGAGCAGCGCTTCGAGCTTGCCCAGGCGGCGTTCGGTGCGCCAATCCTTGGCGAGCTCGACGGCGGCGCGTGTGAGCTGGCCATGCTTCTCGAGCTTGGCTTCGAACAGTTCGAACAGCGTGAACGCATCGGCGGCGGCACCGGCGAAACCGGCCAGCACCTGGCCGTCGCGGCCGAGGCGTCGCACCTTGCGTGCGTTGGCCTTCATCACGGTGTGACCGAGGGTGACCTGTCCATCGCCGGCAACGGCGACGCGGCCTTCGCGACGAACCGAAACGATGGTCGTGGCGTGGAAAACGTTGGGGTTCTGACTCGGGTCCATGCAACCTCCGGGGGATTTCCCATCGGTGGGGGCATGGACGGGCCGGTTCAAGCCGGCGAAGGAATGCGGTTACGCGATTCGCATGCGGGAAGACGCGCGCAACGAAACGCTTACAAATTCGTTTCTACAGCAGCGCCATGCGCGGATTCTCCGGCGAGGGCTCGATGCCCCAGTCCTCGAACCAGTGTTCGCCCTGTGTTTCGGCCGGGTGCATGACGCGTCCGGAGCCGTTGCCACAGGCCAGCGACTGGGCGGGGCAGTAGCGATCGCAGCCCCAGCAGATGCGCTCGGGGTGCCTGGGATTGAGGGGGAAGTTCTTGGCCATGACCAGTCTCCAACTAGATGCTTGCCCGCGCAAACAAATCTATCGGGTACCCGCCAGGGAAGAATTGAGACGAATCAGAAGAAGGCCGGAACCCCGCCCAGAGGGGCTGGCGGACGCGCCCGGTAGCGGAACCGTTCAGCCTTCGCCGTTCTTCCGGCGGGCACGCGGGTGCGCGGCGTCGTAGACCTTCGCCAGATGCTGGTAATCCAGGTGGGTGTAGATCTGGGTCGTCGCGATGTCGGCATGGCCCAGCAGTTCCTGCACGCCGCGCAGGTCGCCGGACGATTCCAGGATGTGGCTGGCGAAAGAATGCCGCAGCAGGTGCGGATGCACGCGCTTGAACAGACCCTGCTGCTGCGCGAGGTGGCGCATGCGCAACTGCACCGCACGTGGCGTGATCGGCCCGCCCCCGCGGCCGGGAAAGACATGCGCGTCGTTCGCGGCACCCGTCGATCCGCGCCATTCGGCCAGCGCCGCGCGCGCATGCGAGCCCAGCGGCACGCTGCGCTGCTTGTTGCCCTTGCCGAGCACGTTCACCAGCGCATCGCTCAAGTCCAGGTCGCGCCATCGCAACGCGCACAGTTCCGACAGACGCAGGCCGGAGGAATAGAACAGTTCGAGCAATGCGCGATCGCGAAGCCCAAGCGGCGCGTCGGTCGGCACTTCGACCAGCGCCTTGGCTTCATCGGGATCGAGCACCTGCGGCAGCTTGCGCGGCGCTTTCGGAGAACGGATCGACGCGGCGGGACTGGCGGCGATGCGGCCCTGCTTCACCAGCCACGCGTAGAAACTGCGGCAGGCCGAAAGCCGGCGTTGCAGGCTTTTCGGCGACAGGCCACGGCGATGTTCCGCGGCGACGAAGCCGCGTACCTGTTCGCCATGCAGCGCGGACACCTCGACGCCTTCGTGTTGCGCCCACTGCGCCAGCGACACGAGGTCGCGACGGTACGCATCGAGCGTGTGCGCGGACATGCGGCGCTCGACCTGCAGGTGCGCGAGGTAGTCCTCGATATCGGCGACGGGAGGCTGCGCGCGCTCTTCGGCGTTCATCGCGGTCTGCCCCCACCCCGGCCCTCTCCCGCGCGCGGGAGAGGGGGAACCGCAACGGCGTGCGGGCGGAGCATCAGCCCTCGAAACGCTTCAGCGCCGTCGCGAGCGATTCGCCCATCATGCGCAGGAACAGCGTGCCCATGCCGGGGAAGAAGCGGTTGGTGTCGCGACTGCCGACCGCGATCAGGCCCACGCCCGGCAGCGGCAGCAGGGCGGTGGACTGCACTTCCTCGGCACGCGCGCCGTACAGCAACGCGTGCTTCTCCGGCTGGAGGCGGCCGCAGAGCGGTTCGCCATCGGCGAGGCAGTCGCGGAACGGCTGCAGGCGCGCATCGTCCTGCGCGATGACCTGCAACCACTCGGTATCGTCCAGGCCGGCGACCGGCTGGAACACCACCAGACGCACCAGGTCGCCGTTGAAATCCTCGGCAAGCGAGGCGGCCATCGCGCGCAGCGTGTCGGCAGGGGTGTTCTGGCGCATCAGCGCGAGCGTCAGCTGATGCGTGCGCACCGACAGGCGTTCGTTTTCCTGCGCGTTGGCGAACAGCTCCTGCAGACGGCGGGACAGCTCGCGGTTCTTGTCGCGCAGCACTTCCAGCTGGTAGCTCGCCAGCGATGCCGCCGAGCCTTCCTCGCGCGGCACCACCAGGCTTATCGCCAGGTCGGGAAACTGCTGGAGGAAACGCGGATGCCGGCGCAGGAACGCAGCGACTTCATGGGCTCCAAGCTTTTCCTGAGTCTCAGTCATGGTTCCACTCCCCTTCGAACACGAATGCAGTCGGCCCCGACATCGTCAGCGGCGCGTCGTCGGCCGGCCATGCGATGCGCAGTTCGCCGCCGGGCAAGGCGACCGTCACGTCGCGATTCACGCGGCCGCGCCGCATCAGCACCGCCGCCGCCGCGCATGCGCCACTGCCGCAGGCCAGCGTCTCGCCGACGCCACGCTCGTAAACGCGCAGGCGGATGCGGTCGCGAGATTCCACGTGCGCGAAGCCGACGTTCACCGACTCCGGGAATGCCGGATGCGACTGGAGCATCGGCGCGACAGTTTCGACCGGCGCGTGGTCGATGTCGTCCACTTCGATCACCGCGTGCGGGTTGCCCATCGACACCGCGCCGAAGGTGAACACCGCATCGTTGTGGTACAGCACGTATTCGTCCTGCGCGCCTTCGAAGCCGTGCAGCGGGATGCTGTTCGGCGCGAAGCGCGGCAGGCCCATTTCGATGCGGAAACGGCCACCCTCCAGGCGCGTGACCGCATGCGCGCCGACCGGGCTGTCGAGCACGAATTCATCGCCCAGCGATTCGCCGCGTGCCTGCGCATCGCGCACGACCCAAGCCGCGATGCAGCGCGCGCCGTTGCCGCATTGCTGCGAGGACGAACCGTCGGCGTTCCAGATGCGATAGGCCGCCGTGGCCTCGCCATCGGCGGACTCGACGGTCAGGATCTGGTCGCAGCCCACGCCGGTGTGGCGATCGGCCAGCGAGCGGCACAGCGCGGCGCTGGGCTCGGGCGCGTCGCCGCGCAGATCGAGCACGACGAAGTCGTTGCCCGCGCCATGCATCTTCGTGAAGCGCAACGTCATGGTCGCGGTCCGTTACGGCGTGTCGGATTCGGTGTTTTCGGGCGGATCGGTGTCGCCCTCGTCCTTCAGGTCCGTGTCGGCGTTGGTGTCGCCGGCCTTCGGTGCCTGGTCGAGCGAGTCGCTGGCGTCGCCGATCTGCTGCGCATCCTGCGCGGGCGGCGCGCCGGAAGGCATCACGACCTGCGACACGTTCTTAGGCGGCAGGATCAGCGGGCCCTTGTTGCCGCAGGCCGACAGCAGCAGCGGCAGGGCAAGGGAAAGGGCGGCAGCGGAAAGTCGGACGGGATTCATGCCCGAAGTGTAGCCCGCGATGGGGCGTCAGACACCCGGCGGAGAGGGTGGTTCAGGCCGGCGCCAGAGCCATATCGCGACGAGGGTCATGATCGCGGTCCCTGTGGCGGCCATCCACCAGCGCGGCGCGGTGAGGAACATGATCACCGCGCAGGCGGCCATCATCGACACCGCCAGCCGCTTGGCGCGACGCGACACGGCGCCGTGCGCCTGCCAGTCGCGGATCATCGGGCCGAACTGCGGATGCGCGAGCAGGCGGTCGTGAAGCTTCCGCGAACCGCGCGCAGCCGCGAAGGCCGACAGCAGCACGAAGGGAACGGTGGGCAGACCCGGAACCACGATGCCGATGATCCCCAGCGCAAGACTGGCGTAGGCGAGCAGCCACCAGGCCCAGCGGAAGCGGGTCTTGGGGAGCTGGGGCGGACTTGGGGGTGCAGTCACGGGGAAATCATAGAAGGCGGGCGATCGAGAGTGCGGGCCACTACCGTGCTCCCACCCTCACCACGACCCCTCTCCCGGCGGGAGAGGGGCTTCAAAGCATCGCCTACTTCGCGGCCGCGGGCGCCGAAACGCTTGCCAGTCCCAGCCGCTCGAGCATGAACGCATACATCTCCGACAGCTCGCGGTATCGGCGGAAGCGGCCCGACTTGCCGCCGTGGCCCGCATCCATGTTGGTGCGGAACACGATCGGCGCCTGGCCCTGGTCGAGATCGCGCAGGCGGGCGACGTACTTCGCCGGCTCCCAGTACTGCACCTGCGAATCCCACAGGCCCGTGCCGACGAACATCGCCGGATACGCCTGCTTGGAGAGATTGTCGTAAGGCGAGTACGACAGCATGTAGTCGTAGTACTCCTTCTTCTCCGGATTGCCCCACTCGTCGTACTCGTTGGTCGTGAGCGGGATGGTCGGATCGAGCATCGTCGTCACAACGTCCACGAACGGCACCTGCGACAGGATCACGGCGTACCTGTCCGGCGCCATGTTGGAGATGGCGCCCATCAGCAGCCCGCCGGCGCTGCCGCCGTAGGCCGCGACACGATCCTTCGCCGCGTAGCCCTGCTTCACCAGGTCGTCGGTGACGTCGATGAAGTCGGTGAAGGTGTTCTTCTTGTGGAACAGCTTGCCGTCGTCGTACCACTTGCGGCCCATTTCCTGGCCGCCGCGGATGTGCGCGATCGCATACACCATGCCGCGATCGAGCAGGCTCACGACGGGGCCGTTGAAGCGCGGATCGGTCGAGGAACCGTAGCTGCCGTAGGCGTACTGCAGCATCGCGGCCTTGCCGTTCTTCTCGAAGCCCTTCTTGTAAACCAGCGACACCGGCACCTTCACGCCGTCGCGCGCGGTCGCCCAGACGCGTTCGGTGACGTACTTCTCCGGGTCGTATCCGATGACCGGTTCGCGCTTGAGCAGCTTGCGCTCGCCGGTGAGCACGTTGGTTTCGTATGTCGTGCCCGGCGTGGTCAGCGAGGTATAGCTGTAGCGCAGCCACGGCGTGTCGTGTTCGGAATTGGTCGACAGGCCCATCGAATACGCCGGCTCATCGGCCTTCACGTACTCCTCGGTGCCATCGACCTTCAGTACGCGCAGGCGTTCCAGCGCGTCGGAACGTTCGGCGATGGTGGTGAAGCCGTCGAACAGTTCGAAACCTTCGATGAACACGTCGTCGCGATGCGGCACCCACTCCTTCCATTGCTTGCGCGAAGTCGCATCCGACGGCGCCGTCATCAGCTTGAAGTTCGACGCGCCGCCTTCGTTGGTGCGGATGACCCAGCGGTCGCCGAGATGGTCGGCCTGGTATTCCACGTCGCGTTCGCGCGGCGCGAGCACGACGAATTTCTCCGGGTTGTTCGCCGGTGCGCAGCGCATCTCGCTGGACACCGTGCTCTCCACGCCGATGCAGATGAACTTGTCGTCGCGCGATCTATCCACGCCCATGTAGAAGCTGTCGTCCTTCTCCTCGTACACCAGCACGTCCTTCGAGGACGGCGTGCCGAGCACGTGCTTCTTCACGCGCACGGTGAGCAGCGTTTCCGGGTCGTTCTCGACGTAGAACAGCGTCTTGTTGTCGTCGGCCCAGACCAGGTTCGGCGAGACGCCGGTGATCTGGTCGCTGTAGACCTCGCCCGTTTCCAGGTTCTTGAAGCGGATGACGTACTGGCGACGGCCCACCGCGTCCTCGGCCCAGGCGAGGATTTTGTTGTCCTGGCTGACTTCCCAGTCGCCGACGTTGAAGTAGTCCTTGCCGGCGGCCATGACGTTCACGTCGAGCAGTACCTGCTCGGCGGCGTCCATGGAACCGGCGCGGCGCGCATAGACGGGATAGTCCTGGCCGGTTTCGAAGCGGCTGTAGTACCAGTGGCCGCGCTCGCGATACGGAACGGAGCTGTCGTCCTGCTTGATGCGGCCGACGATCTCCTCGTACAGCTTGTTCTCCAGCGGCTTCAGCGGCGCCATCACCGCATCGACGTAGGCGTTCTCGGCGTTGAGGTACGCCAGCATCTCGGGATTCTTGCGGTCGTCGTCGCGCAGCCAGTAGTACTCGTCGTTGCGCTGCGCGCCAAACGGCGCCTTCACGACGTGCGGCTTCTTCGCCGCATCGGGCGGGGTGGCGGTGGCGGCGAGGGTCGGGGCGGTCGTGCTCATCAGTAGGGCCGAAAGCAGAAGGTGGGTCGTGTTCATGGATGGGGTCCGGTTGCGCGTTGGACAACTGATGGACTTCTTCTCCCTCCCCTGCGAATGCTGGAGAGGGTTGGGGAGGGGTGAAGTGCACTGCGATCGCGCTTGATGGCGCTCACCTCACCCCCTCCCAACCTCCCCCTGCATTCGCAGGGGGGGGGCAAAAGCTGCGTTACTTGCCGCTCAATTCATTCCACAAAAACGTGAACGCCAGCGCGCTCATGTGCGCCGCCTGGGCATTGTTGGCCGAACCGCCGTGGCCGCCCTCGATGTTCTCGTAGTAGCGCACGTCCTTGCCGGCGTCCAGCATCTTCGCGGCCATCTTGCGCGCATGGCCCGGGTGCACGCGGTCGTCGCGCGTGGAGGTCATGAACAGAGCCGGCGGGTACGTGCGCTTGGCGTCGAACAGGTGGTACGGCGAGAAGGTGCGGATGTAGTCCCAGTCGGCCGTGTCCGGATCGCCGTATTCGGCCATCCACGACGCGCCCGCCAGCAGGTGGCTGTAGCGCTTCATGTCCAGCAGCGGCACCTGCACGACGACGGCGCCGAACAGGTCCGGATACTGCGTGAGCATGTTGCCGGTGAGCAGGCCGCCGTTGCTGCCGCCCTGGATGCCCAGATGCGGGGTCGAGGTCACCTTGCGCGCGATCAGGTCCTGCGCGACCGCGGCGAAGTCCTCGTAGGCCTTGTGGCGATTGCCCTTCAGCGCGGCCTGGTGCCAGCGCGGGCCGTATTCGCCGCCGCCGCGGATGTTGGCGACCGCGTACACGCCGCCCTTCTCCAGCCAGCCCTTGCCGACGCTGCCGGAATAGGCCGGCGTCAGCGAGATCTCGAAACCGCCGTAGCCGTACAGCAGCGTCGGCGCGGTGCCGTCGAAGGCCAGATCCTTCGGACGGACGAGGAAGTACGGCACGCGCGTGCCGTCCTTCGACGTGGCGAAGTGCTGTTCGATGACGTCCTTCGAGGCGTCGAAGAAGACCGGCATCGTCTTGAGCACTTCGGGCTTCGCGCCGATCTGCGCGAGCGACAGCGTCGTCGGCGTCAGGTAATCGGTGGCGGTGAGCCACACGGCGTCGCTTTCGTCCGCATCGACGGCGGACACGCCCAGCGTGCCGAACGTCGGCGCGCCGGTGAATTCCGTGCGCTTCCATTCGCCGGCCTGCGGTGTGAGCACGCTGAGGCGGTTCTTCACGTCGTCCAGCACGTTCAGCACCAGATGCGATTTCGTCCAGGTGTAGCCCGCGAGCGAGGTGCGCTCGGTCGGCGTGAACAGCGCGGTGAACTCGCGCTTTCCGGCCATGAAGTCGTCGAAGTTCGTGGCGACGAGGCTGCCGGCCGGCCAGGTCTTCCCGCCCGCCTCATACGGGTCGCGCAGTTCGAGCAGCAGCCATTCGCGATGAACCGACTTGCTGGCGGAGTTCGGCGCGTCGATCTTCTTCAACGAGCCCGATGCATCCTTCAGGTACAGCTCATCGTTGTAGAACGCCAGCGTGCGGCTGACGAAATCGCGTTCGAAACCCGGCGTGTGGTCGCGCAACGCGGCGATGTACATGTCGGTCGGCTTGCCTTCGTACACCACGCGCGCGCTTTCGAACGGCGTGCCGCGCTTCCATTCCTTGACGATGCGCGGATAGCCGGAGCTGGTCATCGAACCGGAACCGAAATCGGTGTAGGCGTAGACCGTGTCTCGATCGATCCAGCCGAGCGCGCCCTTGGCCTCGTCGCGGAAGAAACCGTCCTTCACCCAGCTTTTCGTGGACAGGTCGAATTCGCGCGTGATGTCGGCATCGGCGCCGCCTCGGGAAAGCGCAATCAAGCAACGCGAATAGTCGGGACGCAGGCAATCCACGCCGTGCCATACCCAGTTCTCGCCTTCGGCCTTGTTCAGCGCGTCCAGGTCGATGACCGTTTCCCACTGCGGCTTGCCCTTGCGGTATTCGGCCAGCGTCGTGCGGCGCCACAGGCCGCGCTCGTGCTGCTTGTCCTTCCAGAAGTTGTAGTAGTACTCGCCGATCTTCTCCACGCCCGGGATCTTGGCGTCGGAATCGAGGATGGCGCGGATGTCGGACTGCAGCTGCGCGAACTGCGTTGATGTGGCCAGTTCGGCTTCGGCCTGCGCGTTGTGCGCCTTGACCCAGTCGAGCGAGCGCTCGGCGGTGACGTCTTCGAGCCAGGCGTAAGGGTCGGCGGACACGTTGGACTCCTTGGGGGCGGCGCCGGCGATGGACGCAGCCGCGAGGCCTGCGGAGAACATCAGGCTCTGGCAGGCAGTCGACAGCTTCGGCATCGGCGCTCCGGGTGCGTGAGTGGACCCGGAACGCTAGCACAGCGCGCGAAGGCCGCCGCCGATGCGGGAGGCCGCGCACCGTGCCGGCGCGGGCGGTCGCCCGCCCCCAGCGATCAACCGCTCAGGCCGCCTGCGTCTGGCGGCGGCGCACCATCGAAGGACGGCGGCGACGCGCCTGCGCACCGGCGCGGCGGCGCGTGCGGACCGGCGTGGTTTCTTCGGACTCGCGGCCCGGCAGGCGGAAGCGGTGCAGCGCCCACCACGCGCACAGCGGCATCGCGACCAGCCACAGCGGCATCCAGCCGAAGGTCGGGCTGAAACCGCGCGCGGCCGGCAACAGCGCGACGACGACCGCCCCGATGGCGACGGCGTGGCGCATCAGGACATCGAGGCCGGAATGGGAGTCGGGACGGGTCTGCATGGCGGGTCTCCGTTGGATGGAGCCAGCCTGGGGGTGGGGCATCTCACGGGCTGCGACGGTCTCGCAGGCCCGGCCGATCGTTACCGCTCGTAGTTGCTCAACGCCAGCTGCAGCAAGGCCCGGGCCTGCTCGCGCAGCACCGGCGGTTCGACGATTTCCGCGTCGCTGCCGTAATGCATCACGTCCATCAGCAGTTCGCGCCCGGCGCTGTAGGGCACTTTCAGTTCGTAACGGCCGTCGGGCAGGAACCGCCCCTGCTGCTGCGAATGCCAGTGCTCGTCGGCCACCCAGCGCGCGGCCTTCGGTGTGAACACGATCGTGGCCCAGCCCTTGGGCGTGCCGGAGAAGATGCCGTAGCTCGACGCCAGATGCTTGTCGAGTTCCTCGTCGGGCACGTCGCGCGCGGCGTCCTCGGACAGTTTCGCCGCGCTGATGCGGTCCACCGCGAAGCTGCGCAGCGCCTCGCGATTGTGGTCCCAGGCGTCGAGGTACCAGTTCTCGCGGTAATGCGTGAGCCGCTGCGGCGAGACGATGCGGCGCGTCTGCTCGTCGGTGGAACGCGCGCGGTATTCGAAGCTCAGCTGCTTGCGATCGAGCACGGCCGTGGCGACGGTGCGGAACGCGGTTTCGTCGAGGCGTCGCGTGCGATGCGGGATCACGCGCACGCGCTCGACCGGCACGCGACGGCCGCCGGCGTGTTCGTCCAGCAGTTTCTCGATGCGGTGCTGCAACGGCGCCAGTGCGTTGGACAACACGCCGCCGCCGCTGCGCACGAGCAGCTGCTGCGCGGCCAGCAGCGAATGCAGTTCCTCGGAACTGAGCCACAGGCCGGGCAGCTCGAAGCGCTCGCCCTCGCTGTGGTCGTAGCGGAAGCCGGCCTCGCCGTTGCCCACCACCGGCGCCATCAGGTAGTCGCGCAGATACGCCAGGTCGCGGTAGACCGTGGCCCGCGAGCATTCCAGGTCCTCCTGGAGCCGCTGCACCGTGACCGGATAGCGCGCGGCGCTGAGGATGCGATGCAGGGCGTGGATGCGTTCGATGCGTTCCATGGGTCGCGGTCGAGGAAGCGGAGGGAAAGGATCGCACTGCGCCATGTCGGCCGCCAGCGCGTGGGCTGACTCCGGTTTAACTGGCGACTAACCGGACGACCACGATACTGCGCAGGCGAGGTCAGGGGGTGTGATGGAGTCGACGCAGGGATTGCGATGGGACGTCGTGCTGGCGGCATCGGTGGCGTTCGCCACCACGATGGGCATGTTCGTCGTTCTGGCGGTGATGATGCGGCCTGCCATCGTCCCGTGGCCGCCTTCGCGCTCGCCGATGGACGTGGTGTGGATCGCACCCGTGCACCGGCCGGCGCAAACGCAGCCGCACACAAGGGCGCAAGGGCCGGCCCGCGTGGCATCGCGGTCGCAACAAAGCGCCAAGCCGGTCGTTCCGCCACTGGCTGCGACGCGCGAGGCAGCAACGACCGACCGCCCGGAACGCCCGCTTTCCGCGGTTTACCTCGAACAGATGCGCGCCGGCGCGCAACCGGCGGTTGCGGCAGCCGACCCGCTCGCCGATCGCCGCGCACGTCTGCCGGGGGAAGGCGCCGGGCGATTCCGCATGCGCCAGCCGACCAGCGTGGCAAGCGTGGTGAACGGAATCGGGCGCATGTTCGGCGGTGGCGATCCGGACGAACCCTGCCGCGAGAATCGCCGGAACATCGGCGAACTCGCGCTCGACGGCGACAGCGCCGCACTGCAACAACAGCTCGATTACGAACATCGCCTGTGTCGCCCCTAGCGCCACGCAGGCACAATGTCGCAATGCGCCAGCCCGAGCCCGCCATCGACACCTCGCCCAGCATCGGCGACGAGGTCCGGACCACCACCTGCTACATGTGCGCATGCCGCTGCGGCATCAAGGTGTGGCTGAAGGACGGGCAGATCCGCTTCATACAGGGCAATCCGGACCATCCGGTGAACCAGGGCGTGCTGTGCGCCAAGGGTTCGGCCGGGATCATGCAGCACTACTCGCCGGCCCGGCTCGACAAGCCGCTGCTGCGCGTGGGCGAGCGCGGTTCCGGCGAGTTCCGCGAGATCGAGTGGGACGAAGCGCTCGAGATCGCGACCTCGTGGCTGAAACCGATCCGCGAACGCAACCCCGATGAGCTGGCGTTCTTCACCGGCCGCGACCAGTCGCAGGCGCTCACCGGCTGGTGGGCGCAGCAGTTCGGCACGGTGAATTACGCCGCGCACGGCGGTTTCTGCTCGGTGAACATGGCCGCGGGCGGGTTGTATTCGGTCGGCGGCAGCTTCTGGGAATTCGGCGAACCCGACTGGGACCACACGCAGTACCTGATGCTGTGGGGCGTGGCCGAAGACCACGACTCCAACCCGATCAAGCTCGGCCTGGGCAAGCTCAAGGCGCGCGGCGCGAAGATCGTCGCGATCAATCCGGTGCGCTCGGGTTATGGCGCGATCGCCGACGAATGGATCGGCATCCGCCCCGGCACCGACGGTCTGTTCGCCTTCGCACTGATCCACGAACTGCTCAATGCCGACCGCATCGACCTGGATTACCTGGTGCGCTACACCAATGCGCACTGGCTGGTGGTGGACGATCCGGGCGGCCCGGAAGACGGCCTGTTCGCGCGCGATCTCGAAGGCCAGCCGCTGTGCGCGATCGACTCGCATCGTTTCGCGCATGCCAACGACACCGGCATCGCGCCGCGCGTGGTCGGCGAGTACACGCTGCGCGATGGACGCCGCGCGGTGCCGGCGTTCCACCTGGTCGCGCAGCGTTACCTGGACCCGCAGTATTCGCCCGACGCGGTGAGCGAACGTTGCGGCATTCCCGCCGACACGATCCGCCGCATCGCGCGCGAACTGGCCGACGCCGCGTTCGATCGCGCGTTCACGCTGCCGATCGCGTGGACGGATGCGTGGGGTCGCGAACACGACTCGATGCAGGGACGCCCGGTGTCGATGCATGCGATGCGCGGCATCAGCGCGCACAGCAACGGCTTCCACACCTGCCGCGCGCTGCATCTGTTGCAGATGCTGCTGGGCGCGATCGATGCGCCGGGTTCGTTCCGCTACCAGCCGCCGTTCCCGAAACCGCTGCCGCCGCCGAACCGTCCGGGCAAGGCGCGCCAGGCCAACGGCGTGCTGGATGCGGCGCCGCTGGGGTTCGTGCACGGACCGGACGACCTCGTCGTCGACGAAACCGGCGCGCCGCGCCGCATCGACCACGCGTTCTCCTGGGCGTATCCGCTGTCAGCGCACGGAATGATGCACACCGTCATCCGCAACGCGTGGGCCGGCGATCCCTACCCGATCGACACGCTCATGATGTTCATGGCGAACATGAGCTGGAATTCGTCGATGAACACCGCGCAGACCATCGCGTGGCTCACCGACAGGCGCGAGGACGGCGAGTACCGCATTCCGCGCATCATCTACGCCGATGCGTATGCATCCGAGATGGTCGCCTACGCCGACCTGGTGCTGCCCGATACGACGTACCTGGAACGCTTCGACGCCATCAGCCTGCTCGACCGTCCGATTTCCGATGCCGACGGCGCGGCCGATGCGATCCGGCATCCGGTGCTGGATTCGGCGAAGCAGCGCGAAGGCCGCGACGTTCGCGGCTTCCAGTCGGTGCTGATCGACCTGGGCGCGCGACTCGGCCTGCCGGGGCTGACGAACGAGGACGGAACGGCGAAGTATCGCGATTACGCCGATTACATCGTCCGCCACGAGCGTGCGCCGGGCGTGGGCCTGCTCGCGGGCTGGCGCGGTGCGCATGGCGAACTCGAGGCGAAGGGACAGCCGAATCCACAGCAGTTGCAGCGCTACATCGACAACGGCGGCTTCTGGCGCAGCGAGGTCCCCGAGGACGCGCGCTATTTCAAGATGGCCAATCGCGGCTACCTCGACTGGGCACAGCGCATGGGTTTCCTCGGCCATGCCGATCCGATCGTGTTGCAGGTGTACTCGGAAACGCTGCAGAAATTCCGCCTTGCCGCGCAGGGACACGGTGCGGTGCAGCCGCCGGATGAACATCGCGAGCGGGTGGCCACGTATTTCGATCCGTTGCCGATGTGGTACGAGCCCTTCGAAGGCGAACAGACCGCAAGCGACCAGTTCCCCCTCAGCGCCGTAACCCAGCGTCCCATGTTCATGTACCACGCCTGGGGTTCGCAGAATGCGTGGCTGCGGCAGATCGCCACGCGCAACTGGCTCTACCTGCATCCCGACACCGCATCGCGCTACGGCATCCGGGACGAGGACTGGATCGACGTCACCTCGCACCACGGAACGATCACCGTGCAGGCGAAGTTCGCCGCCAACGTGCAGCCGGACACCATGTGGACGTGGAACGCCATCGGCAAGCGCCGCGGCGCGTGGAAACTTGGCAAGGACGCGCCGGAAGGCCGCGAGGGTTTCCTGCTGAACCACCTGATTTCCGACATCACCCCGCGCGGCGACTACGCAAACGCCGACCCCGTCACCGGCCAGGCCGCGTGGTTCGACCTGCGCGTGCGCATCTCGCGCTCTGCATCCGCGGATGCCGGCGTGGTGAAGACAAGCTCGCCGCAGTTCCCGCCGCTGCCCATGGGCGAAGCGAACGATGCCCCGCTGCGCTACGGCGCCCAGTTCCGCGACAAGCGCAAGGCCGAACGCGGAGGAAGCCCGTCATGAAATCCGTTCGACTCCTCGCCGGCTGGGTGTGCATCGTGCTCGGCTTCGCGGTGATGATCCTCATCAGCTTCGGCGTGTTCGATCCCGCCGCGCCGGCCGATACGGCCAGCTCCATCATCCCGGTGCTGGTCGGCATGTTGCCGAGCGTCAGTTTCGGCATCGCCCTGTTCGCGATCGGCGTCTGGCTGATCAGTACCCGCAAACGCTGAAGAGTCCGAATGACCGACCTGCCGCCGCCGTCGAAGAAGAAACTCGGGCTCGTCATCGACCTGGACACCTGCGTGGGCTGCCATGCCTGCGCGGTGAGCTGCAAGGAGTGGAACGCGGGCGGTTTCGCCGCGCCGCTCACCGACGAGCAGCCTTACGGCAAGGATCCGTCGGGCGTGTGGTTCAACCGCGTGCACAGCTACGAGGTAGCGGCCACGGAAGGTTGCGCGTCCAGCGCCACCCCGCAGCCAGCGATGACGCTGCACTTTCCGCGCTCGTGCCTGCATTGCGAACAGCCCGCCTGCGTGACCGTGTGCCCCACCGGCGCCAGCTACAAGCGCGCCGAGGACGGCATCGTGCTGGTCGACGAGGACAAGTGCATCGGCTGCAAGCTGTGTTCGTGGGCCTGCCCGTACGGCGCGCGCGAGTACAGCGAAGTCGAAGGCGTGATGAAGAAATGCACGCTGTGCGTGGACCGCATCTACAACGAGAACCTCGCCGAATCCGAGCGCCAGCCGGCCTGCGTGCAGGCCTGCCCGACGCGCGCGCGCCATTTCGGCGACCTGGGCGATCCGGAATCGAAGGTGTCCAAGCTGGTCGCCGAACGCGGCGGCGTGGACCTGCTGCCACAGCTGGGCTACCAGCCCGTGAACAAGTACCTGCCGCCGCGTCCGCGCCGCACGGGCGAGACCGCCGGCGCCGCGCCGCAGGAAGAAACCCTCGACACCGCCGCGCTGCCGCCGATGCTGCGCTGGCTCGACCGCGTACTCAGCCGCTGAGTCACATCCATGCATCCAGCGTTTTCCGTCATCGCCTTCACCACGCTCTCCGGCGCCGGCTACGGCCTGCTGCTCTGGGCGGCCGGCCTGATCCTGCTGCCGGCATTGCAGGGCCGCACGCCCGCGAACGCCGCGACGGTGCTGCTGTGGGCGCTGCTGCTCGTCCTCGGACTGGTACTGACGACGGTCGGCCTCTTCAGCTCGATGCTTCACCTCGGCAAACCCGGCCGCGCGTGGCGCGCTTTCTCGCAATGGCGCACGTCGTGGCTTTCGCGCGAAGGCGTGTTCGCTGTGGCGACGGCGCTGGTGGTGCTGCTGATGCTGGCGCTGATCGGCATGATGATCACCGGCGCGCTGCCGCCTTCGCTGTGGACGGCGATGCCGATCCTCGCGGCGATCATGCTGCTGCTGTCGCTGTGCACGATCGCCAGCACCGCGATGATCTACGCCTCGCTCAAGCCCATTCCCGCATGGCGCCATCCGCTGGTGCTACCGGGCTACTTCGTCTTCGCGATCCTCACCGGTTGGCTGGTGCTGATGGCGCTGGTGAACTGGAGCGCGTTGTCGGACGAGGCGCTGGGCGTGATCGTGCTGGTGACCTTTGCGCTGGCGATCGTCGCCGCGCTGCTGAAGCTGGTGTACTGGCATCGCATCGACCGCCAGTCGCTGGGCGCCACACGCGGCGACGCGGTCGGGCTCCCGGGGCGCGAGGTCGACGTGTTCGAACGACCGAACACGCAGGCCAACTACATCAATCGCGAAATGGGCTACGTACTGGCGCGCAAGCACGCGCGTCCGCTGCGGGCGATCGCGCTGCTGCTGTTCGCCGCAGTGCCGATGATCGCCGCCTGGCTGGCGTGGGCGAATCCTGAACTGGCGGGCCCGGTGTTCACGCTCGGCGCCCTGCTGGCATTGACCGGAACCCTCGTGGAACGCTGGCTCTTTTTTGCCCAGGCCCGGCATCTGGTCACGCTTTACTACTGAAGTCGCTGAATGGAAACGGGTTTTCGGCGCGAATCCATTTGCCTGTAACCGATTCCATCGGCAACATGGCCGGCGGTTTCCCAGTCCACACATGACGATGCTCGGTGTGCTCGGGCTCGCCCTGCTCGGCGGCCCCTTCGTGACATTGCCGATGCCGGTCACCCCCGGCGACCCGACGCTGATGGCCATCGCGAGCGATCCGGCGCAGATGCGGCTGTACTGCTTTTCCACGCGCTGTGGCGACGAGGAATGGCAGGTCGCGATGTCGGCGCCGATGCCGGTGGAGTCGGCCAGCGATGCGCGCCACCGTCCGCTGCGCCTGCCCGGCAGCCAGAGTTACGCCGCGCTGAGCGCGCCGGCGACGCCGCGCGACAGCAAGGGTTCGTACTCCAACGACTTCCGCATCGGTACGCGTTACAGCGTGCAGGCGGTGCGCGACGGCCCGACGCAGGTCGGCCTCACGCTCGGCGCCGGCTACCGCCTCGCCCCGCTATACGACGATGGCATCAACCAGGCCGGCCCGGTGCTTCGCGGCGAACTCAACCTGGGCCAGAAGGTCGGCGAACGCGCCACCTGGACGCAGCGCGTGCAGTTCGAAAGCGGCCGTGGCGAGGCGTTCGTGAAGCAGTCGGTGAGCTTCGACGTGAACCTCGCGCCGAACTGGACGCTGGAAAGCGACTTCGCGATCCGCCACGACACGCAGAACGGCGGCGGCAAGGAAACCGCCGAGAGCAAGATCGAGCTGCGTCGCCGCTTCTGATTTTTTGCGCACCTCTACGCGCGCATCCTGATTCTCGCGTGCCGATTCGCACGCCGCGCCCAACTCAATCCGCGTCGAACGCGGCCAGCAGCAGGATGATCAGCGCCGTCGCCGCCAGCAGCGCGTGCGCGATGACCAGCCACGCCGGCAACAGGCGCTGCCGCCACTTGTACGCAAGGCTCATCACTGCGCCGCCACCGGCGGCGAGCAGGAACAGGACCAGCGCGATCAGCACCGTCGAGGGCACCTGCTGCGTGCACAGCGCATAGGCAACGAGCGTGAGGCCCGACGCGGCCAGC
>Ga0209050_1002026_pt1 | contig 18796 bp, 17 predicted proteins | sample Araplavi_mTSA_r2_FD_184276 | JGI IMG/M metagenome (GOLD analysis project Ga0209050, IMG submission 184276) | Arabidopsis root microbial communities from North Carolina, USA - plate scrape MF_Cvi_mTSA_r2 (SPAdes) (version 2) | ecosystem: Host-associated > Plants > Roots > Endosphere | place: USA... | reverse complement strand
AGGAATTCGGCGATGCCGGAACCGGCGCTCAGACGGCGTACGCCGAGCGCTTCAAGCGCTTCGGGCGACGGCAGGCCCGGGAACCCCAGTACATTCAATGGCAACGAGGTGCCGTGGCACAGCGCCTTGATCTCATACTCGGCGGTAACGCCCGCGGCAAACAGGCCATTGGCACCGGCCGCCTGATACAGCGCGGCGCGCCTGAGGGTTTCGGCGACGCGGTCTTCGGCAGGCACCAGGCCGCGCAGGTAGACATCGGTGCGCGCATTGATGAACAGGTTCACGTTACGTCGATCGGCCACCTGGCGCGCGGTTTCAATCTTGCGTACCAGCAACTCCGGCGGCGAGGAACCGTCCTCGATATTGATCCCGACCGCGCCGGCGGCGATCACCGCGTCAACCACCTGTGCCACCCGTTCCAGGCCATCGGAGTAACCGGCCTCGATGTCCACCGTCAGCGGCACCGAAATGACCCGGGCAATCGACTCGACGGTCGAGACCAGACGCTCAAGGGGCAGGGTGTTACCGTCCGGATAGCCATGCACCCAGGCCACCGCCGCGCTGCTGGTGGCCACCGCCTTGTTGCCCAGTTGCTCCACCAGTCGCGCCCCGGCGGCATCGGCGACGTTGGTGAGGATCAGCAAACCTTCGTGATGCAGTTGGTGCAGTTGATTGTCGAGCCTGTCCATCGAGTTTCCTTCCTTATGAAAAGCCTGTGGGGGGATCAGAGCGCCAACTGCTCCGTGAGCTGCACCGCAGCGTTTTCCAGCCTGAGCAGAAACGCCTTGCGCGGCTGGCCTCCAGCGTAGCCGGTCAGCGAGCCGTCGGCGCCAATCACGCGGTGGCACGGCACAACAATCGATAAGCGGTTATGCCCGTTGGCCAGGCCTACCGCCCGGCTGGCACCGGGCTTGCCCAACGTCGCCGCTATGGTGCCGTAGGTGGTGGTCTGGCCGTAGGGGATCTTCGCCAGTTCAGCCCAGACGCGGCGGGAGAACTCGCTGCCGGGCATGTGCAGGGCAACGCTGAACTCAGTCAGCGTCCCGGCGAAATACGCCGACAATTGCGCTTCGATCTGCTGCAAATGGGTGTTGTGCCCCGGGGCCACGGCATAACCAAAACGGTTTTGCAGCGCTTCGATCGACGGGGTCAGTGAGGCCTGATCGAGAAACTCCAGCAGCACCAGTCCGCGCCGTTCGGCCATGGCGATCATCGGCCCCAGCGGGGTGGTCAGGCGGGTGAACAGCAGCGGCTCGCTGTTGGCCGCGCGACCCGGGGTGATGTGAAACGACTTTTGAAAGGCATCGCGAAAGCCGCTCAGGGACTCGTAGCCGGAATCGAAGGCGACGGCGTCGATGGAGTCACCCTGTTTGATCCCGCCCAACGCCGTGCCCAGGCGCCGGGCGCGCAGCCACGCGTGGAAGGTCATGCCGAAATGCTGCTTGAACCAGCGACGCAGTTTCAGCGGCTCGATGCCTTGGGCCAGTAGCTGGGCGTCGGTCCAGCGCTGCTCCGGGTCGGCGTCTACCGATTTGAACAGGCTCAGCACCCAGTCCGGCGCGCTGGCGGCGGTGTCCAGCGGTTTGCAGCGCAGGCAGGCGCGGTAGCCCGCCGCCAGGCATTGCTGCGCGTTGGCAAAGAACTCGACATTCTCAGGCTTCGGGCTGCGAGCGGTGCAGCCGGGGCGGCAGAAGATGCCGGTGGTCTTGACCGCCGTGAAGAACACGCCCTCGTAGGAGGTGTCTCGTTCGAGCATGGCGCGAACCATCTCGGCGCGGGGCGGGAGCAGCGTTTTTTGTAGGTTCATGGGCGCAGCATAGAGGGCGTCATGGGGGACCTCCACCGGAAAATCGACAGCGAATTCCGGACTGGAAATTGATCTCACCCTGTGGGATCGCCGCACCGCCGCTCCCACATTAAAAGCAAAGCCTTCAGGCGCGGCGCGCCATCAGGAGTATCGAACCCGCCGCCGACAGCAACCCGGCGCAGCAGCGGTTGAACAGGCGCTTGCCGGACGGCCTGGCGAACCAGCGGCGCATGTGCAGGCCCATGTAGGCGTAGGCGCCGATGGCGATCCATTCCAGCACCAGGAACAACGCGCCCAATACGACGAACTGCGGCGCAATGGCCTGGGTCGAGTCGACGAATTGCGGCAGGAACGCGGTGAAGATCAGGATCGCCTTGGGGTTGCCGGCCGCCACCAGGAACTCCTGCCGGGCCAGTGCCAAGGTGCCCGCTGGTGCGCTGGTGGCGACGTTCTCGACACCGGGATCGGCACGCCACAATTGCCAGGCGAGGTAGAATAGATACGCCGCCCCCAGGATCTTGATGGCGTAGAACAACAGCTCTGAGGTTTGCAGCACCACCGCCAACCCCGCCGAGGCCAGGGCAATCATCCCGGCGAACGCCAGCAACCGGCCGATGCCGGCCACGCACGCGGTGCGGTAGCCATAGCGGGTCGAATTGCTGACCGACAGCAGGTTGTTGGGGCCGGGTGCCATGTTGAGGGCGAAGCAGGCCGGCAGAAACAGGGTGAGGGTGGCGAGGTCCATGGTCGGCTCCTGTAGCAAGAGCGCTATTTTTATCACAGCCCGGCGGTGGTCAGACCCATACAGTGATGGGCGTAAACCACCGTATCAGGGCTTATTTGGCGAATTTTTTCGCCCCGGCGACGCACAGGATCACGGCGACGGTCACACCCAGCATGCCGAGGCTGACCTGTTCATGCAGCAGGGTCGCCGCCAGGGTCAACCCGAAAAACGGCTGCAGCAACTGCAATTGTCCAACGGCGGCGATGCCCCCTTGGGCCAGGCCGCGATACCAGAACACGAAACCGATCAGCATGCTGAACAGCGAGACGTAAGCCAGGCTGAACCAGGCGGGCGTGCTGATGCCGCTGAACGAAACCGGCATGCGCATCCAGCTGAGCAGCGCCACGACCGGCAGCGACAGCACCAGCGCCCAGGAAATCACCTGCCAGCCACCGAGGGTGCGCGACAGCTTCGCGCCTTCGGCATAACCCAGGCCACAGGCAAGGATCGCCAGCAGCATCAGGATGTCGCCCTGCGGGGAGGCGCTCAGCCCCTGGGACAGGGCAAAGCCGACCACCAACAGGCTGCCCAGCACCGAGAAAATCCAGAACGCCGCCCGTGGTCGCTCGCCGCCGCGCAGCACGCCGAACACCGCCGTCGCCAGGGGCAACAGGCCGACGAAGACGATGGAGTGCGCGGACGTCACGTATTGCAACGCCAGGGCTGTCAGCAGGGGGAAACCGATGACCACGCCAAGGGCGACTATGATCAGCGGGACCAGTTGCTGGCGCGCCGGGCGTTTTTCCTTGAATAGACCCAGCAGGCACAGCGCCAGGACCGCCGCGATGGTCGCCCGCGCAACCGTCAGGAACACCGGGTCGAATTCCAGCACCGCCACCCTGGTCGCCGGCAGCGAGCCGCTGAAAATCACCACACCGATCAGTCCGTTGATCCAGCCGCTGGTGCTGTTTTCCAACGTCCGGTGTTGCAGGTTCGAAGTCCGTTCCATTTGGCTCACGCTCATTGTCTGATTGCACGAAACCCATCGTATGAGCGAGTATCGATACAATCAAAAAATTGTCATGGATACATCTCGACATGCCTCGATCCCGTTATAAAACGCTGGTGGATGCCTTTGCCGCCGACATCCGTTCCGGGTGTTTGCCGCCGGGCACGCGCCTGCCGACGCACCGGCAACTGGCAACCGAGCACGGTCTGGCGCTGGTCACCGCCAGCCGGGTGTATGCCGAGCTGGAGGGCATGGGCCTGGTCAGTGGCGAAACCGGTCGCGGGACCTTTGTCAGGGAGACCTCGCTGCCACCGGGGCAAGGCATTTCGCAGCACGTGGTGGCGGCGGGGATGATTGACCTGAATTTCAACTATCCGTCATTGCCCGGCCAGGCCGACCTGCTGCGCCATGCCTTGCGCCAACTGGCGCTGTCCGGAGACCTGGAGGCGCTCCTGCGTTACCAGCCCCACGCGGGGCGCCTGCATGAGCGGGCCTCGGTCGCGCGTCATCTGGTCGAGCGCGGGCTGAACGTGCCGGCCGAACAGGTGTTGATCGTCAGCGGTGCCCAGCATGGCCTGGCGGTGACGCTGATGACGCTGCTCAAGCCCGGCGATGTCATCGCCGCCGATGCGCTGACCTATCCCGGTTTCAAGACGCTGGCCGAAACCCTGCATCTGGAAGTCTTGCCCATTCCAGTCACGGAGACCGGGCCCGATCTGCAGGCCCTGGCAAAACTCTGCCGCAGCCGATCGGTGCGCGCCGTTTATTCGATGCCGACCCTGCATAACCCGCTGGGCTGGGTGATGGACGCCGGGCAGCGCGAGGAACTGGTGGCGATAGCGCGCCAGCATGACCTGACGATCATCGAGGACGCCGCCTACGCGTTCCTGGCCGAAAACGTACCGCCACCGCTGGCCGAGCTGGCGCCGGAGAGAACGGTGTACGTGTCCGGTCTGTCGAAGAATATCGCCACCGGCTTGCGCGTCGGCTTTGTCGCCGCACCGGCGCAATGGATCGCCGCCTTCGAACGCACCATCATGGCGACCACCTGGAACACCCCCGGCGTGATGACCGCCATCGCCACGACCTGGCTTGACGATGGCACCGTCGTCCAGCTGGAAGCGCAAAAACGTGCGGACGCCCGGGCCAGACAAGCCCTGGCCCGCGAGGTGTTGGCGGGGCTCAGGACCGTCAGTCACCCGAGTTCCTACTTCATCTGGTTGCCCTTGGCGGAAGACGCCCGGGCCGACCAGATCGCCATGGCGCTGATGCGCGAGCAAGTGTCGGTGTCGCCGGCCGAGCCCTTTGCGACTTCAGCCCATGTGCCCCACGCGATACGCCTGGCGTTGGGCTCGGTGGACATGGACTCGCTGCGCATTGCCCTGACCCAGGTAAAAAACGTCGTCGGCTATTACTCGTAGCGCTGCAGGGCAGTTTTGTTCAATACGCGAGCCGCTCGGCTCATTACCTTGAGGGCCTTGTTCAACTCGATGGAAGAAGGTGTGCAATGAGTCTGATGATGTCCATGGCGGCGTTTGCGCTGGTCGCGTCCATCACCCCGGGGCCGGTCAATATCGTGGCGTTGAGCGCCGGCGCGAGGTTTGGCTTCCGGGCCAGCCAGCGTCACGTGGCCGGGGCCACGCTGGGGTTTGTCCTGCTGTTGGTGCTGATGGGGCTGGGCCTGCATGAGTTGTTACAACAGTGGCCGGCGTTGACCCAGGGGGTGCAATGGGCCGGCGTAGCCTTTCTGTTGTACATGGCCTTCAAGCTGGCGGCGGACAATGGGCAGGTGCAAGCCAGTGAGTCGGCGCAGGCTCCGTCGATGCTGTATGGCGCGATCATGCAATGGCTCAACCCCAAGGCCTGGCTGGCCTGCGTGGCCGGCATGGGCGCGTTTGTCGCCGATGGCGAGGCTCGTCTGGTCTGGCAGTTTGCCGCGATTTATCTGGTGATCTGCTATGCGTCGGTGGGTTGCTGGGCCTATGCCGGGACGTTTTTGCGCGGGTTTCTGAACAATCCGGCAGGGATGCGGTTGTTCAATCGGGTGATGGCGGCGTTGTTGGTGGTGAGTGCGGTGTATCTGGTGTTGCCGTAGCTGCAATCAACACAGGTTTTGTGGCAAGAAAGTACTTTGTGGCGAGGGGGCTCGCCCCCGTTCGGCGGCGTAGCCGTCGTAAATCCTGCATGCAGAGTATGTCTGAAAGAGCGCCGAGGGCCGCTTCGCAGCCCAACGGGGGCAAGCCCCCTCGCCACAGGGGAGAGTCAGGTTCAAGAGCATCTTTGCCAAGAGGTATTGTGCTGCCTCACCCCCGATACTGCCCCGGTGTCGCCGCCAGATGCTGTTTGAACGCCCGTTGAAAATGCGCCTGATCGGCGAACCCCGCTTCCAGTGCCACGTCCGCGATCAGCTTGCCGCTGCGCAATTGATCCCGGGCGAACTGGATGCGCCGGTTCACCAGGAACGCGTGGGGCGTCATGCCGTAATGCTGTTTGAAGGCGCGGATCAGGTAGGACGGTGACAATTGCGCCGCCTCACAAATGTCTTCGAGCCTGAGGGTTTGCGTGCAGTGGTCGCGGATGTAATCGGCGGCACGCTCGAGCTTGAAATTGGGTTCGCGCAGCGGTTGATCGACCGGGTTGAGTCGTAGCTGTACGTCAGTGAAAAATTCCACGGCCACGCTGTGCTTGCGCAGGACATCCTGCTGTGGGTCGACCAGCACTTCATACAAGCCTGCGAGGCCGGCAAACAGCTGGGCATCCCGCGTATGGGTCGCTGAAAAGCGGCGGAACGCGGCGTCATCGCTGAACCCGAGCTGATGCTGCAAATCGGTCAGCCACGGCGTATCGACGTACAGCATCAGGTACGACCAGGGTTGGTCTTCGATCGGGTTGCAGGCGTGGACGTCGCCGGGGTTCATCAGCACCACCGTGCCGGCGCTGACCTCGAAGGCTGACTGCTCATGGAGATAGGTGCTGCGCCCGGCGGTGATCGCCCCGATGGAAAAGTGTTCGTGGGCGTGCCGGGTGTAGCAGACCTCGCGTCCGTCGGCGATGGCGCGGGCTTCGATGAAGGGCAGGGCGTCATCGCGCCAGAAGCGCGGGGCCTTGTCGGCGTTCTTGGCAACGGCGTGCTTCATGCTCACTCCTCGGCAGGTCAGCGCCCGAGTGTATTAGCTCTCGCCGTCAAAGGCTCGTTGCAGTGTGGCGATATCGAGTTTTTTCATTTGCATCATCGCCTGCATGGCCCGTTGGGATTTTTTCGTGTCGGGGTCTTTGAGCATGTCCATCATCGCGATGGGGACGATCTGCCACGACAGCCCGAACTTGTCCCTGAGCCAGCCACATTGCTGGGCCTCGGGCGCGCCACCGGCCGACAGGTTGCCCCAGTAATGGTCGACTTCTTCCTGGGTCAGGCAATTGACCTGAAACGAAACCGCCTCAGTGAACTTGAACAGGGGGCCGCCGTTGAGGCCGGTGAAACTCTGGCCGTCGAGTTCGAAGCTGACGGTCATGACCGAGCCTTCGGGCCGGCCGTGGAATTCGAAACCGGCGTGGCCGTAATGGGTGATGGCGGTGATTTTCGAATGGTCGAAGATCGAGCAATAGAACTTCGCCGCTGCTTCGGCCTGATCGTCGAACCACAGGCAGGGCGTGAGTTTTTGTACGCGTTGCATGGCGGGCACTCCTCGGCAGGTTATGCATGCAGGAATACAGCGTAGCCAGCCTGAGTGGGGTCGGCAGTACCGTAGATCGCCAAACAGCCGTTTCAGGGCGCGATCAGAACGCCCACTGGGTGGTCAGTTGCACGGTGCGCGGTTCGCCATAAAACCCGGTGCCGAAGTTGCCCAGCCCGGTGTAGTAGGTTTTGTCGAACAGGTTCTTCACGTTCAGCGTAGTGCTCAGGTGCTCGTTGAAGCGATAGCGCGCCATCGCGTCCACCAGGGTGTAGCCCGGTTGGGCGATCGTTGTGTACTGACCGAAGTTCACCGTATCGGCGGGGTCGGGACGGAACACCTTGCCGAAGAATTCGCTTTGCCAGTTCACCCCGGCGCCGACGGTGAGCCCGTCCCACGCGCCTGGCAGGCGGTAGGTGCTGAAAACCCGCACCAGCTGTTCCGGTGCCGTGGTTTGCAGCACCGAACCGTAGACGTAATCACCCTGGGCATCGCGGGTGTGGTTGTAGGTGTAGCCGGCCGACAGGTTCCAGCCGTCGCGCAACTCGCCGGCCAGTTCGAACTCGAAGCCCTGGGTGGTGGCGCCCTGGACGGCGCGGTACACCGACTCGGCATCAACGCCGCTGACATGTTCGGCGATGTTGTCCTGTTCGATGCGGTACAGGGCGAAGCTGGCGTTCAGGCGCCCGCCAAAGTATTCGGCCTTGATGCCCGCTTCAAGACTTTTGCCCTGTACCGGATCGAGCAGTTGGCGGTTGGCGTCCTTGCTCATTTGCGGCTGATAGATGCTGGTGTAGCTGGTGTACACCGACCAGGTGTCGTCGAGATCATAGACAAGCCCGGCGTAAGGCGTGACGACACCGCTCTGGCGATAGCTGTCGCGCAGGTCGGCGCTGTGCGGGTCGCTGTAGTCCAGGTCGTCGTGTCCGCTGAAGTTACTGACACGTGCGCCGAGGATCAGCGCCAGGTCGTCGAGGGGTTTGAGCCGGGCGGCCAGGTAGGCGCCGGTCTGGCGCTGGACGATGTCGTCGGTGCCCACCCGGGGGATCTCGGGTTTGGCAAACTCGCCGCGCCAGTCGAAGAGGCTGCCGTCCACCGGTGGATACACCGAGCCGTACACCGGGATGTCCTGGCGCGTGTTCATCGACATGAACCCGGCGATCAATTCGTGCTCGCGACCTGCCAGGGTGAACGGACCGCTGAGGTTGACGTCGATGTTGTCCTGCACTTGGTCGCCCTTGAACTTGCCCATGTACATGAACATGCCGTCACCGCTGACCGGGTCCGGGTTGCCGCCACTGGCGGAGGCGAGGAAGGTATCGTGCCGGCGGTGCTTGCGGTCGTAACTGACCTTGAGTGCCCAGTCGTTGGCCAGTTGTTGCTGCACGGTGGCGAACAGCGTCTGGTTGGTGAAGTCGCGGCGGCTCCAGTCGGTGGCCGGGTTGAAGGAACGGGAGAAATCGGTGCGCGAACCGTCGCTGTAGTACATCGGGAAACCGGTCCAGCTGGCACCCCGGGAGCGGGTGTCTTGCTGGTCGATACCGAGGGTGACGAGGGTGTCCGGGGTCAAGTCGGCTTCGACAATGCCGTAGGCGATGTTTCTGGTGTTGCGGTAGTGATCGATGTAGGCGCTGCGGTCCTGATAAACCCCGACCAGACGCCCGCGGACATTTCCGTTGGCGCTCAGCGGACCGGATACATCGCCTTCGCTGCGATAGGTGTCCCAGGAGCCGACGGTGCCGCTGACCGAGGCTTTGAATGCCGGGGTCGGGCGCTTGCGAATCAGGTTGACGGTCGCCGAGGGATCACCCGCCCCGGTCATCAGGCCGGTCGCGCCCTTGATGATTTCGACGCGGTCATAGGGGGCCATGTCGGTGCTGGTGGTGCCGTAGTCGTAGACACCGTCGTAGTCGGTATTGACGCCGTCATACTGGAAGTTGGTGATCGGCAGGCCACGGCTGGAAAACTCCCAGCGCTCGCTGTCGTAGTTTTGCACGCTGATGCCGGGCGCGCGGCGCAGGGCGTCGACGATGCTGGTGGCGCCCTGGTCGTCCATGAGTTGGCGGGTGATGACCGTGACCGATTGCGGCGTCTCGCGCAGGGACAGCGGCAGGCCGGTGGCTGAAGACGTCGAGCCGACGGTGTAGGAACGGGAGTCTTCGCTGATGGTCCCGGGGGCCTGCCCGGAAATGTTGGTCGCCCCCAGTTCCAGCGCATCTTGTGCCACGGGAGCGGCGTGCAGCACATACCCGCCGTTCCCCTGACGTTGCGCTTGCAGGCCGCTGTCTTGCAGCAGTCGTTGCAATGCTTGCTGCTGACTGTAGACACCGTTGAGGCCAGGGCTGCGTTTGCCGGCAGCGAGTTCATTGTGTCCGGCGAGAAAGATCCCGGCCTGTTCGGCAAAGCGGTTGAGAACGCTCACCAGCGATCCGCCGGCGATTGTGTAATGGCGTGTCTGGTTGCCGGGTTGTTCGCTCTCGACCAGAGGGGCGGCTTGACTGCGCGACACGTCCAGGCCCGGCAAGACCACCGCCAGCGCCAGCACCAGCGGATGCAAGGCGAAGCGCTGGCGAGTAAGGGGGGCGCGCGGCATGGAGTTCCCGGAGGTCGGATCAATCTGCATTCGTAGTGCTTGAAGGATTAACCGAGCGAAAAAGGCAAAAGGGAACCGACGCGCCGGAAAAAAACCTCATCAGGTTTTCGGGCCTACGTTGACCCACCACTGCAGCGGCTTGTGCACCCGGACCGGCAATGCCGCTTCCAGCAGGCGCAAAGCCTGATCGGTGTCCTTGAGCGGGAACGCACCCATGACCGGCAGCCCGGCCACCGCCGGGTCACAGCCCAGATGCCCGGGGCGATAGCGGCTCAATTCTTCGAGCAACTGCCCCAGCGGCAGGTTGTCCGCCAGCAACAGGCCGCGGCGCCAGGCTTCGCGGCCGGCCGACGCCGCGGTCGGTGTCGGTGTGTGGTCTTGTGTAAAGCACAGCTGCTGTCCGGCCTTGACCACCTGCACCTGACCCTGGGTGGTGCGGACTTCAACCGCGCCTTCGTAGACATTCAGCAGCGTTTGCCGGTCTTCCTGGCGCACGCTGAAACGCGTACCCAGCGCGCGCAGGCGGCCCTCGACGGTTTGCACCAGCAGCGGGCGACTGGTGTCGCTGGCGGTGTCGATCAACACCTCTCCGGCCTGCAACAGCAATAACCGTTGTGCGGCGTCGAAACGTACATCCAGCGCACTGAGAGCGTTGAGCCAGATCCGGCTGCCATCGCTGAGCCGGGTTTCCCGGGTTTCGCCGGTGCCGGTGGAGAGGTCGGCGGTCCATCGGGTCAGGGACAGCGGCAGGGCGCCTTGCCGCCATGCGCTCCAGCCGAGCCAACTGCCCGACACCAGGACCAGCAGGCTCTTGACAGTCTGGCGGCGGCTGATGGAAGCGCGGCCGCTGTTGCGTAATACGTGGCCGGCCGCTTGTTGATGATTGTCCTGTAGCGCGGCAAAGCGCTGACTCACGCGCTCGACATAGTGCCACGCGGCCTGATGCTCGCCGCTTTGCGCCAGCCAGGCTTGCCAATGCTCGCGTTCCTGCTCGCTGGCGTGGTGATCGTTGAGTTGCACGTACCAACTGGCCGCCTGTTCGAGGCTGGCGTGGCTGATGGCGTTGGCGGCGGCGCGGGTCATTGAATCAGCAGGCCGTCGAGTTCGGCTTCGAGCATTGCGCAATGCATCAGCGCCTGGGCCAGGTACTTTTTCACCATGCGCTCGCTCACGCCGATTTCTACGGCAATGTTTCGGTAGGGCAGCCCATGCACCTGCGCCAGAACGAACGCATCACGCACCCGCTGGGGCAAGCGCTGCAGCATGGCATCCACTTCGTACAGGGTTTCAACGATGATCGCCCGCTGCTCTGGCGAAGGCTGGGTGGCCTGGGGTTGCGCGGCCAGGGTCTCGAGCCAGGCCTGTTCCAGCTGGCGACGACGCCAGTGGTCAATGCACAGGCCGCGGGCGATGGTCGCCAGGTAAGAGCGTTCGTGGGTTTCCCCGTCAAACACCTGAGGACGCTTGAGTACCCGGATGAAGGTGTCATGGGCCAGGTCTGCGGCATCGAACGCATTGTTCAAGCGTCGGCGCAGCAACGCCTGCAGCCAGTGGTGGTGGCTGGCGTAGAGGTTCTGGACGCAGGAGGAATCGGCAACCGTCATCGTGAGCACATGTCCAAGGGCGATCCGTACGCTTATGCAAATAAGAATTGATCGCGATTAAGACAAAAGGCCTACGACTGTGCAAATGATATTGGTTTGCTTTTATCAGGTTTGACCCGGGTTAGAATGAGTTTGCAGTCGATATGACTCGTGTGTGAGTCATAAGGACTATTTTTTCTATGAGTCAAATTGACTGCGATATTCTTATATCATTGATTTACAAATATATTTATCGTTGGCACGAAACATGATGCAGGTTGCGTATAACTGAACGCCTTCAGGAAAACGCAAAATGTCCGACTTCTTAAGCAACCTTCATGGATATTGCCAGAGCCCAAGCCTGCTCCAGGTGGTGGCTTGATGCGTAAGCTTGGCGCTGCAGCGCTTTTCAGTGTTGGTTTTCGGCCGTTCTTTCTGGCCGGAGCCGGGTTCGCCACCCTCGCCGTGGCGGTCTGGGCAGTGTGGCTGTACGGCCGTTTACCCCAAGCGCACCCCCTTGGCGGCATGCTGGCCTGGCATCGACATGAAATGCCCTTCGGATTTGCCGCGGCCATCATTGCCGGGTTCCTCCTGACCGCGGTGCCGAACTGGACAGGTCGGCCGGGGCTCAAGGGCTGGCCGCTGATCGGCCTGGTGCTGGTGTGGCTGCTGGCGAGACTGGCCTGGTGGCTGCCGATGCCTGCGTTCTTGCTGTTGGCCTTGCAGGTGCCTTTTCTGCCGCTGCTGGCGTGGGCGTTGGCGCGCGACCTGGTGGCTGCGGGCAAGCGCGAGAATTATCCGATTCTGTTGATGGTGTCGCTGCTGGCCGGGTGTCAGGCGTTGACGTTGCTGGGGATTGCCATTGATGACGGCAACCTGCAACGGCATGGCGTGCTGGCCGCCCTGTGGCTGGTTGGTGCGCTGATGAGTGTGATTGGCGGGCGGGTGATCCCGTTCTTTATCCAGCGCGGCTTGAACCGCCCGGCAACGGCTGTGGCCCATCCGTTGCCGGGCAAGGTGCTGCTGGTCAGCGCCATGCTGGCGGCGGCGTCCTTTGCCGTCGGTTTGAATGACGTCCCCCGTGTGTGGCTGGCACTGCTGTTTGCGTTGATCAGCGGTTTGCATCTGCTGCGCCTGTGGCGCTGGCATGACCGCGGCCTGTGGCGCGTGCCGCTGCTGTGGTCGTTGTACCTGGCTTACGCCTGGCTCGCCGTGGCTACGCTGGCCATGGCGCTGTGGCACCTGGGCTGGCTGGCGCAACAAAGCCTGGCCACCCACTCGCTGGCCGTCGGCGGTATCGGCGGGTTGATTCTGGCGATGATCGCGCGGGTCAGCCTGGGGCATACCGGGCGTTTGCTGCAGCCGTCCGGGGCGGTCGTTGCGGGGTTTGTCCTGGTGTTGCTGGCGGGGGCGTGCCGGGTAGGGCTGGTGCCTTTTTCCAGTCTCGGATTGGCGCTGTCGGCGTTGCTGTGGTGTAGCGCTTTTGCGCTGTTCGTCTGGCGCTACACCGGGATTTTATTGGGGCCAAGGCTCTAGCGAAGGGTTCCAGGGCCGCCCATCGAGGCGGCCTTTGCATGACCGGTGGTCGATGCGCCAAGGTCTGGCGGCAAATCTGCGCTTAGCTGAAGGGATAACCCGAGGCGCGCGCAGGTTGTAAAAGGCTGCAGCGACGCCCCTTCAGATCACCGTGAGTCTGAGGAACCGCGCCATGCTCACCCTGAACATCAATGGCCAGGATCAGGAGCTGGATGTCCCCGCTGACATGCCGTTGCTCTGGGTCTTGCGCGATGTCGCCCACCTCACCGGCACCAAGTTCGGTTGCGGCATGGCCCAATGCGGCGCCTGCACGGTGCACGTTGACGGCGCGCCGCTACGCGCCTGCATCACACCGGCCACCGCCGTCGCCCATGGACAAAAGATTCTCACCATCGAGGGCCTGTCGGCGGACGGCTCGCATCCGGTGCAACAGGCCTGGGCGGAGCTCGACGTGGTCCAGTGCGGCTACTGTCAGTCCGGGCAGATCATGTCGGCGGCAGCATTGCTGGCGAAAATTCCCAAACCGACCGACAGCGACATCGATCAGGCGCTGTCCGGCAACATCTGCCGCTGCGGCACTTACCCGCGGATTCGCGCGGCGGTCAAGCGCGCCGCCGAGCTGGGTTGAGGTGGCCATGAACAGCACCAACGGGTTATCGCGCCGGGGTTTTCTCAAGGGCAGTGCTGTGCTGGGCGGAGGGCTGGTGGTGGCGTTTGTCATGCCCGGCGCCCACCGGTTCGCCATGGGCGCGGAGAATCAGGGCAACGTCTTTGCCCCCAACGCTTTCCTGCGCATTGGCAATGACAACAGCGTCACCGTGTTGCTCGGCCATTCGGAAATGGGCCAGGGCATCTGGACCGGCCTGACCATGCTGATTGCCGAGGAACTGGACGCCGACTGGTCGAAGATCCGCGTCGAGCATTCCCCCGCATCGGCCGCCGATTACGGCATGCCCGGGTTTGGCGGGATGCAGATCACCGGCGGCTCGACCTCGACCTGGATGGAATTCGATCGCTATCGTCTGGCCGGCGCGGCGGCGCGCTTGATGTTGATCGATGCCGCAGCCAAGCGTTTCAACGTCGCTCCCTCGCAGATTCATACAGAGTCGGGCGTGGTGGTTGCCGGTGAGCATCGCGCCACCTACGGCGAGTTGGCCGATGACGCCGGACAGCTGCCACCGCCGGACCCGGCCTCGATCAAACTCAAGGACGCGAAAGACTGGCGGCTGATAGGTAAACCCACAAAACGTCTGGACACACCGGAGAAAATCACCGGCCGGGCGAAATTCGGCATGGACGTGCAGTTCGAGGGGCTGATGACGGCGATGGTCGCCCGTTCGCCCACCTTCGGCGGCAGCGTCAAATCCTTTGAAGGCGCCGAGGCGCTGGCGATACCCGGTGTGCACAAAGTGGTGCAAGTGCCAACGGGCATTGCGGTGATTGCCGATCATTACTGGGCGGCGAAGCTGGGGCGCGATGCGCTGAAAGTCGAGTGGAACCCGGGGCCCAACGCGGGGCTCAATAGCCGGGCGCTGCTGGAAAGCTTCCGCAAACTCGCCGCCACCCCCGGCCTGAACGCCGGTCAGGCGGGCGATACCCCGGCTGCGCTGGCAAAAGCGGCCAAGACCATCGACGCTGAATACAGCGTGCCCTATCTGGCCCACGCGCCGATGGAACCGCTTAACTGCACCGTGAGCATCAGCAAGGACAAGTGCGAAATCTGGACCGGCACCCAGTTCCAGACCCTGGACCAGATGGTCGCGGGGCAAATCACCGGGCTCAAGCCGGAACAGGTCGAGATCCATACCGAGTTTCTCGGCGGCGGCTTCGGGCGCCGGGCCAATCCGACCTCGGACTTCGTCAGCGAAGCGGTGCATGTCGCCAAGGCCGCCGGTATGCCGGTGAAAACCGTATGGGCGCGGGAGGATGACATCCGCGGCGGTTATTACCGTTCGGCGTTCCTGCACCATGCGCGTATCGGGCTGGGTCCTGACGGCCTGCCGCTGGCCTGGAAGCATGTGATGGTCGGGCAGTCGATCATGGCCGGGACCTCGCTCGAAGCGAGCATGGTCAAGGACGGGATCGACAAGACCTCGGTCGAAGGCGTGGCCGACAGCCCTTACTTCGAGGGAATGGCCAATCACCAGATCGAACTGCACTCGCCGCAAACCGGGATCAGCGTGTTGTGGCTACGTTCGGTAGGGCACACCCACACCGCGTTTGTCATGGAGTCACTGATCGATGAACTGGCGACGGCGGCCGGCAAGGACCCGGTGGAGTACCGGCGCACCTTGCTCAAGGACCATCCGCGCCACCTCGGTGTGTTGAACCTGGCGGTGGAGAAGGCCAACTGGACGGCGCCGCTGCCCGATGGCCATGCCCTGGGTGTGGCGGTGCATGAATCGTTCGGCAGTTACGTGGCCCAGGTGGCCGAGGTGTCCGAGGACAACCTCGCTATCCGCGTGCACCGGGTGGTGTGTGCGGTGGACTGCGGCATTGCGGTCAACCCGCAGAGCATCGCCGCGCAGATGGAGTCGTGCATCACCTTCGGCTTGAGCTTCGCCTTGCACAGCAAGCTGACGCTCAAGGACGGGCAGGTGGTGCAGTCCAACTATCACGACTATCAGGTGCTGCGGCTCAACGAAATGCCGGTGGTCGAAGTGCATATCGTGCCCAGCAATGAGAAACCCGGCGGTATCGGCGAAACCGGTGTGCCACCCACGGCGCCGGCGGTGGCCAACGCGGTGTTTGCCCTGACCGGGCAGCGCCTGCGCGAGCTGCCCTTGCAGCTGTCGGGGGTGTGAGATGAAACGTCATCACTGGTTGCTTGGGGCGGTGATCCTGATCTGTCTTGCAGCCTACGCGTCGCACGTGTTCGCCGATGACCGCGAGGCCTTGCAGGCGTTCGACACCGTGCAGAAGGTCTTCCAGAGCCCGCGTTGCCAGAACTGCCACATTCCCGGAGATTCGCCGCTGCAATTCGATGCCGGCGTGCCTCACGCCATGAATGTCGTGCGTGGCATGGACGGCAAGGGCGCGGCCGGGTTGCCCTGTGCAACCTGCCATGGGCAAAGCAATCCACCTGCCAGTTATGGTCCTCATGCGCCACCCGGGGCGCCACACTGGAGCCTGCCGCCGGCAGCGCAGCGGATGGCCTGGATCGGCCTGCCGGCCGACCGTCTGTGCGCGATGATCAAGGATCGCGCCAGCAACGGCGACCGGGATTTCGCCGCGCTGATCAAGCACGTCAGCGACGACAAACTGGTGCTGTGGGGCTGGAATCCCGGTGGCAATCGCGCGCCGGTGCCGGTACCGCACGACATCTTCGTCAGCCAATTCAAACGCTGGGCCGATGCAGGAGGGCCGTGCCCGGTGGCGGGTAGCTGACCAACGGCACGCTTGCAGGGAGTCAATGCGGGTATGGGCGACTCTAACGTGCATACCTGCAATGGGAGTGAACGATGTTGATCTCAGGCAAAACGGGCAAATCGGGTCGTTCCGCGAGCCCGTTGCTCACGCCACAGCAAGAACGGGAGCGGCTGCGTGAAATGGCGCGCCAGGCCGAGCGAGAGCTGGCGGGCGTGCAAATGGCAAGCATGGATGAGCTGACGCTGCTGTCCAATCGCCATGGCTTCACCGCGCTGGCCCGGCTCGGGCTGGAGGCTTGCCGGGCGCTGGAGACGCCAGCGACGCTGCTGTACTTCTCCCTCGATGAGTTCAAGCGCATCAGCTATCTGTATGGCCGGGCCAAAGGTGACGATGCGCTCAAGACCTTCGCCGATGTCCTGCGCATCGGGTTTCGAGAAAACGATGTGGTCGGCCGGCTCGAAGGCGACCGCTTCGTGGCGCTGCTGACCGGGTCCGGCACCGTGGAGACTGCGGCGATCAAGGCACGACTCAATGAGATACTCGACGAGCGCAACGCTGCGGCGCATCGCAGTTATGACATTCACTTCAGTGTTGTCCAGGTTGAATATGACCCGGTTGTTCATGGCTCGATCGAGGAGTTGCTGGAGGAGGCCGAAAGTGTGATGAGCCGTTAGGGCTGTGTTGTGTTGGCGGGCCTCTTCGCGGGCAAGTCGAATCGTCGCACCGCCGCTCCCACAGGGTCTTGTGGTCATCCAATCAATTGAGAACAACGCCGACCATTGTGGGAGCGGGCTTGCTCGCGAAGGCGGCCTGACAGGCACCGCATATCCTCACTTGGCAAACAACTGCCCAATATCCCTGAACGCCTTGAACTCAAGCGCATTTCCGCAAGGATCAAACAGAAACATCGTCGCCTGTTCGCCCACCAGCCCCTGAAAACGAATCCCCGGCTCAATCACGAAGTGAGTTCCCAGCGACTTCAGCCGCTCGGCCAGCGCTTCCCACTCTGCCATCCCGAGCACCACGCCAAAATGCGGCACCGGCACATCGTGGCCATCCACGGCATTGGTGTGGGCTGCTTCTTGCGAAGGGTTTTTCGGCGCCAGGTGAATCACCAGTTGATGGCCGAAAAAATTGAAATCGACCCAATGGTCGCTCGATCGACCTTCTTCCAGGCCAAACACCGCGCTATAAAAGTGCCGGGCGGCGGGCAAGTCGTAGACCGGAATGGCTAGGTGAAAAGGGGAGAGTTGCATCGGGCGAACCTCGGTAGTGGGTGGGCGTGTGTTGAGTTTAGTCCTGTGCTTTTTGATTGAAAGACGATAATTTTTGCGTCGAGCTCAAATTATTTCGATCAATCGAGACCGCCATGCTGCGAGAACTGAAAACCTTTGTCGCCGTGGCGCGTCACGGCACCTTCGCCGCGGCCGGCATGCATATTGGTCTGACGCAGTCGGCTGTGAGTGCGCAGATTCGCAACCTGGAACAAGCCCTGGGCATCCGTCTGTTCGACCGCACCGGCCGCCAGGCGCTGCTCAATGCGGCGGGGCAGCGTGCGTTGCCGATGGCCAGGGAAATGCTCGAAACCTTCAGCCGTATGGCGGTCAGTGACGATGTCAGCGAGTACCGTGGCGAGTTGAGAATCGGCGCGGTGGCGACCGCCCAGACCGGGTTGCTGCCTCAGGCGCTGCTGCGATTGCGCCAGCAGGCGCCCTTGCTGGAGCCCAAGCTGGTGCCCGGTGTGTCACTGAACCTGTTGAGTCAGGTGGACACCGGAGAAGTGGACCTGGCGATCCTGATCAAGCCGCCATTCGAACTGCCCAAGGAGTTGTCCGCGCAGGTGATACGCCGGGAGCCGTTCGTGCTCATCGTACCGGCGGACCTGGACGGCGATGATCTGTTGCAACTGCTCGCCGAGCACCCGCATGTGCGCTACGACCGCAATTCGTTTGGCGGGCGACTGGTGACGCGGTTTTTGCGCGAACAGCAGATCGAGGTGCACGGGGCACTGGAGCTGGATGAACTGGAGGCCATTGTCAAAATGGTCGAGTGTGGGTTGGGGATTTCGTTGTTGCCGCAGGCGGGGTTGTGGCTTGAGCATGGGGCCGGGGTGCGGGTCATCCCCTTGGGCGAGTTGACGTTTTATCGGGAGATTGTGTTGTTGCAGCGGTACAGCCAGCGTAATCAGCCGATTCAGCGGTTGTTCGCCCAATGTCTGACGCCGGTAGCTGACTGAACATAACCCCCTGTGGGAGCGAGCTTGCTCGCGATGGCGGAATGACATTCACCATTGATGTCGACTGACAGATCGCTATCGCGAGCAAGCTCGCTCCCACAGGGGATTGCATCAGACCTGAAATTACGGGCATAAAAAAACCCGCCAATAGACAGGCTGTGTGAAAACCTAGCAATCTGCGCAGCACTCAAAGAAAATGCTTCGTATCGAAAGATACGGAGCATTTTTCGTTATGGCCTACATCCAAGGACAGTCCCGCAGCCAG
>Ga0209050_1002025_pt1 | contig 18800 bp, 19 predicted proteins | sample Araplavi_mTSA_r2_FD_184276 | JGI IMG/M metagenome (GOLD analysis project Ga0209050, IMG submission 184276) | Arabidopsis root microbial communities from North Carolina, USA - plate scrape MF_Cvi_mTSA_r2 (SPAdes) (version 2) | ecosystem: Host-associated > Plants > Roots > Endosphere | place: USA... | reverse complement strand
ATAGAGCGCGGCCTCAAATGGGCGTACACTGGCGGCGGCAGGCTGCCGCCAGAGGTCGCGAGTTTGCACGGTTGGCCGCGCAGCGCTCTTGGCTCGCTGATCTTGGCGGGGCAGCGGCTAAGCCCAAGCCCGCGCGCACCCCGCCCCGCCTGCGGCTTCGCCAAGGGCGCGTTTGTTATCCCATGAGGACGCCGCGCTGACCGCACGGCGGCGTTGTCGTTAGGCCGGCCACGGACAGCGTGGCAGTCGGCGCACGGCTATGGGACCGCTCGGCCGTCCCGCAAGCCGGGCGATGCCCGGCTCCTTCACTTCGTTACGGCCCTTCGGGTGCGCGCCGTCCTTTGCCGCGGTCCCGTCGCCTTTTCTCGCCGCCCGCCCCGCCGTGCGGGGCCGGGTGTGGTGAAGAGAAGGAAGAAAGTCATGAAGCTTGATTTCATCGATCTGGACAATCTGTCCATCGCCGCCGCCAACATGCGCGGGAAGGGGAAAGACCCCGACGTCGCAGACCTTATGCCGAGTATCCGCGCACGCGGGGTGCTGGTTCCGCTGCTTGTTCGGCCCAATTGTTCCGAAGGGCATTTCGAGATCGTCGCGGGGCGTCGGCGCTTTACCGCCGTCAGTGCCGTCGCGCGTGAGGGCGGAGCCGTTCGGCCCCTTCCTTGCGCCATTCTCGACGAGGGCGATGACGCCGATGCGCTCGAAGCGTCGATGCTCGAAAATCTCGCGCGGGTGCAGCCCGACGAGGTTAGTCAATGGGAAGCGTTCGTTGCGCTTGTGAAAGCGGGCCGTTCGGTCGAGGATGTCTCCGACAGCTTCGGGTTCGAGCCGCACGCCGTGAAGCGCATCCTTGCCCTCGGCAATCTGCTGCCGCGTATCCGCACTCTCTATCGCGGCGGCGATATCGATGCGGGCACCGTCCGATACCTGACCCTCGCTTCAAAGAGCCAGCAGAAATCATGGTTGGCGCTTTTCGACGATGAGGGCGCTTATTGTCCGACCGGCCATCAGCTCAAGGCATGGCTGTTCGGCGGCACCGCCATCGCCGTGAAGCACGCGCTGTTCGACACTGGGGAAGCGAAGGCGGTCATCGTCGCTGACCTGTTCGGCGAGGATAGCTTCTTTGCCGACGGCGATGCCTTTTGGTCGGCGCAGATGGCGGCCATTGGGGCGCGCAAGGCCGAGTATCTGGACGCCGGATGGTCCGATGTCGTCGTCATGACGCGCGGGGATTGGTTCCGGTCGTGGGATTTCGCCCATGCGGGGAAGCGCAAGGGCGGCCGCGTCTATGTCGAGGTTCGCGAGAGCGGCGAGGTAACTTTCCACGAAGGGTTCGTCACATCCAAAGAAGCGAAGCGGCTTTCGGGCGGTGGCGGGAGCGGCGAGGGCGATGCCGAAATTGCCAAGGCCGTTCGTCCCGAAGTGTCGGGTCCGCTCAATGCCTATATCGACCTCCATCGCCACGCAGCAGTGCGCGCCGATCTGGCAGGTCATGGCGGCGTCGCGCTGCGAGCGATGCTCGCGCATGGCCTCGGCCGCCCGCCAATTTTCCCCGCGGCTGATGTCGCGCCGACCTGTGGCCGGGCGCGGCGTTTTTTGTGCGGCGCTCCGCCGCCTTCGGCGGCGTCGCGAGGCTGAGAAAAAACGACGGCGGCGCGAAGCTTTCGCTTCGCGCCGCCCGACGATGTCCGTTGGCATCGCCCCCACCTCCGGCTGCGGGTGGACGACCGCGCCGACGGAAGCTCTTCGCTAAGGAAGATATCGCAATTGGCACGCTTCGAACAGGCGGATTGCTGGCCGGTCAGTCCCATTTGCGGACGCGGCGGAGGCCATAAGAAAGGCGGCGCGAAGGCACCCCTTCACGCCGCCGACGATGTGGTCATCGCCCCCACCAACCGCCATGGGATCGGTCGCTTCCCCCCATGGCAGCGGACGGATTTGCGGGGTTAAGCCTATGCGCCTCGACTGTGACGGAACAGCGAAATCGCGAGGGTAAGGCGTGTTTGATCGCCCGGAACTGGACTTTTGCAGTCTTTTCGATCTTCGCTGCTCCAAAATGGGGCCCGTGGGGCGCAGTTCGTTGACGCTCCGGCGGATCGGCCGGACGGGGCGCTCGGAGCGGGCTTCGCTGGCAGTAAACCGTGACGGTGTCGCAACGCGTCCGCTGGCTTCCGCATCTCCATTTGGAGCCGCGATACCATCCCCGGCGACGGGCATTTGACCTGGACCGGCGCCCCGCATAACCATCGGCGGCGCGATTATTTCCCCGCCGGCTTTGCCGTCTCCTCGCGGCCGCTTCGCTTCAAAAATCGCGCCGCCTCAAGTCCTCCGCGTTCGCTGCGGCCCTGCGGGTATGCGGTGCGCCTCATGCGCCGGCCTCTGGTCTGCCCATGTCGCGGAAATGGTTCTCGCGGCAAATCTCAAGGAGACGACAAATGGCAACCATCGGCTTTGTGAACGGCACCATCGAACAGGGTTTCGTGGGCCAGCTGAAAACCCTCTCGATCCGCGCCGCGATCGAGATCCGGACCAACCGCTCGAAGAGCGGCGACGTCCAGCCCGACTATCGGGTTTATTCGGAAGGCGTCGAGATCGGTGCCGGCTGGGTCCGCACCGGCGAAGCATCGGGCAAGCCCTATGTGTCGCTGACGCTCGCCGCTCCGGAGTTCGGCCCGCGCCGGCTCTATGCGAACCTCGGGCGCGCTGCCGGCCAGGATGGCGAAGACGGCTACGCCCTGATCTGGAACCCGGCCGACTGAGGCCGAAAGCCCCGCACCGCTTCGGCGGTGCGGGGCTTTCGCGTGTAAGTCAGGTCGCCACCGGGGTCGCGCCGGGGCCGTTGAAGCCGCCAGGGTCGCGCTGCCAAGCCGCGACTTCGGACTCGCGCCAGCCGCAGCAGCGGTCGGCGATCTTGATTTGGTGCGGGAAAGTGCCGGCGGCGATCTTGCGATACAGGGTAGCCCGGCTGAGACCAGTGCGGTCGAGGACAGTATTGAGACGAAGGAAGCGATCAGGAGGGGACTGGGGTGCCATGGACATATTCTCCAAAAGTTGACGCTGCGTGCCCTCACAGCCCGCAGGATGTGGGAGAATTTCGAGCGGCTTCAATCTGTTGAAAAGGGTCTCTTTCCGGTCAAAAGCGGTCAAAGACGGCCAAACGTATCCGGGAGTTTACTATTGTTTCCCAACGTACCCATAAGCGATGAGAAAAAAATTCGCTTCGCTTCGGATTTTTAGTCTCACGCTCCTTGAATGAGATCGACTCAGACGGTGGCGCCAGAGTTGCGCGGGAAGGGCGCGTGCAGGCTGGAACCGTTGGCAGGGGAAGAGGCGAGTTGAGAGTGTTGGTCATGGTGTCACGTCCTTCAGCTTTCTGACTTCAAGTTGTTGCTCTCCAGACAATGATGCAAAAGAGAATGCCGCCGTCAATATCGCGAGATTCCGGGTGTCGAAGGGAACGATCGGCTATCCCGTCTTTGGCGCCCCCAGAATGTATGTCGGTGCACCAGATCGGTACTTGACTTTCGCTGCGACTCGGCGCGTCCCGCTGGAAAAATATTTGTAATTTCTTGGGCGATATTGACGTCGGTCTTATGAATGGGACCGTCTGAGACGGTCGCGCCTCGTCAGCGGACCCGATCGCGCCGCCTGCGGCTCCCGAGTCGGAGTGTTTATGCGTCCGTCTGGTAAGCTGCGGTCGCCGCGTCGCGGCGGCGTTTTGTCCCCGTCAGGGCGGGGGGCAGGGTGGGCGTCACTCGCCTCTAGCTCCGCGCGGCCGAGCTGCAACCCGCGTGCCGCGGGTCCTCCACTTTGTTCCGGTCCTGCAGATGCAGCCCGCCCGTCGTCGCGGGTCTGACGGCTCCCTCCTGCCGCCCACCCCGCCCCCTTCCGGGCCGGAGTGCGGTGGTTTGAAGGAGAAAGGATATGCGTGCGGAAAAGATCGGACGGCAGAGCCTCTATTCCGAGGTGACGGGCCGGATCATCGCCGAGCTGGAGGAAGGGCGGCTGCCTTGGGTCCAGCCTTGGGATAGCGCGGCGTGCGGATGCACGATGCCGCAAAACGCGGGGACGGGCCGCAAATATTCGGGGATCAATGTGCTGATCCTTTGGGCCGAGGTCATCCATCGCGGTTTTGCTTCTCAAGGCTGGCTTACTTACCGGCAGGCTGCGGCGGCACCGGCACAGCGACGGAAAGGAGCAGTTCGATGCCGTCATGTTAGCGGTCAAATCGTCGCCCGAGCTAGCCGCGCTCGGTAAGGACGGGCGTGGCGAAGATCGCTTCACCTCGCGGTCGATGATCGAAACCGAACAGCGGCTTGAGCGCGCGACGGCGACGCTCGAAGCGCGGCGTCATCATGGCGTTGCCGACCGCCATCGTGATCGGGCGCTCGCGAGTGCTTCGGCGCGAGGGCTTGAGCTCTCGGCCGAGCAGCGCGGCGCGCTTGAGAATGTCACCAGTTCGCGCGGCGTCAGCAACGTCATCGGCTATGCCGGAACGGGGAAGAGCGCGATGCTCGGTGTCGCGCGCGAGGCGTGGGAGGCGGCAGGCTATCAGGTGCAGGGGGCCGCGCTGTCCGGCATCGCGGCGGAAGGCCTCGAACACGGCTCCGGGATCGGCTCGCGCACCCTTGCGAGTCTTGAACATCAGTGGGCCAATGATCGCGAACGCCTGACCGACAAACATATCCTCGTCATCGACGAGGCGGGGATGGTCGGCACGCGACAGCTCGAGCGCGTCGTGTCCGAAGCGGAGCGCCAAGGCGCCAAGGTGGTCCTCGTCGGCGATCCGCAGCAGCTTCAGGCGATCGAAGCGGGTGCCGCGTTCCGTGCTGCGGCCGAACGTCACGGCGCCGTCGAGATTATGGACATCCGCCGCCAGCAGGAGGACTGGCAGCGCGAAGCGACACGTGAGCTTGCGACCGGGCGCACGGGCGACGCGATTGGTCGCTATGCGGAGGCTGGATTTGTGCATTCGGCCGAAACCCGCGAGGCGGCGCGTGCCGAGCTGGTTGATGCCTGGGATCGTGATCGCCGGCACTATCCGGATGCCAGCCGGATCATCCTCACCCACACCAATGACGAGGTGCGAGCGCTCAACGAGGAGGTACGCGACCGGCTGAAAGCGAGCGGTGCCCTCGGCGCCGAAGTCGCGCTCACCGTCGAACGCGGCGAGCGAATGTTCGCCAAGAATGACCGCGTCATGTTCCTTAGGAACGAGCGGAGCATCGGCGTGAAGAATGGCTCGCTCGGCACGGTGCAGAATGTCGACCGCATGCGCATGGCGGTGATGCTCGACGACGGGCTCAGTGTGGCGTTCGACCTCAAAGACTATACCCATGTCGATCACGGCTATGCCGCGACGATCCACAAGGCGCAGGGCATGACCGTCGACCGCGTGCAGGTGCTCGCGACGCCGGGGGTAGACAGCCACTCGACTTACGTCGAGCTGTCCAGGCATCGCGAACAGGTCGATCTATATTATGGCCGCGACGATTTTGCGACCTGGAACAAACTCGTGCGCGCTGCCTCGCGCGAGCGCGGCAAGGACATGGCGAGTGACTATCGGCGACCGACACCCGCGAAGTCGACAGAGCCCAAGCGCGGCATGTTCGATGGGCTGAACCTCACCATCACGCGCGAGACGCCCGCCGCGGTGACAACCGAACGGCGGCGCCTAGTCCAGCTTGCCGAGGTCCGGGTCAGCGCCCGGTCGCTTGACGCGGAACCGTTGCGTTCACCGCTCGACAAGGCCGTCGGGCGGTTCGCGGGCATCACGAAGCAGATCGTCGATGTCCGGCGAGCCGGCGGCAAGGAACTGCCACACGAGCTCGATGCCTATCGCACGGCCCGCGCGGAGGTCGATGCTCTGCGCCCCGGGGGCGCGAACGAGCTGCGCGAAGCGTTCGGGAAGAGCTACCAGCTGACGAAGGACGCGGCGGAGGGTCGGACCGCAGGGGCTATGGCGGCGATGGATCGCCGAGACGCAGACCGCGCCGCCGAGCGAGCAGCGGCCGAACGCGCGGCGCGCGACCGCGACCGGCTTTCCGCCGTTACCGAGAAGCGGGCCGATCTGTTCGTTGCGACCTGGAAGAAAGTGAGCGCGCGCGTGAAGGACGCCCCGACCTATGCGGCGCGCGACGCGGCGCGTGCCAATCTAAGCGACATGGCGAAGAGCCTTCACCGCGACCCGCAACTCGAGTCGCTGCTTCAGAACCGGCGTGCTCAGCTCGGGCTGGACGTTGTGAGCACGAAAACGCTGTCTCAGGATCTCCAGCTAAGTGTAGGCCGTGGACGCGGCATGGGCATAGGGATGTAGGCTGCATCCATGACCCAGAAACCAGCCCGCACTGCTCAGCAGCCCGCCGATGCCGCCACCGCCTTTGAAGATCTGCGCCGGGAGATATCCCTTCAGCGCACCGCGATCGAAGGCCTCACCGCGGCGAAGGATAAACTCCCCGATTACTCGCCAACGTTGCGCGACATGGAAACTCGGCTCGGCCAGTTGGAAAAGCACGTAGAAAGCATCAACGAACGCCCGGCGATGCAGCTCACGCCGCTGACGATCGCCACGGAAATGCACGAAGGATTGATCACCTACCGGGCCGATGACCGCAAGATCCTCGTGGAGGCGTGCGACGCGCTGGCGCGCTCGATTGGCCGGGTCGAGGGCATGATCAAGCAGAAGCGATCGAGCGACGAGCAGGATTGGTGGGTGACATGGGCGGGCACGGGCGGATTGCTATTCGGTGCGTTCTTGACGCTCATCGGCGTGGCGGCTTGGACCTAAATTGGCAATCTTGTATCTCGGCGGCAATGCGCCCGAAATCGGACATTCGACAGTAGATTAGAACAGATTGGAGCAGCCGTTTCCGTGGCAATTGCAATGTCCGGTTTCGGCCATTCTCTAATCCGATCTGGCTCGCGACAACCGCCGGTCGATGCCAACAAGGATGTTACCGGCAAAGACAAATGCGATCGCTATGGTCGCGCCGTTCAGCAATTTCTGCACCCAAACTAACGTAGCTACGTTCATGAATGGGTAGGGATAGCAGCCGCCTAGCACGCCATCCGAAAAGCTGATCAACTGTTCCAAGTTCGTGAGGAATCCTCGCAGACGAAATAGCTGATCGAGGTCGACACCTTCAGATCGCGCGTCTCGATCGCAAATGGTCTTGCGATCGAGGAGGCAAACCGCTCGGCAAGCATCAAGGCTTCATGAGCATTCCGGATGCCGATTTGGATGATGGCGAACTCTTCTCCGCCGAGGCGGGCCGCCGACAAATGTTAACGCCCATACCCAAGACGCTGGGAGACAGCCAATTCTCATGCCCGCGCCTGCGCGGTCCGGTAGACCGGCCAGATCGTACTACTCCGGCTTCGGCTAATTCGACGACTCTCCACCGTCGGTCTCGGCATCTGCAATGTGCAAAGAATAGCCTTCCCGCCGCTTAGCCGCGACGATCGCACGGTTGGTGACCGCCGACAGGCTCCGGCGAAGCGCGCTGGCACAAGCGTCCAAGGCGTTATCGGTAACGATAGATTCGCCCCAAATTTCGTCTAGCAATTCATCTCGACTTATTACGCCGCCGCGCGCCCGGGCGAGCGCCAACAGCATGGCAAAGCTGCGCCCTCCCAGCTCAATCGTTCTTCCGTCCCATGTTGCGACGCCTACGTCGGCATCGATACGGAGCGGGCCGATCACGATGGGATCCGGCTTACGCAACCGGTCGCGTGCGAGAAGAGCTTTCACTCGGGCTACAAGCTCAAGGAACGCAAATGGTTTGCCAAGATAGTCGTCGGCTCCGGCCGAGAAGCCGTCAAGCCTGTCATCGAGGCCGGTTCGAGCGGTCAGAACTAGGATGGGGATGCCGAGTTCCGCGTTGCGGATTGCGCGGCAGAGATCGAGCCCGTCGCTGTCAGGTAGCAGGAGATCGAGAATGATGGCATTGAAGCGTCCAGAGGCTGCCAGGTTTTGCACCCGACTACCCACGCGTTCCCACTGTACGGACAGGCCGCGAGCCCTGAGACCATGGCTGATGAAACGTCCGATGCCGACATCATCTTCGACCAAGAGGACATTCATGATGCTCGCTCCAGCTTTATTGCGACCGTCACGGCGCAGCCCTCGGGGCGGCGCCATGATCCGATGTTACGAGCAATGGCGCGACCGTTGTGCTGTTCGGCGACCCATCGTGTCATCGCGAGGCCCAAGCCGCTACCGCCACGCGCTTTACCGGCGTCGGTTTGATAATAGGCGTCAAAAAGCAACGGTAACTCATCGGGCATGACCCCTGGACCGTTGTCAGTCACGGTGATCTCGGCCATTCCGTTGTTCTCTGCGAGCCTAACGGTCACCTGTCCGCCCATCGGAGAGAATTTAAGTGCGTTCTCTATCACTGCGAGAAGCGCCCTTTTCAGCCAGATGGCGTCGCCGACAACATCGACAGGGCTGTTAGGCATGGTCATCTGAATGGAAACGGACACCGACGCGGCGAAAGCACTGGCATCCTCTACTGCCTCTTCTGCGATGGTGCGCAGATCAACACGTGCAGCGTCTAGGTGTAATTTTCCGTCGGATGCACGCGCGATACCAATCATTTCCTCGATTCGGTGATTAAGGAATTTCGCGGTCGCGTTGATGTGCTCGAGCGATTGACGGATCGCCTCGATGTCCTCTGCATCCGCCAGCGCCATCTCGGCCTCGCCCCTGATCGCTGTGACCGGGGTGCGGAGTTCGTGGCTTGCTTTCGCAAAGAATAGCCGTCTGGAAGCATCGACCTCGTCCAGTTCCACAGCCCACTGCTGAAGCAAATGCTCAAGGTGCCGAGATCGTCTCAAGAAGAGCAAACCACCGACGAATACACAAAGAATCACGGCGACGCCCAGCAGTGCCGCATAGCCCTTTACCGCAAGGTTTGACCGCTCCAGATGTTGATTGGCTCTCGCGGCGGCCGCCATTTCAGTGTCGGCCCACGCCTTTGCAAGCGCGATGATGGTCGTGCGCGACTTTCCTTGCCGATGTGCTTCCATAAGCGCGGTTGGAGCATCGCGGGAAGCCGATGCGTCAGGACGTGCCATGCCGGCGGCCGGATCGCCAACGTAGCGCACCTCGTAGCGCGAGATGGCTTTGATCATCTCGTCCCGAGACATCCCGCTGTTCAACTCGTGAAGAAGTTGCGCGGTGGCCGCGGTATCCTGCGCATACAAGCCAGCGCGATGGGCATCAGCGTCGTAACGCTCGAAATAAATTAGGAACTGCACCAGCGCGAAGAGAATTACTGCGCCGAAAGCATAGGTTACCAGCACGGCAATCCACGAACCATGCCCTCGCCCGAGCTCAGATCGAAGCCTGAATAGCTGCCTATCTCCCTCTGCCACCGGCCAAATCCCCGCTTAGGCGGCTTCGACGAAGGCGAAACCGATTGCACAGCCGAGTTATCAGGCTGCATTTTGCGAAACCTGACGAGCTGATCAGGTAACGTTGTTGCATAATTGGTAAAACACAGCCCTTCACGAAGGGCAAGCGAGCATGCAAGGCAAGTACCAAACTGAAACGATCCGCGATCCTTTCCCGCATCAGGTTGCCTTTGGGGCAAGATTGCGGGGATTGCGTGAACAACGTCGTATAGGCCTTCTATCCTTTGCGCGTCTGGTGGGGGTCAGCAAACCCACGGTATGGAAGTGGGAAAGTGGCGTGGTGCGTCCGCGCCAGAGATCGATCGAAGCGGTCGCCTCTATCCTTGGCGTGTCAGAGAGGGAACTAATGTTTGGTCGGGGGGACGGGCAAGAAGCAAAGCCAAGCCTAATCCATGCGTCTTCGCAGCGATTGAGCGAGGTGATCAGCGCTTGCAAGGAACAAATTGCCGACGCTGCTGGAACCGCCGCGGACAATATTGCGATTACCATTCAGATTTAGGTCCTGTTTAGGACATTTTCTGCCTTGCGGGTTGGGTCAATAGCGAAGTGTGATTGTCACATTATTCGCATGTGTGCCCGCCAATTGAGCGATGCGCTCTTTGCATTCTTCTATGCTTGCGGCGAACGAGGAAGGGAGCGACGGTGAGATCGGAACGGTGGCGGGTTCCTCCACCGTCTCCCATTCTCCTATCAACAGCGCCCGTTCCGACAGGCCAAGTGTAGCGCGCAGCATACCCAACGATTTTTGACGCGGACGCACCACGTCATTTTCCCACTTCCATAATGTCGGCTTGCTCACGCCAACGGCTTTCGCGAGGTCGGTCAAGGTGAAGCTTCGGGCCAGCCTCAGCCGCCGCAGCCTCGCACCGAATGTCTCTGAAGTTTCGGCGGAACCGGGCGTCCCTTCTCCATGGCCGGCATAGTTTGGCCACCGATCGAACTGCCTGTCACGCGCAGGAGCGCTTTGCAGCAGCGCAGCACTGAGTGCCGAGCGGCTCAACGGTGTCGTGAACCTGCATCCCGAAAGCCCGTCGCTGGCCCATATGACGAGCGCGGTTGTCGCCTCGCGATGGGGCAAGAGAATGGCGATGGTCTCGCCGATCTCCAAATTTGCGCTGCTCTCCAGCAAGAGACCGGTTGCCGAGATATTATGGATCAGAGCCTGGACCGATGGCCCGCTTGGCTTGGAGGTTGTAATCGAAAGGTGCAGCAGGTGCCGAGGATATCCGCGTACGTTGGCTACATCACTCGTTTCCAGTCTTGCTCCAATCGTCATCGCCGTTTCTCCATCGTGCAACGGAATCTGTAACGAAAGCCGTAAAGGATGGGTAAAGAAGCAACCCGGAAACGCTCGGGCATTGGTCGATCGAGTTATCAAGCAATGTGCATCCACTTCTCAAATGGTCAGCACGACACGATCGGACGGCGCGTCATAACGCACGTCGACGCCCCGACGGCGGATCTCGTCGAAGCTGACGAACCCGGCGGAACGGGATCCGCCAAGCTGTCGGGCCACATCGCTCCGGCCGAGCCGGCCCAGAACCTCGCTCAGCTTGTCGCGCGCGATTGACAGGGTTGAATCTTCGCTGACTCGAATCGCGGCAGGGCCGATATCCACACCGTTGACGCGAAGCTCCTTGCGCAGCTCGATCGCGGAACCACCTTCCTCGGCCGATGCATAGGGATCGGACAGGTCGAACTTGACGCGCACCAAGTCGGCGGGATGCTTGGAACGGGCATCATGCCCCGCGCCAGTCGGAGACTCCGTACCCGTGAAAATATGGCTGGCATCCGCCGGCAGGGCGGCAGCATTGACAGGCAACTGCGTCGCCTCGTCGTGCTTGAAAGGAGTAGGCGGAAGCAGATCGACACTGACGGACGTTCGAAACAGGTTCCGGACAGTGAGACTGTCGGGCACCAGTATAAGATAAGAGGAGCACAGGAGGGTCGCCATTGCGATCCCCAACGCAAAGTGAAACGCGATGGCCCCGAACTCCGTTTTCGGCTCTGTCAACGCCCGATGCCCCTTTCTCGACGGTGGCAATATCGGCCAAAAGCAACCAGAGGTAAACTTGCAATATCACTCGCCGGTTTTGGATCGCTTCGATGCGCTTCCGTGTCGGTCCACTCGCGCCTTTCCGCTTGATCGCAAAAGCGGAACAGCCAGCCTTTCTCCGGGTTTATCAAATTCTAACCAATTTGCGGCAGACAGCCGACATGACCGAGACACTTTCCTCTTTCGTCGGCCTTGCCCTGAAGGGCGGAGCGGTACTGCTCGTCTTGAACGAGGTTCGCGGGCTTATCCTCGCCGTACCCGTGCTTTTCGCGATGTACGAAGCGGGAGGCACCTGGATGGCGATCTGGATCGCCCTCTGTTCGCTCGGCGGAATCGCGCTTTCGGTCGTGGTTCCGTTGATTGTTGCCCGAAAACTGCTGCGCCGCATCCCGGCTGCCTAGGCCGTTGCCGGCGACCGTTGGCCCGCTGAGCCGCACATGTTGGCCTGCGAGCACCCTTAACAAGCCTGTGACCGCGATCGAGACGTAACCGCCAACGGCGTAGTGGTAGGTCAGATGACCCGAACTGATCAGGATGCGACAAAGAAGGCGCCGAGGAACAGGCCAGTGCGCCTTTCAATCCCTCGCTACCGGACCGATGTCATGCGATGAGATGGTCCTGCAGGCGACCAGATCCCCGGTCTGAATGGCACGATCATCGGCGACGGCGCGGCGGAATGAGGTGGCCGGTCCCTTAGCGCAATGAGTTCCCCAAAAGCCTGGCCTAGTCTGCCGTGACCCGCGAGCGGTAGGTCACGTTGACGCGTTCGGAGAGCAGCAGATAGGGTATCCAGATCGCCATGCTGATCAGCACTTTGGTGACATTGCCGTTGAGCAGTTCGCCCAGCGCGGCGGCGACCGGCACGGGCAGGTCGGGGGCGTCGGCGACCCGGTGCGCGATCGCCACCTGCAACAGCAGGTCCATCAGCCAGGCAAACAGTAACATGCGTGGAAACAGCGGATTCGAACGCAGCGCCACCACAAAGCAGGCTGCATAAAGAAAGTTCATCGCGATCACGTCGAACGCCATCATATGGAATAGGATCGTGGCCCAGGCGGGGCCGTGCTGACTCATCGCAGGAACGGCCAGCAGGAATTCGAAGCTGCGGACGGGCACGTTGAGCAAGATGCCGAGCAGCAGCGACGCCATGAAACCGAACGGGCCGAAGGCCGGATGCGCGCGGGCGGCAAGCAAATCGAGCCGTCGCCAGCGGCCGTAAAAGGCCAGGCGCATGCCGGTCGGTTCGGGTAAAAGATTGGGAGGAAAGGCGGCCATGGTGATCCGGTATGCCGCAATCGGGGCGAGGGCGATCAGTCCGTAAAGCAGAATCAGCTGAACAAGATCATTTGTGGTGCGACTCGGCCCAGCGGCTGAACCGACTCGCACCGCCGCCGCAACACCGAACAGAAGCAACCAAAGCGGGATCATGGTCTCGATGCGCCGTTGAATCGCTCGTACAAAACCGCGCGACCGGTCACCCAGCCGTTTTCCCGCGCGGTGCAAAACTGCCCCTATATCTGAACGTCTCGCCGCCTGTGACATCCGAACCGATCGTGCCTCCCATATGTAAATTCATCGCGCAACGGTTGCCTCATATGAAACGAATCGCGCGCGGTTTCACCATTTTTCGCCTTCGGACACCCAGGTCAACGTTCGATGACGAGGGCCGAAGCTTATCTCGCTTCGTCGCTGTCGGCCGGGAGTAGGCGGAAGGCAAGCTGGGTTAATTCCGTTGCTTTATAAAGTGCCATTACGGAACGCAATCATAGCCGGTTGCATTTGTGATTGACCTTTGTTGCAATTCGGGAAAAGATGATTGGGCTTGCAAGGGGGGCTGCTTTTCGGAGTCCAGTGCAAAGCCGGATCATTTCGGGTCGCACCGGTTTTCCGAAAGACATCATCCCTAGCAGCGGGCCAGCCGGAAATAGAGGCCGGAGCCCAGATGCCATTTCCGTGACCTCCGGGGGGAGGGTGCGGGACCCATTGGGGGATATGTAACATGAAAACTTTTCTGAAGACGTTCCTTGCGGACGAATCGGGCGCTTCGGCGGCCGAATATGCGCTGATCCTGGCGATCATCGGCGGCGGCATTGTGGTCGCAGCCATCGCGCTCCAGACATCGATTGCGGGCGCGGTCAACGGCGCGGCAGATGTTATCACAGAAAATACACCGGCGCCGTAAGCTCGTCGCACCAAAACCCGCTCCGCTTCGGCGGAGCGGGTATTTGTTTTATTTGGGGCCATAGAGGGGGGGCTGATGGAACGGCGCAATCTGATTGTCATCGGTGCGGCCATATTGTTCGGCCTTGTCGCGGTTTATTTTGCGAACACCTGGTTCAGCGGGGTCGAGCAACAGAAGGCGCAGGTCACGGAAGAACGCGCGTTGACGCGCATCGCCGTCGCCGATCAGGACCTTGCTTTCGGCACCGCCCTATCGAGCGCCAATGTCCGGCTGGTGTCCTGGCCCGTCGATTCGGTGCCGCAGGGCGCTTATCGCGATGGTGAGGCGCAGCGGTTGCTGTCTGAGGGCAATGTCGCCATCCGTCCGATCGCGCGGGGCGAGCCCATCCTGCTATCACGAATTTCCAAACGTGCGGTGCTGTCGGCCAATATCCCGACCGACATGCGCGCCGTCACCGTGCCGATCGACGCCGTCAGCGGCGTGGCCGGTTTTGTCACGCCCGGCGATGTCGTCGACGTGCTGCTAACGCGGCAGATTCCCGGTGACGGGGCGTCCAACGATGACAAGATGACGACCGTGGTGCTGGACAATGTCCAGGTGCTGGCGGTCGATCTGCGCGCCAGCGAGCAGAATACCGATCCTACCGAAAGCAAGACCGCGACATTGATGGTCCATCCCGAAGGCGCGCAGCGGATCGCGCTTGCCACCCAGATCGGGCGGCTCAGCCTGGCGCTGCGCAACGTGGAGGACCCGGGAATGGGCGCGCGACGCGCCGTTACCAGTCGTGAACTTGGCGGCGGCCTTTTCATTCCCGCGAAGCGGAGCGCTGGGTCGCCTGCGCCGCCGATGCGGGGCGACGCCGTGGCGGCACCTCCCAAACAGGTGATGGCGCCGCCACGGCCCAGCGGCCCCGGCATGACCGTGGTCCGCGGAACAGAAACCAGCTTCGTGGGGGTGCAGCGCTATGGCTATTGATCTCTTCCGCCGCGCCCTGCAGATGGCGCTTCCGCTAGCCTTGGTCTGTGCAGCCGCGCCCGCCGCGGCGCAATCTGCCGACGGCGGCCTGCACGGCGGCACGCTGGAAGTGCCGATCAACAAGAGCCAGATCGTTACCGCCGACCGCGCGATCGCCAAGGCGATGGTGGGAAGCTCCACCATCGCCGACATCGTGCCGCTAACCGACCGCTCGGTCTATGTTCTCGGCAAGAGCATGGGCACGACCAGCCTGACGCTCTATGACGCCGGCGGGCGCGTGCTGGTGGTGATGGATGTCGCGGTCGGACCCGACGCGGACGGATTTCGCCAGCAGGTTGCCCGGCTGATCCCGGCCGCAAAGATCGATGCACAGATTTCGGGCGACTCGCTGGTCCTGACCGGCTTGGCCAACGATCCCGGCATGATCGACCGCGCCGTTCAGCTCGCGCGGACCTATGCGGGCGAGAAAGTCGTCAACATGATCGGCCTCGGGGCCAGCCAACAGGTCATGCTGGAGGTGAAGTTCGCCGAAGTGAAGCGTAGCGTTGGCGAGGATATCGGCGTGCGTGCCTTTATGAACGACGGGTCGTTTCGCGGCGTGACGGGACCCGGCTCGTCGCTGACGCCGGACCCTGTGGATGGCACCGCGCTGCTCCGGGTAGGGAGCGTCGCTAATGGTTTCGGCATTTTCGGCGATACCTTCCGTCTTCTCGGTATCGATTTCGAGGCCTATCTCAATGCGCTTGAGAGCAAGGGCTTTGCCAAGACGCTCGCCGAACCGACGCTGATTGCCCTGTCGGGCGAAAAGGCCTCCTTCCTCGCCGGCGGCGAATTTCCGATACCCGTAGTGCAGTCGGGCCGCTCGGGCGGCGGCGGCGAGGGTAGCATCGGCAGCGTGACCGTCGAATTCAAGCCGTTCGGCGTCAGCCTGGGCTTTACCCCAACCGTGCTGGGCGACCGGACCATCAATCTCAAGGTCGAACCGGAGGTCAGCTCGATCGATCCGGCGGCTTCGATCCAGCTCAACGGCATTTCCATTCCGGGGCTGCAGACCCGCCGGGCGAGCACCACGATGGAATTGCGCGACGGGGAGAGCTTTGCGATTGCCGGCCTTTTGCAGCGTGATTTCCGCACCACCATCAATCAGGTTCCGCTGCTTGGCAGCATTCCCATCATCGGCTCACTATTCCGCTCGACCGAGTTCCAGAAGGGAGAAACCGAGCTGCTGATTGTGGTCACGCCGCGGCTGGTGCAGCCGATCCGGCCCGATCAGGTGCGGATGCCGACGGACCGCGTGGCCGATCCCGATGCGGCCTCGTCGGTGCTGCTCGGCGAAGCCTATGATCCGGTGCCCCTGTCGAAGGAGGGCGACTATGATTACTGAACCCATGCGCAAGCTGGCCTGCCTGGTGCTGCTGCCGCTGATCGGGGGCTGCGCCAGCATCCCCTCGATCCATGAGCAGCCGGGGGATTCGCAGTTCGGCGAAGCCAACCGGCAAACGATGATGGCGCAGGTCGTCGATCCAGACCCGGTCTATGATGCGCCGATGACCGGCGGCGGCGACCAGGCGCAAAAGGCGATCGAGCGTTATCGCACCGACGCCGTGAAGCAGCCCGACAGCATCCGCACCACCGACGCGGGCGCGGAATCCGGGCCGAAATGACGTTTGAGCGGTAGCGATGAGCGAGCCGGAAATGAAACGCATCCAGTCCAGTTTTTGGCGTAATGAATCCGCCGCCGCCGCGGCGCTCTATGCGCTGGCGCTGCCGGCGCTGATCGCGGTGGCCGGTATCGGGTTCGACTATGCCCGGCTGGCGGCGATGGACACCGAACTGCAGAATGCCGCCGACCAGGCGGCGCTGGCGGCCGCGACGCAGCTGGACAAGCGCGCCGGCGCGATCAGCCGCGGCAATGCGGCTGCATCGCTTTTGATCGGCAACGAAAGCCGTTTCGCCAATGACGGGCAGGGCCGGGACGTGTCCGATCTGACCGTTCGCTTCTATGCGAACCAAGCGCAGGCCGAAACCTGCGGAGCTGCGGGTGCTCTTGCGGAAACGGCGTTTGCCCAGGCGGCTTTCGTTTGCGTGCAGGTGAATACGCGCACCGCGAATTATGCCCTGACGCCGGTGGTCGGCGCGTTGCGAGGCGATATCTTCGCGCAGGCGGTGGCCGGCGTTGGTTCCGCGCTTTGCCGGACGCCGCCGCTGATGCTGTGCAATCCCAGCGAGCCCCTGAGCGGGAATGTGAACGCCGACTTCGACGCCAACTCCTACAAAGGCGCCGGCCTGCTTGCCAAGGGCGGCGGGGGGAGCAGTTGGGCGCCGGGGAATTTTGGATTTGTCGACACCTTTCCTGGCACGGGCGGTGGCACGCCCGACCTGATGAAGGCGTTTGCGTGGGATTCGACGCCGGGCACCTGTATCTCCCAATCGGGCAATACGACGATTGACAGCGAGCCGGGTAATGTCGCCAGCGTCGCCGACGCGATCAACATGCGCTTCGATATCTACAATGGTGCGTGCCCGAGCGGTGGCAACTGCCCGGCGTCGGTCAACAGCGTGAAGGACGCGGTGCATCCGGACAGCTTCAGCGGCAATCAAGCCTGCAAGCTTCACAACCAGGGCTGGCGATGGCCCAGTGGGGCCTATCAGCCCACAAACCCCACCACCCCGCTTCCATTGAACCAGACGCCTACGGTCATGGGTCACCCACGCGACATGTGCCATGCTGTCTCGGAGAACGGTTCGTGCCCAGGCGGCCCCTTCGGTAACGGGGCGTGGGATCGTGACGCCTATTTCCGTACCAACTATCCGGCGTGGACGAACGGCGATGGAACGTCCCGATGGCGGACAAATACCGGCTTGTCGTCCAGCGCGACGCGCTACGAGGTTTACAAGTGGGAGATTGGCGCTGCGCTAGCGGGCAGTCCGGTTGACGGACAAGCAGTGCTTGGTTCGCGCGTTATCAGCGGATCCCTTACCTCCTATGGGCGACCGCAGTGCGGTGCCTCGTCGACCCCGACCGCGACGACCGCGGATCGCCGACGCCTGTCCGTTGCGGTGGTCAACTGCGTCGGGAACAACGTTCGGGGTAATTCGACTGGGGTGCCGGTAAGGCGTTGGATTGACGTGTTTCTCGTGGAACCCTCTCTGGATAGGGGGAGCAGGACCAAGAAGGATCAGATTTACGTCGAAATCATCGGCGAAACGACATCAGGGGCGGCGGGCGAGACGGCAGGTTCGGTGATCCGCCGTGACGTGCCGCACCTTGTCAAATGACGGTGCGTACTTCTCTTTTGACCTGCAATCGCGGCGCAGCGGCCGCCGAGATGGCGCTGATCCTCCCTTTTCTGGTTGTGCTGCTGTTTGGCTCGGTCGAACTTGGCTATTATTTCTATAACGAGCATCAGGTAGTCAAAGGGGTTCGCGACGGCGCTCGCTTCGCTAGCCGCCAACCCTTCACCGCGATCGGTTGCAACGGAGCCACCCCGATCGTCGATACGGGGGCAGTCGCCGCCATTCGCGAAATCACCCGAACGGGGGCAATCTCCGGCGGTTCGCCGCGGGTGCCCGGCTGGGCGGCTGCCGACATCCAGATCGACGTCTCTTGCGACCCGCACGACCTTTCCAATCTCGGCGTCTACAGGGACAAGGGCAATCCGCCGCGGATCACCATCTCCGCAAGCGTCGACTACAACGCGCTGTTTGGCGGCCTGGGCGTAATCGATTCGACCTTCTCCCTGAACGCCAGCCAGCAAGCGGCGGCGATGGGCATATGAAGATGCTAGGCTTTCTTTGCCGTGTCGCGCGCGATGGGCGGGGTGCCAGCGCGGCGGAGTTTGCGTTGATCCTGCCGTTTTTCCTGCTGTTCTTCATCGGCCTGATAGACGCCGGGCGGTTTCTCTATGAGGTGAACCGCGGCGAGAAGGCGACACAGATCGGTGCGCGCATGGCGGTGGTGACCGATCCGGTCGCGCAGAGCCTGGCCACCGCGAGCTATGTTGGCACATCCGTGGGCGGATCGACGCTAACGCAAGGCGACCGGATTCCCGCCGGTGCGTTGGGCTCTCTGGTCTGCAACGAGACCAGTTGTGTCGGCACCAGCCCCCATCCCGGGACCACCCGCAACGCGACCGCCTTCACCAACCTGCTGGCCCGCATGCAGCAGATCAT
>Ga0209050_1002024_pt1 | contig 18803 bp, 17 predicted proteins | sample Araplavi_mTSA_r2_FD_184276 | JGI IMG/M metagenome (GOLD analysis project Ga0209050, IMG submission 184276) | Arabidopsis root microbial communities from North Carolina, USA - plate scrape MF_Cvi_mTSA_r2 (SPAdes) (version 2) | ecosystem: Host-associated > Plants > Roots > Endosphere | place: USA... | reverse complement strand
TTCTTCTGCAAGCTCAAAACATTCAGGCGCATCGCCACCCGCTATGAGAAAACTGACCAAAGCTACCGAGCCATGATCAATATCGCGGCGCTGAAGATTGCCATACGATAAATGTCCACAAGCCTTAGGCGGATTCGCCTCGATCGTCGATTTTTGTGAATCTGTCACAAGAATGCACCATTTTTGACGTTTACTGCATTGCAGCAACTGGGTAGATTCCGATTCGAGAACGGTCTCGGGAAGTTCCGATGGCCAGATCGCGGACCGCAAAGCGGCCGCCAAAAAGAAGGAGAAATGATATGGCCGGCCGTACGCTGACCGCTCGTCCGCGAACCACGACCCCTGAGGTCGAAACCGAAGCCGCACCGTCCACGCCTGCCGTGGCACCGCCGCCGATTTCCGCCGGTACTTCTTCTCCCAGCGTGTCCGCAGGGAAGGGGCAGAATCTCCAGGACCAGTTCCTGAACCTGCTGCGCAAGAACAAGACCCCCGTGACCATGTTCCTGGTCAAGGGCGTGAAGTTGCAGGGTATCGTTACCTGGTTCGACAATTTCTCGATCCTGCTGCGCCGCGACGGCCAGTCGCAGCTCGTCTACAAGCATGCGATCTCGACGATCATGCCCTCGACTCCGGTCGATGCGCGCCAGTTTTCGAGCGGTGCCGACAACGGCAAGAAGACGCGCGTCCTTCAGGACGTGTTCCTTTCCAGCATCCGCAATGCCGGCGTTCAGGTCACGATGTTCCTGATCAACGGCGTCATGCTGCAAGGCCGCGTTGCTGCCTATGACCTGTTCTGCATGCTGCTGGAGCGCGAAGGCTACGTCCAGCTCGCGTACAAGCATGCCGTTTCGACGATTCAGCCCGTGACTCCGGTCGATCTTCAGGCGCATGAAGAAGCCGAAGACTGAAAAGCAAACCGGAAGCTGAACTGATTTGAACGACGAACTCAAGGGCGAGGTCACGCGCGGTGCGCGTGCCCTCGTTGTCTATCCGCAAATGCGCGGCAGAGGCGACCTCGATACCGAGGCACGCCTCGAAGAGGCAAAGGGCCTCGCACTGGCGATTGGACTTGTCGTGGCGGAAGCCATGGCCATTCCCATCCGCGAACCCCGCGCCGGGACGCTTTTCGGCGAAGGCCAGATCCAGAACATCTCTGTTGCTTGCACGCTGAACGAGGCGGAGCTGATCATCGTCGACGGCTCGCTGTCGGCGATCCAGCAGCGCAATCTCGAAGAGAAGCTCAAGCGCAAGGTCATCGACCGCACCGGCCTGATCCTCGAAATCTTCGGCGAGCGCGCGGCGACCGCCGAAGGTCGGCTCCAGGTCGAACTGGCGCACCTGGACTATCAGGCCGGGCGTCTGGTGCGCAGTTGGACCCACCTCGAACGTCAGCGCGGCGGCTTCGGCTTCCTCGGCGGTCCCGGTGAAACGCAGATCGAGGCGGACCGCCGCATGATCCGCGATCGCATGGGCAAGATCCGGCGCGAGCTGGAACAGGTCCGCCGCACGCGCGGCCTTCACCGCGATCGCCGCGAGAAGGCTCCTTGGCCGATCGTGGCTCTGGTAGGCTATACCAATGCCGGAAAATCGACGCTTTTCAATTACCTGACCGGTGCCGAGGTCATGGCGGAGGATTTACTCTTCGCCACCCTCGACCCGACCATGCGGGCGATCCGTCTGCCGGCGGTCGAGAAGGCGATCCTGTCCGATACCGTGGGCTTCATCTCCGATCTTCCGACCCAACTCGTCGCCGCTTTCCGTGCGACGCTGGAGGAAGTTAACGCGGCCGACGTGATCCTTCACGTTCGCGACATCCACAATCCCGACACGGAATCCCAGAAACGTCAGGTTCTGGAAGTTCTGGCCGACCTCGGCGTGATCGCCGGGGAAGGGGAGAACGATGACGGGGAGGGGGCTGCTCCGGCGATCCCGATCATCGAAGTCTGGAACAAGTGGGATCTGCTGACCCCGACGCAGGCCGCCGACTTGCGCGACGTCATGGCGCAGCGTCCAGATGAAGTGATCGTACCCGTCTCGGCACGGACCGGGATGGGTTGCGACTTCCTGCTCGAAACGGTCGGCGCCACGCTGACCTCCGACGCGAAAGTCTACACTTTCGTCATTCCCGCCGCCGATGGACAACGCCTTGCGTTCCTGCACGCGCGCGGCGAAGTCCTGTCGGAGGACGACGCGGGCGAGGGCGATGCAGGCCCGCTGCTGCGTCTTCAGGTCCGACTGGCCGAGCGCGAACTAGGCCGTTTCAGCGCGCTCTGACGCTTTCACTTCCTGCCAATAGGCCTCCTGCTCACCCAGCGGGAGGCCGTCGAACGGCTTGCCGTCCCGCTCAGCGAAGGCTTCCATGGCGCGGAAGCGGCGTTCGAACTTGGCATTGGCCGCGCGCAGGGCATCCTCGGGCGCGATGCCGTTGAGGCGCACGAGATTGACTGCCGCGAAGAGCAGGTCGCCGGCTTCTTCCAGCTTTTCGCCATCGGAGGCCTCGGCCAGTTCGTCCATTTCCTCGTGCACCTTGTCGGCGGCGCCGCTGAGATCGGGCCAGTCGAAGCCGACGCGTGCGGCACGCTTCTGGAGCTTTTCCGCGCGCATCAGAGCGGGCAGCGAGATCGCGACGCCATCGATGGCGCTGGTTTCGCCCTTGGCGCTGCGTTCGCTTGCTTTGATTTTTTCCCAGCGCTCGGTCTGGGCGCTTCCGGTGGTGTCGTCGCCGAAGATGTGGGGGTGGCGGGTTTCCAGCTTGTTCGAAATGGTATCGGCGACATCGCCGAAGGCGAAGTGACCGTCTTCCTCGGCCATGCGGGCATGGAAGACCACTTGCAGCAGCAGATCGCCGAGTTCGTCACGCAGCGCCGCGAGATCCTCGCGCGCGATCGCATCGGCGACTTCGTAGGCTTCCTCGATCGTGTAAGGCGCGATCGTCGCGAAGTTTTGCGCCAGATCCCATTCGCAACCCGAAACCGGGTCGCGAAGACGTGCCATGATGGACAGGAGGCGGTCGAGTTGCTGGTGACGAGGTTCGGTCATATGGGTTGATAATGTATCTTATGTTAAATCATGGATGACGAAAGGGTGCGCTCATTGGCGGATCTGGAAGCCGCTAACCTGGATGATCAGCACCAGACCGATAATGATCGCGGCCCAGATCAGCGCCAGTTTGAGCTTAGTGCCCATCGGCGTCGATCGGAACCGCGAACCACCGGCGACGAGAATGAGCGAACCGATCACGGAGATGACGGCGACGATCACTCCTGTCTGGCTCATGGTTCGATTACCATCCCGTCGAATGCGACCCGTACGTTCTCGGGCACTTCGCCGCTGAGTGTCGCATAATCCATGCTCTTGTCGAGATGCGTCAGCACGGCTTGGCCGACGCGGCAGACCTCAGTGATTTCCAGCGCCATGCCGAGGTGCGCGTGCGTCGGATGTGGTTCGCGGCGCAGGCAATCGACCACGAGCAGATCGGCGCCGTAGCACAAGTCGATCATACCTCGAGTAATCTCACTGAAGTCTGTCATGTAACAGACTGATTTACCGTCACAATCGAACCGGAATGCTGTCGATTCCGTCGGGCCGTGGGGCATCTGCACATGGTCGACCCGGAAGCCTTCGCAGAGCCGCAAGGTATCGAGATTGTCGAGCGATATCAGCGTCGGATAGCCGAATTGTCCTGCGAAGACGTAGCCGAAGCGCTGACGCAGGCGCCGCACCGTTTCCGAATTTGCGAAACCGGGGATCGGCCCGGCGCGGCCATAGCGTAGCGGCCGCAGATCGTCGATGCCGTGGCAGTGGTCGGCGTGATCGTGGGTCCAGAACACGGCGTCGATGCGGTGGATTTCGTTCGCCAGAAGCTGGGCGCGCAAGTCGGTCGAGGTATCGACGAGAATGCGGCTGCCGGCATCGCTTTCCACCATGATAGATACGCGGGTGCGGCGGTTTTTCGGCTCGCCCGGATCGCAAAGGCCCCAGTCCGCTCCAAACTCGCCGCCCAGACGCGGCACGCCGGTCGAAGTGCCGCTGCCGAGAATGGTAACCTTCACGCGGCGGCTTTCTTGAACAGATTGAAGAAGTTGCGCGTAGTCGTCTCACCGATTTGCTCGATCGAAACACCGCGCAGATCGGCCACGAACTTGGCTGTGTCAGCGGTATAGGCCGGTTCGCAGCGCTTGCCGCGATGCGGCACAGGGGCAAGGAATGGCGAATCCGTTTCCACCAGGATGCGATCTTCCGGAATGGTCGGAACTACGTCCTGCAAGTCCTTGGCATTCTTGAAAGTCACGATGCCGGAAATCGAGATCGAGAGCCCGAGATCGAGAACTTTCCGGCCGAAATCGGCACTGGCGGTGAAGCAATGGATCAGCGCCGGGAAGGCCCCCTTTCCCGTCTCATCCTCCAGGATGCGGAACGTATCGTCCTCGGCATCGCGCGTGTGGATGATCAGCGGCAGGCCGGTTTCGCGCGCAACGGTGATGTGCGTGCGGAACAGGGCCTGCTGAACCTCCCGGTCCGACTTGTCGTAATAGTAGTCGAGCCCGGTTTCGCCGATGCCGATGACCTTGGGGTGGCGGGTCGCTTCGAGCAGCGCCGCTTCGCCGAGGTCGGCGTGCTGGTCGGCCTCATGGGGATGAATGCCGACCGAGGCCCAGACGTCGGGATGACGGGCGGCGGTGCCGACCACCCTCTCCCATTCGCTGCGCCGGGTCGAGATGTTCAGGAATCCGCGAATGCCCGCCGCGCGGGCGCGGTCGAGGACGCCATTCTGGTCCTCGACGAGCCCTTCGTATTCGAGGTGGCAATGCGAATCGATGAACATCAGGCGCTGGCCTCTTCCGGGAGTTCGAGGCGGGGGAACACGCCCATGGGCTTGTCCACCTTGAAGCCCGTGGCGACGAGCGCTGCGAACCAGTCCTTGTCCGTCAGCGCGGCATAGTCGCGCGCTTCGGCGGCAAGGCCCATCTGGTCGAGCAGCTTGTCGATCGAGGTCGGCACGACCGGGCGCACGGCAATGGCCAGATCGCGGACGACGCGGAACAGCATCATCAGCACGGCTTCCATGCGCTCCGGATCGGACTTCCGCAGCGCCCAGGGCGCCTGCTCGTCGACATACTGGTTGCAGGCGAAGACGGCGCGCATCCAGGCGTCCAGGCCTTCGCTGAACGAGAGTTCGTCGAAGCTCTTGCGCAGGCCTGAGATGCCCTCGGCGACGGCGGCAAGCAGCGCGGCGTCGGCTTCGGTTTCCGGAAGTCCTGCCTTAACAATGCCGTCCATGTTCTTGAAAATCATGGAAAGGCTGCGCTGAGCGAGATTGCCGAAGCTGTTCGCCAGTTCCGCGTTGGCACGGGTGACAATTGCATCGGGCGACCATGAGCCGTCCTGTCCGAAAGCCACTTCGCGAAGGAAGAAATAGCGCAGGGTGTCGACGCCGAAGGTTTCGGCAAGGCCGATCGGGTCGGTCACATTGCCGAGCGACTTCGACTCCTTTTGCCCGCGATTGAGCAGGAAACCGTGGCCGAAGACCTGCTTCGGTACTGCAAGACCGGCGCTCATCAGGAATGCGGGCCAGTAGACGGTGTGGAAGCGGACGATATCCTTGCCGATCAGGTGGACGTCGGCAGGCCAGAACTTCGCGAAATCGCCGGTTTCCTCGGGGAAGCCGAGGCCGGTGATGTAATTCGTCAGGGCGTCGACCCAAACGTACATCACATGGTTTTCGCTTCCCGGAACCTTGATCCCCCAGTCGAAGCTGGTGCGCGAGACCGATAGGTCGCGCAGGCCGCCTTCGACGAAGCGCAGGATTTCGTTCTTGCGGGTCTCCGGGCGGATGAAGTCAGTCGAATTGTAGAGTTCGATCAGCTTGTCCTGATACTTGGACAGGCGGAAAAACCATGATTCCTCGACGGTCCATTCGACCGGGGTGCCCTGCGGAGACAGCTTTTCACCGTTCTCTCCGGCAACGAGTTCGCCCTCGTCGTAATAGGCTTCGTCGCGGACCGAGTACCAGCCCTCGTAGCGGTCGAGATAGAGGTCGCCGTTGGCTTCCATCCGGCGCCAGAGTTCCTGCGTTGCGGCATGGTGACGCGGCTCGGTGGTACGGATGAAGACATCGTAACCGATGTTCAAAGCGTCGCACATATCCTTGAAGTGACGGGACATTTCTGTGGCGAGCTGCGCGGGTGTGATGCCGAGGTCGCGGGCCTTCTGGGCCATCTTCAAGCCGTGCTCGTCGGTGCCGGTCTGGAAGCGGACATCGAAGCCTTCCGCCTTCTTGAAGCGGGCGATGACGTCGGCGGCGATCGCTTCGTAGGCATGGCCGATGTGCGGCTTGCCGTTGGGGTAGCTGATCGCGGTAGTGATGTAATAGGGCTCGCCCATGCGGCGTCGCGCTTTCTTTTCAAGAGTGTTAGCGAAGCGACTCTCTAGGCATCGCCGTCGATGCCAGCAACCCGCCAATTTCTATAATCAGGAGCCCGGCGTCGAAATTGTAGGTCGGCGCCTGGGTGGACAGCTTGGTGAGCGTTCCGTGCGCTTCGATCAGCCGCATCTGGCGGGCTGCCGAGGCCTCCGGCAGTTCGTTGGCCAGCACGGTGCGGGCCAGTTCCAGCGTGGCCAGTTGCCGGTCCCGCGCGGGCCGAGCACCCATTTCCTCGGCCAGACTACCACGTAAATGGTATTCGGCGTCGCCCTCGCGCAGGATATGCATCATCAGCCGGTGGATCGCGCCGAGGTCATGTTCCACGAAGCTCAGCGCTACGCCGGGAGAGCCGTGCGCGGCGGCAATGGCGGCCCGGCGCGTCTCGGCATCGGCCTGCGGCAGGTCGCGGCGGATGACTTCGTCGAGTTCGTGTTCGTCCAGTGCGGCGAAGCGCAGGACGCGGCAGCGCGAGCGGATGGTCGGCAGCAGGCGTCCGGGCTGGTGGGCGAGCAGCAGAAAATAGGTTCCCGCGGGCGGCTCCTCCAGCGCCTTTAGCAAGGCGTTGACCGCACTTTTCTCCATGTCGTCGGCCGGATCGATGATGATCGCGCGGCGATCGCCCATGGTCGGCTTGGTCACGAGGCGGCGAATCATCTCCCGGACCTGATCGACCGAGATGTTGCGCTTGGTCTGGTAGGGCTTGCCCTCGGCCTTCTTCTTCGCTTCGTCGTCGTTGGCCGGAAGATGTTCAAGGATGTGGATGTCCGGGTGCGTTTCCGGATCGGGGCGCGGTTCTCCCGGCGCCCGCACGAGCTGCGCGGCGGCCGTGCGGGCAAAGGCTGCCTTGCCGAGGCCCTTGCCACCGGCGAGCAGCCAGGCGTGGTGCATGCGTTCGGACTCGATCGCGGAGAGCCATTCATTCCAGGCGGCGCGCTGGCCGATGAAGGGAAGATCGTCGCTCACCGGATACCATCCAGCGCGGCGAGGATGCGGGCGCAGGTCTCTTCCGGGGTGCCGTCGCCATCGATGCGGGCGAAGCGCTCGGGTTCGGCATCCGCGAAGCGGGCGAAGGCCTGCGCTACGCGGTCATGATAGGCGGCCTCGCGCCCGCCGATCAGGTCGGTGCCGTCGACATCGCGCAAGGCGAGGCGCTTGGCCGCGACTTCGGGGGAGACTTCGATCAGGACGGTGACATCCGGCAGCATGCCCAGACTGCCGATCCCGTGGAGCGTGCGGATGTCTTCATCCGAAAGCCCGCCGCCGCCGCCCTGATAGGCACGGCTCGAGTCGAGAAAGCGGTCGCAGATCACCCAGACACCGCGCTCCAGCGCGGGCCGGATCAGCCTTTCGACATGGTCGGAGCGGGCGGCGGCGAACAGCAACGCTTCGGCGCGGGCGCCCCAGCCTTCTCCGCCGACACCGTCCAGCACGAGCGCGCGGATCGCTTCGGCCCCGGCAGTGCCGCCTGGCTCGCGCGTGGTCACAACTTCGATGCCCTGCGCGCGCAAGGCTTCGGCTAACAGGCGTGACTGGGTGGACTTGCCAGCCCCCTCGCCGCCTTCCAGCGCAATGAATCGTCCTCGGATCATGAGAAGAAGCTGATAAGCCCGTTCATCATTCTGTCCAGCGGTCCGGCTACGCCGACGTCCTTGCCGGCGTAGAGCGGGATATGGCCCGGCGCGAGGCCCTCGACCTTGATCTCCAGCTCGCCGACCTGATCGCCCTTGCGGATCGGCGCGACCAGCGGCCCCTTGTAGTGGACCGCCAGCGAGACCTTTTCGTGTCCGCCCTTGGGCAAGGTAGCATGGACCTCGCGGTCGGCGACGAGCGGCACTTCGCGGGCATCGCCGCCCTGCACTTTCGCCTGGGCCACGGGCTGGCCCTTGTCGAAGAGATGGCGCGCTTCCCAGGCCGAGAAGCCCCATTCGAGCAGCGCCTTGGCGGCATCGTCGCGGACCTTGGGCAAGGGCGAGGCCGCGAGCATCATGACCAGACGACGCCCTCCCCGTTCGGCGGTGCCGAGGAAGTTGTAGCCCGCCTCGCGGGTATAGCCGGTCTTGATGCCGTCCGCGCCGGGGATCACGCCGACCGTGGGGTCGTGGCTGCGCAGGGGGATGTCGCGCCACATGTAGTGCTTCACGCCGGAGAACTCATGGAAGAGCTGCGGGTGGCGCGTGATCATGGCATCGGCCAGTCTGACCATGTCGCTGGCGGTGATGTAGGTATGGCCGTCGTCCATCCAGCCATTGGGCGTGTTGTAGTGGCTGCCGGTCATGCCGATGCGGTGCGCGGCGGCGTTCATCATCGCGGCCCAGGCGGGAACGCTGCCGGCATAGCCTTCGGCGAGGACCACCGCGCCGTCGTTGGACGAGGCGGTCATGACGCCGTGAAGGAGGTCTCTGACGGTAGGATGATCCTTTTCCGTCAGATACATGGACGTACCTTTTGCGAACCATTCCCTGGCCGTTTCCGGGCGGACGGACATGCGCCGGTCGAGGCTGAGACGGCCTGCGTCGATTTCCTCGAAGGCGACGAAGGCGGTCATGACCTTGGTGACGGAGGCAGGCAGGAACGGCACGTCCGGGCGGCGCTGCACGAGCACCTGACCGGAGCCGATATCGACCAGGATGCTGACCGGCACCGGTGCCAGTTGCGGCGGCGGCGCGGGAATCGCGGCACTGGCGGCGCTGGACAGGCTGGCGGCGACGACACTCGCCGGAGCGGCAAGCAGGAGGGCAAACTTCACTAGGGATTTCAAGACGCGACTTCTCCCCGCGCGTCCAGGACGGACGCGGTGGCCCGCGCGAAACGATCCGACATCAATCCGCGCGCTGGATTCGTGCGTCGCTATACCCTGCCGCCTTGGCCTTCTCCAGCGCTGCGGCGGCTTGTGCACGGTTTGCGAAAGGACCCATCTGGACGCGCCAGAACTTGCCTGCCCGGGTTACATCTGCGCCGACCTGCTTTGCCGCCCGGCGAGCATTGGTCTCGACGGAAAAAGCGCCGACCTGCACGATTTCGCCGCCTTTCATCACTGGTGCGCGTGTGGGAGGCTTAGGCTTTGCGATCTCGCCCGGTTCAGGCTTTGCCGGAGTTTTTGCTGCGGCAACCTGAGGCGCGGCCGGGGTCGGTTTCCGTGGCGTCGATCTCGTTGCAGGAGCGAGGGGCGATGCGGCCGGAACGGGTGCGGCCTGCGCAAGTGGCCCTTTCGGCATCGTCGGTGGTGTGGAAGGCGGCGGCAGAAGCGGCGATTGCTCGGCGAGCTTGCGGCGGAGAACCTTGAGCAGGCCTTCCGGAGTCTCCATCCGCGCGGGGGCCTTGCCGCCGGAACGGAGCGCGGCTCGCTCGACTTCGGGAGGATTGACGCGGCGAACGCGCACGGGAGCATGGCTGCCCGGCGCCAGACCAAGCTGCGTGGCGGCATCTGCCGAGAGCTCTACCAAAGCGTCATTGACCATCGGCCCGCGCCGTTCGACCCGGATGAGGATCGTGCGGCCGCTGTCGAGCGCGGTTACTTCGACGTAGCTGGGCAGAGGCAGGGTCTTGTGCGCGCCGCTGGTTCCGGCCCCCTCCCCGACGACGGCATGCCCTACCGCGTCGTAGCTGAGCTGGTCCGTCGGCGTCCAGATAACGCTGCCGATAGTGAACGGTTCGCCCACTACCACGGGATAATCTGCTGCCGGTCCCGTCGCTGTTGCTTCTTGCGCTGTCGCCACCTGAGCGACAAGGAACAGGGCCGCGAGCGGCAACCAATGGTTAACGGGCAATCTCATCTGCAAGCAATCCAACCGACAACGCGTAGTAGTTCGAGCAGTTGTACTGGAGGATCACCCGATAATTACCGGTTAACAGATAGGCAGGCGTCCCCGGCCCATCGGGCTGGAACAGCGAGGCCTGCACATCGCCGCCGATGGCGCTCTGCGGGGTCACGCCCAGCGCCCGCCATTCGGATACGGACTTCCACTGGCCATGGCGGGCATGGACCCGGTCGCAAGTCGGCGCGGCGAGCTTGGAGGCATAGGCATTGGCGTCGAACCCGGCAGGCAGCGAAACACGCACACCCCAAGGCTGGCCCGGACGCCAGCCGGAATCGCGGAAGTAGTTGGCGATCGAGGCGATGGTATCCGCCGGGCTGGTGAAAATGTCGCGCGTACCGTTGCCGTCACCGTCCACCGCGAGGCGCAGATAGACGCTCGGGAGGAACTGCGGGTAACCGAAGGCCCCTGCCCAGCTTCCTTTCAACCGCGAGGTCGGCACGCCCTGGTCCACCATCTTGAGCAGCGCGATCAATTCGCCTTCGAACAGGCTGCGGCGGCGGCCTTCCCAGGCGAGGGTCGCCAGCGAGCGCGCCAGATCGAAGTCGCCCACATAGCTGCCATAGTTAGTCTCGTGCCCCCAGATCGCGAAGAGCACCGGCGCAGGCACACCATAGCGCCGCTCGATCGAGGGAATGATGCCGGAAAGCTCGGCGTAGCGCGCGCGGCCCCGCGCGATGATGCTCGGGCCGACGTGCTGCGCGATATAGGGACCAACCGGAGGGGGCGTTGTCGCGCGGCTCGGCTGGGCCGAATCGAGTTCGACAACCCTTTGATTCGGCGTCAGTCCCGTCAGCACTCGCGAGATCGTCGCCTCGCTGACGCCTTCCCGGCGCGCGCGTGCGCCAACCGTTTGCAGATAGCTCTCGAAGCTCTGCGCGGGAACGGCCTGACTGCCGATATTCTGCACGACCGGCTGCGCATCCGATGAGACCATCGGCACGGCGGCAAGGGCGGTGGCAAATAGCGGAAAGCGCAAGGAACGAAGCTTCGAAGCAAAAGTCATCGCCTGCAAATCTGGCACAATGCCGCGCTCTTGAAAATGGTCGCCGTGCATCGTCCGTGGACAGTCACCGCACGCGGGCCGCCGTCTGTCCCAATCAGACTTTGCGAGCGGGCATGCAAGCGGCTGCGATTTCTCTATTTGCAGGGGCCGAAGAGACAGTCACGGATGAACGGCAGCCGCCACCTCACCAAAAGATCCATCGTCCAGAGGCTTACCAGCAGCGTTCACTATCGCGGCCAGCCGATTGTAAGAGGACCAGGCACACCGATATTGATAGCGCTAACCAAAACAGTCTCGCCCCCGTTCAATCCCATTGACGGGCTTATCGTTTCATGCCTAATTTGCCCTACTAATAATATGACCGGGTGAGGAACATGACCAAGAGATACTCTTGTGCATTTGTCAAACGCGCTAGTATGATAGCGCTACCATATTATGGCGTCCATCTTGGGGGATGCCGTCCCACAGGCAACCTTCTTGATGGTGAGTGTTAATGGACCGCAGGATCGCCCTCGCGTCCATCGTAGGCATGCTGGGCGCGAATATCTTCGCTCCGCTTGCACGGGCCATCGCCTACCAGCCGAACCCGGTCATCAATACCGGCGCGCCGGAGATCGTATTCACGCCCGCACAAAGAGCGCTGGTCACGGCGCTGAGCGAACGCATCCTGCCGACATCCGATACGCCCGGTGCCATTGCCGCAGGCGTGCCCGAATATATCGAGCACATGCTGGGCGACTGGGCGATCACCGATGAACGGGCGACGATCTTTGAAGGCTTGGCCGCCATCGATATGCGTAGCATTGCCGATTATGGAAAGCCGGCCGTAAAAGCCTCTGCCGCGCAACAGGATGCGTTACTGACCCTTGCAATGAACGGCGAACTTTCGGGCGGCGCTCCCTTTTTCGAGGCGTTCCGCCAGCTTGTCATCACCGGCTATTACACGTCCGAAATCGGCATCACGCAGGAACGTGAATATCTGCCCGTACCTGGCGAATATGATGGGGCCTACCCCTACGCGAAGGTCAAGCGGATCTTCTCCTCATAAGTCGGGCGATCGCCTTTGATCCTCGATTTCCTTTATTTCCGACACTCTCATCGGACGGGCACAAATCATGGCTGCAACAGATCGGTTCGACGCTATCGTCATTGGTTCGGGCGTCAGCGGCGGCTGGGCCGCAAAAGAGCTTACGGAAAAGGGGCTGCGCGTCCTTATGGTCGATCGCGGTCGCATGGTGGAGCATGGGGAAGATTATCCGTTCGATGGCAAATCGGCCTATGAGATTCCCGCACGTGGCAAGATGCCGGCCGCCCTTGCCAAAAGCGATTATTTCGCGCTCAACGGCTGGGTTTCGCCCGCCACCCAGCCCTTCTTCATCAACGACCGTCTCAATCCCTATGATTATGACGCGCCCAACAAGTTCAACTGGGTCCGCCCATCAGTGGTCGGTGGCAAATCGCTGACTTGGGGGCGCTGGAGCTTCCGCTGGAGCGAGGCCGATTTCGAGGCCAACAAGAAGGAGGGCGTGGGGACCGACTGGCCCATCCGCTATGACGATGTCGCGCCTTGGTACAGCTACGTCGAAAATTATATCGGCGTTTCGGGTGGCCGGGAAAATCTGCCTTACCTTCCCGACAGTGAATTCATGCCGCCGTTCCCGATGAACGTCGCCGAAAAATGGCTGAAGGAACGGCTGGAAAGCGAATTTCCCGGACGCAAGCTGATCAACGCGCGCCTCAGCAACATCACGGAAGACAAGCCCGAGCAGAATCGCACCCGCTGTCAGAAGCGGGCGCAATGCGACCGCGGCTGCAGTTTCGGCGCCTATTTCTCGACCCAGGCCGTCACGCTGCCCGCCGCCCGCGCTACGGGTCGGTTGACGCTGCGTTCGGACAGTTGGGTTACCAACCTGGAATATGACCCGGCACAAAAGCGGGTGACCGGGGTCCGGATGGTCGATGCCAACACCGGCCAGGTGGAAGTCGTCCAGGCCCGCATGGTCTTTCTGTGCGCATCGGCAATGAGTTCGCTCCATATCCTGCTCAACTCTCGCCCGGCAGGCAGCGAACGCAGCTATTTCCATTCCAACGGTGCGCTCGGCAGCGCGGTGATGGATCATATCTTCCGCGTCGGCGTATCCGGCGACATTCCGGGCATGAGCGAATTCGTGGAATATGGCCGGCGGCCCGGCGGCGTCTATGTGCCGCGTTTCCGCAATCTGGAAGCGGAAGATCTGCCCTTCAAGCGCGGCTACGGCTTCCAGGGCGCCGCCGGCCGTCAGGCTTCCGCGCCCAAAGGCTTCGGCCTGTCCATGAAGCACGGGATGCGCGAATATGGCCCGTGGCGCTTTACAATGAGCGCCTTTGGGGAATGCCTGCCCTATGACGACAATCGCGTCATGCTCAACCATAGCAAGACCGATCGCTTCGGTACGCCGCTGTTGCGCTTCGACGTCCGCTTCCGCGACAATGAAATCAGGATGATGGACGATGCGCTGGAACAGGGCATGCTGATGCTGCGCAAGGCGGGCCTCACGAACGTGACCGGCGGTCGCGGCAAGCATGTACCAGGTGAGGCGATTCATGAAATGGGCGGCGCCCGAATGGGGCATGATCCCGCCACGTCGGTTCTGAACAAATGGAATCAGGCGCATGACGCCGCCAATCTGTTCATCACTGACGGTGCGCAGATGGCCTCTGTGTCCTGCGTCAATCCATCGCTTACTTTCATGGCGATGACCGCCAGAGCCGCCGATCATGCGGTCAAGCAGATGAGCGCCGGGGTGATCTAACCCGACAGGTAGGGGCAGTTCGGTGTACCTGCCGCATTTTGCCCCTTCCTCCCTGAGGCAAAAGGACCAGTCCAGCCGCAGGTGATGGTTTCAAGCGTGCGGCAACCAGCCTCATGAGCCAGCGCGCAAAAGGAGAGATGATGTACAGGATATTCGCGACCATCGCGCTATTGACCACTGCACAGACGGCGCCCAATCCTCATCTGCCTACCCCCACCTACGACACTACCGCCCCAACCCTTCCGAAAGACCTGAAGCAGGCGGTTCTCATTCTATCCAAGACCAACGGCTGGCGGCATATCGAGCATATACCTCATTCCAACATGGTCCTCGCTGACATCGCCGCCAATCTGGGACATGCCAGCTACACCACCGAAAACGCGGCAATCTTCAACGACGAACAACTGCGACATTTTTCCGTAATCATTCTCAACAGCGCGAGCGGCGATTTCCTGACCGATGCGCAGCGATCAGCCTTCGCGCGCTTCGTCGCGCGCGGCGGTGGCGTGGTGGCGCTGCACGCTGCAGGAGACAACAGCCACAAGGCGCCCTGGTATACCGGAACTATTATCGGCACCAAATTCATCGGGCATCCGGGAGGCAAGGATCAGTTCCAATCCGCGCAAGTCATCGTCGACCAGCCACGGCATCCCGTCATGGCTGGCGTGACCACGCCCTGGGCGCCCGTCGATGAATGGTATTCCTTCGACGCAAACCCGAAAATGCAGGGCATGTCGATACTCGCCCGGATCGATGAAGCGAGCTACCGCCCCGGCGCCAAGTTGACGATGGGATCGCATCCGGTGATTTGGACCAATCCCGCTGAAAAAGGGCGTATCGTGTATTCGGCGCTCGGACACTTGCCGGAAAGCTACGACGATCCAAACTATCGCCGCATCCTTACGAATGCGATCCGCTGGGCTGGAAAATTCGGCCGGTGAAACCCGATCGTAAATTGGATTGAGGTATAGCCTGAAGGGTCGGAAGTTTCCTACGTGCCTTTTTCGCGCCCATGCGCAAACTCGAGAGAGGTAGCGATCAAGCCCGGATCGCGTCGCCAGTTGGCCACCTGGATTTCGATAGCGCGGACCTTTCCTTCGACGCGGCATCGGTGCTCGCTTGCTCGGCGGGAGAGTAGCCGGAAAAGGTTGCGTTATCTCAGTGATGTGGCGGACTGTGAGAGGTCTTTGGCGGAGCCGTTCATCCCCCGGCCAAGCGCGGAGGCCGGCGTCGGACAACAGACATGCGCGAGGCGGTGTATGCCTCGCTCTACATACCTGCAACGAGTCCCGTGCTGCCCTCGCCGGATCGGGAGGCTGGACGATTGAGATCATCCGGCGTTCGGACCAGGCAAAGGGCTTCTAGGTTCGCCAGCGGCGGTAGCTCGTTGAACGCACCTTCGCATGGCTGATACCGACGCTTCGCCAAGGACCGGGGAAATACTATCGCATCTTCTACGGCATGGATAACTATAGCTTTCATACGCACGTTTGCCCGCAGAATTGCAAGGTATTGCTACGCCTGAAGGAAATCCTGATTTAGGCACTTACTCAAAAAATGCTCTTTTTGCACGATTTGTGAATTTTTGTTTCTGTACGGTCAAATATCTTGAGAAAGCGCATTGGGTCTAAGCCTTAAGAACACTTCTATTTTGGAGTGCTGCTTGCCTATGCTTCCAATGCATTTTGGGAGCTCGTATGCGCTTCGATTCAGCGATTATTGATAAAAATGCACACTGGCACAGCGAGAGAAGCGCGGTCGCTTCCACTGAACCGTGAGCATCGGCAAGCCTCGTTCGAACGTCCAGTACGAAATGTCTGGATCGCACTCGCCGTGCTGCGGTGGCCGTAGCCATCTCCATTTACAAACCACAATCTCAGCTGCGCGGTATCCTGGAGGTTCACGGCTTCCGGTACCAGTGCCTCAGCCGGAGGCGTCGATATCTCATGCATTTCCATAACATCGATTTCGTCATAATCGGCGCCGCGAAGTCGGCAACCACCTGGCTTCAGACACAGCTGCAGGCGGACCCGGCTGTTTACATGCCCGATCCGGAGCTTCACTATTTCTCCAGAGAGTACGGTCGAGGAGAAGATTGGTATCTTTCGCAGTTCAGCGAGGAAGGGGAGGGAAGAACTGTTGGCGAGAAGTCCAATTCCTACCTCTACGAGCCTGAAGCGGCAGCTCGCCTCCATCGTCACCTGCCTCATGCGAAACTCATCGTGCAGTTGCGTAACCCCGTGGAGCGGGCTTATTCCAACTACTGTATGCTTTTCAGGCGCGGCGAGGTCGGAGCGGACATAGGGAACTACATCGATCCCTCGTTGGGGGAGAACATGCGGTTCCTGCTCGCCGGCAATTTCGCTTCTCACCTGCAAACTTACATCGACCTCTTCGGGCGAGATGCCTTGCTTATCCTGTTTTTGGAAGGCGTATTGGACGATCCCGAGGCGCAGATGTCGCGGGCGCGCGCTCACCTCGGCTTGCCGCCGCGCCCGCTTGCGCCGGCTGGACAAGAGAAGGTCAAAGACAAGACAGTGCCGGTCGTGCCCGCCCGAATGGGCAAGCGCCTCGCGTGGATGAAGCCGATCGTCCGCCCATTGCGTGGCACCGCGACCTTCGAAACCGTTCGCCAGCTAATGGCGCGCAAGACCCAGTATCCGCCGCTAACAGATGAACTGCGAAAGCGCCTTAACGAGTATTACAGCCCCTCCATTGAGGTTCTGGAGCAGATAAGTGGTCAGTCGCTCAGTCGTTGGTATGCCCCGGTGGGGCAAGCTGATTAGAAAATAAATCTTACAGACGCGACTGCACGGATGATTTTTCGAGGGATGGGATAAGTGATATGAAAACGTTCATCGTAACCGGCATACAGATGAGGAATAAGGGCTCTCAGGCAATGTTTATTTCCTTGAGCTACTCCTTGAAATCGATCTATGGTGAATGTGAAGTTATCGGTTTTGCAAACAAATATGACGCTCCGGATCAATATGCATTTCCGTTGCTGCCGTACGATGACTATACTCGTCCTGTTTTGAAATATGGATTGCATAGAGTTCCTTTATTGGAGCCTATATTGACACATTTTGTCAGTCGCTTGAGGAAAAGCGACAAGTGGAAGAACCAAATTCCAAAAATGAAACATGCATTGCAAAAAGCGGATGCCATCTTTGATGCAAGTGGATATTCGCTGGGGTCGGGATGGCCCAAGGAAAGTGGCCGAATGTTGCTTGATACAATAAGAATGGCCAAACGTTATAAAAAGAAAATAATCCTCATGCCGCAGAGCTTCGGTCCATTTGACTGGGGACAGAAAGACGATCCCGACTTTGTTGATGAGATGAAGAAAGAACTGTCATACCCCTTGAAAATATATGCGCGTGAGCGCGAAGGTTATGACTGCCTTTCTTCTCTCGGCCTACGTAATGTCGAATTATCGGCAGACATGGTCATCCGGGAAAGTTTTTTTCCGCAGGCGGGTCAAATCTACGCAAAAGGCAGAAAGAGCGTAAAGGAACGTCCGGCAAAAAATTCTGTCGGATTTATTATAAATAAGAATGTTTTCAGAATTGGCGATGATCCTTCTGTACTTGATCTGTACGTAAAGATGCTTACTGAACTTATCAGGGGTGGGGAGAAAGTCTATATTCTGAACACGTCGACCGCCGATGCGGACCTTGTTGGAAAAATTTTGGACAAGGTGACAGGTGGGCAGATGGTAAACGTAATTTCCGGAGAATACTCAAGCCCTGAACTGATAGACATTATTTCGCAATTCAAATATGTAGTTGCATCGCGTTATCATTCGGTCGTCTTCGCTTACAGACGCGGCGTACCTGCAGTCATACTTGGTTGGGCGAGCAAATATTCTGACCTTGCAGCACTCTTTCAACAGCAGGATTACGTCTTCGACATAAGAAGGCCCAATGTTGAAAAAATTCTGGAGGGCGTAAGGCGGATGGGCAGAAATTATAGCAACGAGTCTATCAAGATTAAGCAGTGCCTGGATGATATCCAAGGATCATCTGTAGTTCGGCATGCCCTAAGCACGTTAGCACCTGACCAAGAAGTTCTTCAAGCGTAGCAATACCTTGCGGTTCTGCGGGTAAGCATGCGGATGGAAGCTATCGTTGTCCATGCCATGGAAGATGCGATGGCAGTTCTCCAGTCCTTGGCGGGGCGGCGGCGCCGACCAAGCCATGCTAACGTCTAGGCTCCCGATCCGGCGAGGACAGCAAAGAGCTTGGCGCTAGCATAGCCTCACGCTTATGCTCATCCATTCGCCTCGGTGAACGACCTGCCCGAGAATGGGAACGGAAAGCACGACCAGCGTCAAAGGCGTCATCTCGGACATCAAGACTACAAGTCCCGTTGGAACTCTCAATTCGATCGCCACGAAACATGCCCCTCCCCAGCTTGGTCGTCCTTCATGTCGCCCTTACCGCTCTATAAAAAAAACGGGCGTTCGTTGTCTCCAAAACAATATGAACCGATGGCCGGTACTGTTGAGTTCTATCGAGGCCTGCCGGGGCTGGTTTGCAGGGGTCAGCGGACAAAGCCAAAGCGAACTTTGGCTGTGAGATCGAGGATCACGATTCCATCCCAGAGCGAAGCGTTACCCAGCACTCCGTCTGCTCTAAGAGCCCGCCCCGAAAGTTGTTGAGCAATACCAGCATGTTGTGATTCACGCCGTCCTGCGAGAGATGGAGTGAACAATGGCATGGACTGGTATTGCCCGGCAGGAGCATAGCCGGAAAGGGTTGCGC
>Ga0209050_1002021_pt1 | contig 18884 bp, 21 predicted proteins | sample Araplavi_mTSA_r2_FD_184276 | JGI IMG/M metagenome (GOLD analysis project Ga0209050, IMG submission 184276) | Arabidopsis root microbial communities from North Carolina, USA - plate scrape MF_Cvi_mTSA_r2 (SPAdes) (version 2) | ecosystem: Host-associated > Plants > Roots > Endosphere | place: USA... | reverse complement strand
CGATACGTCTACCTACAACGGCCTTCGGCACGGCGTCCGCGAATGCACGTTGGAGTTCTAGGGAGCGACGCACGTAGGCGTGCGGTGTTACAGCGACTGCCGTGATGACTCCGTCATTCAGCGTCACTCGGACGGTGATGTGAGAGGGCTGCCCGCCGTATTCGCCCGTCGCCGTATACTCGCCGTCGGCGTACTGCGGGGGACGCGCGCCCTGAGCCTCGGCTTGTCCTGAAAGAACCACGGAGAGTGCCGCAGCCATAAGAATATTGCTTTTCTGGTTTCGCATGGTCGATCCCTTCTCATATGAACAGTTCGCCTTCGAAGTCTTCAGACACTTCTACACGCCCGTCCGCAAACATGCGGACGTACGAGAAGTCGAACGTGGTCTTCAGACGCGAGGCGGAACCGAAGAAAAGCGCTGTTGCAAGGCCGTCCGCAGTCGCCGTGTCGGCGGCGATGGCCCAGGTTGCGATGACATCCATGGTGGCCCCCCCCGTTGGCCGTCGAGGACATGATGGAGGTTGTCGCCCCATCGTCTCCGGTTGGCTGCCGAAGCGCAGAGAGATCTGTTCAGCAGGCTCGCGACGCCAATCACCACTGTCGCATCGAGAGGATGTTCCAGACCGACTTCAAGGGCGGTTCCACCAGCGTGGCGCATGTCTCCGCTGCCGTCGACAATGAAGTCTCGGAACCCTGCCTTCTCCAAGACATCAGCTACTAGATCAACGAGATATCCTTTTCCGACAGCGCCGAGGTCGATCGTGAGCGGCTTCCGCGTCGATAGCTCGCTTCCATTCCGGAGCACGTCGCGCCGCCAGCTTGCGCGCTGCAGTCCGCAGTCGATTGGGAGTGGCGACAGCGAATACTCGCGGTCATAGCCCAGCAGTTCGAGATCCCGGCCGATCAAAGGATCCACGGCCCCATCCGTAGCTACGTGAAGCCGGTCGTAGAGATCGAACATCCCCGCCGCTTCGGATGGGAAGACGAACGAGCCACCGTCGACGGCTTCAGAGACCCTCGCGATCATCGAGTCCTTGCGGAACCGGGAATAGGTGCGATCGAAGCTAACGACCAGCCCCAGAATTTCTTCCCGGATTCCGGCATCGAGTGGTGCAGGCGTGTCGACCTCCCAGGCCGTGCCTATGGCATCGAAACCGAAACGGGAGGTCGACATGCCGATACTCCGACCTCGGCTCAAAGCTTGCGGGTGCCGAGCCACTTAACTTTCTCCGGATCGCGATGATCGAAGAAGCTGCTGGTCTTCTGGTCGAGCGCGCTGATCGAGGCGACATCGTCCTGGTCGAGTTCGAAGTCGAAGACCGAGAAGTTCTCGGCCATGCGCTCCTTTCGGACGGACTTCGGGATCGCGACGATATTACGCTGGATCAACCACCGCAGCACGACCTGAGCGACACTCTTGCCATGTTTCTTACCGATCGACTGCAAGAGCTCGTTCGTGAACAGCCCGTTCTTCCCTTCCGCGAATGGACCCCAAGCTTCAGGCTGCACGCCGTATTCCTGGAGGATCTTCTGAGCGTCGTCTTGGTGATGGAATGGATGGATTTCGATCTGATTGACCGCGGGGACGACCTTGTTGTGGAGTGCGAAGTCCACCAGACGGTCGGGATGGAAGTTGCTGACGCCTATCGCGCGGATGCGGCCCGCCTCGTACAACTCCTCCATCGCGCGCCAAGCACCGTAAACGTCGCTGTATGGCTGATGAATGAGCCAGAGGTCGAGATAGTCAAGCTGTAGCTTGTTCAGCGAACGCTCGAAAGCGGCCTTAGCCCCCTCGTACGTCGCGTCCTCGATCCAGAGCTTGGTCGTAACGAACAGGTCCTTTCTATCGATGCCGTAATTACGGATCGCGCTGCCAACAGCTTCTTCATTGCCGTACGAGGTCGCCGTATCGAGCAGACGGTAGCCGACGTCGATCGCGTCGCGGACGCTGCGCTCGCATTCGGCGGGATCGGGAACCTGGAAGACGCCGAAGCCTAGGATCGGCATCTGGATCCCGTTGTTCAGCGTGACGGTGGGTACGGTGGTGGTCATTTTCGTATCCTTTGTATGGATGGGAGATCTGTGTGCGCTTGCCTTATTTTCCAACCCGCGCCTGAAGGTGCGCGGGGTATCTGTCTCCGACGATGTCGATCTTCGCGAGGGCGTCGGCGATTTCAGAAGCGTCGCTGGCGGTGAGTTCGACCGAGGCGGCGCCGAGGTTTTCCTCCAGGCGGTGCAGCTTGGTGGTGCCGGGGATTGGCACGATCCAATCCTTCTGCGCCAACAGCCAAGCGAGCGCGATCTGAGCGGGCGTGACACCCTTGGCTTCGGCGATCTGGGTCAGAGCTGCCACGAGCGCCTTATTCGCCTTGAGGTTCTCCGCCTGGAAGCGCGGAACCACGCTGCGGAAGTCGCCGGGGCCGAAGGTAGCCGTTTCGTCGATCTTGCACGTAAGGAAGCCCTTGCCGAGCGGGCTGAACGGCACGAAGCCAATGCCGAGTTCCTCAAGCGTCGGGATGATCTCCTTCTCGGGCTCGCGCCAGAACAGCGAGTACTCGCTCTGGAGGGCGGTCACCGGCTGCACGGCATGGGCTTTGCGGATCGTCTGCGCACCAGCTTCAGATAGACCGAAGTGCCTGACCTTGCCTTCCGCAATGAGATCCTTGACCGTTCCGGCGACGTCCTCGATCGGCACGTTCGGATCGACGCGGTGTTGGTAGAGAAGATCGATCACATCCGTTCGAAGCCGCTTCAGAGATGCCTCGACTGACTGACGGATGTAGGCGGGCTGGCTGTTCATGTGCTGGCCACCGTCGGGGCTTGGAAGTTCGAAGCCGAACTTGGTGGCAATCACCACCTTGCCCCGAACCGGCTGGAGAGCTTCCCCGACGACGTCCTCGTTGGTAAACGGGCCGTAGACCTGTGCCGTGTCGAAGAAGGTCACGCCGCGGTCGTGGGCCGCCCGGATGAGCGAAACAGCATCCTTCGTGTTGGTCGCCGCTCCGTAGCCGTGGCTAAGGCCCCTGCATCCGAGGCCGAGCGTCGAAACCTCGAGCGTCCCGATAGTTCGTTTCTTCATGATCATTCTCCTTGATCAGGCCGCGCATTCGGTCGGCGCGACTTCTTCCTGGGATTTAGACTGCCGCCGTGCAGCAGGGATGATGGTCAGAAGCGAGATCACCAATGTCGCGATCAGCATGACGGTTCCTGCGTCGAACGCATGGGAAACTCGATACGCTGTCAGGTCGGCTCCGTTGAGGCCATTTGATCCGATGGCGGCAATGGCTATGAGAACGCCGAGGCCAACCGAGCTGCCGATTTGGTGGGCAACGTTCACCGCGCCGGACGCTGCTCCCGCGTCCGCATGATCAACCCGTGCGACACCTGATGATGTCAGTGGACTAAGCGTCAGGCCCTGGCTGATGCCGATCAAAACCATGGGTAGCGCCACCGCTGTCCAGTAGTTGGAACCTACTCCCGCCCGGCTGAGCCAGGCCATGGCGACGATGCCGATCAGCATTCCCACGATAAGGACGGGGTTCCGGCCGAAGCGCCTGATGAGGCGTGGCACGATGACCGCGACCGGGACATGCAGCATCGTGGCGGGGACGAAGGCAAGGCCCGCCAGTGCTGGGCGCAGACCCGCAACCTGCTGCAGATACAGCGTCGTGAAGAAGAAGAAGCCGACCATGGCGCTGATGTAGAGCACGCGGGCACCATATGCGCCCGAGCGCTCGCTGTCAGAGAATAGGCGAAGTGGCAGGATCGGCTGCTTCGCACCGCGCTCGATCAACACGAATGCGCCGAGCATGATGACGGCGGCGATCAGCGTTGCGAGCGTTACGACGTCCCATCCTGCCTGTGCGGAGCGGATGAATCCGTAGACGAAGGCGGCCATACCCAGCGTCGAGGTTACTGCACCGAACAGGTCAAATGTTCCCGGACGCTTCTTTGTCTCGTGGATGTAGATGCGGGCCGCGGCAACCGTGGCGATGCCGATCGGGAGATTGATCAGGAACCCGACCCGCCAGGAGAGCCAGTCCGCAAGCAATCCGCCAACGACGAGACCGACTGTCGCGGACACGCCTGCTGCGGCGCTGTAAAGCGAGACGGCGCGCACACGTTCCTCGCCTTCGTCAAAGGTGGTCTGCAGCAGAGCGAGGGTCGTCGGTGCGAGGATTGCCGATCCCAGTCCTTGGATGGCCCGCCACGACAGCATCCATGCAGACGATTGCGAGGCGCCGATGGCGACGGAGGCGACGGTGAAGATTGTCATGCCTACCACGAACATCCGACGGCGGCCAAGTATGTCCCCGGCACGCGCGCCAAGGAGGAGGAAGCCACCAAAGGTCAGCGTGTAGGCGCTCTGCACCCAGGCGAGCCCGGCGTCCGTGAAGCCGAGTTCGTTATGGATCTTCGGCAGGCCCGTCAGGACCACCGAGATGTCGAGGACGATCATCACGTAGCTGATAAGAATGATCGCAAGGATCGCTGTCTTGTTCGGTGGAGAGGTGGATGTGTTTGCGTCAGACATTGCAGTCCCATTGACTTGCTTGCTCGACGGTCCTCCCCGGCAAGCTACGTTGCGATGACGGAAAGATAGCTCTTGCTGACCATATCGATTAGGGGCAGTAATCGGGATGAAGCTATAAGGAAGCCTAATGAATGCCGCAGGAGAACTTCAACGATCTGCTCGCCTTCGTGACGGTCGCCCGCGAGGAGAGTTTCACGCGGGCTGCGGTGAAGCTCGGGGTGTCGCAGTCGGCGCTTAGCCAGACCGTCCGGGGACTTGAAGAGCGGTTAGGCCTCCGCTTACTGACGCGGACGACGCGCCGCGTGTCGCCGACGGCGGCGGGCGAACGTCTTCTGAAAACCGCCGGGCCGCGCTTCGAGGAGATACAGGCGGAGCTTGCTGCCCTCACCGAGATGCGTGACAAGCCAGCAGGAACGGTCAGGATCACGGCCGGAGAGCATGCGGCGATCTCGGTCCTCGCGCCCTCACTCGACAAGTTCCTGCCCGACAATCCCGATGTGAATGTCGAGATCACCGTCGACTATGGCCTGACCGATATCGTCGCGGAGCGCTACGATGCGGGCGTCCGTCTCGGCGAGCAGCTTGCCAAGGACATGATCGCGATCAAGATCGGGCCAGAGATGCGCATGGCCGTCGTTGGCGCCCCTTCCTACTTCCGCCAGCACCCGTGGCCGGAAGTGCCTCAAGATCTCACCTCCCACAACTGCATCCAGATTCGCATGCCAACGCATGGCAACATCTTGCAATGGGAGTTCGAGAAGGACGGACGCGAACTAAACGTCCGTGTGGATGGGCAGATGGTCTTCAACAACATCGCTATGCGTTTGGACGCCGTCCGGCGCGGTCTCGGCCTCGCCTTTATGCCCGACGATTTGGTGGCCGAGGATCTCGCCAGGGGCACTTTGATCCGGGTCCTTGATGATTGGTGTGCGCCGTTTCCGGGATATCATCTCTACTATCCGAATCGCCGCCACGCGTCCCCGGCATTCCAGCTTGTTGTTAATGCCCTTCGCTACAGAGGGTGACAAGATGTATTGATAAGGAGGGCTAATACCCTCAATCGGAAATACATCCATAATCATCTGAATGGTGCTCGGTTACTCTCCTGACAGCTCAACGTTCAAAGGCAGGTACCGACCATGTTCAGACCTCTATCCGCTCTCGCGCTCTCCATGTTGCTCCTATCCTCGGGCGTGGCAGGGGCTCAGGTCGCTTCGAAGCAGGAGCCGCTGACAATTCAGGAGCAAGGAAGCTTCGCCGTCGGCGGCACGGTATCGAGCACGCCTGGAACCTTCGACAACAACGCTCCCACGGCGGCAGGGCAGACCCTGCATGGCGACCATGCCTACGTATTCTATCAGATTCCGCCGAATCCCAAGCCGCTGCCGATCGTGATGCTCCACGGAGCCTTCCAGTCCGCCCGAAGCTGGGAGACGACGCCCGACGGCCGCGAAGGCTTCCAGACCATCTTCCTTCGCCGCGGCTACCCGGTATATCTCGTCGATCAACCGCGCCGCGGACGTGCGGGCAACAGCACCGTCGCCATGACGATCGAGCCGACTCCATACGACCAGCTTTTCTTCGACCAGTTCCGCATCGGCAAGTGGCCGGAGTATTTCTCGAACGTCCAGTTCTCCCGCGATCCCGCGGCACTCGACCAGTTCTTCCGCTCCGTCACGCCCAACACCGGGCCTTTCGACGCCAACGTGATCTCCGATGCCATGTCCGCGCTGTTCGACAAGACCGGTCCGGGGATCCTGTTCACCCATTCGCAGGCGGGCGGCCCCGGCTGGTTGACGGCGATCAAGAATCCGAAGGTCAAGGCCATCGTCGCGCTTGAGCCAGGAAGCGGCTTCATCTTTCCGGAGGGCGAGGTTCCGGCCGACATGCCGAGCGCCGCCGGAACCCTCAAGGGCGAAGCGGTGCCCGTCGCCGATTTCGAGAAGCTGACCAAGCTCCCAATCGTCATCTACTACGGTGACAATTTCCCGACCGAGCCTACGGCCGAACGCGGCCAGGACAACTGGCGTGTGCGGCTCGCGATGGCGAGGCTTTGGGTCGATTCGGTCAACAAGCACGGCGGCGACGCGACGCTCATTCACTTGCCTGACATTGGCATCAAGGGCGGCACCCACTTCCTGATGTCTGACCTCAACAATGTCTCGATCGCCGACCAGATCTCCAAGTTCCTGGCGGAAAAAAAGCTGGACTGATCGATCGAGAAGTCCCCGTGGCTGTCGCGACGAAAGACGCTCGTCGCGACAGCCCCAGCGTCACATTGGAAGGCGCACAAGATTTCGAACGATCCCCCGGGGAGCACGTTATGAAGGCTGGAAGACCATCGCCGGACCTCCGGTGCCTATCTCGCGGTATCAACATGTCCGGTCAGCACCTCGAATCGATCACCATAAGACCCGCAGCACGAGCGGATGCCACAGTCCTCGGATCCTATGGCGCCGCGCTCATGTCGCTTCACAACAATTGGGATCCAGCCAGGTTCATTCCCGCCGGGCCAACCACACCCGACAAATACGCTTCGTGGCTCGCGAGCCAGGTTGTCCGCGAGGATGTTGTCGTCCTCGTAGCGGAGGATCGGAATTCTATCATCGGGTACGTCTACGGCGCGCTTGAGGGGGCCGACTACATGGCCCTCCGAGGTCCCGCGGGGGTTCTTCACGACATCTTCGTCGATCCTCAGAGGCGGAGGGAAGGTGTCGGCAGACGCTTGCTGGAACAAGCCATCACGAGGCTTGCGGAAAAAGGGGCTCCGCGGATCGTCCTCTCGACCGCCTACAAGAACAAGGGCGCTCAAGCTCTATTCGACCGAATGGGTTTCCGAGCGACAATGGTTGAAATGACGAAGGATTTCCGATGACCGAACCTTACGCCATTGGCATCCGACCAAGCATGGCCTCCCTCTAGCTAGATCACACGCAGCCGAACCTGCGGTTACTCGCGGCCGCAGCGTCTCGATGATCCGTCGAGAGGTCGCCCGGTTTTTATTCCATCACAGCTTATCAAGTGATCGTGATTAATAAGGAGCTCTAATAGGCTCTAGCGGAACAAGCCGTCTAATCCCCCGTGCCGTGGCAGGCTATCTTCATCTCCGACAATTTCGAACACCGAACCTCAGGAGCCGGACATGACGGAGGTCATCGACAGCAGACGACGCGAGTTTCTGGGCGCGACCGCGCTGATCATTTCAGGTGCCATCATAGGAGTTCCAGCAATGACCACCATCCAAGCTGTGGCAGCCGACTTCCGGCAGAACCCGTTCACGCTGGTCTACGACGGGGCGATCACCAAGAACGAGCCTGGCAAGGTGAACATCCACCCTGTGACCTACAAGCTCAACAACCTCGACATCGTGGCGAACGTCTACACGCCTGCGGGGTACGATCCCAGCAGGAAATATCCGACGATCGTGCTCGCCCATCCCAACGGCGGCGTGAAGGAGCAGACGACTGGTCTCTATGCGCAACGACTTGCGGAGCGCGGCTTCATCACGATCACCGCCGACGCAGCCTACCAGGGGGGAAGCGGCGGCGCGCCGCGCAGCATGGACAAGCCCCAGTACCGCATCGAGGACATTCACGGGATGGCGGACTTCATTAGCGGCTTCCCCGGCGTGGACATTGCACGCCTCGGGCTCTTCGGAATCTGTGGCGGGGGCGGCTACTCTCTCGCTGCTGCCAAGACCGACAAGCGCTTCAAGGCAGTTGCGACGCTCAGCATGTTCAACTCCGGGCGCGTTCGTCGGAACGGCTTCCAGGATTCCCAAATGGACACGATCCAGAAACGGCTGCAGCAGGCCTCGGCGGCCCGCGCGCAGGAAGCTGCGGGTGGCGAAGTGCTCTATGCAGGCGACGCCAATCTGACTGACGCACAGATCGATGCGCTTCCGTTCGACCTCTATAGGGACGGTTACCGTTATTACTGGCACACCAATGCTCATCCCGGCTCCACCTTCAAGTACACGATGAGCAGCCTGATGGACTTGATGCGCTGGGACGCCACCGACGAGATCGGCCTCATCGACGTGCCCCTTCTGATGATCGCGGGCACGGCCGCCGACACCCTCTACATGACCGAAGACGCGTTCCCCAAGGCCACGGGCACGAAGGACAAGGAACTCTTCAAGATCGAGGGTGCCAGGCACATCGAGACCTACTGGGTTCCCGAGTACGTGGATGCGGCGCTGGGCAAGCTCGCACCGTTCTTCGACCGAACGCTGGTCTAAGGAGGAAGCGATGACGCGCCACCTGTTCCTGAACGCGTTTCTGACCGTCGGCATAGTTTTGGCGGCGCTCCCCGGCGTCGTCTGCGCCCAGCCTGTCAATGAACCTAAGGAAAGTCCAATGACCTCTCGTGCCCAGCAACTGATGGGGGACACGGCCCCGAGGCTAGCCGAACTGACCGATGACGTGCTCTACAAGGACATCTGGGAGCGGCCGGGTCTGTCTAAGAGGGACAGGAGCCTGGTGACCATTTCGGCCCTGATCGCGCTGAACCGTCCCGATCAGCTCAAATCGCATATTCGCCTCGGCCTGCAGAATGGCCTCACCAAGGATGAGATCGTCGAGACGATCACGCACATGGCCTTCTACTCCGGATGGCCGAGCGCCGTTTCGTCGGTGGCTATTGCCAAGGAGGTCTTCGCCGAATGACCGAGAAGAAGATGACATTGGCTTCCGCGATGGCGGCGGCGGCGTTCGTGTCGGCGTCGTCCGCGTTGGCAAGCGAAGCGATCACCATCACGCATGCCGGATCGCAACCGGCGATCGTTGGAGCTCCGGATAAGTTCACCGGATCCGTTCGAGTCGAGGACAACTTCAAGGCAACGGCGCCCGCGACGGTGGGCGGCGCGACCGTCGTTTTCGAACCTGGCGCGCGCACCGCTTGGCACAGCCACCCTCTCGGCCAGACGCTCATCGTGACGAGCGGAGTGGGCGTCGTCCAGATGTGGGAAGGGCGGCAGCAGGAGATCCGGTCCGGCGACACCGTTTGGATCCCGCCTGGCGTGAAGCACTGGCACGGCGCATCTCCGAGCAATGGAATGACGCACATCGCCTTCTCGGAATCCTTGGACGGGAAGTCTGTCGACTGGCTTGAGCTGGTTACCGACGCCCAATATTCCTCTCAAGCAGCGGAGGGTCAGCAATGACGCGTATTCCCTCACGTCTTACCGTCCTCGCAGCCGTGGCATGCGGCATCGTCATGATCGGCTGGCAGGTGGATGCAGAACCAACCAATGCCACGATGCCTGATATCAGCAAGCTCGTTCACTACACCACGGTGACGCGCGGCGAGGTCACCGAGCACATCATGACGACGCGCGAAGCTATCGAAGCCGTGAAGGCGGGCAAGCCTATCCCGAACGGCACCCATTTCGCGCTCGTCGACTACCGTGAAGGTGAAGTCTTTCGCTACTTCATCATGGAAAAGGGCACCGGATGGGGCGCTGACTATGACGAGAGCCGCCGCACAGGCGACTGGCAATTCCAATGGTTCAAACCGGACGGAACCATCAACGCCGCCGAGAACACCGCCCGCTGCCAGAGCTGCCACAGTTCTCGCGCCGACAGCGAGTTCCTCTACACCTTCAACGACATCCGGCGTTTCGAGTTCGAATGACATGACGCTGCGGATTCGCCTCATCCTTGACTTTGCGAGCCTTGCTCTTGTCGTCCTGTGCCTTGCCTACTGGTGGCTCGGCAACCTGTCGCACGAACTGTTCGGCACCGCGCTCTTCGCGCTTGTGATCGTCCATAACGTCATCAACAGGCGATGGTACTCGAATGCCGCGCGGAACCTGGGCGACGGCTCAAGGCTGCTGAACGCAGCCACCATAGCGTGCCTCGCCACGGTAATGACGGTCATGCTGGTTAGTAGCGTGCTGATCTCGCTGGATCTCTTTCCATTTTTGTCATTGGATGGAGCGTTCGCCGTCCGCGAGATCCATATGTTCGCGGCCTACTGGTTGCTTATGATCCTGGCCTTTCACCTCGGCACCCGATGGGCGGTGGTGATGAACGTGTTTCGCGGGGCCTTCGGCATTGAAGGGGCAAACTTCTTTCGGTCGGTTGCGCTTCGCCTCCTGACTTTCGCCGCCGCCGCATGGGGCGTCCACAGCACCATTGAGATGGGCTTCGGATCCAAGCTGATGCTGACCTACACGCTCGACATGTGGGACTTCAACGAGTCTGCCCTCAGGTTCTTCCTCAACTACGGCTCGATCGTCTGCCTGTACGCTGCGGTGACGCACTACGTCCTGTCGATGAGGAGATGGCGCAAGGGTGTCTGTGGCTCAGGGTCTGGCTTCGCATCACGTCCGCCAGCGCAGACGGCGTCTAATGAGAGAGAAATCGGGAATGCAAATCAATCGCCGCAATCTCCTGCTGGCAGCCGGCGGCCTCGCTGCAACGGCACAGTCAGGTGTCGCTCTGGCTCAAACCTCGGCACCGCCAGCCTCTCCCGGAACGACCTCGTCAGCTATAGGACGGCGCAAGCTCGGTTCACTCGAGGTTTCGAGTGTTGGACTCGGGGTCCAGAACATGAGCCGCACCTACCAGCAGACGATTCCGACGCGGGCAGAGATGCACAACATCATCCGTTCAGCGTTCGATCATGGCTTGACGTTCTACGACGCGGCTGAAGCCTATGGTCCGCTGGAGGTCGAGCGAATCCTTGGGGAAGGCGTCGAACCATTCCGAAACCAGATCGTCATCGCAACCAAGTTCGGTTGGAACATCGATCCCGAAACCGGCGAGCGCAAACCCGGATTAAACAGTCGACCTGATCACATCAGAATCGTGGTCGATGCAATGTTGAAGCGGCTTCGCACCGACCGCATTGACCTTCTATACCAGCACCGTGTCGATCCGCAGGTGCCGATCGAGGATGTCGCTGGAGCGATCAAGGACTTGATGGATCAAGGCAAGGTGCTGCACTGGGGTCTTTGCGAGATGGGCCTGAAAACGCTGCGGCGGGCGCATGAGGCGCTGCCGGTCACGGCCGTCCAGAGCGAATACTCGATGCTCTGGCGGGGGCCGGAAAAGACCGCGATCCCTGTCTGTGAAGAACTGGGCATCGGCTTCGTGCCATGGAGTCCTCTTGGCGTCGGCTTTCTGAACGGCGCGATTGACGCCAAGACGACCTTCGCGAAGGGTGATATCCGCGGCATCGAGGGACGCTTCGTGCCGGAAAACTTGCCGCACAACCTGGCGCTCGTCGAACTCCTCGAAACGTGGGCAGAACGAAAGCAAGCACGACTTGGGCAGATCGCCTTGGCATGGCTCCTTGCTCAGAAACCTTGGATCGTGCCTATACCGGGAACGACACAGATGGCCCACATGATCGAAAACGTTGGAGCCCCCGGTGTCTCTTTTACTGCAGCAGAATTAGCCGACCTGAACGCATCCCTCGCCGCTGTCGAAATCAAAGGTGCCAGACTTCCCGACGCTGTGCAGGCGTTTTCAGATGTTGAGGCCCCTGCGAAGTCATGACCTGAGGGGTTTCGGCTTTGCTGCTCCCTCGGCATCTGTTCCTGCCGAGGGGGCAGATAAACCTTCAATGTCAAGACGCCGGCGCCGCGCTTGGTTGTGAACGACTCTGGATGCCTCAGGAGACAGATGCGGGACAACGTTACGGGCTGATGAGGACCGCGTTTTACTGTTGATGGCGCTGACGAATGATCCTCGCGGTCGCGACTGTGTATTAGATCCTTCAACCAAACTCTCGAGCGAAACGGAACAAAATTGATGCCGCTTTGCGACGATAAAGTGCGTGGCCAGATGGCCCCGATGCAAGCTGGGGAAAGGAACTTCGATTTCTACGATACATCCGGGCATGCGCCCTTTGCAGGGTACCGGGAGCTTATGAATTCTTGGATACTCGAGTTTCCAGAGAATGAGCGTGTGGAACTGGTTAGCAGCATGAAGACCGGGACGAACGTCCAGTACGAGCAGGCTCTGGCCGAAATCATAATCTACATCGCGCTCAATCGCTTGGGATATAAGATACGACGAGAAGGCCGGACTTCCTCGCTCGCAACTAGGCGGGCGCCACCGTCGCCTATGTCGAAGTCACGTCATTTATTCAAGAATTCGTCTCGCAGCCGCCCATTAAAGCTTTCGATGACGGCATTCTGGATCGGCTTACCCGGTGCGATGTAGTGCCATTCCACCTTGGTCCGATCCGTCCATTGCAGGATCGCGTTACTGGTGAACTCGCTGCCATCGTCGCTGACAATCATCTTCGGCTTGCCTCGTCCCTCGATGATCCGGTCCAGCTCACGGGCAAGCCGCAGGCCGGAAAGGGACGTATCGGCGACGCGGCCCAGGCATTCCCTGGTGCAATCGTCGACGACCATAGGCACCCGGAACCTGCGATCATCGGTGAGTTGATCCGACACGAAGTCCAGTGACCAGCGATCATTGGCGGCAAGCGGGATCAGCATCGGTGCTCGTGTGCCTATCACTCGCTTCCGCCCGCCGCGCTTGCGCACGGTGAGCTTCTCCTCCCGATAGAGCCGGAAAGGCTTTTTGTGGTTCACAAGGTGTCCCTCGCGACTGAGCAGCACATGAAGGCGTCGATATCCAAAGCGGCGGCGTTCATGCGCCAGCGCCTTCATCCGCTCGCGAAGGCCCTGATCGTCGCTGCGCCTGGTTTCGTAGCGGATCGTCATTCGGCAAAAGCCGATGGCTTTACACGCCCGCCGTTCGCTCATCTCGTGGTGACCCATCAGATGAGCGACAGCTTTCCGCTTTTCTGCGGGCGTCACCACTTCTTTCCCAAAAGGTCTTTCAAAGCGGCATTGTCGAGCATCGCATCTGCCAAAAGCCGTTTCAGCTTCGTGTTCTCGTCTTCCAGCGTCTTCAGCCGCTTGGCTTCGGATACGTCCATGCCGCCGAATTTGGCCTTCCATTTATAGATGCTGGCATCACTGACGCCATGCTTGCGGCAAAGCTCCGAGACCGGCGTACCGTTCGCAGGCTCACCGTGCTCTTCAGAACGGCGATGATCTGTTCGTCTGTGGACGATTGCGCTTCATTTCCTGGTCCTCTCAATGGGCCAGAGCTGACTTCAAGATGGATTATTTCAACGGGGCAAGCTCAGCGCGGCCGTCAAGCTTACGGCCGCTTTTATCTGGGCCGCATCCGCGCTCAGCTGCGATGCGCTCTCACCGGACCTATTGGCGTCGAAGAAACTTGCAGGCATCCGAGTGATCTCGCGAAAGACAGCCTGACGCAGGTCGCTGACGAGGCGCTCTCCCAGTATCGTGACGCAGTAGCGGCAAGCACTCGCAAAGGCCAACGCGACAGCAAGCGCCATCAACATGAGGAAGTAACGGTTGATAAAGTCGCCGTCCGCGCGGCTGAAACCATTGTCTATCATCCGTCGCACTGCAATCGGGAGTGCAAGCGAGATAAGAGCGGCGGTTGTCAAAGAAATCGCAGCGAGGACCGCCAACCTCCGATGCGACCGCAACGAAGGCAATAGCCGGAATAGCGGCCCGATCGCTCTTCTGGAACGCGGAGCTTTCTCTCCTGGGTTGGTGGTGCCGAGCGTTTGCGCCGTTGGGTTGTCGATTTGGCGGTCGTGCTGGGCGATCATCAATGCCGTTATCTCCTGGTTCCTGATGATATCCTTCTCCCTTGCAAAGCTGATTTCGTCTTTGATCGCGATCAATAACGAGCGGCAATGCGGGAAATGGAAGGACCTCGGCTCCACGATCGGCAAGGTACCAAGGCTACGGAGCGGCGCGATTCAATCGAGACCGTCCAATCAACCCGGAAGAGGTCCTGCCGTCCAAAAAGTCGATGTCGATAGGATGATCCACGGACGACGTCACGAGTTCCCAGGCGCATGGCAATCTTTTCAATACGCGTGCGTCAGCGCTGCCTGTTGAATATCTCCCCGTACGCGGCCGGTATAATTCAGTTTGCGTGAAGACCGCTTCGGCAATCATCGGATCAGCCCGATCAGGCGACGTGCCTAGCCAGCGCGCAGCGCGACCAGAGCGAATGGAGCGCCTCGACCAGATGGGCGATGTCGGCATCGGAATGCAGCGGCGTCGGCGTGATGCGCAGACGCTCGGTCTTCTTCGGCACGGTGGGATAGTTGATCGGCTGGACGTAGACGCCGCAATTGTCGAGCAGCAGGTCGGAGATCCACTTGCATTTGGCGGCATCGCCGACCAGCACCGGCACGATATGGCTTGGATTGGGCACATGCGGAATGCCGCTCTGATCGAGCAGCATCCGGAGCTTGCGCACCCGGTCCTGATGGCGGGCGCGCTCGAACCGGCTGACCTTCAGGTGCTGGATCGAAGCGACGGCGCCGGCGGCAAGCGCCGGCGGCAGCGCCGTGGTGAAGATGAAGCCGGACGCGAAGGAACGGATGAAGTCGCAAAGCGCTGCCGAAGCGGCGATATAACCGCCCATCACCCCGAAGGCCTTGCCGAGCGTGCCTTCGATGACGGTCAGCCGGTCCATCAGCCCTTCGCGCTCGGCAATGCCGCCGCCGCGCGGGCCGTACATGCCGACCGCATGCACTTCGTCGAGATAGGTCATCGCGCCGTATTTGTCGGCGAGGTCGCAGATTTCCTTGATCGGGGCGATATCGCCGTCCATCGAATAGACGCTCTCGAAGGCGATCAGCTTCGGCGCCTTCGGATCGGCGGCTTTGAGCTTGGCTTCGAGATCGGCGACGTCATTGTGCTTCCAGATCACCTTGTCGCACTTGGCATGACGGATGCCTTCGATCATCGAGGCATGGTTCAGCGCGTCGGAGAAGATGACCAGGCCGGGGATCCTGGCGCCGAGCGTGCCGAGGGCTGCCCAGTTGGAGACATAGCCCGAGGTGAAGATCAGCGCTGATTCCTTGGCGTGCAGATCGGCAAGCTCACGCTCGAGCATGACGTGGTAGTGGTTGGTGCCAGAAATATTCCGGGTGCCTCCCGCACCCGCGCCACAGTGGTCGATGGCGTTTTTCATCGCCTCGATCACCTTCGGGTTCTGGCCCATGCCGAGATAGTCGTTGGAGCACCAGACCGTGACTTCCTTTTCGCCATCGGCCGTATGGCGCGTTGCACGCGGGAAATTGCCGCGGTGACGCTCGAGATCGGCAAAAACGCGGTAACGGCCCTCGGCATGAAGCCCATCCAACTCGTTTTTGAAAAACGCTTCCAAATCCATCATCTGCTCCTGATTTGCGCCATCGATACATCGACCCGTAGAAGCCGTATTTGACGTTGGTCAAAATACCTGCAATCGCTCCGCCAGCCGAATGCACGGGCACACCGTACGGGCCGAAACCTCTGTCCTCGCCCGAAATATCGCGCCGTTGTTGATCCGCATCAATTGTCGAATGGACACGTAACGTTAAGAACGGCGCATGAGCCCCCTTTCACCTTTGGCCGATGCTGCCGCCACCCTCGCGCAACCCGCGAGATTTTTGGAACTCGCCGAGCGAGCGCTTCCCTACCTTCTGTGCCTTACAACGATCAGCTTCGCAGCAGGCCTGTATCTCAGCTTTTCTTCCGACGTCGATTATCAACAAGGCGAGACCGTCCGGATAATGTACGTGCATGTGCCTGCAGCCTGGATGGCAATGCTCTGCTACACGATGATGACGGCAAATGCGATCGGCTCCCTCGTCTGGAAGCACCCTTTGGCAGACGTTTCCGCACGGGTCGCGGCGCCACTTGGAGCAGCCTTCACATTCGTGGCCCTGGTGACTGGGGCCATCTGGGGCAAGCCCATGTGGGGGACCTGGTGGGTATGGGATGCCCGGCTGACATCCATGTTCATCCTGTTCATCATGTATCTCGGCATCCTGACAATCAACCAGTCGATCGATGAACCCATCCGCGCCGCCCGCGTCACGGCCGTGTTGATCATCGTCGGGTTCGTCAATATTCCCATCATCAAGTTTTCCGTGGACTGGTGGAACACGCTTCACCAGCCCGCCAGCGTGTTGAGACTGGGTGGAACCACGTTGGATGTCGAATTCCTGTGTCCGCTCCTGGTCATGAGTTTTGCCTTCGGCACACTGTTTGCGACCCTCTATGTCGCGTCGATCAGAAACGAGATCTGGCGAAGGAAGCTGATCTCCTACCAGAGGCTCGCGGCAAGGGCCGCAGTTCACAGGGAACACCAGGATGGACCATGAATATTATGTGACCGCAGCCTATGCGTTGACGTTTTCAGTCATGACGATAGTGGCGCTGAAGGTGCTGTTTGCGGGGCGAGGCTATCGCCGACAGTTCGCCGCCATCTCAGCCGTCCGTCGACGGCAGCGTCGCGAAGGCGAATGAGATGCGGCGCTACGCGCTCGCCGGCGTCCCTCTCTTCGTCTTCCTTGGACTGGCCTTGGCCGTTGGAAACACGCTGTACCGGGAAGCGTCGGACGGATATTCGCCGGCGGCGCTTCCTTCGGCGCTGATCGGACTTCGGCATCCGTCCGTCAATCTTCCTCCGCTCGCCGGCCTCGGGAAGCCGGGCCTCACCAACACCGGTCTGGCAGGAAGTGTGGTCGTCGTGAATATATTCGCCTCCTGGTGCATTCCCTGCCGACAGGAACATCCGACCTTGATGAAGCTTGCCCAAGACAGGCAGGTCAGGCTTGTAGGCATCAACTACAAGGACGACCCGCAGCAATCATTGGCCTTCCTTCGTGACAATGGAAATCCGTTCGCGGCGGTTGGGACCGATCCTGATGGACGGAACTCCATAGACTGGGGCGTCTACGGCGTTCCCGAAACCTTCGTGATCGACCCGTCCGGCCGGATCGTCGCCAAGCACGTGGGTCCACTCGACGAGAGCAGTCTCGCAAACGAGATTGCGCCGGCCATCGCCGGCGCCGTGGCATCAAAATGAGATTGGTTCCGCGACAGTCGTTCGAAGTGTTTGACGCCGGTCAAAGAGACGAGCTGCGGCTTCCCCTAAGATCCTTTGGCGAGTCGGGGGTGTCCCGTGTCAAGCGAGGAACTTGGCAGAGGCTTGCCCGGCACGAGGGCGCGACGCCGGGCAAGCCTCCTCGCTGACAGGAGGCCAGTCGGCTGCTTCTGCAAGCCAGAAAGATGTTCTTCGCCGATTACTCACGCTCCGGCATTGCGTAGCGCTTGCCTTTGAACCGGCCCCGCACTGCCTCATCAACTATCAACCTCTCGGCGACACCGAACAGCTAACCGCCGTGAGCTGTCCCTGTGGGCGCGCGCCTCTGTTGTCGCGAGCGGCAGGAGCAATTCATGTGGTCGTGGCACGTCAGTTTGAGGACGAGATGCACGAAGCGCGGAAAATTAAGCCACGGTGACCGGCGGCCGGTAACCTTAGGTGCCGGTACGGCAATCGATAAGATTTGCGGACAATGCGCTGGCGTTGCAAAGTGGTTCTTCGATACTCGCAGGTCCGCCGGACTCGATCCCTAACTTAGATCAGTGTTGGGGAGCGGGGTCACTCGCAACCGATCTCGGTAGCCACCGGCCCCGAGGCTTTCCACCAGGATCCGGATTGCTTTGCGCTTAAGTTCCGATTCCACCTGCCCATCCAGCGTCACCTGTCCGTCCTTGACGGACACCTGGACCTTCTGCGGCGTCAGCCCCAGATCGGATCGCAGACGCGTGCGAACGGCCATCCGGACGGATTCGTCTTCTCGCGGGAGCGCGGTCGTCGGCGCATCCAGGATGATGCCCAGAATGTCCCTGCGACTAACAATTCCCACCAGACGCCCGTCCTCGACGATCGGCAACCGCTTGATCCGGTGTGCCTGGAGACTTTCTGCAATGTCGGAAACCTCGCTGTCAGGAGTCGCCACAATAACGTCCGGGGACATGACATCGGCGACCGACCAGCCATTGGTGCAAATGTAGCGCTCGAGGTCGATCTCAGAAATGATCTCGCCGGCCCGAGACGACCGAGTGGTGGCGCGGATTTCCCTCCGCAATAACAGGTCGCCTTCCGTGAGCATGCCGCAGACGCGGCCATCGTCATCGACGACCGGAAGTCCGCTGACATTGGCCTGCATCATGACGGAAACCGCGTGGCGCACGCTGACCGTGGGGCGGATCGAAACCACGCTGGTGGTCATTATGTCTTTTGCCTGCATGGCGCTGCCTCGCATCGGAGTGTATTCCGATGAAGATAACGTCAGGTCGAGGCTTCCGCGTTGATCTCCGTCAAACAGCACGGTCTCATTCGAGAAGCCGGGCGAGTTTAACATCCTCATCCGCGGTCAATTTACTTCCTGTCGGCTTGCCTAACCGCCTGCGGGCAAAGACCAGCAGTGACAGTCCGCCAGCGAGCACCAGCAGCGCCGGGGCGCCCCACAGCAGGCCGGTCTTCATGCT
>Ga0209050_1002019_pt1 | contig 18917 bp, 12 predicted proteins | sample Araplavi_mTSA_r2_FD_184276 | JGI IMG/M metagenome (GOLD analysis project Ga0209050, IMG submission 184276) | Arabidopsis root microbial communities from North Carolina, USA - plate scrape MF_Cvi_mTSA_r2 (SPAdes) (version 2) | ecosystem: Host-associated > Plants > Roots > Endosphere | place: USA... | reverse complement strand
GGCAGGCTATCGCGGCTCGCCCGCGCTGGACGTACCGGCGCTCGCGCGGCTGGTGGCACAAGTCGGCGCGATCCTGGCGGCAGAGCCTGCGCTCGCCGAGATCGACCTCAACCCGGTCATCCTACATCCCGCAGGCCAAGGCGCCGTCGCCCTCGACGCGCTCATGCTGGTGGAGCGGCAGGAGCATGCTCAGACAGCATCCTTAGCCTGAACCGACGGGGAACGCCGCGACTTTGCAAGGTCGCGGCGTTTGCCGTTTTCAATAAGCAGACGCGCAAGACCTTGGGAGAAGATATGGCGTCCAATTTTACCGGCGCAGCTGCGGACGATCCGCGTGCGATCATCGCCCGCAGCCCGATGCGCGCGCGCCAGCTGCTGGCGATTGCCGTCTGCGTCGCGCTCAATGCGCTGGACGGATTCGACGTCCTGTCGATCAGCTTTGCCTCGCCGGGTATTGCCGCCGAATGGGGCATCGATCGTGGCGCGCTGGGTATCGTGCTGTCGATGGAACTGGTCGGCATGGCGGCGGGCTCGGTCCTGCTGGGGCCACTGGCCGATCGCATCGGACGGCGACCGACCGCGCTCCTCTGTCTTGTCCTCATGGCGCTGGGCATGGCGGCGACGGCGCATGTCGCCTCGATCTCCCAATTGGCCGCGTTTCGCTTCCTCACCGGCATCGGCATCGGCGGGATGCTGGCCTGCACCAATGCCATGGTCGCCGAATATGCGAGCGACCGCTGGCGGGGCGCTGCTGTCGCCGTCATGGCGGCGGGCTATCCGATGGGGGCCATCGGCGGAGGCGCCTTTGCCACCTCGCTGCTGACAGACGGCACCTGGCGCGACGTTTTCACGTTCGGCGCGGTTGCCAGTGCAGCGCTGATTCCGTTCCTGCTGCTCCTGACCCCCGAAAGCGTCGGTTTCCTGCTTCAGCGCGACCGGCGAGGCGACAGTCTGACCAAAGTCAATCGCGCGCTGCGGGGGCTGGGCCATGGCCCGGTGGACCGCCTGCCGGAGCCGGTGCTGGAGGCCCGTGGCAAGACTTCGCTCCACCGTCTTTTCGCGAGCGACTTGCGGCGAACGACGCTGCTCCTGGCAGCGGCCTACTTCTGTCATGTCATGACGTTCTACTTTATCCTCAAATGGGTGCCCAAGATCGTCGTCGACATGGGATATGATGCCTCTGCCGCTGGCGGTGTGCTGGTCTATGCCAATGTCGGCGGTCTGGCCGGCGCGCTCCTGCTCAGCGTGCTGACTTTGCGCCTGCCGCTGCGCTGGATCATGGTCGGCACCATGGCAATGTCCACACTGATGGTAATCTGGTTCGGCCAGGGCCAGACGGATCTCACCGGACTTGCTTTCGCGGCCGCTGCGGCCGGATTTTTCACCAATGCGGGAATGGTTGGATTCTATGCCCTGATCGCCGCCTCGTTTCCCACCGAAGCGCGTGGCGGCGGCACCGGTTTTGTGATCGGCGTCGGGCGAGGGGGCGCGGCGTTGGGACCAGTGGTTGCCGGTTTCCTGTTTCAGAGCGGTATGGGGCTTGGTGGCGTCGCTGTCGCCATGGGCCTCGGCTCGTTGATTGCCGCCGCAGCGATACTAGGCGTGCCGCGCCCGCAACCTTGACGGGTTCTCTTGCCCGAATTTCGGGGTGTAAAGACTTCCAGCCAGAAAGATGACCTACATCTATGCAAGGGCTTTCATAGAGGGTATATGGCGGCTTAAAAGGGGAGAGGCAATGAACTGGAGAGCTGGCTTGGCAGGGGTGCTTGCCGTACTTGTTTGCGTTCCTCTCGCGGGGAACGCTCAAGTACGCGAAAGCACGGAGCTTCCCGGAGGCGCGCATTGGAGCGGTGAGCGCCCTGCGAATTGGAATGGCACGCTTCTCCTTTTCAGCCGGGGCTATTCCGGCAAACCCGGTGCGCCCCAGGCCGCGCCGGAGCCATACAGACAAGCCCTTCTGGATGCGGGCTATGCGATCGCAGGATCGGATTATGGCGCGGGAGGCTGGTCTCTGGAGCAGGCCGTACCGGCGCAGCGCGAAACGATCCAGGCCTTTGCGACCCGGTATGGCAAGCCGAAACGGGTCATTGCCTGGGGCAATTCGATGGGCGGGCTGGTGACGACGGCTCTGGCGGAGCAGCCCGGTTCGGGGATCGATGCCGCCTTGCCGATGTGTGCGTCGATCGGCGGCGCGCTGGGCATGATGAACATGGCCTTGGATGGCGCTTACGCGTTTCGCCTGTTGCTTGGCGAGGGGCGGGGAATCCAGCTTGTCGATATCGAGGATGACGCAGAGAACGCGCAGCAGGTGCGCAAGGCGTTGGAACAGGCGATGCTCTCGCCGGAAGGTCGTGCGCGGGTGGCACTGGCCGGAGTGCTCGCCGGCATTGCGGGATGGACCTCGCCGGATCGTCCCGAACCGAAGGCGGACAATTACCGTGGACAGGTGGAAGATATCGCAGCCGCTTTCGAGCGGGGCGTCTTCCTGCCGCGTGTCGATCAAGAGAAACGTGCCGGGGGCGCGTTTTCATGGAATTCGGACGTAGACTACCGCAAGCAACTGGCTCTGTCGGGACGCAGGGCGCTTGTGGATGCCCTCTACCGGCAGGCAGGAACCGATCTTGAAGCGGATCTCGACCGGTTGGCGGCGGGAGAACGGGTGAAAGCCAAGCCTTCGGCTGTCGCCTATATGCGCAACCACTACACGCCCAACGCGCGTCCACTGGTGCCGCTGGCAATGGTCCAGAAAGTAGGGGACGGCATGACTTCGCCTTCCCTCCAACGGGCCTATGCGGAAGCTGCCAAGGGCCGCGACGTCCGGTCGCTGTGGGTGAGCGCTGCGGGACACTGCAATTTCAGTACCGCCGTGGTCCTGGCGAGTGTGCGATATGTGGAGTCGCGGATCGTGACCGGGCGATGGGGTGAACGGCCCCCTCTGTTCACGAGCTTCACGCCGCCGCCGATGTTGCGTCCCTGCGTAAGAGGATCGAAGTGCCGATAAACTTCGCGTAGGCTGCGGTAATCGTTCCGAATTCGCGCTTTTGTTCACGATGCCGCGAAGATTCCATGCCTTTAACGCTCTGCCGTCGTCTTTCGAGGTATTTTGCGAAAGAACTTGCAAGCGCTTGCACATCGACTTACGAAATTGCTATGTTGCATGACGATAGCCTTCCTGATGGCGACTCTTTTCGCAGCCTTGGGGAGGCCGCTTCGGGCCTCTACCGCGATCACTTTCCTATCGATTGAGCCGCATTTCCGGTCACGGACACCGATCGGGAGGAAGGCGCAGGCCTGCTGATTCAACCCATTCCCATCGAACCGCCGGAGACAGGCGGACGATGAAAAGAGGAGAGGAAAAAATGGATACCAAGTCGCATCGTATTGCCATGCTGCTCGGATGCACCGCCTTGGGCGTCCCGGCGCTGGGCCTGTCTCCATCCGCCTGGGGCCAGACCGTCGTGGATGCCGCGCCGCAGGAGACACTGACAAACGAGGACGCCGCCGCCATCATCGTGACCGGCAGCCGCATCCGCGGGATCGCTCCGACCGGGTCGGCGGTGACTGCCCTCTCGACGGAAGATATCACCCGGTCGGGTTCGACGACGACGGCCGATGTGCTGCGGCAGGTGCCGCAGATCACGTCGATCGGCATCAACGGGGAATCCCTGACCGCCGGTGCCCAGGGCGCTTCCAACATCACGCGGGCCAATGCCCCGAACTTGCGCGGGATCGGTCCCACCGCCACTTTGACGCTGCTCGATGGTCACCGCGTCAGCACGGCTGGCACCCAGGGGCAATTGGTGGACCCTTCGTTCCTGCCGCCGCTTGCTCTGGAGCGGCTCGAGGTGATCGCCGACGGTGCCTCGGCGATCTACGGTTCGGATGCCGTGGCCGGCGTGGTCAACCTGATCCCCCGCAAGAACTACCAGGGGCTGGAACTGACCGGTCGCGGCGCGATCGGCAGGGATTATCACGACTGGCAGGTTGGCGGACTTGCCGGAACGCGTTGGAACACGGGCCATGTCGTATTCGCGGTCGACTATCTGAGCGGTAGCCGGGTGGAGGCCGCCGATCGCGATTTCATCACCGACGATCGTCGCGGTTTCGGAGGAACCAACGGCCTTGGCATCACCTGTTCGCCGGGGAATCTGACGGTGAACAGTGGAAGTGGCGCCCGCAACTATGCACTCCCGGCAGGAGACGGTCGCAACCTGCAATTCGCCCAGTTGACGCCGGGGACGACCAACGAGTGTGACCTCGTCACCCTGAATACGATCGTTCCGAAAACGACACGCCTCAGTCTTTACGGTTACGCGGACCAGGAACTCTTCGACGGGGTCACGCTATTCGCGCAAGGCTTCTATACGCGGCGGACGTTCGAAAGCACGCGGACCCAGCCGTTCGTTCAGGCGATTTCGGTTCCCGCTTCCAATCCCTTCCGCCCGGCCGGTATTCCTGCCGGCTCTTCCGTATCGGTGAACTATTCGCTGGTTCCGGACCTTGGTCGTGGTCCGGCCAACGGCAATGCGGAAGTCTATCAGATATATTCGGGGCTGGATGCCAAGGCGGGAGCGTTCAAGGTCCGGCTTTCCGGCTCTTACGGCCGGGGGGCGGATATCGAGAAGCGGAAGATCATCAATCCCTTTGAGCTTGCCCGTGCCTTGGCCGACCCTAACCCAGCGACCGCATTCAATCCGTTCGGCGGTCCGGGAAGCAACAACCCGGCGACCCTGGCGCAAATCTACAGCGCGAATTCCTCGATCGGCGGCACGAGCACGCTCAAGACCTTGGAACTCAATGCTGACGGGCCTCTTTTTGATCTGCCTGGCGGAAGCGTCCGCGTGGCTGTCGGCGGAGAGGTGCGTTGGGAAAAACTCACCGGCCGGACGACCAACGTCAGCAACGCCACGGGATTGCCCACCGTTTCGACATCGGCCAACGACCGCGTCGTGAAGGCTGCTTATGCAGAAGTCTTCGTGCCGATCTTCGGTCCCGAAAACGCGATGCCGGGGTTCCAGAGCCTCGCGCTGTCGCTGGCCGGAAGGATCGAGGACTACAACGACTTCGGATCGACGGCCAATCCCAAGATCGGCCTGACCTGGCAACCGCTTGACGGACTGTCGCTGCGGGGCAGCTTCGGCACGTCATTCCGGGCGCCGGGGCTGTCGGAAAACGATCCGCTGGGAAGCGGTTCGGCAATTTCGACCCAGACCCGCACTCTGCCCGCAACGATCACGGTGAACGGCACCACGCTTGCAGCAGGCACCCGCATCCCGAGCATCACCTTGCGCGGCGGTAATCCGGACCTTCGGCCGGAAACCGCGACGACGTGGTCGGCCGGTTTCGATCTGACGCCGACATCGCTTCCCGGACTTCGCCTGAGCGTCACTTACTTCGACATTCTCTACAAGAACCAGATCGTCGACGGCAATGGGCGCGTAGATGTATACTTGCGCGATCCCGCCCTTTTCGCGGACCTGATTACTTTCCAGGGGGCTTCGAATTTCGCCGCGTTCCGAGAGTTCTTCGAAACGTCCGGCGTTCCGGCCAATGCGGCGCTCAACTACAACCAGGCTAATCTGGCCCTTATCAATGCACGGCGTGTCAACGTCGGTCAGGTCGATACCAACGGGATCGATTTCGACATCGGCTACGAACTGGAAACCGGCTTGGGTGATTTCAGCCTTCGTGCGGTCGGCACGCGTTTCCTCAAGTACAAGACCACCGAGCTTGGTCAGCCCACGTTCAATCGTCTGAACACCATATACAATCCGCCCAAGCTGCGCGGCCGCGCCATGTTGACCTGGGAGAAAGACGGATTTTCCTCGCAGCTGACGGCCAATTACACCAATTCCTATACGAACAACTTGAGCACGCTGGTGACGCGGGTTCCCTCCTATACGACGTTCGACCTCGATCTGGGCTACGCGTTCGGCGAAGGCGGAGGCCTCACCAGCAATATGCGGATCGGGCTCAATGCGCGGAACATGTTCGACCGCAAGCCGCCGCTCGTCGATGTGAGCGGTGCCTACGACGCGTCGGTGGCCAGCGCTCTGGGCCGGGTGGTTGCGCTGACTCTCAGCAAATCGTTCTGATAGATCGACCCTGCTCCCGGCTTCGTCCGGGAGCTTTTGCAAGGAAACGCCTTGCACAAGCCAAGCGCCGGGGAGATCACTTCCCGGCGCCGTGGTTTGATTAGAAAATGCTCTAATCGATACCTTTGCGCTCGACCGTCCATTCCTGGCGCGTGCACAAGGTGCAGTCGGCCCCCGTGAACGTGCGGGAAGCCGCTTTGTCGCCGCGCAATTGCCATTCGAACCACTGCACGGCAACTTGCCCGACCGGGCCGCCGTTCCTTTCGCGCAAGGTGCCGCCGTGTCCGACGTTGATGCTGGCCAGCATGACGGGAACGTGATCGATCCGGCGAAAGTCGTCCGCGCCGTTGACGTAAGCCAAGTCGCTTTGGCCGCCCAGAATATACAAGACCGGCGTGTGGAATCTGGTGAGCAGGGACTTGTCTACAGGAGCGCCGGTAGCGGGGTTGCGGTCGTTCGGGAAAACGCCGCTGTTATGAACGATAACAGCGTGGATACGCGGGTCCGCCGCCGCCTGTATCGCCTGCAAACCGCCGCAGCTGGTGCCGGCGACGCCGGTCGGTTTCGGATCGATCCGCCCGTAGTAGGGACTGCCTTTCCTTTGATTCTCCGCAAGTATCCACGTCAATCCGGCGAGGACATCGGCGGTCGTGCTCTTTCCGGCCTTGGCAGCGTCGGAGGATGGCCCGGCGCCCGGACCGCTCCTGATCCGACCCGGCGCAATCGCTACGTAACCGTGGCTGGCGATTTCGGAGAGATGCTGGCGCGCCGCCGCGCCGTCGTTGCGGCATCCGCCATTGCCCCAGACGATCACGCCCAGCTTGCGGCCTCCCAGTTTCCGAAAATCGGCAGGACGGTAAACCGTATGGTCCGGAAGGCGCGGGTCCATCTCCTTCAAAGCGGGATAGGGACCGGTTCCCGGCGTATCGGGCATCGTCGCGAAAGCGACCCTTACGGCGTCTTCACGGGCGCGAATGACCGGATCCGAAGTCGTCGGGCCGTGCTCCTGCGCCGAGGCGCTCGCCGCCATCAGCGCGATCAGACCGTACACAGAAAACTGGCGTTTCATCGTACTCTCCCTTGGGTTTATCGCGACAAAGCCTAAAGGAGCTAGCAATTCATGCAAGGGCTTTCATTGCATGGTTTCAAGCACCGCAAGGACAGGGGGGAGAGCCGGATTCGAATGCCCGTCACGCCACGCCGCGTATAGTTCCACGACGGGCGGAACACCTTCGAGTGCCGTGAACGTTACGCCTTGCGGGCGAAGGGCGCTCGCGCTCTCCGGGACGATGGCAAAGCCATGGCCGGCGCCGACCATGATGAGGATGGAGTGGATCTGGGCCAGTTGCTGGGTCACGCGCGGCTGTGACCGGGCACTGGTAAGCAGTCCGGAGACAAGGTCGTGGAAGTAGCGGGCCTTCTCGGGATCGTACATGACCAAGGGTAGCCGATCGAAGTCGGCCAGTTGACGCGGTCTCTCGTGTTCGGGAACGCTTTCCGGCGAACAGACAAGCAGCGTCTCGCAGGCAACCTGCCGATGCCTGAACTCGGCGCGGTGCACCGGTGGGCGCAGGATGGCCAGATCGAGCGCGTTGGAGAGAAGGCCTTCGACCAGGTCTGCGCTGACCGTTTCGCGCAACTGTAACTGGATGTCCGGCAAGGCATCCTGGAGCCGGGTGATCAAATCGGGGACGAAACGGTAAAGCGACGCTGCGGTAAATCCGATGGTCAGGCGGCCCTGTTGCCCCTCCGACGCCGCACGCGCCGTGATCAGCGCGCTGTCCGCCATGTGCACGATGCGCCGGGCTTCCTCCAGAAAGGCACTGCCGCCCGGCGTCAATTCTACCAACCGGCTGGAGCGATTGAAAAGCTGCACCTTCAATATGCGTTCGAGAACCTGGATATGCCGGCTAAGCGGCGGTTGCGACATGTTGAGCCGTGCCGCTGCCCTTCGAAAATGAAGCTCTTCTGCAACGGCGACGAAACATCGTAGCTGGATAAGTTCGAACACAGCACCGCCTCATCGAAAACCGTATCGACGATCGCCAACGTTACCGTTTGGCTATCGTTCGATGCCATAGGCGAACTTGACGCAAAGCCGCCGCTTCGTCGAAACAGCATTGCGACAAACAAAATGCAAGCGCTATCATAAATGAATGGCGGCTTGAGGAGAGAGGTTTCGTGCAGAACGACAAGATCACGCGTATCGATGTCTCGCTGGTGTTCCTCCCGCTGGAACGGCCGATCAGCGATGCGAAAGTCCTGACCGGCCGCCAGAAGCCCTTGACGCAAGTGGCGATGCTCTTCGCAGAGATCGAAACCGCGGAGGGGCGTTCGGGCCTCGGCTTCAGCTATTCCAAGCGCGCGGGCGGTCCCGGCATGTATCAACACGCGCGCGAAGTGGCGGACAACTTGCTGGGCGAGGATCCCGCCGATATTGCGCGGCTCTGGACCAAGCTGGTCTGGGCCGGCGCCTCGGTCGGGCGCGCCGGGCTTTCCACCCAGGCGATCGCCGCATTCGACAATGCGCTTTGGGACATGAAGGCCAAGCGGGCAGGCCTGTCGCTGGCGAAGCTGCTCGGCGCCCATCGTGACGGCGTGCCGTGCTACAACACCTCGGGCGGTTTCCTGTCGTCGCCGATCGAGGAAGTGATCGAGAACGTCGAACGGTCGATCGAGGCCGGTATCGGTGGCATAAAGCTCAAGGTCGGCCATCCCGATACGGCCGAAGACTTGCGCCGGGTGGAAGCCGTTCATCGCGCCGTGAACGGGCGCGTGGCTCTCATGGTCGATGCCAACCAGCAATGGGACCGCCGCACGGCACGCCGCATGGCGCGTGCGCTGGACGATTTCGACCTGACTTGGCTGGAAGAACCGCTCGATGCCTATGACGTGGAGGGCCATGCGATGCTGGCCGCGTTGGACGGGCCGCCGATCGCCACGGGAGAAATGCTGGTCAGCGCGCCCGAGCACTTCGCCTTGATCCAGGGCAGGGCGGTGCAATTCATCCAGCCCGATGCGGCGCGCGTCGGCGGCATCACCCAGTTCCAGCGCGTCACCGCCATGGCGCAGGAACAGATGATCGACCTGGCTCCGCACTTCGCGATGGAACTGCATCTGCATTTGTCGGCCGCCTATCCTCATGCGGCCTGGGTGGAGCATTTCGACTGGCTGGAGCCGCTGTTCGAAGAGCGCATGGAGATCGCCGGAGGCCGGATGCTCGTCAGCGATCGGCCCGGACTTGGCGTTACCCTGAGCGAACAGGCGCGTCGCTGGACCCAGGCGCGTTGCCGTATCGACGCAAACGGTCTGCAGGATCTGTAGGCCGCAAATCCATGGCACAGGCGGATCAGGGAAAAGCCGGGATGCTGCAACCTCCCTATCAGGCCGGAACGAGAAGCCGGGGGCGCGTGCGTTGGTCGGTCCTGGCAATGGTCTTCATCGTCACGCTGATAAACTATGCGGATCGCGCGACCCTTTCGCTGGCGGCGCCGGCGCTGTCGCATGACCTCGGCATAGACAAACTGGAACTCGGGCTGGTCTTCTCGGCTTTCGGCTGGGCCTATGTGGCGGCGCAGGTTCCGGGCGGCTGGCTGCTCGACCGGTTCGGCACGCCGCGGATCTACCTGGCTGCGATCGTGCTCTGGTCTTTGTTTACGGCGGCACAGGGCGCTATCGTGTGGACGTCCGGCACGGCCGCGATCACGGCGCTGTTCGCGCTGCGGTTCCTGGTCGGCTTCGCGGAAGCCCCGTCATTCCCCGGAAACGCAAGGATCGTGGCGGCCTGGTTCCCCGCGCGCGAACGCGGAACGGCATCGGCCATCTTCAATTCCGGGCAATACTTTGCCACCGTCGTCTTTGCGCCGATCATGGGTTGGATCATCTATCGTTTCGGCTGGGCGTGGGTCTTCGTCTTCATGGGCGCCGTGGGCCTCGTCGCAGCCGGTTTCTGGAAGCGCCTGGTCCACGAGCCGCAGGATCATCCGCGCCTGACCGAGGCGGAGATGGCGCAAATCTGCGAGGATGAGGTCACTCCCGTCGTGCGTTCGGCAACTGTGCCCACGGGCCTTGCGGTGCGGACGCTGCTCACCAGCAGGAGGTTGTGGGGAATCTACCTCGGGCAGTTCCTGATCACCACGCTGACCTATTTCTTCCTCACCTGGTTTCCGGTCTACCTTGTGGAGGAGAGGGGTCTCTCGATCCTCGACGCCGGTCTGTTCTCTACCGTTCCGGCCATCTGCGGATTTGCCGGCGGCGTGGTCGGGGGCGTCTGGTCGGACTGGATGCTGCGGCGCGGAGCCAGCCTTACCCTGGCGCGCAAGACGCCCGTTGTGACCGGCATGTTGCTGGCACTCGCGATGCTCGGCTGCAACTATGTCGACAGCGACCTGGCCGTGCTGGTGTTCATGAGCCTTGCCTTCTTCGGCAAGGGCGTGGGCGCGCTCGGCTGGGCAGTGATGAGCGATGTCGCTCCGCGCGAGGCCGGCGGGCTCAGCGGCGGCATCTTCAACATGTTCGGCAACATGGCTTCGATCGTCACTCCGATCGCCATCGGCTATGTGCTGAAAGCCACGCATTCGTTCGATCTGGTGCTGATCATCGTGGCGGCCTGCGCCCTGGGAGCGGCGCTGAGTTACCTGCTTCTGGTCGGCAGGATCGAGCGGGTACGGTTCGGCGGAGGATGATAGATCAGAACAACGACAAGGGAGAAGGGGCAGTATGCGCAAAGTATTCGCGGCAATGTCTACGGTTTCGCTGGCGGCCTGCATGGCGGGCGGCCTGCAGGGGAAACGCGAGGAGGGCGGGGCGGAAGCGACCGCCTTCACGGCGGATGCCTGCCGGGCATTGGTCGGCAGGCAAGGGACGCTTCAGATCACGGCGGCAACCTACATAGCGCCATCCCCCTCCTGGGCACCCGAAACGGACAGCACCTACGTGCCCGTGCCCGTCACCGCCCCGCTTTGCCGGGTCGAGGCCCGTATCGAAGGAAACATCGGCTTCGAAGCTTGGTTGCCGGTCGGGTGGAACGGACGGCTACTGGCGGGTGGAGTCGGCGGCCCGGCAGGCCAGTTCAACTATCGCGACATGTCCCGCCGCGTGCAGGAAGGCTTCGTGACCTTCTCGACTGACAGCGGCCACAAGAAGGAGCAAACGCGCTGGATGGCCGATGCCAAGGCGCGGACCGATTACGAGCACCGCGCCACGCATCTTTCGACCGAGGCGGCCAAGGCGCTCGTCGGCCGCCTTTACGGGCGTCCGGCGGATCGCAGCTATTTCCTCGGCTGTTCCGGGGGAGGCCGGCAGGGCCTGAAGGAGATGCAGCTCTATCCGCACGACTTCGACGGCATCGTCTCCGGCGCGCCGGGGCCGGACATGCCGCGTCAGTCGGTCCGCATGATGTGGTTCGCGCTGCGGGCGAAGCAGGAGCCGCAGGCTTCGCCCACCGATGCCGACTGGAGCCTCTACGAGAAGGCGGCGACGCGCGCCTGCGACGGTCTGGACGGCGTGAAGGACGGCATCATCTCCCACCCGCCCGCCTGCCGCTTCGATATCGCCAGCCTCGCTTGTGCGCCGGGTCAGAGCGGCGAATGCCTGCCGCCCGCAAAAGTGCGCCTGATGAGCGAGATCATCGCGCCGCTCCGTGACGAGCGAGGCGCCGCGATGGATAAAGGGCTGTTCGCGGGCGTCCGTACCCGCCCGGGACCGCCGTCGCCGCTGCTGGGCGCGATGTGGGCGGATGCGGTGCATGACGACCCCCAATGGAACGAAGACAGCTTCCGCCGCACGGAAGATCTCGCTGCCGTCTACCGCGTCATGCCGCAACTTGCTGCCAACAGCACGGCGATCACGCCGTTCCTGAAGGGGGGCGGCAAGGCGATCATCTACCAGGGCTGGGCGGATCCTTCCACCAATGCCGGGCCGACCCTGGACTACTACCAGGCGCTGGGCGTCGCGAACGGAGGGATCGACCGGCTGTCGCAGTCGGTACGGCTGTTCATGGTCCCGGGCATGTATCATTGCCGCGGTGGGCCTGGGCCGGAATCTTTCGGCGGATCGGGCCATGAGACCTGGCCGGGCGACCCCCAGCGCGACATGCTCTGGGCGATGATCCGCTGGGTCGAGCAGGGTCAGGCGCCCCAGAGCATCGTCGCGACCGGGAAGAAGGATGGCACTCCATTCACGCGTCCGCTCTGCCCTTATCCGCAGCAGGCGGTCTACAAGGGACACGGTGCCGACTGGACCCTTGCCTCGTCATATAGCTGCGCGAAGCCGGACTAAAGACAAAAGCCGGGCGGGAGCCTCGCTCCTGCCCGGCCTTTCCTTCACCGCACCATGCAGGGGCGCTTGGGATCGAAGCTCCAGTTCTCCACCAGGAACTGCATGGCAGCGGCATCGTCGCGACCGCCCAGTCCGTGTTCGACATAGCGCGCGTGAGCGGCCGCAAGGGCCTCCTCATCCAGAGTCACGCCGAGACCGGCGGCCCTGGGCACCGCGACCTGACCTTCGACGACGCGCAGCGGATCGCGGGTGAGAGACTGCCCGTCCTGCCAGATCCAGTGCGTGTCGATGGCGGTGATCCGGCCGGGCGCCGCCGCTGCAACGTGGGTGAACATCGCCAGCGAAATGTCGAAATGGTTGTTGGAGTGCGACCCCCAGGTCAGTCCGGCCTCCGCGCAGATCTGCGCCACCCGCACCGATCCGGCCATCGTCCAGAAGTGCGGGTCGGCCAGCGGGATATCGACTGCGTCGAGCTTGAGTGCATGCATGAGCTGGCGCCAATCGGTGGCGACCATGTTGGTGGCCGTGGGCAGCCCGGTGGCGCGGCGGAACTCGGCCATGATCTCGCGGCCGGAAAAGCCCTGCTCGGCGCCGCAGGGGTCTTCGGCATAAGCGAGCACGTCATGCATGTCGGCGCAGAGCCGGACCGCTTCTTCCAGTGACCAGGCACCGTTCGGGTCCAGGGTCACGCGGGCATCCGGAAACGCCCGCTTCAACGCGCGGACCGCCGCGATCTCTTCCTCGCCCGGCAGAACGCCGCCTTTCAGCTTGAAGTCGCGGAACCCGTAGCGATCTCGCGCAGCCCGGGCGAGCGCCACGACGCTGTCGGGATCGAGCGCCTTCTGGCAGCGTAGCCGCTCCCACGCATCGGCGCCGGCCGATCCGTCATCGTAATCGAGGTCGGTAGCTTCCCGGTCCCCCACGTAGAACAGGTAACCCAGCATCGGCACGCTGTCGCGCTGTTGCCCCTCGCCGAGCAGGGCGGCGACCGGCAGATCGAGGTGCTGGCCAAGCAGGTCCAGCATCGCGCTTTCCACTGCCGTCACGGCATGGACAGCGATACGCAAGTCGAACGTCTGGAGCCCGCGTCCGCCTGCGTCGCGGGAGGCGAAAGCGGCATTCATGGCCTTGAGCACGGATCCGCGATCGGCGATGGACTGCCCCACGACCAGCGCGCGCGCATCCTCCAGAGTGCGGCGAATCGCCTCCCCGCCCGGCACTTCGCCAAGGCCGATGCCACCGGCCTCGTCGTGAAGCACCACGACATTGCGGCTGAACCACGGCGCATGGGCTCCCGACAGGTTCAGCAACATGGAATCGCGCCCGGCGACGGGCACGACCCGCATATCGGTGATGCGGGGGCTGGCTGGTCTTGCGTTCTGCATGGTCTTCCTTTTGCTCTTCCCGGTCAGGCCAACGCGGCGCGGTTGGCGACGATCAGCCGCTCCAGCGCTTCCTGTTCGGCCGGGAGCAAATCGGTCAAGGGCGTGCGGACGGGACCGGCGGGACGACCGATCGCGTTGAGCCCGGCTTTGACGATCGAAACCGCATAGCCGGTGCCGCCGTTGCGAATGGCCAGATAAGGCATGACGAAGTCGCGAAGACCGGCCAAGATACGGGCCTGGTCGCGCTCGCGCACGGCCTTGTAGAAACGCAGCGCCCATTCCGGCATGAAATTGTAGATTGCCGAGGAGTAGGTCGTGACGCCCATCTCCAGATAGGCCGGGGCGAACGTCTCCGCCGTGGGCAGCCCGCCGATGTAGGTCAGGCGATCACCCAGGCGCGTGTAGATCCGCATCATCAATTCGATATCGCCGACGCCGTCCTTGAAGCCGACGAGATTGGGATTGCGCTCGCAAAGTCGCGCCAGGGTATCGGCCTTGAGGATCGCATTGTCGCGGTTATAGACGATGACGCCGAGAGAAGTCGCCTTGCACACGGCTTCCACGCGGGCGGCAAGCCCTTCCTGCTTTGCATTGACCAGATATGCGGGCAGCAGCAGCAGCGCATCCGCTCCTGCGCGCTCGGCACGCTGGGCCAGATCGACCGCGATCGCGGTGCCGTAGCCGCAACCCGCGATCACGGGGACGCGTCCTGCCGTTACCCCAACTGCCGCGCGAACGATCTGCTCAACTTCGTCCGGTGTGAGCGAGAAGAACTCGCCTGTACCGCCCGCTGGAAAGATACCGGAAATCGCCTGTCCAAGCATGAAATCGCAGTGCTGACGGAACGCCTCCTCATTCACTGAGAAATCGGAACGGAAATGCGTCACCGGGAAAGAGAGCAAGCCACTGCCGATAGTCGCAGCCGCCGTGCCGGGGTCGAAGTTTGCCATGATTTGCTGTCCTCTTGTCTGCAGTCACGCTTTGTTGCGGCTTTGCATCGACGCAGGCGACTGTCCAAAACTCGACGTGAATTGAAGGATACAGTTTCTGGATCAATCCAACGGGCTTATTAGCTCAAATCAGGCCTCATTGATCCAGAAGATGACAGCAGACTGGTGGCTGTCCGGTGTGTCTTGAAATGCGTTGCATCGATCATCAACTCAAAGCGCAGGATTCAACAGGGTCTACGAGGGAGTGAACACTTTTTGATCTGTTCGATCCACAAAAAGCTAGCAATCAGTCTCAGGTGCCACTAAGGCCGCGTCTCGTTTGGACGGGTGGCCGAGTGGTTTAAGGCAGCGGTCTTGAAAACCGCCGTGGGTTTGCGCTCACCGTGGGTTCGAATCCCACCCCGCCCGGGCTCTATCGGCAAGATGGCTGATGTTCTGGTCACGAAACTCCTTGACCAAGCTACTGGGCATGAATGGTAAGATTCCAGAACGTGCCGCTCGATTTATTATGCCATCGCCATAAAGTTCGAAGACAAACACACTAATTCTGTCCGATGATAGCGACAGTCCTTAGTAATTTTTGGCCAACGACTTAGACTGCTTCGCGCATTGATCGCAACTTTGCGGCGCCAATCCGAGAGGGTTGCGGAATACACGCCGCAACCGACTCATGTGGCCCTTCGGTCTATCAATCTCAACTTCCTGCTTAGCGATTGCCCCTTCAAGGCCGTGCTTCGCAAAGGAGGGGGTTACACTTTCCCAATGTAGGCATTAGCGACTGGACATTTCTCCAACCATTGCTAACGGCAACCGCGCAGATGCGACTAGGTCGCATTAGCATTGCGGGGGAGCGGGTATCCCTGCAGCGACCTTGCCTTCGAGGGGTCCATGAATCAGTACCGAGCATCTTCGTTTGCCATAATCATGTCTGCCTTGACCCTTGGACCATCGGCCTTTGCGCAAACCCAGGGCGATGATGACGCTGATATTGTTGTCACGGGTTCTCGCGATGCAAATGCGAGCATCACAGGCAGCGACCTTACCGTTCTTCGCTATCCGCAAAGTATCAGCGTCATCGATTCTGCAATGCTCGAAAGAATCGGCGCAACGCGATTGGACGCAGCGCTGGATCTGGCCGGTGGCGTGGCGCGTCAGAACGATTTTGGCGGACTTTGGGACAAGTATTCCATCCGCGGTTTTGCGGGTGATGAGAACGGCGGTCCGGATATCCTGATCAATCGCTTTGCCAGCAACTTGGGTTTCACACCGCCGATCGATGTCGCGACGGTCGAGCGTTTCGAATTCCTGAAGGGAGCCGCCGCAGCACTGTCAGGACGAGGGGAGCCCGGCGGCTCGCTCAACATTGTCACCAAGGCACCTCCCAAGGAATTTCAGGCAAACGCCAGCTTGAGTTACGGGAGTTGGAATGCCTTCCGCGCGACGGGAGATATCGGAGGTCCGATCAACGACATGCTTGCCGTGCGTCTGATCGGTGTGGTCGAAGACAAGGACAGTTTTCGCAATTACGTTCACAGCAACCGCGAACTGATTGCTCCGTCCATCGCTTTCACGCCAAGCGACAAGCTCCGGTTCCTTTATCAGGCCGAATATATGCGCAATCGCACGCCCATGGATCGGGGGGTGGTCGCGATCGGCGGTGACGCGCGCGCCATGGATCGCGATACATTTCTGGGTGAGCCTGGTGACGGTCGCATGAACCAGAAGATCTTCTGGCAACAGGCAAGCATGTTCGCTTCGCTTGCAGAGAACCTGTCGCTCGAAGTGGGGCTATCGCATCGTATCGGCAGCCTGCGCGGCTATGGAACGATCGCCGATTTCGGCGCAAGGGGGTTGCAAGCGGACGGTCGCACTATCGGCCGTATGCGGCGCTATCACGATTTTTCCTGGAACGATCTTTCGGCACGGGCCGAACTGGTTTCCAAATTCGATTTCCTCGGCCTTTCCCATGACGTGCGTATCGGCTTTGATCGTGTGCGGCACGGCCTGGACAAGCTGATGACGCAAGCCCGAGGTACCCCGGCAGCTCCGATCCTGACCATCGATGCCTTCAATCCGGTCTACGGGAAGACTAGCAGTTCTTTCGCTCCGCTTCAGAACTGGCATGCTTCTTTCCGCAGCAAAAGCATTTACGCGCAGGACCTGATCGAGCTGGGTCAGTTTACACTGTTGCTCGGCGGGCGTTGGAACAACTTCCGCGAAACACTGACGAACCATCTGCGAAGCGATGCCTTGCTGCAAACGGAGAACCGCGGCTTCACGCCGCGCGCGGCCCTGACATGGCAATTGCTGGACGGTTTGTCGCTTTATTCGAGTTGGGGTGAATCGCTTCGGCTCAATCCGTCGGACGGGGTCAGCACGTTCGATGCGGAAAAAAGTGATTCCGCCGAGATCGGGGCCAAGTACAGGCTGTTCGGTGGGAGGCTCTCAGGACAAGTCGCGCTGTTCGATATGAACAAACGCAACGTTCTCAATCCCAATGCCACCGATCCGTTTATCAAGACCCAGATTGGGCGGCAGCGGTCGCGCGGTGTCGAGACAGAGCTTACACTCAATCTGCCCAACGGGCTCTTCGTCAGCGCTACGTATACGCACCTCAAGGCCACGGTGGAGAATGACAACAACGCAGCTCTGATCGGCACCCGGCTCAGCAATGTGCCCAATGACCTGGCAGCCATTTATGCCAACCAGCGCTTGGGCCGTCTCGCTGTCGGTGCAGGGGTGAGCTACGTGGGCGAACGGAATGGCGACCCATATGCGTCAGGCTACATTCTTCCTCGCTACACAATCGCCCGGGCCGACCTGTCATATGAAATCAATGATCGGTTTGGAGCGCGGTTCGACGTCGATAACCTCTTCGACGCGTACTATATTACCAGCAGCTATGCGAATGTCTGGACCACGCCGGGCGCGCCGCGCAGCTTTCGCGTAACGCTGACAGGTAAATTCTAAGCTGATCTGCTCGGTTTCGCGTGGGCTCGTTGCCGTCGCCTGTCCCGTTTGGTTTCCTGGATTGGGAAATCGTATAGTGACCTCCACCTTCCCCCAATGACGATCGGATAGCGCATGCGTCATGCGCCAGATCCTCATCCCGATCCTTCCGATCACCATCGCTGCTTGCGGGCAGCCTTCCTCTAGACAGGCCGCTCCTCCGTCCCATGCCGAACCCATCGCGCATGAGACGGAACTGCTGCGATTGATGCTGCCCCCGGCAGCGCAGCGGCGGCTCGGCATCGAGATTTCGCGCGTCGGCGACGGTTCGGCACAGCGGATGCGAGAAGTCTCCGGCGAGGTGGTAGTCCGCCCTCGAGCGCCAATGGCATGCCTGACCGGATCGCTCAGCAATCTTCAGCAGATCGGCGCCCAGCAGGCCACCGCGGACGGCGAAGTGGCGCGCACCCAGACTCAGGCCCGACTGGCACGCATTGCCCTGAACCGCGCCGAAGCTCTCGTCCGCGAAGAAGCGGGAAGCGTGCGCGCCCGCGATGAGGCCGCGGCGTCCTTGGGCGCGGCTTAGGCTCTGGCGGATCCAGAAATCATTTCGCGCGACCTCGTTTATGATCGGGTCAACTTCCATTGATCGTCCATGATACATATCGCCGCAGGCATGGACGAGGATGCAAGGCTTGCCGGAATGCTCGGAATATCTGAACTAATAGGGCGCGTGACGGTAATAGACTATCCCAATCAGCGGTTTTGTCTCTTCTCAGAATCTGATCTTCCGATACCTTTGATGAAGGCCACGTATGTCCGAGCTGACTTACGCAACACGAAATTCTTTGTGCCGATTGCGGTGGATGCCTTCCGCAGCGACGCGGTAGTTTTTGATACTGGCTCCAGTGCGATGCCGCTGAGCGTCGATCTGGCAACCTGGAAGAAGCTGGCCGGTCACGCAACTGTTGCAAAGGCACCCACTACCATCAAAGGAAGTGCTTGGGGCAAGCCAGTGACGTTATCTGGCCCTCCGACGGCGGCGACGATGATGCTGGGCAAGCTAAACCTAGGACAGCCAACGGTGTTTACGGATGGAAATCACCCTACAGTATATTCCGACTGGCCCTTTAGTGCCTGACTCGGAAGTTTTTCAACCGTAGCAATACCTTGCAGTTCTGCGGGTAAGCATCCGGATAGAGGCTATCGTCGCCCATGCCGTGGAGGATGCGATGGTGGTTTCCCAGTCCTTGGCAAGG
>Ga0209050_1002018_pt1 | contig 18917 bp, 20 predicted proteins | sample Araplavi_mTSA_r2_FD_184276 | JGI IMG/M metagenome (GOLD analysis project Ga0209050, IMG submission 184276) | Arabidopsis root microbial communities from North Carolina, USA - plate scrape MF_Cvi_mTSA_r2 (SPAdes) (version 2) | ecosystem: Host-associated > Plants > Roots > Endosphere | place: USA... | reverse complement strand
GCAAACCCACCCCCCGCGACCTGGAAAACACCCGCACCCGACTGGAAGAGTCCCTGGCGGAAACGCGCAAACAGAATCATGCGCTCTACAAACACTTGATGACCTTCACCACCCATCCGCGCCTGGACATCTGGCGCCGCGAACTGATCTGGGCCTGGAACCAGGCATTGTGGGATGCGCCGAGCAAGGTACTGGCCAAGGGCGAGCCCGATCCGCAGTTGCTGCTGACCACGCAATTGGCGCCTGAACTCGACGGCGTCCGCAAAGAGCTGATCATGATTTCGGCTTATTTCGTGCCTGGCCAACCGGGGTTGGTGTACCTGACCGGGCGCGCCGATGCCGGCGTTTCAGTGAGTTTGCTGACCAATTCACTGGAAGCCACAGACGTTCCCGCGGTTCACGGTGGTTACGCACCCTATCGCAGGGCATTGCTGGAACACGGCGTGAAGCTGTACGAATTGCGTCGCCAACCCGGCGAGGGAGGCGGCAGCGGTAGCGGGCCGCACCTGTTTTCCAGCAGCTCTTATCGCGGCTCTGATTCCAGCCTGCACAGCAAGGCGATGATCTTCGACCAGCAAAAATCCTTTATCGGCTCGTTCAACTTCGATCCGCGCTCAGTGCTGTGGAACACCGAGGTCGGCGTGCTGGTGGACAGCCCGGAATTGGCTGCACGGGTCCGCGAACTGGCACTGCAGGGCATGGCGCCAGCCTTGAGCTATCAAGTGGAGTTGGAGAACGGTCAGATTGTCTGGAGTACGGAAGACGACGGAAAAATGCACACCCTGACCAAGGAGCCAGGGAGCTGGTGGCGTCGTTTCAATGCCTGGCTGAGCGACACGGTTGGGCTGGAGCGGATGTTGTAGCTGCTGCCTGGCGGAACTCTTGTGGCGAGGGGGCTTGGCACTGCTTCGCAGCGCAACGGGGGCAAGCCCCCTCGCCACAGATTTTGTAATATCAGCTAAGCCGGTTGCACCGCACCAAACGCCCCCTGCCGCGACACCACGATCAACACGCCCAAGGCCCCGACCGCCATCAGCAACGGCAACGCATGGCCACTGATCCACTGGCTGCCGGCGCCCGCCAACAGCGGCCCAACCAGACAACCGATGCCCCACAGCTGGGCGATGTGTGCGTTGGCCCGCACCAGCGCATCGTCGCGATAACGCTCGCCGATCAGGATCAGTGACAAGGTGAACAAACCCCCGGCACTGGCGCCAAACAGGACCCACAGCGGCCAGATCAGCAGCGTATCGATCAGCATCGGAATCGCCAGGCTAGACACCAGCAAGACGATGGCGCAGCCGGTAAACAACGCCCGGCGCGACAAGCGATCGGCCAGCGCACCAATGGGCAATTGCAGCACCGCATCGCCGACCACCACCGTACTGACCATCGCCAGGGCAATCTCCGTGGTGAAGCCCTGGCGCAGGCAATAAACCGGCAACAGGGTCAGAATCATCGCCTCGAACGCAGCGAACAGCGACACCGCCCAGGCAATCGCCGGCAGGCCACGACAGAAAGCGAGCAAATCACTCAAGGTCACGCTGCTGGCTTCGCTGCTCGGTGCACCACTGCGGCCCAGCAACAGGAACGGAGCCGCCATCAGCAAACTGACGCCCACCCAAAAGCCATAATCGTGTTCGGTACCGATAAAGCCCAGCAACACCGGGCCTGCCAGCTGACTCAGCGCATAGCTGCTGCCATACAGCGCCACCAGCCGCCCGCGCCACTCCTCGACCACCAATTGATTGATCCAGCTTTCACCGATGATGAAGACGAGGGTCAGGATCACCCCGATCATCAACCGCAGCACCAACCAGACCGGATAACTCGGCAACAGCGCCAGCAATCCGATCGAAACCGCCCCGGCCCACAGGCACAGGCGCATCAGATTGGCCGTGCCGAATCGCGCCGCCAGATGGCTGGAGATTTTCGCGCCCACCAAGACGCCAATGGCCGGCATCGCGGCCATGACGCCAATGGCAAACGAGCCGTAGCCCCAGCTCTCCAGGCGAAACGACACCAGCGGCATGCTGACGCCCAGGGCCAGGCCGACACTCAGGACAGATGCCAATACGGCGAAATAAGTCGCCCAACGCATGTTCCACGCTCCTGTGGATTTATTGTTTTTACAGACAACACAAAACACTGTGGGAGCGAGCCTGCTCGCGATGACGGAGCAACATTCAACATTTTCGTCGACTGTCACACCGCTATCGCGAGCAGGCTCGCTCCCACAAGGGATCTGCGTCGTTTCGGGAGGACGGTTCTACAACAGGCCTCCCTTAAAGACTTACAGCTTGATCCAGGTCGCCTTCAGCTCGGTGTACTTGTCGAACGCGTGCAGGGACTTGTCGCGACCGTTGCCGGACTGTTTGAAGCCACCGAACGGAGCGGTCATGTCGCCGCCATCGTACTGGTTGACCCACACGCTACCGGCACGCAGTGCGCGGGCGGTGAGGTGAGCCTTGGAAATGTCGGCAGTCCAGACCGCAGCGGCCAGGCCGTACGGCGTGTCGTTGGCGATCGCGATGGCCTCTTCGGCGCTGTCGAATGCGATGACCGACAGTACCGGGCCGAAGATTTCTTCTTGGGCGATTTTCATCGCATTGCTCACACCGTCGAAAATCGTCGGCTCAACGTAAGTGCCGCCAGTTTCCTGGAGAGTACGCTTACCACCGGCCACCAGCTTGGCGCCGTCGGCATGGCCGGACTCGATGTAGGACAGCACGGTGTTCATCTGCTGGGTATCGACCAGCGCGCCAACATTGGTCTCCGGATCCAGCGGGTTGCCCGGCTTCCAGGTTTTCAGCGCCTCGATCACCAGCGGCAGGAATTTATCCTTGATCGAACGCTCCACCAGCAGACGCGAACCGGCGGTGCAGACTTCGCCCTGGTTGAAGGCGATGGCGCCAGCAGCGGCTTCGGCAGCTTCCTGCAGGTTCGGCGCATCGGCGAAAACGATGTTCGGGCTCTTGCCGCCGGCTTCGAGCCAGACGCGCTTCATGTTCGACTCGCCGGAGTAGATCAGCAGTTGCTTGGCGATTTTGGTAGAGCCGGTGAACACCAGGGTGTCGACGTCGTTGTGCAGGGCCAGAGCCTTGCCGACGGTGTGGCCGTAACCTGGCAGCACGTTCAGCACGCCTTTCGGAATGCCGGCTTCGACGGCCAGGGCAGCGATGCGGATGGCAGTCAGTGGCGATTTTTCCGACGGTTTGAGGATCACCGAGTTACCGGTGGACAGCGCCGGGCCCAGTTTCCAGCACGCCATCATCAGCGGGAAGTTCCACGGCACGATGGCCCCGACCACGCCGACCGGCTCACGGGTCACCAGACCCAACTGGTCGTGCGGGGTGGCGGCGACTTCGTCGTAGATCTTGTCGATGGCTTCGCCGCTCCAGCTCAGGGCTTGCGCCGCGCCAGGGACGTCGATGTACAGGGAGTCGCTGATCGGCTTGCCCATGTCCAGGGTTTCAAGCAGCGCCAGCTCTTCGGCGTGCTGTTTGAGCAGGCCGGCGAAACGGATCATGGTGGCTTTACGCTTGGTCGGCGCCAGGCGCGACCAGACACCGGAATTGAACGTGGCGCGGGCGTTTTCCACAGCGCGCTGGGCATCGGCGGCGTCACAGCTGGCAATCCTGCCCAGCAGACGGCCATCGACCGGACTGATGCACTCGAAGGTCTCGGCGGAAACGGCGTCGGTGTATTCGCCATTGATATAGGCGCGGCCTTCGATTTTCAGATCGCGGGCACGTTGTTCCCAGTCGGCACGGGTCAGGGTGGTCATGCGAGTGTCCTCCTCTTATTGATACGACACCCGCGTTCTTCGCGGGCGCTGTCAGGAATTCTGCCCGGCCAGCCTGCTTTTCGGCCGAAGGCATCCACCACCCTAAACCAGCCGCACATGAAGTTTCAATATATTTGACATAACGCCGGCAAACGGCCTTGCGATGTTCATTTTAATAAACATAGACTTTGGGCTCATCAACCAAACGCGCCGCAATCACGGGGAGATAACAACAATGAACATCCAGAACGTCGTCGACTTCAGCCAGGCCACCACCGCCGCCGAGCGCTACCGCCCGGATCCGGCCAAAGTGCTCAAGGGCGACCCGGAACAAGCGGTGTACAACCACTACAACAGCCCTTGCGGTCAGTTGAATGCTGGCGTGTGGGAAAGTGAAGTCGGACAGTGGACGGTGAATTTCACCGAGCACGAGTACTGCGAGATCCAACAGGGAGTTTCGGTGCTGCGTGACAGCGACGGCAATGCCAAGACCCTGCGCGCAGGCGATCGCTTTGTGATCCCGGCAGGTTTTCGCGGCACCTGGGAAGTGCTGGAGCCGTGCCGCAAGATCTACGTAGCGTTTGAACAGAAGTCTTGAGCCCACCTCGAAACAGTCGCTGACATTCTGCCGCTGGCCCCGGGCAGCGGCACCGGGTAAGACTTGCTGACAGGTGCCCCGTATTTCATTTTGTCGGGCCGGTAACGCACAGGACGTGCAGCTTCCGACGACGTGGGCGCCCAACCAACAGTCATGCAAGGAGGCAACATGCCAGTCTTACCCGATCAATGCGATCTCGCCATCGCCCAATACACCATCGGCCAGAAATGCACACCGGAACTGCTTGAAGAGGTTCGCGCCCTGGCCAATGGCGCGCCAGTGCGAGCCACTGGACCGAAGTACCCTTCGAGCTGGGACCTGCGCCCGCAACGCATCAACCTGCACACCGATGCCGACAGGATAATCGTCAGCATCAACTGCGGCTGATCCGTTTCGGCGCTGACAAGGCACCCGATTCCCGCGTAACAAAAAAGGCCCGTATCTCGCGATACGGGCCTTTTTCGTAAGAGAGAAAAATCAATTACTTGATTTTGCCTTCTTTGTAGATCACGTGCTTGCGAACAACCGGATCATATTTCTTGATCTCGATTTTGTCCGGGGTAGTACGCTTGTTCTTGTCGGTAGTGTAGAAGTGACCAGTACCGGCGCTCGAAATCAAACGAATCAATTCACGCATGATTAGCTCCCTTAAACCTTGCCATCGCGGCGAAGTTCGGCCAGCACGACAGTGATGCCACGCTTGTCGATGATACGCATGCCTTTGGCAGATACGCGCAGACGCACAAAACGTTTCTCTTCTTCAACCCAGAAGCGGTGATGCTGCAGGTTCGGCAGGAAACGACGACGGGTTTTGTTGTTTGCGTGGGAAATGTTATTCCCGGTTACCGGACCCTTACCGGTAACTTGACATACTCTAGACATGCCTCAGCCCTCTAAAACCACATGCCCAACCCGGCATGGGTTGGCCGCTTAATCTCTCAGTCATTTGGCGCCAGGCGCCGCGTTTCTTTAGAGGTCTTACCGGCTACACCTACAGTGAAGGAACCGGGCCCCTAGAAAAGAGCGCTGCTTTATACCAGAAAGACTGGAGAGCAACAACATTCAGTGTGCGTTGAATTCACAAAATCCCCGTTTTCCGGGCTCCGAGCGCTTTGGACAAAGGCTATCGCCGATGGCGACCGCTCGTCGCAGAGAATCGGGCATTGGACCAACCAAGGGGGTTTCTCAACCGCTGCACAGCAAAATCAGTCGCCTATAGTCCTCTCAAAATGAAAAAGGGGATAGTCATTTGCAAAAGAGCCCACTAGGGTAAGGCTTTTCCAGACTGCACTTGCAGATGGGCCTTCGATCTGTAAAGGAAGCCGACCATGCGCCTCGCTGCCCTACCGCTATTGCTCGCCCCGCTTCTGCTGAGTCCACAAGCCTTTGCCGCCGCCCTGAGCGTCTGCACCGAGGCCAGCCCTGAAGGGTTCGATGTGGTGCAGTACAACTCGTTGACCACCACCAACGCTTCGGCCGACGTGCTGATGAACCGCCTGGTGGATTTCGACACGGCCAGCGGCAAAGTGGTCGCCAGTCTCGCCGACAGTTGGGAAGTCAGCCCCGACGGCCTGATCTACGTCTTCAAGTTGCACCCGCAGGTAAAATTCCATCGCACCGAGTACTTCACCCCAACACGCGACCTGAACGCCGAAGACGTGATTTTCAGCTTCGACCGCATGCTCGACCCGGCCAATGCGTGGCACAAAGTCGCCCAGAGCGGCTTCCCGCATGCGCAATCGATGCAGTTGCCGGCGCTGATCAAGAAAATCGACGCCCTCGACCCACAGACCGTGCGCTTCACCCTCGACCACGCGGATTCGACCTTCCTGGCGACCCTGAGCATGGGCTTCGCTTCGATCTATTCGGCCGAGTACGCCGACAAGCTGATGAAGGCCGGCACGCCTGAAAAACTCAACAGCCAGCCGATCGGCACGGGCCCGTTCGTATTCACGCGCTTCCAGAAGGATGCCTCGGTTCGCTATAAAGCCAACCCCGACTACTTCGCCGGCAAACCCTCTGTCGATCCGCTGATCTTTGCCATCACGCCGGACGCCAACGTCCGCTTGCAGAAATTGCGTCGCAATGAATGCCAGATCGCCCTGTCGCCCAAGCCCCTGGACGTACAGGAAGCGGTGAAAGAGCCGACCCTGAAAGTCGAAAAGACTGACGCGTTCATGACCGCATTCGTCGGCATCAACAGCCAGCACCCACCGCTGGACAAGCCAGAAGTGCGTCAGGCCATCAACCTTGCCTTCGACAAGGCCAATTACATCAAAGCCGTGTTCGAAGACACCGCCGAAGCGGCCAATGGTCCGTATCCGCCGAACACCTGGAGCTATGCGAAAAGCCTTCCGGGGTATCCGCATGACGTCGAGAAGGCCAAGGCGCTGATGGCCAAGGCCGGGCTCAAGGAAGGCTTCCAGACCACCATCTGGACCCGCCCTTCCGGCAGTCTCCTCAACCCCAACCCGAGCCTCGGCGCTCAACTGCTGCAATCCGACCTGGCGGAAATCGGCATTCAGGCCGAAATCCGCGTGATCGAATGGGGCGAGCTGATCCGCCGCGCCAAGGCCGGTGAACACGACTTGCTGTTCATGGGCTGGGCCGGTGACAACGGCGACCCGGACAACTTCCTCACGCCGCAGTTTTCCTGCGCCGCGGTCAAGTCCGGCACCAACTTCGCCCGCTACTGCAATGCGGACCTGGACAAGCTGATCAGCGCCGGCAAGACCACCGGCGAGCAAGGCGTGCGCACCAAGCTCTACGAACAGGCGCAGACGCAGATCCAGCAACAGGCGCTGTGGTTGCCCCTGGCCCACCCGACGGCCTTCGCACTGACGCGCAAGGATGTCGAGGGGTATTCGGTCAGCCCGTTCGGGCGGCAGGATTATTCCAAGGTCAACCTCAAGTAATTGACACAGGAACTTGTAGGAGCGAGCTTGCTCGCGATGGACGTCAACGATAACGCGGGAAGCCAGACACCCCGCAGCGTTCTCGGGTTTATCGCGAGCAAGCTCGCTCCTGCAGGGGCCGCGCACTACATCCACCCATACTCAGCCATCGACAGCGGATCGCCATCGCCAATGATGAAATGGTCGAGCACCCGCACATCAATCAACTCCAGCGCCTCTTGCAGACGCTTGGTCAGCACCCGGTCGGACTGACTGGGGTTACTGTTGCCCGAAGGATGGTTGTGACACAGGATCAATGCCGCTGCGTTGTTGGCCAAGGCGCGCTTGACCACCTCTCGCGGATGAACGCTGGTGTTGTCAATGGAGCCGCGAAACAGCGTCTCAAACGCCAGTACCTGATGCCTGGAATCGAGAAACAGGCAACCAAACACCTCGTGTGGCTCGTGGCGCAGCATTGATTTCAGGTAGTCGCGAACCGCTTGCGGACTCTCAAGTGCCGGCTTCTGACGCGCCCGCTCGGCCAGGTGGCGCCTGCTCATTTCTTGCGCAGCCTGCAACTGTGCAAATTTCGCCGGACCCAGCCCCAACTGCTTGCTGAATGCTTCCTGATCGGCCTCAAGCAGCAAACGCAGGCTGCCAAACTGATTCAACAGGTGTCGTGCCAAATCCACGGCGCTTTTACCGACCACGCCCGTCCTTAAAAATATCGCCAGCAATTCAGCGTCCGAAAGGCTTCCCGAGCCCTGCTCAAGCAACCTCTCCCGCGGTCGTTCCGCCGCCGGCCAATCGCGAATACTCATAACACCTCCCTGTCTGTGGGCGCCGCTGTTCCGTAGCGGTCGCTGTGATATCGTAGCCCATCTTTTTTGCGGGCGAATTCACCCTGGGGAGGGGGGTTCGCCACGTATGTCACCAACGAATTGAAAGGCAGGCCTATGCAGCGGCTGTATCGGAAACGCATTGTTCTGGGCGTCGGCGGCGGTATCGCTGCCTACAAGAGCGCCGACCTGGTTCGCCGCCTGATCGACCAGGGCGCCGAAGTGCGCGTGGTCATGACCCGTGGCGGCGCAGAGTTCATCACCCCGTTGACCATGCAGGCCCTGTCCGGGCACCCGGTCCACCTGGACCTGCTGGACCCTGCGGCCGAAGCGGCCATGGGCCACATCGAACTGGCGAAATGGGCCGACCTGGTACTGATCGCACCCGCCACGGCGGATCTGATTGCCCGCCTGACCCAAGGCATTGCCGATGACCTGCTGACCACGCTGGTGCTGGCCACCGACGCGGTGGTCGCCGTTGCCCCGGCCATGAACCAGGCCATGTGGCGCGATCCGGCGACCCAGGCCAACCTGCAAACCCTCGAGAGCCGCGACATCAAGGTCTTCGGCCCGGCCTCCGGCAGCCAGGCCTGCGGCGACGTCGGCCTGGGGCGCATGCTCGAAGCCCTTGAGCTGGCTCAGTGCGCGGCAGACTGCTTCCAGCGTCAGGCCCTGACCGGCAAGCACGTGCTGATCACCGCCGGCCCGACCCAGGAAAACATCGACCCGGTGCGCTACATTACCAACCACAGCTCCGGGAAAATGGGCTTTGCCCTGGCCGAAGCCGCCGTGGAAGCCGGCGCCCGCGTGACCCTGATCACCGGCCCGGTGCACCTGCCGACCCCGGATCGCGTCACTCGCATCGATGTGGTCAGTGCCCGCGACATGCTCGCCGCCTGCGAAGCAGCCATCCCTTGCGACCTGTTCATCGCCTCGGCAGCCGTCGCGGACTACCGCCCGGAAGTCGTCGCCCCACAGAAACTCAAGAAAGATCCTACGAACGGCGACGGCTTGTTGCTACAGATGGTGCGTAACCCGGACATCCTGGCCAGCATCGCCACCCGTCCCGACCGCCCGTTCAGTGTCGGTTTCGCCGCCGAGACCGAACACCTGCTCGATTACGCTGCACGCAAGTTGAAAGACAAGAACCTCGATTTGATCGTCGCCAACGACGTCGCCAACCCGAGCATTGGCTTCAACAGCGAAGAAAACGCCTGCAGCGTCATCGATCGTGAGCTTCACGCCACACTTTTCGCCCAGACCAGCAAGAGCAAGATTGCTCGCCAGCTGATCACTTTTATCGCCGAACGTCTGAACCAGGTTTAATTTACATGCACGCTTTGCAAGCCAAGATCCTCGACCCCCGCATCGGTACCGAATTCCCGCTGCCGCAATACGCCACACCGGGCTCCGCCGGCCTCGACCTGCGAGCCATGCTGGAGCAGGACACCGTGATCAAGCCGGGTGAAACCGTGCTGATCCCTACCGGCCTGTCGGTCTACATCGGTGACCCGAACCTGGCGGCGCTGATTCTGCCGCGTTCGGGGATGGGCCATAAGCACGGCATCGTGCTGGGCAATCTGGTCGGCCTGATCGACTCCGACTACCAGGGCCCGCTGATGGTCTCCTGCTGGAACCGTGGCCAGACCGAATTCACCATGCCGGTCGGTGAGCGCCTGGCGCAACTGGTGCTGGTGCCGGTGGTGCAGGCTCACTTCGAGATGGTTGAAGAGTTTGTTGAAACCGAGCGCGGCACTGGCGGTTTCGGCCATACCGGTACCCGTTGATAGACATTCATCGTGGCGAGGGGGGCTTGCTCCCTCGCCACAAAATTCAAATTGTCATCTGCAACGTTTAGCACCGAAAATCAAGGCATTGCCCGGCCAAATCCCTGCCATCAGGGGCGTCATGGCCCTTTCACACCACGAACTCTCTGTGGAAAACGCCGTCATACCCTTCAGTTTGAACCTGTCGCCGAATGACTCGGCGGCCTGTCCAGCCACTTTCGAGATGGAGCATTTCCACAGATGAACACCCCGGCCAAAATTGCACCCAAGTTCCCTGACAGCATCTTCCGCGCCTACGACATCCGCGGCACCGTCCCGGAATTCCTGAACGCCGAGACCGCTTACTGGATTGGCCGCGCCGTCGGCTCCCAAAGCCTGGCCCAGGGCGAGCCAAATGTGTCCGTCGGTCGCGACGGTCGCTTGTCCGGTCCGGAGCTGGTCGCGCAATTGATCAAAGGCATCGCCGACAGCGGCTGCCACGTCAGCGATGTCGGCCTGGTCCCGACGCCGGCGCTGTACTACGCCGCCAACGTGCTGGCCGGCAAATCCGGTGTGATGCTCACCGGCAGCCACAACCCGTCGAACTACAACGGTTTCAAGATCGTCATTGCCGGTGACACCCTGGCCAACGAACAGATCCAGGCCCTGCACGACCGCCTCAAGACCAACAACTTGAGCAGCGGCCAGGGCAGCATCACCCAGGTCGAAATCCTCGAGCGCTACACCACCGAAATCGTCCAGGACATCAAGCTGGCCCGTCGCCTGAAAGTGGTCGTCGACTGCGGCAACGGCGCGGCCGGCGTGATTGCCCCGCAGCTGATCGAAGCGCTGAATTGCGAAGTCATCCCGCTGTTCTGCGAGGTTGACGGCAACTTCCCGAACCACCACCCGGACCCGGGCAAGCCTGAAAACCTCGTCGACCTGATCGCCAAGGTCAAGGAAACCAACGCCGACATCGGCCTGGCCTTCGACGGCGACGGCGACCGCGTCGGCGTGGTGACCAACACCGGCAGCATCGTCTATCCGGACCGCCTGCTGATGCTGTTCGCCCGCGACGTCGTAGCGCGCAACCCGGGCGCCGAGATCATCTTCGACGTCAAATGCACCCGTCGCCTGATTCCGCTGATCAAGGAATACGGCGGTCGGTCGTTAATGTGGAAGACCGGTCACTCGTTGATCAAAAAGAAAATGAAACAATCCGGCGCCCTGCTGGCCGGCGAAATGAGCGGGCACATCTTCTTCAAGGAGCGCTGGTTCGGTTTCGACGACGGCATTTACAGCGCTGCGCGGTTGCTGGAAATCCTCAGCAAGGAAAAATCCTCGGCCGAAGAGCTGTTCGCGACCTTCCCGAACGATATTTCTACGCCGGAAATCAATATCCATGTGACCGAAGAGAGCAAATTCAGCATCATTGATGCACTGCACGACGCACAATGGGGCGCAGGCGCCGACCTGACCACCATTGACGGCGTGCGAGTCGACTATGCCAAAGGCTGGGGCCTGGTACGCGCGTCCAACACCACACCGGTGCTGGTGCTGCGTTTCGAGGCCGATGACGAGGCTGAATTGCAGCGCATCAAGGACGTTTTCAAAGTCCAGTTGAAGCGCGTTGCACCTGATCTCCAACTACCGTTCTGATTCACCCGGAGCCCTGAATGACCCTCGAACGCGAAGCCGCCGCCAACACCGCCAAGGTCCTGTCCGAAGCGTTGCCTTATATCCGCCGATACGTCGGCAAGACACTGGTGATCAAATACGGCGGCAACGCGATGGAAAGCGAGGAGCTGAAAACCGGCTTCGCCCGCGACATCGTGCTGATGAAGGCCGTGGGCATCAACCCGGTGGTGGTTCACGGCGGCGGCCCGCAAATCGGTGACCTGCTCAAGCGTCTGTCGATCGAGAGTCATTTCGTCGACGGCATGCGCGTCACCGACGCCGCAACCATGGACGTGGTGGAAATGGTCCTCGGCGGCCAGGTCAACAAGGACATCGTCAACCTGATCAACCGTCACGGCGGCAGCGCCATCGGCCTGACCGGTAAAGACGCCGAGCTGATTCGTGCGAAGAAGCTCACCGTCACCCGCCAAACCCCGGAGATGACCACCCCGGAAATCATCGACATCGGCCATGTGGGCGAAGTGGTGGGGATCAATACCGACTTGCTGAACCTGCTGGTCAAGGGCGACTTCATTCCAGTGATTGCGCCAATCGGTGTCGGCGCCAACGGCGAGTCGTACAACATCAACGCAGACCTGGTGGCCGGTAAGGTCGCCGAGGCGTTGAAGGCCGAGAAGCTGATGCTGCTGACCAACATTGCCGGCCTGATGGACAAGTCGGGCAAGGTCCTGACCGGCCTGACGACTCAACAGGTCGACGAACTGATCGCCGACGGCACCATCTACGGCGGCATGCTGCCGAAGATCCGCTGCGCACTGGAAGCAGTCCAGGGCGGCGTGGGCAGCTCGTTGATCATCGACGGTCGCGTGCCGAACGCGATCCTGCTGGAAATCTTCACCGATACCGGCGTGGGCACTTTGATCAGCAATCGCAAGCGTCACTAAGCGATAGCGCAATGAAAAAGACCCCGCTCAGCCTGGCTGAGCGGGGTCTTTTTTTTGCCGCATTCCCTGTGGGAGCGGGCTTGCTCCCACAAAAGCAGATTGCGTTACACGCCGAACTGGGCGCGGTAGGCTTCGACGGCTGGCAGGTGCTGCTTGAGCTGCGGATCATCCGCCAGGAATTCCAGCACCTGGTTCAGCGAAACGATACTGATGACCGGAATGCCGAAGTCGCGCTCGACTTCCTGGATCGCCGACAACTCGCCATTGCCGCGCTCCTGACGGTTGAGGGCGATCAGCACGCCAGCGGCCTTGGCGCCGTCCTGGGAAGCGATGATCTGCATCACTTCACGGATCGCGGTACCGGCAGTGATCACGTCGTCGATGATCAGCACTTCGCCGGTCAAAGGTGCGCCGACCAGGCTGCCGCCTTCGCCGTGGGCCTTGGCTTCCTTGCGGTTGAAACACCATGGCAAGTCACGGTTGTGATGCTCGGCCAGGGCCACGGCGGTCGTCGCCGCCAACGGGATGCCCTTGTAGGCAGGGCCAAACAGCACGTCGAACGCAATGCCGCTCTCGGCAATGGCAGCGGCGTAGAAACGACCCAGCTGCGCCAGGGCCGAACCCGAGTTGAATAGCCCGGCATTGAAGAAGTAGGGACTGGTGCGCCCGGACTTCAGGGTGAACTCACCGAAGCGCAAAACGCCGCGATCGATGGCAAAACGGATGAAATCGCGCTGATACGCTTGCATGAAAAAACCCCAAATACCACGGATTTAGCTAATTAGCTTGACGCCGTGTATCATACACGCACGCGATTTTTGGGGCCATTTATGCGGATCATCAGTGTGAACGTCAATGGTATTCAGGCTGCAGTCGAGCGTGGTTTGCTCAGTTGGCTGCAGGCACAGAATGCCGACGTCATCTGCCTGCAGGACACCCGCGCCTCCGCCTTTGAACTGGACGATCCAGCCTTCCAACTGGATGGATACTTCCTTTATGCCTGCGATGCCGAAGTCCCCGCCCAAGGTGGCGTGGCTTTGTATTCGCGGCTGCAACCGAAGGCTGTCATCAGCGGTCTCGGTTTCGAGACGGCCGACCGCTACGGGCGCTACCTGCAAGCCGATTTCGACAAGGTCAGCATCGCGACCTTGCTGCTCCCTTCGGGGCAGAACGGCGATGAAGACTTGAACCAGAAGTTCAAGCTAATGGACGACTTCGCCCGTTATCTGGATAAACAGCGGCGCAAACGTCGCGAGTACATTTACTGTGGCTCGCTCTACGTGGCGCAACAGAAGCTGGATATCAAGAACTGGCGCGATAGCCAGCAATCTCCGGGTTTCCTGGCGCCTGAACGTGCCTGGATGGACGAGATTGTCGGCAACATGGGCTATGTCGACGCCCTGCGCGAAGTCAGCCGCGAAGGCGACCAGTACAGCTGGTGGCCGGATAACGAACAGGCGGAGATGCTCAACCTCGGTTGGCGCTTCGACTATCAACTGCTGACCCCGGGCCTGCGCCGCTTCGTACGCAGTGCACGCCTGCCACGCCAGCCGCGGTTCTCGCAACACGCGCCGCTGATCGTGGACTACGACTGGACGCTGACCATCTGAGGCGTCGTTTCGCAGACGCCCTGGCCGGTCAAAAAAATGCCCGTATCGCAAGATACGGGCATTTTTTATGGGGCAAGCCGGCTGAACTTCAGACAGCGACGAAAAATGGCAGCGCCAGGAAAAACTTGATCACGATGACGTTAATGATATCGATGAAGAATGCGCCCACCATTGGCACCACCAGAAACGCAATCTGCGAAGGTCCGTAGCGTTGTGTCACGGCCTGCATATTAGCGATGGCTGTTGGCGTGGCACCCAGCCCGAAACCGCAATGTCCTGCCGCCAGTACTGCCGCATCGTAGTTGCTCCCCATTATTCTGAACGTCACGAATATCGCAAACAGCGCCATGACGACTGTTTGCACAGCCAGAATGATAAAGATCGGCAAAGCCAGCGAGGCCAGGTCCCATAGTTTGAGGGACATCAGGGCAATTGCCAGGAACAGCGACAAGCTTACATTCCCCAGTACCGAGACTTCGCGCTCAAACACCTGATACAAGCCAAGCGCCGAAAGCCCGTTGCGCAGAACAACACCGACGAACAACACACAAACGAAAGTCGGCAACTCGAATGCACTGCCGAGCAACAGCCCATTGAGAAGATTACCTGCCAGCAAGCTGACGGCGATCAGCGCGAGTGTCTCGATAAACGAGAAAGGCGTGATCGAGCGCTCCTTGTTCGGTTGCTCAAAGCCCTTTGGCGCGCGCGGCTTCGCTTGCTCAACGCAACCGGGTACCTGTACTCGCTTGATCAGCAAGCGGGCGACCGGCCCACCAATCAGTCCGCCCAGCACCAGGCCGAAGGTCGCAGAGGCCATCGCAAGCTCGGAAGCCGAAGCCAGGCCGTATTTCTCGCTGAATGTCGCGCTCCAGGCAGCGCCTGTGCCGTGACCGCCCGCCAGCGTCACCGAGCCCGTCAGCAGGCCCATCAGAGGATCAAGCCCCAGCAGGCTGGCAAGACCGATGCCCATGGCATTCTGGACCAGCAGAAGCCCGGTGACCGCAAGAATGAAAATCCCCACGACGCGCCCGCCCTTCTTCAGGCTGGCGAAGTCGGCGCTCAAGCCAATGGTGGCGAAAAACGCCAGCATCAAGGGGGTCTGCAACGAAGTGTCGAACCGGACTTGAACATCGAAGCTGCGCAAGGCCAGGAGAACCAGGGCAACCACCAGGCCACCCGCTACAGGTTCGGGGATATTGTAGGCGCGTAAAAAACCGACACGTGTGACAAGCCCGCGACCCAATAACAGTACCAGGGAGGCGGCGACTAATGTTCCATAAAAATCGAGCTGAATCATTTTGCACTTATTCTTGGATATATATTCAGGGGCGAACTTTTTACCTGGACACGCCTCTTGAACAGGTTGAATTTCTCAACACTGATTGATGGTGAATTCAAGGACCTTCAATGGTCTGAATATATCAAAATATTTCTTGAAATATTTCGTGGCGGCAACTTTATCAATCACCCTGACTTATTGCCAAGCATAAGGGCAATATCGACACTTTACAGTTGTGACTAAAAATGTATTAGCTCAGCGGTACTTGCCATGATAGTCGTTACAACTAGTAAATATAAATTACAGCTTGAAACATTTATTTGGTGTGACAAACAAAAATGCCCCGAATTATCGGGGCATTTGCTTATTACCTTGGCTGACGCTGCTTCTGCTTCTGCTTCTATGGGCGCAAGCAGGCTCGCTCCTGCAAGTGAAGACTGATCGTTATTTGATCAGTCGCCAGGTAAACGGGTACCGGTAAGGAAACCCTTCATTGGCTTTCACCCCGGCAATAATCGTCAGCACCAGCGCACCTATCGCCACCAGTCCGAACAGGAAGAACCCGATGATCACCACCATCAGCAGGAAGCAGATGGCCGAAGCAATGGCGACGGTGATCTGGAAGTTCAATGCCTCCTTGCCCTGGGCATCGATGAACGGATCCATCTCGCGCTTCATTTGCCAGAGAATCAGCGGGCCAATCAGCGTGCCGAACGGAATCCAGATCCCCAGCAAGGCGGACAGGTGACAGAACATCGCCCACTGACGCACCTCCTGGCTCGGCGTGGGCAGCGGCAGTTGTTCGTCACTCATGATGTCCTCCTTGCCTGGAGCGGTCCGGTCAGTCGGCCAATGCGGCCTTTTGCAGTTCGAAGATCTCGTTCATGCCTTTCTTCGCCAGCTCAAGCATGGCGTTCAACTCTTCAGGCTGGAACGGCGCGCCTTCGGCAGTACCCTGGACTTCGATGAAACCGCCGGCACTGGTCATCACCACGTTCAGGTCGGTTTCGGCCGCCGAGTCTTCCAGGTAGTCGAGGTCGAGCACAGGCTCGCCCTTGTACATGCCCACGGAAACAGCAGCGATCATCTGCTTGACCGGGTCGCCGCCTTTCAGGCCGCCACGCTTCTTGATCACTTTCAAGGCATCGATCAGCGCGACCATGGAGCCGGTGATCGATGCCGTACGGGTGCCACCGTCTGCCTGGATCACGTCGCAGTCGACGTACAGGGTGACGTCGCCCAGCTTGGTCATGTCCAGCGCAGCGCGCAGGGAGCGGCCGATCAGACGCTGGATTTCCAGGGTACGGCCGCCTTGCTTGCCACGGCTGGCTTCACGCTGGTTACGCTCGCCGGTGGCACGTGGCAGCATGCCGTACTCGGCGGTCAGCCAGCCCTGGCCCTGGCCTTTCAGGAAACGCGGTACGCCCGGTTCAACGCTGACGGTGCAGATGACCTTGGTATCACCGAACTCGACCAGCACAGAACCCTCGGCGTGTTTGGTGTAGTTGCGGGTGATGCGGATCGAGCGGAGCTGATCGGCAGCGCGACCACTTGGACGTATCATAGGGAATACCTGTACTGGGGACGGAAACTGCGGAGCATTATAGAGCCGACGGCCGCCCCTGGGCACTTCTAAAAAAATCCGCCGACGACCGAAGGCTCTGCACTGCACGCCGGCGCAGGCCTGCCGCTCTTTGTCACACCCTGTGTTTGGGCGCATCCGCGCCACTGCGCTACAATCCTGCGCCTTTGCTGCCAGTCGGCTTTAATTCATTGATATCGGATTCCCGGAACCACGGTTCTGCGCCGATCTGCCTTGCGAGGTACCGCCATGGTGCACAGCATGACCGCCTTCGCCCGCGTCGAAAAAGCCGGCGTCCAGGGCACCCTGAGCTGGGAACTGCGGTCGGTCAACAGCCGCTACCTGGAACCCCACCTGCGCCTGCCGGAGTCCTTTCGCGACCTGGAAGGCGCGGTACGTGAAGCCCTGCGCCAAGGCGTATCGCGGGGCAAGCTCGAATGCACCCTGCGCTTCACCGAAGAAAACACCGGCAAAGCGCTGCAGATCGATCAGGAGCGCGCCGCGCAACTGGTCGCCGCCGCCGAGACCATCGCCGGCCTGATCAAGAACCCGGCCGCGCTGAACCCGCTGGAAGTCCTGGCCTGGCCCGGCGTACTGGTGGGCGACGCCACCGACCCGCAAGCCTTGAACGCCGAAGCGCTGGCACTGTTCAACCAGGGCCTCAAGGAACTCAAGGCCGGTCGCGAGCGCGAAGGTGCGGAGCTGGCACGGTTGATCAACGAGCGCCTGACATCCATCGAAGAAGACGTGGTGACCCTGCGCGAATTGGTCCCGCAGATGCTCGCCACCCAGCGCCAGAAAGTCCTCGACCGTTTCGCCGACATGAAGGCCGAGATGGATCCGCAGCGCCTGGAGCAGGAAATGGTCATGCTCGCGCAGAAAAGCGACGTCGCCGAAGAACTGGATCGCCTGAGCACTCACATCATCGAAGTTCGCCGGGTACTCAAATCCGGCGGCGCTGCCGGTCGGCGCCTGGACTTCCTGATGCAGGAACTCAACCGCGAAGCCAACACACTGGGCTCCAAAGCCTTCGACCCGCGCAGCACCCAGGCTGCGGTCAACCTCAAGGTGTTGATCGAGCAGATGCGCGAACAAGTGCAGAATATTGAGTAAGGCTACCCCGACATGACCCACAGCACTGGCACCCTTTACATCATTTCCGCCCCTTCGGGCGCGGGCAAGAGCAGCCTGGTCAAGGCCCTGACCGATGCCGATCCGGAGATCCGCGTCTCGGTCTCCCACACCACCCGCGCCATGCGCCCGGGTGAAGTGAATGGCGTGAACTATCACTTCGTCGACCGCAGCGAGTTCGTGAAGATGATCGAGCACGGCGATTTCCTCGAGCGCGCCGAAGTGTTCGGCAATCTCTATGGCACTTCGCAAAGCCACCTGCAGCAGACCCTGGACGAAGGCCACGACCTGATCCTGGAAATCGACTGGCAAGGTGCCGAGCAAGTGCGCAAGCTGATGCCGCAGGCTCGCTCGATCTTCATCCTGCCGCCGTCACTGCAGGCCTTGCACCAGCGCCTGACCAACCGTGGCCAGGACAGCGACGAGATCATTGACGGCCGCATGCGCGAAGCCGTCAGCGAAATGAGCCATTACGTCGACTACGATTACCTGATCATCAACGACGATTTCGCCCACGCACTGCACGACCTGAAGGCGATTTTCCGCGCCAATCAGCTGATTCAGAAGCGTCAGCAGCAGCGTCACGGCAAATTACTGGCTGAATTGCTCGGTTAATCAGCTCTTCCCAAAACCGCTGCAAGGGCTTTACATTGGCACCTGCAGCGCGTTGAAGGGCTTGGTCAAAAAATCAGCGCTTCCCTAATCGCTGGTGATTTTTTAAACTGTTGAGTCCGCTCGCCCATCCGGGCAGCGCGCATATTGCATTTGCTACGAGGAAGACCATGGCCCGCGTAACCGTTGAAGACTGCCTAGAACACGTGGATAACCGCTTTGAGCTGGTCATGCTCT
>Ga0209050_1002017_pt1 | contig 18928 bp, 17 predicted proteins | sample Araplavi_mTSA_r2_FD_184276 | JGI IMG/M metagenome (GOLD analysis project Ga0209050, IMG submission 184276) | Arabidopsis root microbial communities from North Carolina, USA - plate scrape MF_Cvi_mTSA_r2 (SPAdes) (version 2) | ecosystem: Host-associated > Plants > Roots > Endosphere | place: USA... | reverse complement strand
GTGCCTTCATCGTCGTGACCGCGATGCTGCACATCGTCAACCACATGTCGCTGCCGGTCAGCCTGTTCAAGTCCTACTCGGCCTACTCGGGTGCGACGGACGCCATGATCCAGTGGTGGTACGGCCACAACGCCGTGGGCTTCTTCCTGACCACCGGCTTCCTGGGCATGATGTACTACTTCGTGCCGAAACAGGCCGAACGTCCGATCTACTCCTATCGTCTGTCGATCGTGCACTTCTGGGCGCTGATCACCCTGTACATCTGGGCCGGCCCGCACCACCTGCACTACACCGCACTGCCGGACTGGGCACAGTCGCTGGGCATGGCGATGTCGATCATCCTGCTGGCACCGAGCTGGGGCGGCATGATCAACGGCATGATGACCCTGTCGGGCGCCTGGCATAAGCTGCGCACCGACCCGATCCTGCGTTTCCTCGTGGTGTCCCTGGCGTTCTACGGCATGTCGACCTTCGAAGGCCCGATGATGGCCATCAAGACCGTCAACTCGCTGTCGCACTACACCGACTGGACCATCGGCCACGTACACGCCGGCGCTCTGGGCTGGGTTGCGATGATCTCGATCGGCGCCATCTACCACATGATCCCGAAACTGTTCGGTCGTGCGCAGATGCACAGCACCGGCCTGATCAACACGCACTTCTGGCTCGCGACCATCGGTACCGTGCTCTACATCGCTTCGATGTGGGTCAACGGCATCACCCAGGGCCTGATGTGGCGTGCAATCAACGACGACGGCACCCTCACCTACTCGTTCGTCGAAGCGCTGCAAGCCAGCCACCCGGGCTTCATCGTTCGCGCCCTGGGCGGTGCGTTCTTCGCCACCGGCATGTTGTTCATGGCCTACAACGTCTTCCGTACCGTACGCGCCTCGAACCCGGCTGAAGCCGAAGCCGCCGAACAGATCGTTGTAGTTGGAGCTCACTGATGAAGCATGAAGCAGTCGAGAAGAACATTGGCCTGCTGGCCTTCTTCATGGTCATCGCCGTCAGCGTCGGCGGCCTGACCCAGATCGTTCCGCTGTTTTTCCAGGACGTCACCAACAAGCCGGTCGAAGGCATGAAGCCCCGCACCGCCCTTGAACTGGAAGGCCGGGACGTTTATATCGCCAACGGTTGTGTCGGCTGCCACTCGCAGATGATCCGTCCGTTCCGTGCTGAAACCGAACGCTACGGCCACTACTCGGTCGCCGGTGAAAGCGTCTGGGACCACCCGTTCCTGTGGGGTTCCAAGCGTACCGGTCCGGACCTGGCCCGTGTCGGCGGTCGTTACTCCGATGACTGGCAGCGTGCGCACTTGTACAACCCGCGCAACGTCGTGCCCGAGTCGAAAATGCCGGCCTACCCGTTCCTCGTGGAAAACAAGCTCGACGGCAAAGACACCGCCAAGAAAATGGAAGTGTTGCGCACGCTCGGCGTCCCTTACACCGACGAAGACATCGCCGGCGCCAGGGATGCCGTGAAGGGCAAAACCGAAATGGACGCGCTGGTGGCCTATCTGCAAGGCCTGGGCACCATCATCAAAAGCAAACGGTGATTTAGATGGATATCGGGATGATTCGTGGCCTGGGCACCGTTGTCGTGATGGTGGCCTTCATCGGACTGGCACTGTGGGTGTTCAGTCCCAAGCGCAAGTCGGAGTTTGAAGACGCGACCTTGCTGCCTTTCGCGGATGATCCCGAAGCCATCAAGCACGTCGAGCAAGCTTCTAGGAGTAACAAAGAATGACTACATTCTGGAGTCTGTACGTCACAGTCCTCAGTCTCGGTACGATCTTTTCCCTGACCTGGCTGTTGCTGTCGACCCGCAAGGGCCAGCGCACCGAGCAGACAGACGAGACGGTCGGGCACTCCTTCGACGGGATCGAGGAGTACGACAACCCGCTGCCGAAATGGTGGTTCATGCTGTTCGTGGGCACCATCATCTTCGCACTGGGCTACCTGGCGCTGTATCCGGGCCTGGGTAACTGGAAAGGCCTGCTGCCGGGTTACGGCTACCTCGACAACGAGAAGCAGACCCCCTTCGCCAACGGCCAGACCGGCTGGACCGGCGTCCACGAGTGGGAAAAGGAAATGGCCAAGTCGGACGCCAAGTTCGGTCCGATCTTCGCCAAGTTCGCGGCCATGCCAATCGAAGAAGTGGCCAAGGACCCGCAAGCCCTGAAGATGGGTGGTCGCCTGTTCGCCTCCAACTGCTCGGTCTGCCACGGTTCCGACGCCAAGGGCGCCTATGGCTTCCCTAACCTGACCGACGCCGACTGGCGCTGGGGCGGCGAGCCGGAAACCATCAAGACCACCATCATGGGCGGCCGTCATGCGGTGATGCCGGCGTGGGCTGAAGTGATCGGCGAGCAAGGCGTGGCCGACGTGGCCGCGTTTGTCCTGACCAACCTCGATGGCCGCAAGCTGCCGGAAGGCGCCAAGGCCGACCCGGTTGCCGGGCAGAAACTGTTCGCCGCCAACTGCGTGGCGTGCCACGGTCCGGAAGGCAAGGGCACCCCGGCGATGGGCGCACCCAACCTGACTCACCCGGCAGCGTTCATCTACGGTTCGAGCTTCGCTCAACTGCAGCAGACCATCCGTTACGGCCGTCAGGGCCAGATGCCTGCGCAAGAGCAACTGCAAGGTAACGACAAGGTTCACCTGCTGGCCGCTTACGTCTACAGCCTGTCTCACGGTGAAAAAGCTCCGGAAGCCGAGTCTCAGTAAGACCTGCGCTTTCGGCAACAGGAAAGGCCGCGCCAGTCATCTGACGCGGCCTTTTTTATGGTTGTTCACGCAACTCCGGGGAGCACCGATACCTGTAGGAGCGAGCTTGCTCGCGATGGAGGTCAACGATGACGCGGGGAGCCTGACACCCCGCGGTGCTCTCAGGTTTTTCGCGAGCAAGCTCGGCCTCGTGCTTGATGGTGCACGTGTTCCCCTGTAGGAGCTGCCGGAGGCTGCGATCTTTTGATCTTGATCTTCAGCAATCTCCAGATCGCAACAGCAAAAGCAAAATCAAAATCAAAAGATCGCAGCCTCCGGCAGCTCCTACAGATATTTCCCCCCGGGAATCCGTGAAGAACTTCTTATATGGTCAGCCGGCAAAAATCGATTTCACCGGCACCGTCCTGATCAACTGACGCGCCTGCCAATCGTTGTTCTCCACCAGACTGACATCCAGTTGCTTGCGATCCTCGGAAAAGCTGGCAATCAGATAAGTCTCCTGGGAAGCGCCACCACTGAGAAACATCGGCACTCCATTCAGGCTGGAGACCTGTCCTCCGTCCTGATGGTAGTGACCCGCAAAGATAGCCGTGACCTCATACTTGGCGACCATTTCGCGGAAACGTTTTACTTGCTCCCAATCCCCCATCATGCCGTCCGGCTTGTGCATATTGATGATGATCGCGTAGCCCTGAGCCCGGGCAATCCTGAGATCTTTCTCCAGCCAGTCGAGCGAACTGGTGATTTCGAATGTCGTCGGGTTCAACGGACTAGAGATGCGGACACTGTAGGTCGGCTCATTATTGAGTTGTACCATATGAACCTCGCCTATATTTTTCGAGTAAGCGAGACTACCCGCATACAACGTACTTAGAACCCCACCCACTATGTCCAGGTCAAACTCATCGACCTTACCCTGGTGATGCTCTTTGAAGTCCACGATACTGCCTGCAGCGCAGCTATTACTAAAACAATCATCCACATTATTTTGATAGTCATGATTGCCCAGACCGTACAGGTAGTCATCACCAAAGTATTTATTCAATACCGAATTAATGTAGGAACGCTGCCACCCATGACCGAACGCCGTCATGTCGCCATTGATCATCAGGGGCACCTGCGACGGCGAGCCATGCTTCATGCGGAAGTCGGCAATGCTCGAGAACTGGCTATCCACCAGCCACTTGGAGCGTTTTTCAAAATCCGCAGCGGACTCAGGCTCGTCACTATCGGATTTTTCCGTCCATGGATATTGCGGATCAGACGCAAAAACCATATGACGAGGCATCCCTTCGACCGCATGCGCAACAGTAGATGCCGAGAACAACAACAGACAGGCAAAAACCTTGAAACTTTCATAAATAAACATAGAAACAGCTTCCATCCATAGAATTGATAACGCACGAATAGAATTTATCCGCACCCAACCCTTAAACTATTGGACAGAAAACAAAACATCAAACAATCAAACCGGAACAGTCAAGTTAAGATATTTCCCGCGCATCGACCCACTGATATCCGCGCCCCGCCGATATGGACTGATTGTTTACACTAACCGCAACAACACAGGCCACCTCATCGTCAACGAATGCGCGCGGCCTTGCTGAAAACCGTCCATACTTCACAAGTCAATTGACTCAGATCACGTTTTGTTACATTCGCTACACCATTCATGATTTTTACCCAACGCGACCAAAGGTCGCACCCGCAGGCTAGAGCGACAGGCGTATCATTGCGCCACTGCAACACCCCTTTTTGACCGCGGTCGGCACGTACTGACCGAGGCACTTTTCCACTGCCGTGGGATGCAATGATGAGCAACCAGATTCCGGTACACGACGTCACTCCACCCACCAAGAACGCGAACAACAGCGTCGACCTCTACGCCTCCAGGGAAAAAATCTACACCCGCGCCTTCACCGGCCTGTTCCGCAACCTGCGGATGACCGGCGGTGCCCTGTTGTTCCTGCTGTATTTCGGTACGGTGTGGCTGGATTGGGGCGGTCATCAGGCGGTCTGGTGGAACCTGCCGGAGCGCAAGTTTTTCATTTTCGGCGCCACCTTCTGGCCCCAGGACTTCATCCTGCTGTCCGGCATGCTGATCATCGCCGCGTTCGGCCTGTTCTTCATCACGGTGTACGCCGGACGGGTCTGGTGCGGTTATACCTGCCCGCAAAGCGTGTGGACCTGGATCTTCATGTGGTGCGAAAAGGTCACCGAAGGTGATCGCAACCAGCGCATCAAGCTCGACAAGGCGCCGATGAGCGCCAACAAGTTCCTGCGCAAGTTCAGCAAGCACAGCCTGTGGCTGTTGATCGGTTTCGTCACCGGCATGACCTTCGTCGGTTACTTTTCGCCGATCCGCGAACTGGTGTTCGACTTCTTCACCGGTCAGGCCGATGGCTGGTCTTACTTCTGGGTCGGTTTCTTCACCCTCGCCACTTACGGCAACGCCGGCTGGTTGCGCGAACAGGTGTGCATCTACATGTGCCCGTACGCGCGCTTCCAGAGCGTGATGTTCGACAAGGACACCCTGATCGTTTCCTACGACCCGCGCCGCGGCGAAAGCCGTGGCCCGCGCAAGAAAGGCATCGACTACAAGGCCCAGGGCCTGGGTGACTGCATCGACTGCACCATGTGCGTCCAGGTCTGCCCGACCGGTATCGACATCCGCGACGGCCTGCAAATCGAATGCATCGGCTGCGCTGCCTGCATCGATGCGTGCGACGCCATCATGGACAAGATGGAATACCCGCGCGGGCTGATCAGCTACACCACCGAGCACAACCTGTCCGGGCAGAAAACCCATAAACTGCGTCCACGCCTGATCGGCTATGCCGTGGTACTGCTGGCGATGATCAGCTTGCTGGTGACCGCGTTTTTCATGCGTGCGCTGGTGGGTTTCGATGTCAGCAAGGACCGCGTGCTGTACCGCGAGAACGCCGAAGGCCGGATCGAAAACGTCTACAGCCTGAAAATCATGAACAAGGACCAGCGCGACCATACCTACCTGCTCGAAGCTGCCGGCCTGCCGGATCTCAAATTGCAGGGCCGGCGCGAGATCAAGGTCGCGGCCGGCGAGATCGTCAGCCAGCCTGCCGAGCTGTCCGTCGCGCCGGAAAAACTGCCGTCGAGCACCAACGAGGTGAAATTCATCCTCAAGGATGCCGATGACGACAGCGTCCACATTGAAGCCAAGAGCCGGTTCATCGGCCCACAAATTCGTTGAGAGAACTGAACATGCCCGCAGCAAATGCCGCAAGCCCCTGGTACAAGCACCTCTGGCCGTGGATCATCATCGGGATCCTGGCCTGCTCGGTGATGCTGACCTTGTCCATGGTGACCATCGCGGTGAAGAACCCGGACAACCTGGTTAACGACAACTACTACGAGGCCGGCAAAGGCATCAACCGCTCCCTCGACCGTGAGCTGCTGGCCCAGAACCTGAAAATGCGCGCCAGCATTCATCTCGATGACGTGACCGGCGAAGTTGACCTGCGCCTGAGCGGTGACAGCCATCCGAAAACCCTGGAGCTGAACCTGATCTCGCCGACCCAGCCGGAAAAGGATCGCAAGATCACCCTGACCCGCAGCGAAACCGAACAGGGTCGCTACATCGGCCAACTGAGCGACAAGATCGAAGGCCGGCGTTTTGTCGAATTGCTCGGCACCCAGGACGACCATATCTGGCGCATGTTCGAAGAAGAACTGGTCAACCATGACAAGGATCTGCTGCTCGGTGATGAGCCTCTGCAAGGCGCCGAAGACCTGAAAAAATAAAGAAGCGCTTCGCGCATCGCGAGCAAGCTCGCTCCCACAGTTGATCACCGCCGTGCTCAGAACCTGAGTACACCTGTGATCCCTGTGGGAGCGAGCTTGCTCGCGATGAGGCCCTATCAGACGCCAGAGATTCAGCAGTACTAGTGAATACTCCATGACCACCACCCCACTCCCCTGCTACCACTGCGCCCTGCCCGTCCCGGCCGGCAGTCGCTTTACCGCCGTCGTACTCGGGGAGTCCCGCGAGTTCTGCTGCCCGGGTTGCCAGGCCGTGGCCGAGGCCATCGTCGCTGGCGGCCTGGATAGCTATTATCAGCACCGCAGCGAAGCCTCGGCCAACCCCGAGGCGCTACCGGTACAACTGGTCGACGAACTGGCGCTTTATGACCGCGCCGATGTGCAGCAGCCCTTTGTCCGCCACGAAGGCGCAATGGCCGAAACCACGCTGCTGATGGAAGGCATCAGTTGCGCCGCCTGCGGCTGGTTGATCGAGAAACACCTGCGCACCTTGCCGGCGGTGGCCGAAGCGCGCCTGAACCTGTCCAACCATCGCCTGCACGTGCGCTGGAGCGACGCGCAATTACCCTTGAGCCAGGTCCTCAGCGAGCTGCGCCACATCGGGTATGCCGCGCACCCCTATCAGGCCGACCGCGCCAGCGAACAACTGGCCAGCGAAAACCGCCTGGCCCTGCGCCAGCTTGGCGTGGCCGGATTGCTGTGGTTCCAGGCGATGATGGCGACCATGGCCACCTGGCCAGAATTCAACATCGACCTCAGTCCAGAACTGCACACCATCCTGCGCTGGGTCGCGCTGTTCCTCACCACCCCGATCGTGTTCTACAGCTGCGCGCCGTTTTTCAAAGGCGCCATGCGCGATCTGCGCACCCGCCACCTGACCATGGACGTTTCCGTGTCGCTGGCCATCGGCAGCGCCTACGTCGCCGGGATCTGGACCTCGATCACCGGGGTCGGCGAGCTGTATTTCGATGCCGTCGGCATGTTTGCCCTGTTCCTGCTCGCGGGGCGCTATCTGGAACGGCGCGCCCGCGAGCGCACGGCCGCCGCCACCGCGCAACTGGTGAATCTGTTGCCCGCCTCGTGCCTGCGCTTGACGCCTGAAGGCCAGAGCGAACGCATTTTGCTCAGCGAACTGCGCATCGGTGATCAGGTACTGGTTCACCCAGGCGCCATTCTCCCGGCTGACGGCAAGATCCTCGACGGCCAGTCGAGTATCGACGAGTCGCTGCTGACCGGTGAATACCTGCCGCACCCTCGCACCCTCGGCGATGCGGTCACCGCCGGCACCCTGAACGTCGAAGGCGCACTGACCGTCGAGGTCCAGGCCCTGGGCCAGGACACGCGCCTATCGGCCATCGTTCGCCTGCTGGATCGTGCCCAGGCCGAAAAGCCGCGCCTGGCGGAAATCGCCGACCGCGCCGCGCAATGGTTCCTGCTGTTTTCACTGATCGCGGCTGCGGCCATTGGCCTGTTGTGGTGGGAACTGGACTCATCGCGAGCCTTCTGGATCGTGCTGGCGATGCTCGTGGCGACCTGTCCTTGCGCCTTGTCGCTGGCAACGCCGACCGCCCTCACTGCGGCCACCGGCACCTTGCACAAACTCGGCCTGCTGCTGACCCGCGGCCATGTACTGGAAGGCCTGAACCAGATCGACACAGTGATTTTCGACAAGACCGGTACCCTCACCGAAGGCCGGCTGGCGCTGCGCTCGATCCGCCCCCTCGGCGCCCTCGACAGCGACCAATGCCTGGGGCTCGCCGCCGCCCTGGAAAACCGCTCCGAACACCCGATTGCCCGCGCTTTCGGACGCGCGCCGATGGCGGCCGAAGAAGTCCACAGCACACCGGGTCTTGGCCTGGAGGGGCTGGTTGAAGGGCAACGCCTGCGCATCGGTCAACCGGGATTCGTCTGCGAACTCAGTGGCGCCAAGGCGCCGCCGATGCCCGAAGAAGCCGGCCAATGGCTGCTGCTCGGCGACAGCGAAGGGCCGCTGGCCTGGCTCGTCCTCGATGATCGCTTGCGTGCCGATGCGCCGGCCTTGCTGGCCGCGTGCAAGGCGCGAGGCTGGCGCACGCTGTTGTTGTCCGGTGACAGCTCGCCGATGGTCGCCAGCGTGGCGGCAGAACTGGGCATCGATGAAGCGCGCGGCGGCCTGCGCCCGGACGACAAACTGCAAGTCCTGCAACAACTGCACAAGGAAGGTCGCAAGGTGTTGATGCTGGGTGACGGCGTCAATGACGTGCCGGTGCTGGCGGCTGCGGATATCAGCGTCGCCATGGGCTCGGCCACCGACCTGGCGAAAACCAGTGCCGATGCGGTGCTGCTGTCCAACCGCCTCGACGCGCTGGTGCAAGCCTTCAGCCTGGCGCGGCGCACCCGTCGGGTCATTATCGAGAACCTGTTGTGGGCAGGGTTGTACAATGGCCTCATGTTGCCCTTCGCCGCCCTCGGCTGGATCACTCCGGTCTGGGCGGCGGTAGGCATGTCGATCAGTTCGTTGACCGTGGTGCTGAACGCGCTGCGCCTGACTCGAATGCCGAGCGAGCGCGCCCTCGACACCCCGCCAGAAACCCGCCCGCTGCCGGCCTGAGCCGCGCGGGCATGGAGTCCAGATGCCAGCTCTTTACGTGATGATTCCCGCTGCGCTGCTGATCGTGGCCATCGCCGTCTATATCTTCTTCTGGGCGGTCGACAGCGGGCAGTACGACGACCTCGACGGCCCGGCCCACAGCATCCTGTTCGACGACCAGGACCCTAACCACACCGCCGCCGTGGACGAAGCCAGCGGCCAACCGGCCAAACCGCAAGACAAGGCCCCGCCCCATGCTTGAACTGGCGCCACTGCTGGTATCGGCGCTGATCCTCGGCTTGCTCGGCGGCGGCCACTGCCTGGGCATGTGCGGCGGCTTGATGGGCGCGCTGACCCTGGCGATTCCCAAGGAGCAACGCAGCCGGCGCTTTCGCCTGCTGCTGGCCTACAACCTGGGGCGGATTCTGAGTTATGCCTGCGCCGGACTGCTGATCGGCCTGGCCGGATGGGCCGTGGCCAGCAGCCCGGCGGCGATGTTCCTGCGCATCCTCGCCGGCTTGCTGCTGATTGCCATGGGCCTGTACCTGGCCGGCTGGTGGAGCGGCCTGACCCGTATCGAAAGCCTCGGTCGAGGCTTGTGGCGGCACATCCAGCCAGTCGCCAACCGGTTGCTGCCGGTATCGAGCGTTCCGCGCGCGCTGCTACTGGGTGCGCTCTGGGGCTGGCTGCCGTGCGGCCTGGTTTACAGCACCTTGCTATGGGCGGCCAGCCAGGGCAACGCGCTGGACAGTGCACTGTTGATGCTAGCGTTCGGGCTGGGCACCTGGCCGGTGTTGCTGGCGACCGGCCTCGCCGCCGAGCGCGTCACCGCAGTGTTGCGCAAGCGCAGCGTGCGGATGGCGGGTGGGGTGCTGGTGATGTTGTTCGGCATCTGGACCTTGCCGGGACCGCATCAGCATTGGCTCATGGGTCATTAAACCGGCGGCGCGCCCATCGCGAGCAAGCTCGCTCCCACAGGTTTTGTGTACACAGCGACTCCCCCTGTGGGAGCGAGCTTGCTCGCGATGAGGCCCTCACAAACGACAAAGATTCTGACCTTGATGCAAATCAAGATGCCCCACCCCGCCCTCGCATAAAGTGGCCGACACTGCCAGCCTATCCGGGGAATGCCCGCATGATGCTCGACGCCATTCGTTGGGACACTGATCTGATCCGCCGTTATGACCTGGCGGGACCCCGCTACACCTCGTACCCGACCGCGGTGCAATTCAACAGCCAGGTCGGCACCTTCGACCTGTTTCACGCCCTGCGCGACAGCCGCAAGGCCCAACGCCCATTGTCCCTGTACGTGCACGTGCCGTTCTGCGCGAACATTTGCTACTACTGCGCCTGCAACAAGGTCATCACCAAGGATCGCGGCCGGGCGCAGCCGTATTTGCAGCGCCTGGAACAGGAAATCCAGCTGATCGCCTGCCACCTCGACCCCACGCAGAAAGTCGAGCAACTGCACTTCGGTGGCGGCACGCCGACCTTTCTCAGCCACGACGAACTGCGCCAGTTGATGGCGCACTTGCGCAAGCACTTCAATTTGCTGGACGACGATTCCGGCGACTACGGCATCGAGATCGACCCCCGCGAGGCCGATTGGTCGACCATGGGACTGCTGCGCGAACTGGGCTTCAATCGGGTCAGCATCGGCCTGCAAGACCTTGACCCGGCGGTGCAGCGAGCGGTCAATCGCCTGCAAAGCCTGGAAGAAACCCGCGCGGTGATCGACGCTGCCCGCACCTTGCAGTTTCGCTCGATCAACATCGACCTGATCTACGGCCTGCCGAGACAGACGCCGGAGAACTTCGCCCGCACCGTCGAAGAGGTCATCAACCTGCAACCGGACAGGTTATCGGTGTTCAACTACGCCCACCTGCCGGAACGCTTCATGCCCCAGCGGCGCATCAACAGCAATGAACTGCCGACACCCGCGCAGAAACTGGAAATGCTGCAGCGCACCATCGAGCAACTGCTCAGCGCCGGTTACCGCTACATCGGCATGGACCACTTCGCCCTGCCCGACGACGAGCTGGCGATCGCCCAGGAAGAGTCGACCCTGCAACGCAATTTCCAGGGCTACACCACCCACGGTCATTGCGATCTGATCGGCCTCGGCGTCTCGGCAATCAGCCAGATCGGCGACCTCTACTGCCAGAACAGCAGCGACCTGAACCACTATCAGAACACCCTGGCTTCTCTGCAACTGGCCACCAGCCGCGGTCTGCTGTGCAATGCCGATGACCGGCTGCGGCGCGCGGTCATTCAGCAATTGATCTGCAATTTCACCCTTGAATTCTCCGACATCGAACAGGCCTTCAACATCGATTTCCAGGGCTACTTCGGCGAACTCTGGCCCCAACTGCAAGGCATGGCCAAAGACGGGCTGATCGAACTCGATCGCGACAGGATCACCATCCTGCCTGCCGGGCGATTGTTGGTGCGTTCGGTGTGCATGGTGTTCGACGCGTACCTGGAACAACACAACCGCCAGCGATTTTCACGGGTGATCTAATTCTGCAAGCTAGCGTCCCGGACTGGCCTCGATCTCCTATGGTGAGTTACCCTTACGTCTTATGTGTGAATTCCCACAAGGATTGAAGAAATGTCCGAGCCAGTAAAACAGCGCGCTCATAGTCAAGCCCATTGCAAGGATTGCAGCCTGGCCCCTCTTTGCCTGCCACTTTCGCTGAATCTGGAAGACATGGATGCGCTGGACGAAATCGTCAAGCGCGGCCGGCCGCTGAAAAAGGGCGAGTTTCTGTTTCGCCAGGGCGATACCTTCGATTCTGTCTACGCCGTCCGTTCCGGCGCGCTCAAGACCTTCAGCCTGAGCGACGGCGGTGAAGAACAGCTCACCGGTTTCCACCTGCCCAGCGAACTGGTCGGCCTGTCGGGCATGGACACCGAAAAGCACCCGGTGTCGGCACAAGCCCTGGAAACCACCTCGGTGTGTGAAATTCCTTTCGAACGCCTCGACGAACTGGCCCTGCAACTGCCGCAGTTGCGCCGTCAGTTGATGCGGGTGATGAGTCGCGAAATCCGTGACGACCAGCAGATGATGCTGCTGTTGTCGAAAAAGACCGCCGACGAACGCATCGCCACCTTCCTGGTCAACCTGTCGGCACGTTTCCGCGCCCGGGGTTTTTCCGCCAATCAGTTCCGCCTGAGCATGTCGCGCAACGAAATCGGCAACTACCTGGGCCTGGCGGTGGAAACCGTGTCCCGGGTCTTTACCCGCTTCCAGCAAAACGAGCTGATTGCCGCAGAAGGCAAGGAAATCCGGATTATCGACCCGATCCAGCTGTGCGCCCTGGCCGGTGGCTCGCTGGAAGGCTGAAACAAAACGTTGCGGCTGAGCGAAACGGTTCAGCCGCCGTTATACTGCGTCGTTTGCAGCCCTGCCAGGACACCTAGACGATGGTCTTCGACTCCTTCGACATCAAATCCCTCATCCGCCCTGTCATCGACTTCCCGAAACCGGGTGTGATCTTTCGCGACATCACCCCGCTGTTCCAGTCGCCCAAGGCCCTGCGCCTGGTGATGGACAGCTTCGCCCACCGCTACGTCGAGGCTGACTTCACCCACATAGGCGCGATGGACGCCCGTGGCTTCCTGATCGGTTCGGTACTGGCTTATCAGTTGAACAAGCCGCTAGTGCTGTTCCGCAAGCAAGGCAAGCTGCCGGCTGACGTACTGGCCGAGGGTTATGCGACCGAATACGGCGAAGCCTTCCTGGAAGTGCACGCCGACAGCCTGTGCGAAGGGGATTCGGTGGTGATGTTCGATGACCTGATCGCGACCGGCGGCACCCTGATTGCCGCCGCCAACCTGATCCGCCGCATGGGCGCGCGGGTGCATGAAGCGGCGGCGATCATCGACCTGCCGGAGCTGGGTGGTTCGCAGCGCCTGGAGGACATGGGCATTCCGACGTTCTGCCTGACGCAGTTTGCGTTGTCTGATAAGTAAGCGGCGCCAAAGCCGGCGCCATTCGCGAGCAGGCTCGCTCCCACATTCGACCGCGTTCTGTCAGGAAGAATGCAATCCACTGTGGGAGCGAGCTTGCTCGCGATGGCGTCAGTCGCCTCACTACATCACTTCAAAGCCCCATCTGCTTGCTGATGATCTCGTTCATCACTTCCCGCGTCCCGCCGCCAATCGACAGGATCCGGTTGTCGCGGTACAGCCGCTCCACCAGGCTCTCGCGCATGTATCCCAGCCCACCGAGTATCTGCACCGCATCGGTCACGATCCGGTCTGCGGTATCCGTCGCAAAATTCTTGGCCATGGAAATTTCCTTGATCACGCTCTGCCCCGCCGCCATCTTTGCCGCCTGGCGGTAAGTGAATTCCCGGGATACCTCCAGCGCGGTCGCCATCTCGGCGAGGCGATGCTTGATCACCTGAAACTTGCCGATCGGTTTGCCAAAGGCCTCGCGCTGGCGCGCCCACTTCAGGCTCTCCTCCAGCGCCAGCTGTGCCGTCATGTTGGCCATCAGTGCCAGGGCCAGGCGTTCGCTCTGGAAATTGCCCATGATGCAGGCAAAGCCCATGTTCTCGGCGCCGATCAGGTTTCCCACGGGCACCGGGCAATCATCGAAGAACAGTTCGGCGGTGTCTGACGCCCACCAGCCCATTTTCTTCAGTTGCCGTCCTACGGTGAAACCGGGCGTGCCCTTTTCGATCAGCAACAGGCTGATGCCGGAGAAGCCCGGCTCACCGGTACGCACCGCGACGGTATAAAAGTCCGCACGCACACCACTGGTGATAAAGGTTTTGCTGCCATTGACCCGGTAAAAGTCGCCATCGCGCACGGCGCGGGTTTGCAGGTTGGCGACGTCGGAACCGCCGCCGGGCTCGGTGATGGCGAGGGCGCTGATTTTCTCTCCCGACAACACCTGGGGCAGCACACGATCCCGCACTTCGGGTCGTGCCCACTTGAGAATGGGCGGCAAGCCGATATCCAGTGAACCAAGCCCCGCTACCAGCCCGCCTGAGCCGCAGCGCATCAACTCTTCACTGGCGGCAATCTTGGCGAACAGATCCCCTTCATGGCTGCCTCCGTAAGCCTGCGGGTAGCCAATGCCGAGAATCCCCGCTGCGCCGGCCTTGAGGTAGAGCTCGCGAGGAAAGCTTTCGGCTTCTTCCCACTGGTCGATATCGGGAAGGATCTCGCGTTCGACGAAACGTCTGACGCTGTCACGGACCAATTGGTGGCTGGGGTCGAAGTATTCCTGAAAGGCAGGCATCGGCGAGCTCCACTGAAGGGGTCAGTGAAGTTAACCGAGCGCTTGCTTGGTTTTCAACAGGATTGTGTCATTCAGACGGACCGCGTCGCCTGCATCGCGAGCAAGCTCGCTCCCACATTGGTTTTATGTACGCCGCACTACCCTGTGGGAGCGAGCTTGCTCGCGATGGCGTCAGCATGGACGCCACATGAACTTCAGAGCGAAATCGGCTTGCGCCCGGCAAACGAATGCGCCAGCGTGCCGCCATCCACCAACTCCAGCTCACCACCGAGCGGCACGCCATGGGCGATCCGCGAGGCGATCAGGCCTTTGCTGCTGAGCAACTGGGCGATGTAATGCGCTGTGGCCTCACCTTCCACGGTCGGGTTGGTCGCCAGGATGACTTCAGTGAAAGTGCCGGCCTCTTCGATCCGCGCCATCAATTGCGGGATGCCGATGGCTTCCGGCCCCAGACCGTCGAGCGGCGACAGGTGCCCCTTGAGCACGAAATAGCGCCCGCGAAAACCGGTCTGCTCCACCGCATAGACGTCCATCGGGCCTTCCACCACGCAGAGCACGGTGTCGTCGCGACGGGTATCGGCGCATTGCGGGCACAGATCATCTTCGGTCAGCGTACGGCACAAGCGGCAGTGACCAACCCCTTCCATGGCCTGGCTCAAGGCCAGCGCCAGGCGCGAACCGCCGCTGCGGTCACGCTCGAGCAACTGCAACGCCATGCGCTGGGCGGTTTTCTGACCCACGCCTGGCAAAATTCGCAGGGCATCGATCAGTTGGCGAATCAAAGGGCTGAAGCTCATGGTGGAAAAGTCCGACAAAACAACGAGACGCGGTTTATACCCGCGCCTCGGTTGAGCGTCAAATTGCAGCGTCAATTACTCAGTCCCGGGAAACCCGAACCACCAGTTTGCCGAAGTTGCGCCCCTCCAGCATGCCGATGAACGCATCGGGAGCCTGTTCCAGGCCATCGACCACGTCTTCGCGGAATTTCACCTTGCCATCGCGCACCCAGGGCGCCATGGCACTGAGAAATTCCGGCTGGCGATCACCATAGTCATCGAACACGATGAAGCCCTGGATGCGCACCCGCTTGGTCAGCAGGGTGCGCTGCAACAGGGGCAGGCGATCCGGCCCGCTCGGCGCTTCATGGGCGTTATAGGAGGCGATCAGGCCGCACAGTGGAATCCGCGCCTTGGGATTGAGCAACGGCACCACGGCGTCGAAGACCTTGCCGCCGACGTTTTCGTAGTAGATGTCGATGCCCTTGCCGCAGGCCTTGGCCAGTTCATCGGCAAAGTCCGGGCTCTTGTGGTCGATGCAGGCGTCGAAACCCAACTCGTCGACCACATAACGGCACTTGTCCGCCCCGCCGGCCACACCGACCACACGCAGCCCCTTGATCTTCGCCACCTGGCCGACCACCGACCCCACTGCGCCTGAGGCCGCTGCAACCACCAGGGTTTCGTCGGCCTGGGGCTGGCCGATGTCCATCAGGCCCATGTACGCGGTCATGCCCGGCATCCCCAGCACCCCAAGGGCCATCGACGCACTGGGCAATCCCGACGGCACCGGGATGATGCAGCGCCCGTCATTGATGCTGTGGCTTTGCCAACCGGTGGCACCGACCACCAGGTCACCTTCCTGAAATTTCGGATTGAGCGAGCGCTCGACCCGGCTGACCGCGCCCCCGGTCATGACTTCGCCGATTTCCACCGGTGCGGCGTAGGACGGAGCGTCGCTCATGCGTCCGCGCATGTAGGGATCCAGCGACAGGAAAACGGTCTTGAGCAGCACCTCACCGTCGGCGAGCTCCGGCAACGCCACCCGCTCCATGCGGAAGTTTTCCGGCGTTGGCGCGCCGACCGGGCGTGAAGCCAGGACAATGCGTTGATTGAGGGTCATGGGGTCGGACATGGCAGCGTCTCCTGTGGTCGATGGGGTTGGGTGATATAGGGAGCAGACCTTTGTGGCGGTATGGCGTTCGATGTGTTTTCAGTTGCACCGGGGTGAATTCTTCGCGAGCAAGCCCGCTCCCACACTGGATTTGTGTACGACGCCCACCTGTGGGAGCGGGCTTGCTCGCGAAGGCGCCATCGCGGACGACACATACCCAACAGACAGAAACAAAAATGCCAGGCGCAATGCCTGGCATTTTTTGTAGCTCATCTGCCGCCTGAAGGCGAATCAGAATGGCAGTTTCATGCCCGGCGGCAGTTGCATGCCGGCAGTCATGCTGCCCATCTTGTCCTGGCTGTTGGCTTCGATCTTGCGCACGGCATCGTTGACCGCGGAGGCGATGACCGCTTCCAGCATTTCCTTGTCGTCTTCGCTCATGCCTTCGACCAGGCTCGGGTCGATGGTGACGCTCTTGACGTCATGACGCCCGGTCATCACCACGGTGACCATATCGCCACCGGCCTTACCGGTGACTTCGGCGTTGGCCAGCTCTTCCTGCATCTTGGCCATTTTTTCCTGCATCTGCTGCGCCTGCTTCATCAGGCCGGCCATGCCACCTTTCATCATGGTAATCACCTCAAAAGTACTTGGATCAAAACAGCGCCCGGCGCAATGTAGCCGAGCGCCTTCAGTTATTAGCCCTGAGTGACCAGAGCGTCGACAGGTTCAATAGTATCGTTACGGACCACCGCACCGAACTGCTGCATCATTTGCTGGATGAACGGATCGCCGTGGATCGACTCCTCCGCCTCGCGCTGTCGGTTGGCGCGGCGACGAGACGCCGCTTGTGCCGGGGTTTCCTGCTCGGGCTTGATCAGCTCGATGCTCAGGGTCAGCGTGCGCTGGTGATACTGGTTCAGCGCATCGTTGAGGCGACGCTGCTGAGTGGCGTTGAACAAGGCACTGTGGGCCGGGTCCAGGTGCATCAGCCAACTGTCGCCATCCACCGCGATCAGCGTGCAGTTGGCGGCGATGCTGCCGGTCATGCCGGAAATCGGCAATTTCGGGAACAGCTCCAGCCATTGCAGGGCCAGGCCGGTGGCCGGCATGGCCGCGGGCTCAGGCTCGGGCTCCGGCGCCGGGTCGGCGGCATGCTCGCTGGCCAGTTCGTCGAGGTAACTGTAGGCCGAATCCATGTCCGGCTCGATGTAATCCTCGTCCAGCGGCGGCTCGTCATCCAGGTCCATGCCCGGTGTTGCGGCATCGACCTCGGCCACCGAAGGCTCCGGGATTGGCGCCGCAGCCCACTCCGGGGCGTCCGGCACCACGCTGTCCGGCGTCGGTAGCGGCATCGGCGGTAATTCGGGTTGTTCGCTGGCGGTTTCCAGCACCGGCTCCACCGCCGGTTGCTGAACCGGGGCTGGCGCGACCGGGTCATTCCACGGCAGGTCGACCACCTCATCGACCACGGCCGCTTCAACCACAGGCACAGGTTCTGGCACAACGACCGGCGCCACCGGTTCCGGTGCAGGCGCAGGAGCTGCCACTGGCGCAGCCGCTATCGGTACAACGGCCGCAGCGGCTACCGGCGCAACGACCTGCGCGGCAGCCACTGAGTTTGCGGAATCAACTGTGGCCTGGCTGATCCCCACTGGCTTTAGCGGTTGCCTCGGGGCATCCGCGGTGTCGGCGGGCCGGAATGCCAGCATCCGCAGCAACACCATTTCAAAACCGCCCCGGGGATCCGGCGCCAGCGGCAAGTCGCGGCGGCCGATCAGGCCCATCTGGTAGTAGAACTGCACGTCTTCGGCCGGCAAGGCCTGGGCCAGTGCCAGCACGCGATCGCGGTCGCCGTGACCGTTATCGACACCTTCCGGCAAGGCCTGGGCGATGGCAACACGGTGCAGCACATTGAGAATTTCCGAGAGCACGCCATTCCAGTCCGGGCCTTGTTCGGCCAGGTGGCGGACGGCTTCGAGCAACGCCCTGGCATCGCCTTCGATCAGCGCATGCAGGACGTCGTAGACCTGCCCGTGATCGAGGGTCCCGAGCATCGCCCGCACATCGGCGGCCAGTACCTTGCCTTCACCGAAGGCAATCGCCTGGTCGGTCAGGCTCATGGCATCACGCATCGAACCATCGGCAGCACGGCCCAGCAACCACAGGGCATCGTCCTCGAACGGCACGTTCTCGACACCCAGCACGTGGGTCAAGTGCTCGACAACCCGTTCCGGCGTCATGTTCTTCAGGGAAAACTGCAGGCACCGCGACAGAATCGTTGCCGGAAGTTTCTGCGGATCAGTGGTCGCCAGGATGAACTTGACGTAGGGTGGCGGCTCCTCGAGGGTTTTGAGCAGCGCGTTGAAGGAATGGCTGGAGAGCATGTGCACTTCGTCGATCAGGTAGACCTTGAAGCGCCCGCGGCTCGGGGCGTACTGCACGTTGTCGAGCAATTCACGGGTATCTTCGACCTTGGTGCGGCTCGCGGCGTCGATCTCGATCAGGTCGACAAAGCGGCCTTCGTCGATTTCGCGACACACCGAACACTCGCCACAGGGGGTCGACGTGATACCTGTCTCACAGTTAAGGCATTTGGCAATGATCCGCGCGATGGTGGTCTTGCCGACCCCACGGGTACCGGTGAAGAGGTAGGCGTGGTGCAGCCGCTGGCTGTCCAAGGCATTGATC
>Ga0209050_1002016_pt1 | contig 18929 bp, 14 predicted proteins | sample Araplavi_mTSA_r2_FD_184276 | JGI IMG/M metagenome (GOLD analysis project Ga0209050, IMG submission 184276) | Arabidopsis root microbial communities from North Carolina, USA - plate scrape MF_Cvi_mTSA_r2 (SPAdes) (version 2) | ecosystem: Host-associated > Plants > Roots > Endosphere | place: USA... | reverse complement strand
GCGGCTACAACGGCATCAACCCGTATGCGCTCGGCTTCGCGATGTACACCGACATCAAGCGCATCTGCCAGAACCCGACCGACGAAGACCGCCATTGGTTCCCGCAGCTCGCCGGCACCGACTGGCTCGAGTCGATCGACCATGCGATGCGCAACTTCAAGGACGAGAGCTTCATCGGCCAGTACCTGTCGCCGAACCTGATGCGCGAATTCCGGCTGTTCGCGATCGTCGACGACGAGAAGGACAAGGAGCTGGAGGTCTCGGCCATCCACGACGAGAGCGGCTACCGCCGCGTGCGCGAGGCCTTGTCGCATCAATACGACCTGGGTAGCCGCGAACCGAACATCCAGGTCTGGAGCGTGAACCTGCGCGGCGACCGCTCGCTGACGCTGCGCCACGCGCAGCACAACGACCGGCCGCTGCACGACAACGCGCAAGAGGTGCTGAAGCACGCCGCCCGGCTGTGGGGCTTCGGCGTGCACATGGAAAGCGTCAACTCGGCCGGCGAGGTTCAGAAACGCTGGTCGGTTCCGGCGCCCTCGCACTGATCGCAAGCTCTGTGTTCCAGCATGGGAGCGAGCAAAGGCGCGGGCGGGGGGTGCGGGGCTCGCCGGCCGGTGCGGTCATCATCCCTCGCGGGATGCTGACTGCCCTCCGCCATCTGCTTTCATGACCCGTCGCCGAAACTCCCGCCACTCACTTCGTTCGTTGTGGTCAAACAGTCGGCGACAGTCAGTGCACGAAGCGCGCTGCGCGCGCGGTTCATGAAAGCAGACGGCTCCGGCGCCCCGTCCTGATTGGCGCTCCCCGCACCCCCCGCCCGCGCCTTTGCCGAAGCGGTGGCTCAATGCGCAGAAAACACGCATGACGCCCCCCGGGTGATAACCCGGGACTCTCCCTCATTTGTTCGCTTGTCACCTCCCCAAGGCAGGGCGGTGGCACGAAGGCGCGGGTGGGGAGGCTGTGGAGCGCCAATAAAGAGGGGGCGCCGGAGCTGGCTGGATTCATGGCCCGCGTGCGCAGCACGCTTCGTGAACTGACTGTCGCCGACTGTTTGACCACAACGAACGAAGTGAGTGGAGGGAGTTTCGGCGACGGGCCTTGAATCCAGTCAGCGGAGGGAAGTCCGAACCCCGCCAGGGGTTCGGACCGCACCCGACGGCGCGCCAGAGCCTCCCCGCACGCGCCTTCCGCACGAACCAACGAACGAACGAAAACTACAGCAGCAACTCGTCCGGCGGAATGAAGGCCCGCACGGTGCCGACCAGCTTGTCAACGTAGGCCTCTTTCTCGCCGACCGGCGCCACGTAGTGCAGCGCCTTCGCAGTGGCCTCCAGCCCGGCGCGCCGCAGCATCGCCCAGGTGGCCAGGTACTGCGACGCCATGCAGCCACCGGCCGTCGCGATCGGGCCGCGCGCATGGAACGGCGCATCGACCACCCGCACGCCGGCCTCGACCACCCACGGCTTGGTCGTCAGGTCGGTGCACGCCGGGATGTCGGCCAGCAGCCCCAGCCGCGCCAGCAGCAGTGTGCCGGAGCACTGCGCACCGATCAGCTGTCGCACCGGGTCGAGCTGCAGCCGGTCGAGCAACGCGCTGTTCTCGGCGATCGCCCGGGTGTAGATGCCGCTGCCGAACAGCACGATGTCGGCCTCGTTCGCGAACTCGAGCGGCTGCTGCGCCTCGATCGTCACGCCGTTCATCGACGTGAGCCGCTGGCTCGGGCCGGCGATGTCGACCGTCCAGCCGGACGGCCGCAGCCGGTTCATCAGGCCGAGCGCGATGAACGAATCCAGCTCGTTGAAGCCGTCGAAGGTGACGATCGCCGCGCGCACTGCGGTGGGGCCGTTCATCGTGCCCGCCCGTTCACTCTTCGAGCAGGCTGCGCAACATCCACGCAGTCTGTTCGTGCACCGTCAGGCGCTGGGTCAGCAGGTCGGCGGTCGGCTCGTCGCCGGCCTTGTCGGCCAGCGGGAACAGGCTGCGCGCGGTGCGCGCGACCGCCTCGTGGCCCTGCACCAGGATGCGCACCATCTCGAGCGCCTTCGGCGGCACCGCCGGCGCGTCCTGGATCGAGGCCAGCGCGCCGAACTGCGCGTACGAACCGGGAGCAGGGTGGCCCAGCGAGCGGATGCGCTCGGCGACCGGGTCGACCGCGGCCCACAGCTCGGTGTACTGCGTCATGAACATCAGGTGCAGCGTGTTGAACATCGGCCCGGTGACGTTCCAGTGGAAGTTGTGCGTCGTCAGGTACAGCGTGTAGGTGTCGGCCAGCAGCTTGCTCAGGCCGGCGGCGATCGCCGCGCGGTCCTTGTCGCTGATGCCGATGTGGATGCCCATGCCGCCGCTTTGGGCGGTGGACGCTGCGGGGACGGTTGCGGTCTTGGTTTTCTTCGCCATCTGGAGTTCTCCGGGAAACAAGGTGAATCGGGTCGAGTCTAGTCAGGCTTCAAAGGCCCCTCATGACACTCTGCTGACGCCTTCCAGCGGGCAGGCGTAGATCGCGTTGCGCAGCGCGGCGATCGCCTCGTAGCGCGTGAAGGTGCGGCGCCACGCCAGCACCACGCGCCGTGTCGGCACCGGCGTCGCGAACGGCACGTAGCGCACATGCGGCTGCTGGTCCTTCGGCACGCTCAGCTGCGGCACCACGGTGACGCCCATGCCCGAGGCCACCATGTACTTGATGGTCTCGAGCGACGAGCCTTCGAAGCTCTTGCGGATGCCCTCGGCATCGCTCGAGAAGCGGGCGTATTCGGGGCAGACCTCGAGCACGTGGTCGCGGAAGCAGTGGCCGGTGCCCAGCAGCAGCATCGTCTCCTGCTTCAGCTCTTCGGCAGTGATGCGCTTGCGCCTGGCGAGCGGGTGGTCCTTCGGCAGCGCGACGACGAAGGGCTCGTCGTACAGCGGCGCCATCGCGAGGCCGGTGTCGGGAAAGGGCTCGGCCATGATCGCGCAGTCGAGCTCGCCGGTGCGCAGCATGTCGAGCAGCCGGGCGGTGAAGTTCTCCTGCAGCACCAGCGGCATCTGCGGCACGCGCTCGATCGCCTGCTTCACCAGGTCGGGCAGCAGGTACGGGCCGATCGTGTAGATCACGCCGACGCGCAGCGGCCCCGACACCGGGTCCTTGCCGCGCTTGGCGATCTCCTTGATGCCGGCCGCCTGGTCGATCACCGACTGGGCCTGGCGCACGATCTCCTCGCCGAGCGGGGTCGCGCTGACCTCGTTGGAGCCGCGCTCGAACAGCTTGACGTCGAGCTCCTCCTCGAGCTTCTTGATCGCGACGCTGAGGGTCGGCTGCGAGACGAAGCAGGCCTCGGCGGCACGGCCGAAGTGCTTCTCTCGGGCGACGGCGACGATGTATCTCAGTTCGGTCAGTGTCATCGGTGAATCCTGTCGATGTCCGCGCGTCGCCGTCGCCGCCGGCCGCTGCGGGCTCCGATCCCCGTGAACGGGGCCCCTCTTCCGCCCTCCGCGTCCGACAGCGACGATGTATCTCAACTCGGTCAGTGTCATGGCATCCGATCAAGCCAAGCCCGGAAGAATATCCGACACCCGGGCGCACGTCATGCGCCTGCCGGCATCACCTTGCGATACCCCTGGTCGCGCCGCTTGCCGCGGTGAAGGCGCCGGCGGATTCTCCGGCCCGCGGCATCCGCCGCCTACCGAAAGACCCCGAATGAGCAAGCCCCCTTCACGTGCCCCGAAAGCCGCTGCGCTGCTGGCCGTCGTGGCCTCGCTGACCGCTTCCCTCAGCGCCTGCTACGTCGTGCCGATCGACCCTCGCACCGGCCAGGGCTATCCGATCCAGCGCGCCGACGCCCGCGGCGACGGCGCACCGCCTGCCAGCGTGACCGTCGTGACGCCGCCGGCATCGTCCGCCCCGCCCGCCCCCACCGTGCTGAACGCCAGGCTCTACCCGCTGAACACGCAGGCCAACAAGGGTGGGCTGCTGACCGCGGTGGTCGTCGACAACAACACCGGCCGCGGCAGCTTCACGCTGTCGTACCTGGGCGACACGATGCAGGGCGAAAGCACCCGCGTCGACGGCAGCTACGCCGCGTTCGGCCGCATCTACAACGAGGTGCTGGGGCTGAACCAGCGCAGCTTCAGCGGTCGCCGCGGCATCGCGAACGCCTACGGCGGCAAGGGCGTCAACGCGCAGTGCGAGTACCTGATCACCGGCCCCGGCATCGGAACCGGCGCCTGCCAGTTCTCCGACGGCGCCCGCTACCAGATCCACTTCGGCAGTTGACCGGCGCAGCACGCGGGCCGAGCGCCGGGCCGCCCCAAGCCGGCCCGCATCCCCTCGGGGGATCGGTCGACGTACCCGTCGACCGAGGGGCCGTCATTTCGCGGGGCGCTTGATGCCTTCGAGCTTGTCGAGGCCGACCGTATCGAGCGCCTTCTTCAGCACGGCCAGGTCGACCTGCTGGCCCTTGGCCTCGACGATCACGCCATTGGTCAGCAGCACCGTCACCTCGCCGTGGCTGCCGTCCTTGCGGTACTCCTCGCGCACCGTGCGTGCGCCCTGCTTGTAGACCTTCTCGACCTGCTCGGCCGTTTCCTTGTCCATCGTCATGTTCGCCCAGCCGGCCAATGCCGCGAGGCCGGCCGTGCCGCCCAGGTCGGTGATCGTCAGCTCCACCCGCTTGTCGGCGGCGGCATACGAGGCCTTGGCCATCGAGCTGGCAATGCCGATGGCCTGGCCGCCTTGCGATTCGATGGCCTCGCGCTTCAGATCGCCCAGCGCCTCGGGCAGCGAGGCCTTCAGGTCGGCCGGCGCGATCGGCTGGCCGTTGCCGCCGGTCAGTGCGCCCATCATCTCGCCCATCGCCTTGCCGGCGGCGGCGGGGTCGCCGGACTTCTGCGCCTCTTCCATGCGCTTGCCGGCCTCTTCCATCTTCTTCGCGAGGTCGTCCATCTTCGCGGTGTCGATCTTGACCTCGCCGTCGGGCGTCTTGATCGTCACGGCGGGGCCGCCCGCCGTCGTGGCGCCGAACATGCTGCGCGTGGGCAGCGCCAAGCCCGAGAGGGCCGCCAGCACCAGCATCAGCACGATGGCGCACAGGATCACCACCGCGGTGTACGCCGCCGCCTTGGCCTCCGGCACCTTCATCAGCACCGGCAGGCCGGTGAACAGCAGGTAGATCGAATACAGCGACGCCAGCAAGCCGAGCACGCCGATCGACGGCAGCAGCGCGAAGAGGCCGCCGACCCAGGCTGCGGTCATCGAATAGGCGACCACCTTCAGCGCGCTGATCGGGTCCTTGCGGCCGCCGAAGGTCGGCGCGAGCGCATCGACGACCAGCGCCAGCACGAACACCGTCACCAGTCCGAGCACGTAGCCCACCACCATGTGCACCAGGCCCGACAGCAGCGGCACCCGGAACGACACGCCGAAGCCACCGTAGCCGACCACCGACAGCCCGATGAAGCTGGCCACCGCGGGGATCGCCGCGAGGATCATCACGTAGCGCTGGTAGAGCGACGCGGTGGTCTCGGCCTCGCCATCGATCACCGGCCAGGTGGCCTTCGGCTTCAGCAGGATGTCTTGAACGCGCTGGATCAGGTTCATGGGCAGGCCCTCCGGGGTTGACGGTCTCGCCGCGGATGCTATCCCGCCCCTCCCGCCGACAGGGCGCCAGAAACTAGGGGGATGACCGTCAGGCCTTCAGGTATTCGGCCTTGCCGCCCAGCCAGCGCAGCACATGCTGCTCGGCGATGCGCGGGTGCTGCGCCAGCAGCGTCGTCGCGACCGCCCGCGCCCGGTGCACCAGCGCCTCGTCGAGCGCGAGGTCGGCAAAGCGCAGCAGCGGCGCGCCCGACTGCCGCGCGCCGAGGAACTCGCCCGGCCCGCGGATCTCCAGGTCGCGCCGCGCGATCTCGAAGCCGTCGTTGGTCTCGGCCATCGCGCGCAGCCGGTCCTTGCCCGTCGGCGACAGCGGCGCGGTGTAGACCAGCACGCAGACGCTCGCGACCGAGCCGCGCCCGACGCGCCCGCGCAGCTGGTGCAGCTGGCTCAGCCCGAAGCGCTCCGCATGCTCGATCACCATCAGCGACGCGTTCGGCACGTCGACGCCGACCTCGATCACCGTCGTGCTGACCAGCACCTTCATCTGGCCGGCGGTGAACAGCGCCATCACCGCCGCCTTCTCGGCCGCCGGCATGCGGCCGTGCAGCAGGCCGACCATCTCGTCGGGCAGCGCCTCGCACAGCTGCTGGTGCGTCGCGGTCGCGTTCTGCAGGTCCAGCGTCTCCGATTCCTCGATCAGCGGGCACACCCAGTAGACCTGCCGGCCGCGCGCCACCTCGTCGGCGATGGTCAGGATCACGTTGTCGCGGCGCGCATCGCTGAACACCTTGGTGACGATCGGCGTGCGCCCCGGCGGCAGCTCGTCGATGGTGCTGACGTCGAGGTCGGCGAACACCGTCATCGCGAGCGTGCGCGGGATCGGCGTCGCGCTCATCATCAGCAGGTGCGGCTCCAGCGCGCCCTGCTGCAGCTTGGCGCGCAGCGCGAGCCGCTGCGCGACGCCGAAGCGGTGCTGCTCGTCGATGATGGCCAGCCCGAGGCGCGCGAACTCCACCTCGCCCTGGATCACCGCATGCGTGCCGACCACCAGGCCGGCCTCGCCCGAGGCCACGCGCGCCAGCATCTCGCGCCGCGCCTTGCCCTTGCGGCTGCCGGTCAGCCAGGCCACCTGCACGCCCAGCGGCTCCAGCCAGCCGACGAGCTTGCGGAAATGCTGCTCGGCGAGGATCTCGGTCGGCGCCATCAGCGCGCACTGCCAGCCTTCGTTCATCGCGATCGCGGCCGACAGCGCGGCCACCACCGTCTTGCCCGAGCCGACGTCGCCCTGCAGCAGCCGGTGCATCGGCACCGGGCGCTGCAGGTCGAGCGCGATCTCCTCGACGACCCGGCGCTGCGCCGGCGTCAGCGAGAATGGCAGCGCCGCGAGCAGCTTCTCCTGCAGGCCGCCGGCGTGCACCGTGAAGGCCGGCGCCTGCTGCAGCGCCCGCTCCTGCTTGGCCTGCAGCTGCGACAGCTGCTGCGCGAGCAGCTCCTCGAACTTCAGCCGCTGCCAGGCCGGGTGGCTGTGGTCTTCGAGCGTGGCCAGGCTGACGTCCGGCGTCGGGTGGTGCAGGAAGCGCAGCGCCTCGCGCAGGCTCATCAGCCCGGCCGGCAGCAGCGCCGCCGGCACGATCTCCGACAGGTCGGCGCGCTGCAGGCCCGAGGCCACCGCCTTGCGCAGGTAGGCCTGCGGCAGCGTCGCGCTGGTCGGGTAGACGGGGGTCAGCGCCGCGGCCAGCGGCGTGTCGTCGTCGACGCCCTTGAAGCTCGGGTGCACCATCTCGCGCCCGAAGAAGCCGCCGCGCGCCTCGCCGCGCACCCGCACGCGCTGGCCGACGCCGAGCGTCTTCTGGTGGTTCGGGTAGAAGTTCAGGAAGCGCAGCCAGAGTTCGTCGGTGCCGTCGTCGATCTTCACGACCAGCTGGCGGCGCGGGCGGAACTGGATCTCGCACTCGCGCACGATGCCTTCGACCTGCGCGTTGTCGCCGTCGCGCAGCGAGCTGATCGGCGTGATGCGGGTCTCGTCCTCGTAGCGCAGCGGCAGGTGCAGCGCGAGGTCGATGTCGCGCACCAGGCCCAGCTTCTCCATCGCCTTCTGCGGCGCGGATTTTTCGCGTGCCGGTGCTGAAGCAGGAGATTCGACGGGAGACGAGGCAGCGCGACCGGGCATGCGCGGATTCTGCCGTGCGATCCGCCGCATGGAACAATCCGACCCCTGCTGATCTTCGCCAGGCCGGTCCAGCCTGCATGCCATGTCGTCCGATGCCGCCCCCTCCCCCCGTCCGTTCACGCTGAGCGATTTCGACTTCACGCTGCCACCCGAGCTGATCGCCCAGCACCCGGCCGCCGAGCGCAGCGCGTCGCGGCTGCTGGATGGCCGCGGCGCGGCGCCGGTCGACCGCATCTTCCGCGAGCTGCCGGCGCTGCTGCAGCCGGGCGACCTGCTGGTCTTCAACGACACCCGCGTGATCAAGGCCCGGCTGTTCGGCGCGAAGGCCAGCGGCGGCGCGGTCGAGGCGCTGGTCGAGCGGCTGTTGCCCGGCAACGAACTGCTGATGCACCTGCGCGCCAGCAAGTCGCCGAAGCCGGGCCAGACGGTGCGCTTCGCCGACGCGTTCGACGCCGAGGTGCTGGGTCGCGGCGGGCCCGACGGCAGCCTGTTCCACCTGCGGTTCCCAGCCGATCCGCTGACGCTGCTGGAGCAGCACGGCCATGTGCCGCTGCCGCCGTACATTGCGCACGCCGACGAAGCCGACGACGAGCGGCGCTACCAGACCGTCTTCGCCGCGCGGCCGGGCGCGGCCGCGGCGCCGACCGCCGCGCTGCACTTCGACGAGGGCGTGCTGGCGGCGCTGCGCGAGCGCGGTGTCGGCAGCGCGAGCGTCACGCTGCACGTCGGCGCCGGCACCTTCCAGCCAGTGCGCAGCGAGAACATCGCCGAGCACACGATGCACAGCGAATGGTTCGAGGTGCCGCAGGCCACGGTCGACGCGATCACGCGCACGCGGGCGGCCGGCGGCCGCATCGTGTCGGTCGGCACGACCACGCTGCGCGCGCTAGAGTCGGCCGCCCGCGGCGGCACGTTGCAGGCCGGCAGCCGCGACACCGACATCTTCATCACGCCCGGCTTCACGTTCCGCGTCGTCGACGTGCTGGTCACCAACTTCCACCTGCCGAAGAGCACGCTGCTGATGCTGGTCAGCGCGTTCGCCGGCTACGAGCACATGATGGCGCTGTACCGGCACGCGATCGAGCAGCGGTACCGGTTCTTCAGCTACGGGGATGCGATGTTGCTGGAGCGCGCGGCGTCGTAGCCCGGATGCAGCGCAGCGGAATCCGGGAGCGGCCGTCGACACAAAAGACGATCCCCGGATTGGCATCCGGGCTACGACGCCGGCATGAGGCCAAGGTCGCTGGGAGACAATCCCGCCCATGCTCCAGTTTGACCTCCTCAAGACCGAAGGCCTCGCGCGCCGCGGCCGCCTGACGCTGAACCATGGCGTCGTCGACACCCCGATCTTCATGCCGGTCGGCACCTACGGCACCGTCAAGGGCGTGATGCCGGCGTCGCTCGAAGCGATGGGCGCGCAGATCATCCTCGGCAACACCTTCCACCTGTGGCTGCGCCCAGGCGTCGACATCCTGCGCCAGTTCGGCGGGCTGCACCGCTTCGAAGGCTGGACCAGGCCGATCCTGACCGACAGCGGCGGCTTCCAGGTCTGGTCGCTGGGCGACATGCGCAAGATCAGCGAGGAAGGCGTGCGCTTCGCATCGCCGGTCAACGGCGACAAGTTGTTCCTGACGCCCGAGACCAGCATGCAGATCCAGCACGCGCTGAACAGCGACATCGTGATGCAGTTCGACGAGTGCACGCCTTACGAAAGCAAGGGCCACCTGACCACCGAGCGCGAGGCCCGCAGCTCGATGGAGCTCAGCCTGCGCTGGGCGCGCCGCTGCCTGGCCGAGTTCCAGCGCAACGAGAACCCGAACGCGCTGTTCGGCATCGTGCAGGGCGGCATGTTCGAGAACCTGCGCGAGGAATCGCTCGCGTCGCTGGTCGAGCTCGACCTGCCCGGCTATGCGATCGGCGGCGTCAGCGTCGGCGAGCCCAAGGCCGAGATGCAGCGCATCATAGCCCACACGCCGCACCGGTTGCCGGCCCACAAGCCGCGCTACCTGATGGGCGTCGGCACGCCGGAAGACCTGGTCGAAGGCGTCGCCGCCGGCGTCGACATGTTCGACTGCGTGATGCCGACCCGCAACGCGCGCAACGGCCACCTGTTCACCCGCTTCGGCGACCTGCGGCTGCGCAACGCCCGCTACCGCACCGACGAGCGCCCGATCGACGAGACCTGCAGCTGCCACACCTGCCGGGGCTTCAGCCGCGCCTACCTGCACCACCTCGACCGCTGCGGCGAGATGCTCGGGCCGATGCTGACCACCATCCACAACCTGCACTACTACCTGAACCTGATGCGCGAAGTGCGCGAGGCGCTCGACGCCGGCCGCTTCGCCGCGTTCGCGACGCAGTTCGCCATCGACCGCGCGCGCGGCTTCGGCCCCGCCGGGCCCGCGCCCTCGCCGGGCTGAGCCGGCGGACCCATCGCATGCGGGCATCACCGTCGATCGCGCCCACCACTGGATGCGCGGGTTTCCCCCAGGGGCTGCCGCCCTGCCGTGAAGTCGTTCACGCTCGCCGCCGTCGCGCGTGCACCAGCGGCGGGCACACTCAGCAGCTTTGCCAGTCAGCAGCCACGTCAGCCTGATCCGATGCTCCGCCGCTTGATCTCGACGGGTGAGCGCCTCTGGGCGTCCTTGCACGCCTTCCTGCAGTTACCGGGCCGCCCGTCCCAGGACACCGACAGCCGCGTTCAGCTGAGCGCGCTGCGCATCGTCCTGCTCAGCGGCATCACGCTCGAGGCCGCGATCGCGTTGCACAGCTCCTGGCTCGGGCTGCAGCGCGGGGTCTACTACATCCTGTTCATCGTCATCGCGTTCTACGTCGCGCTGCTGGCGGCGATCCGCTGGTCGACGCAGCACCAGCGCCTGAGCGCCAACGGCCTGATCGTCGCCGTCTACGTCGCCGGCCTGGTGATCGCCACCTGCGTGCGCATCCCCGAGGTGCAGCGCCTGGGCTACGTGTTCTGCTATTCGGCGCCGCTGCTGGCCGGCCTGCTGCGCGGCTACCGGCTCGCGCTCGCGCTGATGGCGTTCAACATCGTGCCATTCGGCTTCGCGGCCAGCGGCTTCGTGATGCCCAACCTGTTCGGCATCGACGTCACGATCGACACCTCGCCGCTGTACATCCACGGCCTGCTGTTCACCTTCTTCAACTTCTGCCTGCCGCTCGCGGTGTTCCGCATCCTGAGCGCCGTCAAGCATTCGCAGCAGCATGCGCAGCGCATGCAGGACCTGTACGAGGACCTGTTCGAGAACCAGGGCACCGCCGTCGTGGTCTGCCGCGACGACGGCCGCGTGCGGCGCGGCAACCGGCTGTTCGCGCAGCTCGCCGGCAGCGTCGTCGACGACCAGCCGCTGTCCCGCTGGCTGCGCTCGACCGCACCGGAAGGTAGCGCTGTCCCGAGCTTCGACGCCGGCACCGAATGGCTGGTCGGCGAAGGCCGCACGCAGCGCCGGCTGGTGGTGCGCAACCGCTTCGCCTGCGGCGACCGCCACTTCGCGGTCAGCTTCCAGGACGTGACCGAGCTGCGCGAGCTGCAGCGCAACCTGGTGCGCAGCCAGGCCGAGGCCGAGTACCTGGCTTCGCACGACGTCGTCACCGGGCTGCCGCGGCCGGAGGGCATGGCGCAGTGGCTGGACCGCCAGCGCGCGATGCTGCTGCCCGGCATGGTGATCCCGGTGGTGTCGTGCGGGCTCGGCTCGCTGCGCCAGGTCAACGCGCGCTTCGGCATGGCGCAGGGCAACCAGTTCATCGTCGCGTTCGCGAATGCGCTGCGCGAGGCCGGCGGCAAGGACAGCTACATCGCCCGCACCCGCGGCTCGATGCTGAGCATCGCGCTCCCGCCGGTGCCGGCGGTGCAGGCCACGATGGCGGTGACGCGGCTGCGCCGGGCGCTGCCGCACCAGCTGCAGGTCGGCAGCGGCCAGGTGCAGGTCGAGCTTGCACTCGGCGCCGCGCTGTTCCCGAACGACAGCGCACAGGCCGCCGAGGTGATGCACCGCAGCGGCGTCGCGATGGAGCTGGCGCGCGAAGGCGCGAGCTCCGACGAGGTCGGCACGCCGATCAGCGAGCGCGCGGTCAGCCGCCGCATCGCGATCGAGTCGGCGCTGGAGCGCGCGATCGACGACCGCGAACTGCACGTCGTCTACCAGCCGCAGGTGCGCTCGAACGGCCAGCTGCTTGGCTTCGAGGCGCTGGTGCGCTGGAACAGCCCGGCGCTCGGCGCGGTGTCGCCGGCCGAGTTCGTGCCGGTGGCCGAGCAGATGGGCTGCGTGTCGCGCATCACCGACTACATCCTCGACGAGGTCTGCCGGCAGCTCGCGCTGTGGATGGCAGCCGGCGCCCCGGCGCCGCGCGTCGCGGTCAACCTGTCGGCGCGCGACCTCGACCGCGACAACCTGTTCGAGACCGTGCTCGCCGCGGTCGGCCGCTACGACGTGCCCGTCGGCGCGCTCGACCTGGAGGTCACCGAGACCTTCCTCGCCGAGCGGCCGGAGCGCGCGCTGGCGCAGCTGAAGCTGCTGCGCGAATGGTCGTTCAAGATCTCGATCGACGATTTCGGCACCGGCTACTCGTCGCTGTCGAAGCTGGCCGACCTGCCGATCGACGTGCTGAAGATCGACCGCAGCTTCCTGCTCGACCTGCCGGGCAATGCGCGGCGCGAGCGCATCGTGCGCTCGATCGTCACGCTGGCCAACAACCTGCACCTGCAGGTGGTCGCCGAAGGCGTCGAGCGCGGCGCGCAGCTGCGCTTCCTGCAGATGCTGGGCGTCGACGCCTACCAGGGCTTCCTGTTCCATGCGCCGGCGCCGGCCGAGCACTGGACGCCGATGCTGCTCGGCGGGCTGCCGTCGATCGAGGACCTGATGCTGCCCGGCCCGCCGCAGTTCGGGCACAGCCTGATTTGATGACTGCCCCTCGGTCGACGAGTACGTCAACCGATCCCCCGAGGGGATGCCGGCCGGCTTGGGGCGGCCCGGCGCTCGGCCGGCTCCCGTCCGGGGGACGCTGCCGATTGACACCGCGCGGGCCACGCCGCGAGCATCCGGCTCCATGACAGGGACCCACGAAACAGACTTCATCATCGTCGGTGGCGGCTCGGCCGGTTGCGTGCTCGCGAACCGGCTCAGCGCCGACCCGGCGAACACGGTCGCGTTGATCGAGGCCGGCGGCGACGGCCGCGGCGCGCTGATCGACATGCCGGTCGGCGCGGTGACGATGCTGCCGACGCGGCTCAACAACTGGGCCTTCGAGACCGTGCCGCAGCCGGGGCTGAACGGCCGTCGCGGCTACCAGCCTCGCGGCAAGGCGCTGGGCGGCTCGTCGGCGATCAATGCGATGGTCTACATCCGCGGCCACCGCAGCGACTACGACCACTGGGCCGCGCTCGGTAACCCGGGCTGGTCCTACGACGAGGTGCTGCCGTACTTCAGGAAGGCTGAAGACAACGAGCGGCTGCACGACGAGTTCCACGGCCGGGGCGGCCCGCTGCACGTCGGCGAGCTGCGCAGCGAGAACCCGTGGCAGCAGGTCTGGCTGCAGGCGGCGCGCGAGGCCGGCTTCGCGCTGAACGACGACTTCAACGGCGCGAGCCAGGACGGCATCGGCCTCTACCAGGTCACGCAGCACCGCGGCGAGCGCTGGAGCGCCGCGCGCGCCTACTTGCACCCGGTGATGGACCGCCGCGACAACCTGCACGTGCTGACGAAGGCGCAGACGCTGCGCGTGCTGTTCGACGGCAAGCGCGCGGTCGGCATCGAGATGGCGCGCGGCGGCCACGTCGAGCGGCTGATGGCGCGCCGCGAGGTGATCCTGTGCGCCGGCGCGCTGCAGACGCCGCAGCTGCTGCAGGTGTCGGGCGTCGGCGACGGCGCCTTCCTGCAGCGCACCGGCATCCACCTGAAGCACCACCTGCCGGGGGTCGGTCGCAACCTGCAGGACCACATCGACTTCACGTTCGGCTACCGCGTGCCCGACCCCTTGCTATTCGGCTTCTCGCCGGCCGGCAGCCTCCACGCGCTGCGCGCGTACGGCCGCTACCGGCGCGAGCGCAGCGGGCTGCTGACCAGCAACTTCGCCGAAGGCGGCGGCTTCCTGCGGGTGTCGCCCGACTCGACGGCGCCGGACGTGCAGCTGCACTTCGTCGTCGCGCTGGTCGACGACCATGCGCGCAAGCTGCACCTGCGGCACGGGCTGTCATGCCACGTCTGCCTGCTGCGCCCGCGCAGCCGCGGCACGGTGCTGGTGCAAAGCGGCGACATTCGCGACGTGCCGCTGATCGACCCGAAGTACTTCGACGATCCGGACGACCTGGAGGTGCTGGTCGAAGGCTGGAAGCTGACGCAGCGGCTGCTGCAGGCGCCGGCCATCGCGTCGCGCGTCAGGCGCGACCTGTTCACCGCCGGCGTGTCGAGCGACCACGAGATCCGCGAGGTGATCCGCAACCGCGCCGACACCATCTACCACCCGAGCGGCACCTGCCGGATGGGCGCCGACGCGATGGCGGTCGTCGACGCGGCGCTGCGCGTGCACGGGCTGCAGGGGCTGCGCGTCGTCGATGCATCGGTGATGCCGACGCTGATCGGCGGCAACACGAACGCGCCGACGATCATGATCGCCGAGAAGGCGTCGGACCTGATCCTGGCCACCTGAAAGCAGCGTTCAGGCCGCGGCCAGCAGCGTCTCTAGGCAGTGTTCGCGGATGCCGTAGAAGGCCTTGATCTCGCGGATCTGCGCCAGCACCTCGTCGGCCGGCTTCGGCTGGCTGCGCTTCACCGCCAGGATCATCTTGTTCTTGCTGGTGTGCTCGAGCGCGACGAACTCGAACACCTGTGTGTCGTAACCCTGCGAATCGAGCAGCAGCGCGCGCAGGCCGTCGGTCAGCATCTCGGCTTCCTGGCCGAGGTGGATGCCGTGCTGCAGGATCGGCCGCAGCGGGTGCGGGCTCAGCAGCTGCGGGCGGATCTGCTTGTGGCAGCACGGGGAGCACATGATGATGGCCGCGCCGGCGCGGATGCCCATGTCGATCGCGTAGTCGGTGGCGACGTCGCAGGCGTGCAGCGCGATCATCACGTCGACCGGTTCGCGCGCATGCGTGCGCACGTCGCCGTGGCGGAACGCGAGCCCGGCCATGCCGTTGCGCTGCGCGGCCGCATTGCACAGGCGCACCATGTCCTCGCGCAGCTCGACGCCGGTGACCTGCGCGTTCATGCCGCGCGTGCCGTGCAGGTAGTCGTGCATCGCAAACGTCAGGTAGCCCTTGCCGGCGCCGAAGTCGAGCACCCGCACGTCCTTCGCGTCGCGCAGCGGCGAGGCCTTCAGCGCGCTGTCGAGCACCTCGACGAACTTGTTGATCTGCTTCCACTTGCGCGCCATAGCCGGCACCAGCTGGTGCTGCGCCGTCGTGACGCCGAGGTCGGCCAGGAAGGGGCGCGTCAGGTCGACGAAGCGGTGCTTCTCGCGGTCGTGGCCCGCCGCCGCATCATCGGCCTCATGGTCGACGGCCGCGACCCGCAGCGTCTGCTGCCCTTTCTTGCTGACCATCAGCTGCACGTCTTCGTGGCGCGTCATCAGGTGCAGGTGGCCGAACAGCTCGGTGGCGCGTTCGCGCAGGCTCTGCAGGCCGTCGGCGAGCGGCATGTTCTTCGTGACGTCGCGTGTGCGGTGGGTGTAGACGAAGCTGAGGGTGTCGGCATCGCGCACCTGGATGCGGCGCACGGTGGCGCGCTGCAGGTCGGCCTCCGGCCCGCGGTACTTGGCCAGCACCAGCTTCACGAACGTGTGCTCGTCCAGGCTGTCGGCCAGCCGCTTGAAGAATTTGTCGCCGTCGCTGATGCCTGTCGTCATCCGCCGCATTATCCCGGGCGACCCGCAGCCGCATCGGTTGCACGGACAATCACGCCCATGACCGCCGCATCCGTGAACCCCGACACATCCGCTCTTGCCACATTCCCGTCGCTCGCCGACATCCGCGCCACCGCCGACCGGCTGGCCGGCAAGATCCTCGCGACGCCGGTCTGGCGCTGGCAGACCGGTGCCGCCGCGACCCGGCTGGCCCCGTCGACCGAGGTGTGGCTGAAACTGGAGCTGTTCCAGACTACCGGCAGCTTCAAGCTGCGCGGCGCGCTGAACTGCGTCGAGGCCCTCGATGCCGACGCGAAACGGCGCGGCATCGTCGCCGCGAGCGCCGGCAACCATGCGATCGCCGCCGCCTATGCCGCGCGCATCGCCGGCACCAGCGCGACGGTCGTGATGCCGCGGCACGCGAGCCCGCTGCGCATCGCCACCTGCGAAGGCTTCGGCGCGAAGGTCGTGCTGGTGCCCAACGTGCACGAGGCCTTTGCCGGCGCGCAGGCGCTGGTGGCCGACGAAGGCCGCACGATGATCCATCCGTTCGACGGCCCGTTGACCACGCTCGGCACCGCGACGGTCGGCCTGGAGTTCATGCAGCAGGTGCCGCAGCTCGACGCGGTGGTGGTGCCGGTCGGCGGCGGCGGGCTGATCTCGGGCATTGCCGCGGCCGTCAAGCAGCTGAACCCGCAGTGCCGGGTCTACGGGGTCGAGCCGTTCGGTGCGGACGCGATGGTCCGCAGCTTCCAGGCCGGCGAGCCGGTGAAGCTCGATGCGGTCGACACGATTGCCGACAGCCTGGGCGCGCCGTACGCGCTGGCCTACAGCTTCGGCGTGTGCCGACAGTTCGTCGACGAGATCGTCCGCGTGTCCGACGACGACCTGTGCCGCGGCATGCACGACCTGTTCATCGACATGAAGCTCGCGGTGGAGCCGGCACCGGCAGCGGCGGTCGCGGCGTTGTTCGGCCCGCTGAAGGCGCGGCTCGACGGCAAGCGCGTCGGCCTCGTGATGTGCGGCAGCAACATCGACGCGGCCCGCCATGCCGAGCTGCTGGCACGCGGCAAGCCGGCCTGATCGACGATGCCGCGCCGGCCGAAGCATCACTACAGCGTCTACGTGGTGGAGCTGGCCGACCAGGTCTGGAACGAGGCGAGTTTCCGCAAGGCGAATCCCGACTACCAGCTCGGCAAGCCTTTCGTCTACGTCGGCATGACCGGGCTGGACCCGGACGTCCGCTTCGACAAGCACAAGGCCGGCATCCAGGCGAACCGCTTCGTCACGGCGTACGGGCTGCGGCTGCTGCCGACGCTGTACGAGGTCTACAACCCGATGCCGTACGACGGGGCGCGGGACATGGAGGTGGAGCTCGGCATCGCGCTGCGCGAGGCTGGTTACGGTGTCTGGCAGGCTTGACCGAAGCGGAATCAGCTGCGCAACCGGAATGCCGCATCCCACCCGAGTTCCCGCCGCACCTTGTCGCCGGTGATCTGCCAGCTCGGCTCGGCGACGTTGTAGATGCCCGGGGCGCCCCGGTCGACGGCCAGCAACGCTGCATAGGCTGCCGCATCGACATGCAACGCCGTCGCCTTGCCGGCAGCCGTCTCGACACCGGTCCCCGGCCCGTAGAACTGGCCATAGCGCAGCACGACGCCATCGAGTTCCGGCGATTGCGTCACCAGCTGCTCCAGCGTCGCCACCGCGTGGACCGTGTGCGCCCGCGCCCCTTCGGCCTTCAGGTCCAGCGGATCGTTCTCGGCATGCGGCTCGCGCCCGGCCGCATACGCCCACGCGATGCTCTGCGCCACCATCCGCTTCGTGCCGCAGGCCAGCGCCGCATCGACCAGGTTCTGCGTGCCCTCGATGCGCAGCCGCGCGTTGCGGGCCAGCGCCTCGTCGCGCGTCGCCGCATCGTTCAACAGCGCAAGATCCGTCAACTGGTGCACGATCACGTCAGGCTTCAGGCGCAAAGCCGTCGCACGCACCGCCGCCGCGTCGAACACGTCGAGCACGATCGGCTCGGCGCCCGCGGCCATGATCGCCGCCGCCTTCGCCTGGCTGCGCGTCGTGCCGAACACGTTGTAGCCACCGCCGACCAGCAGCGGAACGAGCCGGCGACCGACGACACCCGTCGCGCCGGCGAGAAGAATCTTCTTGGCAGTCATGAACTCATTCCACACCAAAGCGGTAGCCCCACCGGCAGCAGGTGCTCTGCATCGGTAGGACAATCGCGACCATGTTGAAGAACCTTGAAGCCATTTCCGAAGCAGCACCGTCGCGTGGCGACGTATTGCTGTTCGTCGTGTAGCTCCAGGTCTTTCGCGCCATCGGAAGGACTTGCGCCTTCCGGTCTTCAAACCCCGGTCGGCTCCGCCCCCCGGGGTTTTTGCTTTTCAGTCTGCACGTTACTGCCATGCGCACCTACGACAAGTTGATCGCCACGATTCACGACCGCCAAAGCACGGGGAGCTCGCGCTCGTCCTTTGGCATGTCCGTCGACATCGCAGCCATGCAAGTTACGGGCTAGCCCACGGCGAATCTTCGCCGGGGCTGGCAAAAACGGCCCCAGTTTGAAAGATTCGTCATGAACCGCAACGCCAGACTCCTCCGCAACATCGGTGTCATCGCCCACGTCGACGCCGGGAAAACCACTACCACCGAACGCATCCTGTTCTACACCGGCGCGAACCACCGCATCGGCGATGTGAACGACGGCAACACCGTGATGGACTACGACCCGCAGGAGCGGGCGCGCGGCATCACCATCAACAGCGCGGCCACCACCGTGTTCTGGAACGGTGCGCAGATCAACATCATCGACACGCCCGGACACATCGACTTCAACATCGAGGTGAACCGCTCGCTGCGCGTGCTCGACGGCGCGGTCGTCGTGTTCGACGGCGTCGCCGGCGTCGAGCCGCAGACCGAGACCAACTGGCGCCTGGCCGACAAGTACCGCGTACCCCGCCTGGCCTTCATCAACAAGCTCGACCGCGTCGGCGCCGATTTCGCCCGCGTCGTGCAGATGATGGAGTCGCGCCTGGGCGTCACCGCGCTGCCGCTGCAACTGCCGATCGGCGCCGAGGATTCGTTCCGCGGCGTCGTGGACCTGCTCGGCCGGCGTGCGCTGGTCTGGCCGGCCGCCGACGCGAGCCAGCCACCGCTCGTCGAAGCGATCCCCGACGACCTGCAGGCGCAGGCGACGATCGCGCGCGCCCGCCTGGTCGAGGCCGTGGTCGAACGCGACGACGCGCTGCTGCAGGCCTGGCTGCAAGGCGAGGAGCCGTCGGTCGAGCAGCTGCGGGCCGGCTGCGCGCCGGCACGCTG
>Ga0209050_1002015_pt1 | contig 18935 bp, 16 predicted proteins | sample Araplavi_mTSA_r2_FD_184276 | JGI IMG/M metagenome (GOLD analysis project Ga0209050, IMG submission 184276) | Arabidopsis root microbial communities from North Carolina, USA - plate scrape MF_Cvi_mTSA_r2 (SPAdes) (version 2) | ecosystem: Host-associated > Plants > Roots > Endosphere | place: USA... | reverse complement strand
TGGCCGTGCGTATAGCCTGGTAGGTATAAAGGTCCACCAGCAGCATAAGCAATATGCCGCCGGCTGTCATCAATATCCTGTACCCGAGTCCTTCGCCCATTACCGCTTGCGGTTAAAAGGCCAAAGGTAACGAGAAATCAAAAAACTTTAACCCGTAAATCCTCCAAGCTACGGTTAACACTTTGACTGGCCTTCTTCCCGTCACGGAAGGGGAAAAAATTGCCCACTACGCGCGCTTCAACTCGATCATGGTGATCTCCGGTGGCATCCCAATCCGGCCCGGGTATCCCAAATAGCCAAACCCACGGTTCACATACAGATATTGCGACCCTTCCTGGTAGAGCCCTGCCCATTGCTTATAGGCATACTGCGAAGGACTCCACTTAAAGCCACCGATCTCCACCCCAAACTGGAACCCGTGCGTATGACCGGCAAACATCAGGTCGATGTCCGGGTACGATTCGCGGACCTGCGCGTCCCAATGGCTGGGGTCGTGCGAGAGCAACAGCTTCACCGGCGCTTCTTCTGTTCCCGCATAGGCCTGATCCAACCGACCGTATTTCGCAAACCGTTTTCCACCGTAGTTCTCGTTCCCCAGAATAGCGATCTTCTCACCATTCAATTCCAGGAAACGATGCTCGTTCATCAGCAGATCGAAGCCTAGCAGGCGGTGGGCTTCCATGAGGTCTTTAAAATTCTTTTGCTTGGCTTGCATGCTTGTCCAGGCGTGATAGTCGCCGTAGTCGTGGTTCCCGGTCACGGAGTAGACGCCAAGGGGTGCTTTCAATTTGTTGAAGACGTCGATGTACTCCTGTACCTCGCGGGCTTCATTGTTCACCAGGTCGCCGGTAAAAAAGATTACGTCGGGCTTTTCATCGAGCGCCATTTGCACACCGCCTTTCACTGCCACTTTGTTGAAAAAGCTGCCAGAGTGTATGTCGGAGAGGTGGGCAATCTTCAGGCCGTCGAAGGCTTTGGGAAGGTTTGGCAATTTTACCACCTGCCGTCTTAATCGATAGTCGTGCGCTCCGGAAATGATGCCATAGGCCATGGCTCCAAAAGGAACACTTGCCGCGACGAGCGCTGTCCGGGCCAGAAATTCGGAACGGGGAATCGCCGTACCCGTCGCATCGCCGGACGCGCCTTTGTTAAAGAATTGCGCGACCCAACGCACACCGCGTTGAAGATCGTCGACAAACAAAACGATGACGCCAAAAAATTTCGAAAGATACATGATCGACAACGCGACCCGCACCCAGTTTCTTACGTCCGGATGATACTTGTAGGGATCGCCGAACGTGTACCACAAAAGGGCCACTACACTCACCGTGGTAAGCGTCCAAAATCCATAGCGAAACACGCTTCGCCACGGCGCGCCCCAGTTTTGCGAAACGACAGACACACCCTGGTAGACATAATAATCAATCAATAAAAAGAGAAGCGCGAAGATGGCAACGGTCATAATTCTAGGTTTCATATATACGTTATTTTATACGCGTTTCAGAGGGAGAGGTTCTTTCCTTTGAAAGCGGATTTAAAGGCAATTATTTGAACGGTATGCCAGTTCTCTTCCTGTCGTGTGTGCTGTTTAACACGGTACAAAAAGAAAAAGTCGTCCTACTTTCGTAAGACGACTTTCATGAAATTTTATTCTATTTTAATTCAGGGCTACCGGCGGGGTGCCGGGAAGGGGTTGGTCTTCTTCCCCGTGACGATGCGCCGCGGCTTCTTCAGGTTTTATTTTGAAGACACGCGCCTTGAGGCGGGCTACCAGCAGGTACATAACCGGCACCATGAATAAGGTCAGGAATGTACCGAAGATCAAACCGAAGATCATCGTCCACGAAAGCGGTCCCCAGAAGGCTACGTTGTCGCCTCCGAAGAAGATGTGCGGCTTGAACTCGGTGAACAAGGTCACAAAGTCGATATTGAAACCGACGGCCAACGGGATGAGACCCAGTGTAGCTGCCATCGCCGTCAACAACACGGGTGTCATACGGGTCTTGGCGGCTTCAATGATCGCCTCTTTCAACTCCATGCCTTGCGAGATAAGGAGGTCGGTAAATTCCACGAGCAAGATACCGTTGCGCACAACGATACCGGCCAGCGCCATAATCCCCACACCCGACATCACGATGGATATTTCCATTCTGAAGAGCGAGAACCCGAGCAATACACCGATCACGCTGAAGATAATCTCAGAGAGGATGATCAGGGGCTTGCTGGTGGAGTTGAACTGGATTACCAGGATCATGAAAATAAGTCCCAGTGCCACCATGCCGGCCACGCCAAGGAACGCAGAGGTTTCTGCCTGGTTCTCTTGTTCGCCGGTCATCTTGATGGTTACGCCATCGGGCTTGGGGAATTCTTTCAGGCTGCTCTGGATCGCTCCTACAACGTCGTTCGGGTTGAAGTCTGACAACACGTTCGACGCCAACGTGATCACGCGTTTCTGGTCGATCCGCTTGATACCGGCAAAGCTGTTGCTGTAGTCGATGGTGGCAAAGGCTGAAAGCGGCACTTGTCTCACCACGCCTCCCTGGCTCATGTCGCGATACGTCACGGGCAGGTTCATCAGCGTATTGATGTCGTTGCGTTGTGCTTCTTTGATGCGCAATTCGATGGGATAGTCGTCATTCACATCGCGGAAGCGCGATACTTCCTGACCGTAGACGGCCGTGTACAACACGTTGCCAATCTTGGCGGTAGAGATGCCTTCGCGGTTTGCTTTTTCGCGATCGATCTTAATGACGATCTCGGGCTTGTCGCTCTGGAAGTCCGACGCCAGATCTTCAACACCAGGGATCTGCAACGAGTCGAGATAGCGCTTCGCACGGTCGGCCGTGGCCACGAGGATGTCGAAATCTTCGGCAGCGATCTCAATGTTGATCGCCTTACCGGCCGGAGGACCACCTTGTTCCTGGTCAACGGAAACCTCAGCACCGGCAATTCCTTTGACGGCATCTCGTATCTTATCCAGGAAGTCACGCGAAGAACGGCCATTGCGCTTGGCGAAGCTCACAAAGGCTACGGTCACTTTACCGAGGTGAGGTTGTGCCTGGTTGCCCGCAAACGGGTCTTCCGCGGCGCCGACCGAAATGTTTGAGATCACCGACTCTACGATCGCCGTATCCGTACCAATGGTCTTGATCACGCGGTCCTCCACGATGTTGGTAATTGAATCCGTCACGTTTTGATGCGTGCCGATAGGCAGGCGCACGTAAGCATAAATAAAGTTAGGATCGCCTTTCGGGAAAAACACTACCGGTGGCTTGCGAATGGCCGTGAACACGATCGAGAAGATGAACAGTCCGATCACGGAAGCAATAACCCCATACGGTGTCCATCCTGCCAGGCACCACGAAATAGCATTCGAATAGCCTCTTTGAACGGCGGGCCAGGCACGGGTCTGGAATTTGGAAATCACTTCTTCCAACACAAAACGGTGCAGTGCATAGATGCCGAAGATGAACACCGTAAAGTTGCCCAGGCCAAACGAACCGGTAACATAGAACAACAAGGCGATGGCGGCAAAGATCACGAGCGACACCTTGAAGCCTTTTGTGAACTTCGGTTTGTTCTCATGATCGTGATCGTGCGGCTTCATGAAGTCGGCCGCAAACACCGGGTTCATAATGTAGGCCACTACCAGCGAGGCCAGCAAGGCTACGATGAGCGTGATGGGCAGATACACCATGAACTTACCGATCACACCCGGCCAGAAGGCCAGCGGCACGAACGGCGCCAACACAACCAATGTTCCGGAAAGTACCGGCATGAAGACTTCGCCGGCAGCGATCTTCGCGGCTTTGCGAATGGGAACTTTTCCGTTGTCGAATACGCGGTGCGTATTCTCGATCACCACAATGGCATCATCCACTACGATACCGAGCGCCAGCAGGAACGAGAACAAGGTCATCAGGTTCAGCGTAAAGCCGAGCGTGGGGAACGTGAGGAAAGCGATGAAGCTCGATATCGGCACCGACAACCCCACAAAGATAGCGTTGGTGGCCCCCATAAAGAACATGAGGATGAGCGTTACCAGGACGAAGCCGATGATGATCGTGTTGATCAGGTCGTGCAGCGTGGTACGGGTATTCTCCGATTGATCGCCTGTGATGGTGATCTTCGCGCCTTTCGGCAGAATGCTTTGCTCAAATTCCTTTACGATCTCCTGTATCTGGTCCGATGCATCGATGAGGTTTTCACCGCCGCGTTTCACCACTTGCAGGGTCACTACGTTTTTCTCGTCCAGGCGGGCAAAGCTTTCTTGTTCCTTGTGCGTATCCAGTACGTCGGCAATGTCTTTCAGGTATACTTTGCCGCCTTTGGTAGAACCTACCACGATGTTGCCCATCTGTTCGGCCGAATTAAATTCGCCGTTCACGGTGATGGAACGTTTCATGCCGTCGACAGAAAGCTGTCCGCCGGCGATGAGCACGTTTTCGCTCCGCAGGGATTGCGAAATGTCGTCGAGGTCAACACCGGCTTGCGCCATTTTAAAGAGGTCGGCGTTCACCTGGATCTCGCGATCCAATGCACCCGCGATGTCGACGCGACGGATCTCCTTCAGCGCTTCGATGCGGTCTTGCATCTGCTCGGCATATTCCTTCAACGTAGCCAGGTCATAATCGCCCGACAAGTTGATGTAGAGGATGGGCTGTGCGGAGATATCGATGTCAACCACCTGGGGTTCGTCCGGCATGTCATTGGGTAGATCGGGTTTGGCCTTGTCTACCGCTTCCTGCACTTCGCGTTTGGCGTCCTTCACCTCTACGTCGGGGCGAAACTCGATGATCACGTTCGAAAAGTTCTGCACCGAGTTGCTGGTCACTTTCTTTATACCGGCAATGGACTTCACTTGCTTCTCGATTTGTTTCGAGATCAGGTTTTCAATGTCTTCGGGGGCGCCGGGATAAGGCGTGGCCACATAGATCTGGGGGAACACTACTTCCGGAAAGTTTTCCTTCGGCAGGCTATTATAGGTCATGATCCCCGCCAAGCAGATGATCGCTGTGGCCACATAAATGGCCACCTTATTGTCGATCGACCAACTGGTGGGTTTAAATTCTTTTTCGATGTCTTGCATAAAAGGATAGGTTAATGCCCTAGTTGGTTTTAATCACTTGTCCGTCGTCCAAGCCTTGGTAACCGAAAGAAACGATCTTCTCGCCGGCTTTGAGACCTTGTACTTGCGCCAGGTTATCATACACGCCGTCGACCTTCACCACTTTTTTGCGGGCTACGGTTTGTTTGCCATCGGTCTCGGATATGAACACGATTTTTTCGTTGTTGATCGATTGCACCACGTTTACCGGGACAACGATGGCCGAAGGCTCGGTGTGGAAGATCACTCTCACCACGCCCGTCATGTTAGGGCGAAGGTTGGCGTCGTTCGGCAATTTTACTTCCACGGGAAATGAGCGCGAAAGCGGATCGATCGTTTTTCCTACAAACGTTACCATGGCGGAAATATCTTTGCCTAACTCGACAATGCTTACCGTCACTTTGTTTCCTTTCTTGATGTTCGTCACATACGCTTCTGAAACACTGGCCTTCAACTTCAGGTTGGATGTATTCACGATGCGCGCGGCAGGCATACCGGGGGCAATGTTTTGACCAACCTTGGCCGTTACTTCATCCACGGTACCGCTGAAGGGAGCCGTGACGCGCGTCATGCTGTTTTGCTCTTGCAATGAAGCTACTTGTCTTTCGAGATTTTCTTTGTTGGTCTTGGTCTGCAAATATTGTACTTCGGTTCCAATCTTTTGATCCCAAAGATTTTTTTGACGTTGGAATACGGTGGTTGCCAATTCCAACTGTGACTTCATGGCTTCAATGTTGCGTTGGATAACAGAGTTATCGATCTGCGCCAGCACCTGGCCTTTCGAAACCGCATCGCCTTCTTGCACATACACGGCTGTAACTACGCCTGCAGTCTTAGAGCTCACCTGGATGTTGTCTTCCGCCTCCACGCGACCTTGGGTTTGTACGAAGTAATCGAATTTGCGCGGCGCCAGCTCAGTGACGTTCACTTCTTTCGCTTTCGCTTTGACAGAGTCGGGGTTGGCTTTCGCGATCTCGCCTTCAAGCTTCTGTATTTGTTTGGTAATATCAGCCTGCTGCTGTTTCAGCTTGGCAAGCTCCGCCTTCTTATCGTCGGGCGAAGCAGCGCTGCAGGCCGCTAAGATGACGGCAGTCAGGATGACGGCAAAACGTGTATATATCGTGGCTTTCATAAAATGGTTATTTTTCATTGGGTTTGGTTCTTATTTAGTAGGTTCAGCAGCTAGGTATTTCGATGGATCAAGCTTTGCATACGCTTTGTCGAGGTCGATCTTGGCAATGATGGCATCGAAAAGAGCGTTGTAAAAATTTACTTGGGCTTCACGCAAGCTGGATTCCGCGTCTGTCACTTCTATGTTGGAACCCACACCTTGTTCATATTTGATCTTCGTTACCCGTGCTACTTTGTCGGCCAGGGTCATGTTTTCCCGTTGTGACCTAAGGGTAGCGATCGAGTTCTCGTAGGTTATCGTGTTTTGCGAAATGCTCAAATCGATGGCTTGCTTCAGCGACGTGTAGTTGTTTTGAAGCTTCAACAACGAGAGCTTCGATTGTTGCAACTGATAATTGCGCTGCAGTCCGCTGAAAAGCGGAACGTTCAACGAGACACCAAACGACGAGAACGAGTACCATTTGTCGGGACCGATGGGACCATACTCTCCCTCTTTCAAATTGGTGTTGGTCTTGAATAATCCGCTGATGTTAGGCGACTGCGTCGAGTACCCCAGGTTGGCAAAGGCTGACAAGTTTGGCATGGATGCTGCGTATTTGTTGCGCACATCCAATTCTTGCAGTTTGCGTTGCGTATCCAGCATCTTGTATTCGATGCGATTTTTGTAGTCCCATCCCTCTTTGTATTCGTTAAAAAGATTCTCGTCCACAGTAAGGTCAGACAAATTTCCTTTCACCTCTATGGGAAGTTCCATCGGATAGTTCATCTGGTATTTTAACAGGGTGACGCTGAGGTTCTGCAGGTTCAAAAATTTCAAGCGCTCCGACTTCAGGTTGTTCAGCGTTACCTGGATGCGATCCACATCGATCTCTTCGGCAAAGCCATTCTTATTTAAGGCGGCCGTTGTGCGCAGCAAAGAATCAACGCGAGCAATGTTATTATCGAAGAGTGTGATCCGTTCCGTATTCACCAACACGCCATAATAAGCTTTGGTTACGGATTCTACGACTTGTATCTGTGTTTGTTCTTCAGTTTTGTAAGCCAAGTCTTTATAGGTACCGGCAGCCTTCAAACCTACGAGGTAGGATCCGTTAAAGAGAATCTGGTTGATCGTGACTTGCGCTTGACCGCTGCTTTTCAACTGAAAGAAGTTCTGCGATGCCACAACATCTGTTGGTGCCATTCCAGGAATTTGAAGGAGGGGTTCTCCCGTGTTGGGGTCTACCCCGCCAAAACCTTGAGCTGTGGCGTAGGTTGAGAAAAACCGGGGCAGCTTCTGATTATGTTGCAAGCTTACGTTTCCGCTCACTTGGGGAAGACCTATACCAAACGTTTCTTTCACTTTTGCTTCGGCGATCTGTGCATCCACACGGGCATTTTTCACATTTACGGTGTTCGTCAACGCGTAGGTGATACATTCGTCCAGCGTGAAGGAGCTCTTCGGAGTAGCCTGTTGCTGGGCCTTCACACCCAACGGCACTATTAAACTGAGTACAAAAATTTGATACAAGCGTTTCATTGGTATTCGTGGTTTATCGTTGGTTTACTGGGTTCACTTCTACGGCCTTCTTTTCTTTGTACCTCTGATACAGCTTCCGTCCTTTTTCAGTGACGAGGCCGTGTACAAAGTGATCGAAGATTTCCATTTGCACGTCCGCCAGCTTGAATTGTTGCTGGGGAAATGTGTGATCATCAAAAACGATCTCGACCGTGGCCATTCTAACAATGCTGAGCACTTCGGTGTTGAGCTCGGGCCGGTAATAGCCTTCGGCGATGCCCTGGTCCAAGTTGGCTTTTACGGAGTCGTAGATGCAACTCTTCTTAAACTCCTGCCAGATGGCCCAGGCCCGCGGATGATACTTCTGAAGATCGAACAACAGCGAGGGGTTGATCTCCTCCATGTTGCGCTTCAGACAAATCGAAAGCTTGGCCAGTTCATCGATTGCGTTTTCGGCACTCACCCGGATCTCGTCGAATTCTTTCTGGCCTTCCTTGAGGTGCATCTGGCACACCATGGTGACCATGTCTTCCTTATCGGCAAAGTGCTGATAGAGGGTTTTCTTGGAAACGGTGAGGTGGCGGGCAATGTCATCCATCGAGATGCTGCGCACGCCGTATCGCATAAAGAGGCCTTCTGCCCCTTTTAAAATCTTACGCTTGATGTCTTGTTCTTCCATAAGGGTTGCAAAACTATGGAAACTATTTACATTACAAAAGTTTCCATAGTTTCCTTGAACGCTCAAAACGGGCTATGGTTCCGCTTTTTCGTAACTTTTTAAGAGAATTTATTCAGAAATACCAGCCTCAACCGTTTGAACCGGTCGAATCTCCAGCCTGTGTGTTTTCTTCCCAACGGCACCATTTATCCTTCATTTTTTGCTTGAGGGCAGCCCGTTCATCGGGACTCATGGACGAAAACTTAGCATAGAATTTATTCTTCCAATGGGCTTCGGCGGGGTGCGGGCGATGCCAGCCGCGTTTTCCTCCTCCCAGGCCGGAGAACAGGATCTTAGACAACAGGAACAATCCCAGGGCCTGCCAAAAGGTGATGACGGGACCGGCAAACAAGGCCGGGACAAGCCAATTCCAAAGGCTCATCGTCACCCATCCAAAAACAAAAATCGCCAAAACGCCCAGGGCCACACACGCCACAAATTTCACTACTCGGTTCATAATCCAATGCTTTAAATGTCTTTATACAGTCGTTGTAATTTTTTTCGCAAAGCGAGGATCGCATAGCGTTTCCTCGACAATAATGTGTTGATCGAAACGCCGGTTTCCTCGGATATTTCCCGGAAACTGCGCTCTTCAATCTCATTGAGTATAAAGATCTCGCGCTGTTCGGCGGGCAAATCATCCAGGGCTTCCATGATGGCGTCCCAGATCACATCACGTAAATAGGCGTCTTCGGGAGTGTTGCCCAAATCGGGCAAAATATCCTGTAAGGTAAGCGGCGCGTCGTCGTCCGTTCCCGCCAGCATTTCGAGGTCCGCGCGTTTTGGACGGGCGGCATCGCGGCGATAGCGGTCGATGATCTTGTTTCGGGCAACAGAAAATAGCCAGGACGTGACACGGTCCAGGGACTCTATCGTATCGTAGCCGGCTACGAACTGATAGAATACATCCTGCAAAATGTCTTCCGCCTCTTCCACAGAAGAAACCCGGTTGCGGATAAATCCCAGCAACTTGTCCTTCTCGCGGAGAAATGTTTGCTCTTTCATTTGCATGGCCAAATCCATCGCTTCCATTACGCTTAGTTACCTCCTAAGTCGGCAAACACGGGCGGATTATTTTAGATGGGGAAGCAAAATCGGGATTAAATGGAAGAAATCAGCATCCGGGAGCAGGAATCCAGAGCCTGGAGCCAGGATCCACGGCCAGGAGCCGGGGGCAAAATTCAGGTCCAGGATCCCGGAAGGGGTCGGCTCCCAATTGCAAACAACGCCTTGCCTTTTTCTACTGGCTACCGGCTACTGACTACTGGTTACTTGCTCTCAGTTTCGTCGAAAAATTGCCTCACAAAATCCAATCAATCCCTAACTTATGGCCTCCAATCATTGTTCTCACCCCATTGGTATGCAGTATTTTCGCGAAAAGCTTTATCCTACTTCGGTGAAACGGAAGATCCTTGCGGGGTTTCTTCTGGCCTTTGTCGCCATTTTGTTGGCCTTGGGGATCACCCATTTTGGCTTTCGCGACATGCTGGATACGGTGAACGCGCTTTCGGCGCCGAACCGGAAATTGGATGCCTTGAATGATATTTTTCAGGAGATCACGGCGCTGGATCAGCTCCAGCGGGCAGAGGCCATCCGAAACCCAAGGAAGCCGTACAAAGCCTTTCTCAAACAATCCAAGTCCCTCGGCAACAAGATCGATTCCCTTGGCCTGCTCAAGTGGGACACGGCACAGCGCGACCGGCTGATCGCCATAAAGCAGATCCTACAAAAACGGAATACACTGTTCTTCTCTTATCTGAAATTGAAATCTGAGGTGGCCGATAACCCCCGCCTTTCCGTACGGCTCGACACACTGTCGACCATCCTGCGACACGAAAAAATCCTGGTCGACACCAGCGTCGTCACAACGGAAAAGAAAACGATCACCACGTATACCCGCGATTCGGTTGCCGCTCAAAAAGAACGGTCGGGTCTGGGGAAACTCTTTAGTAAAAAGAAAAACAATCCCCCGGCCACCACGCACGTGAAAGTGCAGGAAGAGCTTAGCGTTACCGTTGACACGCTGGCGGTATCGCGTCAGAATAAGGCGCTTGAAGAAGTGGAGAAGATCGTGACGGACCTCGAAAAAGACCGGCGTGCGGAAAATAAAAAATTACTGAAGCAGGAATTGGAGCTCATCCATGCCAACAGCTTGCTCATCAATAAGCTGCTCAGCATCCTCCACGATGTGGAGAATGAAGAATTGGCGCAGATGCACGAAAAAAATGATCATGCCATTGCGCTGGTAACGAAAAGTATTTCCAACATCGGTTTTCTGCTGGGCGCTTTCTTCCTGGGCGCCGCCCTGCTGGTGTACCTGATCTGGGTCGATATCGGTCGCAGTAATTATTATAAAGAGCAACTCGAGAAAGCAAAAGATGAAGCGGAAGAATTGAGCCAGATCAAACAACGCTTCCTGGCCAACATGAGCCACGAAATTCGCACGCCGCTGCAATCCATCATCGGGTTTGCCGAACAATTGAAACACCGTGGACAAACCCGCGAAGCCATCGACGCCATCCACAGCTCGTCCGAACACTTGCTTCATATCGTGGACGAAGTGCTGGACTACAGTCGCATTTCCAGTGGAAACTTCACCCTGGAGCAAGAACCGTTCGACCTCTTTGCCCTGGTGCACGAAGTAGAATCCGCCCTGCGCATACAGGCCGACCGCAAGGCCCTGGCCCTGGTGCTCGACGTTAAACATGCCCGCGATTTTCAATTGCTGGGCGATGGTTTCCGGCTGCGCCAAATCCTGTATAACCTTATCGGCAACGCCATCAAGTTCACGGCCAAGGGATCGGTGAAACTCTCGGTGACAACGCTTGAAGAAGAGGACGACGCATACATACGCTGCATTTTTGAGGTCACCGATACCGGCATCGGCATACGCGCCGAAGACCTGGAGAAAATCTTTAACCAATTCGAACAAGCCAGCGCCCTGATCGCACGTCACTATGGCGGCACGGGACTGGGATTGACCATTGTGAAATCATTGGTCGAAGCACAAGGCGGATCGCTCGAGGTGGAGAGCGTGCCCGAAAAAGGCTCAACGTTCCGGGCATCCATTCCCTTCGCCCGTGCCACCGCCAGCACACCCCGCCACACAGCCCCGAAAAAACAATCGAAGAGCGCCTTCACCGGCAAAGTGCTGGTCGTCGACGACGACGTGATGATCCTGCGACTGTGTAGCCTCATCCTTCAAAAAAATGAAGTGAATTTCACCACCTACGACGAGGCACAAGATCTCATCAACCAACAACCCGATACGGCGGTGTCGCATATCCTCATGGACATTCGCATGCCCAACATCAACGGCGTGGAACTCTGTCACGCGCTGCGGAAAAAATATCCTCCACAAACGCGCTTTGTCGCCCTCACGGCACACGTCTTCCCGCAGGAGCGCCAGCAACTGTTGGACGAAGGCTTTGACGTGGTCCTGTCAAAACCTTTCCGCGAGCACGAACTGCTCGACGTGCTGGGCATCGCCGCCGACACCACCACCGATACGCTGGATCCCAATCTGTCCATGTTAAGACTCATGACCCTCGGCGACGAGGCATTGTTCCAGTCCGTATTGCAACAATTTATCGAAGAAACGAAACGCGATTTCGAGAACCTCGACCTGGAGTTGAAGCACATGCGCGCCGCGCCCATCCGTGAGATCGTGCACAAGCTCGCTGGGCGCATCGGGCAGATGGGGTCTTCAGAACTGTCGGGAACCTTGCGCGACATTGAGACGCAGCTGGCGGATGGTGTGCCGCTGCAGGATGTGCTGCAGCCCTTGTTGGATGCGAAGGATGGGGTTGAGGGATTGTTGATGAGTATTCAGATGAATGTGGTGTCGTAGCCATGGAATGGGCGCTACGACGGGCAGCTCACGGTAATACGGCGGTGTAAAAATCTTGTCGGTGAAGAACACCGACAAGGGCGAAGATTATTCGATGCCGTATTTTTCGATCTTTAAATACAAAGTCTTCCGGTCGATGTTGAGAATGCGGGCGGCCTTCGACTTGTTGTAGCGTACCTCTTTTAAGGTCTTCATGATCATTTCCTTTTCCTGCGATTCTTGCAGCGCCTTCAGGTCGTAGACCGGTGTGTCGTTGTTGGGTTTAGGCTGGGGGTTGCGAATGGTTTCCATCATCTCCACGGGCAAGGCGGCGGCGGTGATGAGGCCTTCGTTGGTGAGGAGCACGGCGCGTTTGACCACGTTTTTCATTTCACGGAGGTTGCCCGGCCATTCATAGGTGCGGAAGATATCGGTCACTTCCTTGTTGAAGCCGGTGACATGGCGGTCGAGTTCGGCGTTGGCCAATTCGCGGAAAAAATCCAGAAACTCGTCGAGGTCCTCTTCGCGGTGGCGGACGGCGGGCACTTTGAGTTTGAACTCGTTCAGGCGGTGATACAGGTCCTCCCGGAACAGTCCCTTCTTAACGCTTTCGGCCAGGTCGTCGTTGGTGGCCGTGATGATGCGCACGTCTACTTTCACCTCCTTGTTGCTTCCGATGGGCTGAATGATGCGCTCCTGAATGGCCCGTAATAGTTTCACCTGTACTTCGTAAGAAAGGTTGCCCACCTCATCGAGGAAGAGGGTGCCTTTGTGGGCATCCACAAATTGACCAACCTTATCCTGCACGGCGCCCGTGAACGAGCCCTTCGTGTGGCCAAACAATTCGCTGGCGGCGAGCTCTTTGGAGAGCGCCCCGCAGTCGACGGCAATAAAAGGCGCCTTGGCGCGGGCGCTAAGGCGGTGTATGGTCTGGGCGACGTTCTCCTTTCCGGTGCCGCTCTCCCCTTCTATGATCACCGACATGTCCGTTGGCGCCACCAGGTGAATGTATTCATGCAACCGCCGGGCTTCCGGGCTAGTGCCTTCCACGAATTGCTTGAGGCTAGGCGATTTGGGTTGGGTAGTGACCGAGGGTGTCGGGGTGTTTTCCTTTTTTAAGGCCTGTTGGAGGAGCATCAGCAATTCGTCGGGATTGACGGGCTTGGTGATGTATTCATACGCCCCCATCTTCATGGCTTTGACCGCCGTGCGGATGTCGGAAAAGCTGGTCATGATGATGACCTGGGTGTGGGGTGAATGTTTTTTGATCTCGGTGAGCACATCCATACCCGTGGTATCGGGCAGGCGGTAGTCCAGCAAAACGAGGTCGAATGCTTTGGTTTTCAACGTCTGCAGGCCGTCGTGACCCTTATGACAAACGGTGACGGAAAAACCTTGCTTGGTGAGAAATCCTTCCAGTATCCTGGAAAAGGTCAAGTCATCTTCTATTACGAGAATCGCGCCCATATGGGGCTAAAATAAAGAAGAAAGCTGGAATAATTCCCAGCTTTCTTCCAATCGGTTGTTTACAGGTTGTGAGGACAGGTCGATTAGTCGACTTTCTTTCCGTCCTTGCTGAACTTAACGGTCTTTGTTTCCGCACCGTTCTTCAACTCTACTTCATAGATATCGCCAGCTTTGTAAGCCGAGCTGATCATCCAGCCACGATATTCTTGAGCTTCGAGCGACTTTTTAACGGCTTCAGGAAGTTCTTCAGATTTGATTTTCACTTTTTCGCCTTGCTGCACTTCAGTAGGAGCAGCTACAGCTTTATCACTTTCAGTTGCATTTTGTGCATTAACAAATGCTACACTCGACAAGAGGGCTGCAGCAGCGATCATTACTTTTTTCATGACAGTTAGAATTTAGTTGAACATTTAATTATGATTAGCCTAATACGAAAGAAAGTGCCAACGGCTGCATGACCAATAAATCACTGTTTATCAGTGCATTAAAAAACAAGAAGAAGAATTGTGTAGTAAAAAATTGTAGAGGTATTCTACAGGATGAGAGTATAGTTCCCCAAAGACCGCGAACGCGTGGTGATCAAAATCAACAAATGGAGCTATTGTATTCAACGAAAAGTATCAAATGACGGTTACAGCATCTGCCCGGTGGCACATGCTGTAACAAACGTGATGGATAAAACGGCAGCGCGATCAACGCCCCAGTTCTTTTTTTGCTTTGTTCTCTTCGATGAGGTATGATCCACCCAAGCCCAGCCCTCCGAAGATGAACAGCATCGAGAAATAGGCCACTTCCTCCATATAGAAGGTGCTGTCGAGCCAATATCCCATCAACAACCCTAAACCTGCCCCGATCAAGAGGAGCGATGCGCGCAATGGCCCGGAGGTGTTACTCCTCCTGGGTGCGATGGCATTCGGGTCCATGCCTTTTTCGATCATGGCCATGCGCTCTTCATTGGCATATTTACGGAGATAGATGATCATAATAAATGCCCCGATGGTAGCGACGATGGGAATGAATACCCCGATAACTGCGACTTCCATAATTGTAAGGATTTTGTTTAAATCTGCCCCTAGGACGCGGGCTTTTGACGCCAGGTTACGGACTTTTGGAAAAAAACCATCCCCAGCGCTGAACGGCTCCCCGCCATCGATATTCAAAAGTTTTTGATCCCGGGGAATCGAATCTGTAACTTCCCTTGAAAAGATCGCGTCAAAGCGGCTGTCATGACCATCCCCGCGGAGCATACTATTATCGACAGGATTCTAGCCGGTGAGCCCTCCGTGTATGCGGAGTTGGTGAACAAGCATAAAAGCTATGCCTTCACCATCGCCAACAAGATCCTGCAAAATCGGGCCGAGGCGGAGGAAGCCGCGCAGGATGCTTTTATAAAAGCCTATCATCATTTGTCGTCCTTTAACCGGGAGGCAAAGTTTTCCACCTGGCTGTACCGCATTGTGTTTAACACAGCCATCAGCTATAAACGCAAAAGCCGCCACACCTTCCAGTCCATCGAGAACACGGTACTGGAATACTCCCCCGACGGGGAGGGCACGCTGGAGCGGACCGACAAACGTAAGTACCTCGCCCTGGCCATGGCCCGCCTCAACGAAGCGGACCGCACGGCCCTGACCTTGTTCTACCTCGACGAATTTTCGCTGGAAGAGATCGCCGAGATCACGGGCATGCAGGCCAACACGGTGAAGGTGCGTATCCATCGCGCCCGGCTCCGGCTGGCCGACGAGTTAAAATTGATCTTAAAACAGGAAGCGTTAACTTTGTAACGTATGAAAAAGATATCCCAGGCCCAGGAAGAAATGCTTTTCGACTATTTGGACGGCACGCTACATGCCGCCGACAAGCAACGGCTGGAGACCGAACTCAGCCAGAACCGCGAGCTCAAAGCCCGCCTGGATGAATTGCAAAACGTCGAACTGTGGCTTTCCAAAATTCCGCTGGAAGAAATGCCCTCCCGTAATTTCACCCTACACGTGATGGGCAAACTGGATCAATATCCCTCCCGGTCCTCCACCCTGATCTCCCGCAATGGAATATTTCTGCTGGTTGGGATCCTGGTCGCGGTCGGACTGGCCACCCTCCTGGTTTCCTCGGGCGTATTCGACGGTGTTCAGACCACGATCAACCTAAACCAGGAATTACCCCAGAAATATATCCAAAAGAGTTTGCCGCCCATTGCCTTGAGTGGAAAGCTGATCGTCAACATTGTCATCTTGCTGAACCTGGGGTTGGCCTGGCTGGTGCTAGACCGCGCGGTGTTGAAACCCCTCTTTCAACGGCGTATGCACGCCGGGCACTAGCTTTTTATCTTTTTCTTCCAGCTTCCGGGGATTGATTTTGACCGGCCTCATGCTTCATTGCGCATTGTTTCTTACCTTAAAAGATCCAATGCCTAAACATGAACACTCCTGCAACCGCCTTCCGCAATGCCCTGGTAGCCGCCCTCGGTGGCTTTCTTTTTGGATTTGACACGGCCGTGATCTCCGGTGTGGAAAAGTCCATTCAAATCCTTTGGTCCCTCGACGATTTCTCGCATGGCTTCACCGTGGCGGCAGCGCTTATGGGCACCGTGATCGGCGCACTCATCGCCGGGCGACCGTCCGAAAAGTACGGACGCAAAAAAATATTGCAGGCGATCGGACTCCTCTACCTCGTCACCTCACTGGTGACCGCACTCACGCCGGCCTGGTCCATCTTCGTGGTGTTCCGCTTCCTGGGTGGGATTGGGGTGGGCGCCTCGTCGGTGGTGGGACCACTCTACATCTCCGAGATATCGCCCGCCCATTCGCGCGGCAAACTCGTGGGACTGTTCCAGTTCATGGTCGTGAGCGGCATTCTCATCGCTTTTGTTTCTAATTATTTATTGTTTGGCGTGGGCGAAGATTCGTGGCGTTGGATGCTGGGCGTACAAGCCGTTCCCTCCCTGCTCTATTTTGTGATGGTGTTCTTTGTCCCGGAAAGCCCGCGGTGGCTCGTCAAGCACGGACGACCGGACGAAGCCCGACAGGTGTTTACCGACATTGGGGAACCTCAGCCTGCTGAAGCCATTCAAAAAATACAGGCTTCCCTGCATTCGGATACGGACGTCAAGGAAAGTGTTTTCAATGGACAGTATAACAAGCCCATCTTTTATGCCGTCGTGCTGGCGATGTTCAATCAATTATCGGGCATCAATGCGATCATGTATTATGCGCCCCGCATTTTTGAAATGACCGGGCTAGCCAAAGACACGGCGTTGCTGCAGGCGGTATCCATCGGTGTCACCAATATGATCTTCACGCTGCTCGCCCTCTCCGTGATCGATAGGTTTGGAAGAAAGACGTTGCTGGTCATTGGCTCGGTGGGGATGGTCATTTCGCTGGGGTTGGTCACGCATGCCTTTTATACAAAACAATTCGGCGGCTATGCCGTGATGTTGTACCTGGTGGGGTTCATTGCGTTCTTCGCCTTTTCGCAAGGCGCCGTGATCTGGGTCTTCATATCCGAAATATTTCCCAACAAGGTAAGGTCGCAGGGACAAACCTTGGGCAGTTCCACACACTGGATCATGGCCGCTGTTATTTCGTGGACCTTTCCTGTACTGGCGGAATCTTCTGATATGGGAGGCTTCTATTCCTTTCTGATCTTCACGCTGATGATGTTGTTGCATGGGTTCTTCGCGTGGAAAGTGCTGCCGGAGACGAAGGGAAAGTCGTTGGAGGGGATACAGGAGTCGTTGGGAATCCATTGAGACCGTGTTTACGTCAATGCTAACATTTCAATCACCATGGCAAAGAATAAAACCACCGAAACAGAAGTCAACGTAGAAGGCTTTATCGAATCCTATGTGGAGAACGAGCAAAAGAAGGCCGATAGTTATCGGTTGCTTGAACTGATGAGCAAATGGTCGGGGTGTAAACCTAAAATGTGGGGACCGACCATCATCGGTTTTGGAAGTTATCACTACAAATACGCCAGCGGTCATGAAGGTGATGCACCCCTTATCGGGTTCTCGCCCCGCAAGGCCGAGTTTTCACTTTATGTTTTTTTACCAACCAAACAAAACGAACATCTGCTGGACGACTTGGGCAAATTCAAGATGGGGAAAGCCTGCATTTATATCAAGAAGCTGTCGGACGTGAACCTGGCGACCTTAGAGAAACTGTGCAAGCATACTCTTGCCAAGCATTCGTGAACGCCACCGTACAGGCTCCTCCAGTACCGCTTAAAACCTTATCGTTTTTTCTCAATCGAACACCTTCATCTTTGCCACTACGGTGCGCATGGTTTCTTCGGGGCCGATCCACTTTTCGATATTCTCACGGATCAAGTCGATCATTTCCCGGATGATCTCTTTCCGGAATCCGAATTTGATAGCAAATATTTCGCACAACCGCTGCTCTTCAGCGTGAATATTCTTATCGACAGACATCATGTGCACCAGGTCATACATTTGGTGGAACTTTTCACGATCGCTGGCGGGGACCTGGAACCGGACCTCAGCCAGGTTACGTTGCATCTCTTGCAGTTCCGATAGTAAAATGTTATTTCGTTGCGCTGCGTAGTTCAACAGCCGTTGTTCTTCTATTCCCAAGCCACCATCGGCCGCGGCAATCTCGATCAGGTTGCGCATATGGCTCTTCGCCGTGGCCTTTCCCATCTTGAAAAGGTCGATGACTTCGTTGATATTCATGACACCGGATGTTTCCTGTCAAGATAGTCAAGCGTCTTCACTCTTTTGCGCGTTTTTTCGCCCAAATGATTAACGATTTGTTACGTTACCGTATAGAAATTTCGGCGGATCCAAGGCCTGAAAGTCGCGGTGTTTCATTTTTTACTTTCGACCCGGACGAACGATGCCGGTATAAAATTCTCAAAGTTTTTGAACCTATAGCCCACCACGAGGACGAGGTTGAGATCGCGCATCGAGAAGAATGCGGGATTGATCGGCATGTAATTGGCATCGTAGGTGAAGCGCACCTTCGCGTAAAACTTTTCTCCGTTGTAGCCTGCGTTCACGCCCGCCGAAGCGGCAAATTCTGTATTAAAGGAAGTCTCCCGCCCCGAGTCGCTTTTGTAAATGTTCAGCGCCACCCCCGGCCCTGCCAGGATGAACGGCGAAAAGAAGATCGCGCCGCCGCGCGCCACAACGTTGATCCCATAGCCCGGCATGATCAGCGTTGTGGCG
>Ga0209050_1002012_pt1 | contig 18950 bp, 20 predicted proteins | sample Araplavi_mTSA_r2_FD_184276 | JGI IMG/M metagenome (GOLD analysis project Ga0209050, IMG submission 184276) | Arabidopsis root microbial communities from North Carolina, USA - plate scrape MF_Cvi_mTSA_r2 (SPAdes) (version 2) | ecosystem: Host-associated > Plants > Roots > Endosphere | place: USA... | reverse complement strand
GGCGCGGACTCGATCCAGGTCAATAGGAGCGCTTAATTTCGGCGGTTTTGCTGGGGCTTGCATATTTAATACGGTTCTTTAATGGGATAATCCGGGCAGTTTACTCGTTCGCGGGGATTTGCGATGGCTGCCGCTTTTGCCAATGGCCTGCTGGCCGCCCTGTTGCCCTGTAATTGCGTGCTGTGCGGCGCCAGCGGCCCGTCCCTGCTCTGCCCCGGCTGCCACCAGCAATTCTTCACCATCGACATCGCCCGCTGCCCGGTCTGCGCCAATCCCCTGCCGCCCTCGCCGCTGGTCTTGCCTTGCGGCCGCTGCCAGGCCGAGCGCCCCGCCTTCGACGCCACGGTGGCAGCCGCCGACTACGCCCTTCCTGTGGACCGCCTCGTGCTTCAGTTAAAATTCGCCCGCCAGCTCGCGCTGGCGCGCCTGTTTGCCGGCCTGCTGACGGATGCGGTGCAGCGGGCTGCTGCCGGCCAACACCCGCGCCCCGCCCTGCTCTGCCCCGTGCCACTTGGCCAGCAACGGCTGTCGGAACGCGGTTTCAACCAGGCGCTGGAAATCGCCCGCCCGCTAGGCAAGGCCCTCGGCATTGCCGTCCATGCCAAACTCGCGGTACGCGTGCGCGACACGCTGGCCCAAAGCAGCACGCCGCACGGCGCGCGCCATGCCAACATCGCCCACGCCTTCGCGATTCCCGACCGGGCGCAGGTTGAAGGCCGGCATATCGGCCTGGTCGACGATGTGATGAGCAGCGGCCAGACCCTGCAGGAACTGGCCGCAACATTAAAGCGCCACGGCGCCGCGCGCGTGACGAACTATGTGTTCGCCCGCACGCCCCCGAACACGAATTAGGAGAAGAGCTTGTTTCATGTAGTGCTGGTCAACCCGGAAATCCCGCCCAACACGGGCAACGTGATCCGCCTGTGCGCAAACACCGGTGCGCAGCTGCACCTGATCGAGCCGCTCGGCTTCCCGCTCGACGACGCCAAGATGCGCCGTGCCGGGCTCGATTACCACGAGTACGCCCAGATGAAAGTGCACAAGGACTGGGCAGCCTTCCTGGCCGACGTCCAGCCGGACACCAGCCGCATGTTCGCCATGACGACCCACGGCTCGCGCCCGTTCGCCGAGCTGGCCTTCCAGCCGGGCGACGTGTTCGTGTTCGGAAGCGAAACCCGCGGCCTTGCACCCGAGTTCCGCGAATCCTTCCCGACTGGACAGCGCATCCGGCTGCCCATGATGCCCGGCAACCGCAGCCTCAACCTCTCCAACACCGTTGCGGTGGTAGTGTTCGAAGCCTGGCGCCAGCACGGCTACGCCGGCGGCGCCTGAATGATCGGCCAGGTTATGGCTTGTAGGCGTTTACGATCTTCTTGACCTCTGGCAGCACAGTATCTGCGGCACGAGTGGTCCGGGGGAACCAGTCACTGCCGTAGCTGCGGAATACCTCTTTCAGCAAGTCACCCATTGGTGGCCCGAGTCGTTCGGTCTTGGCGCGCTGATCTTTCGGCACTTTGCCAAGTTCTGCTTCAATCGTCGTGTAGAGGTTCTCAGCGTCCTTCGCCAGTGCAGCCAGGCGGGTCTTCTCCGGCCCTTCCGGCAGCGCATGCGGCGGCTTGAGAGCTGCCTCGATCACGCCCCCGCAAATTGCTCCATCCACCATCACATCCCAGAAGACGCGCCCGCCCTTCTGCTTCAGGAAGGCCAGGTATTCTACGCGCTGTGCCGGCGTCCATTTGGCAGCAATGCCGCGCAAGAAGCGGCGGTAGCTCATGTCCATCAAGGGCCCGTTGCTTACTTCCTCATCCTGCAAAGCCATTTCCAGAAGGTCGCGTGCCTGGCGATAGTTTTCATTGCCAGGTCCCCACGCAACCCCGTATTTTTTCGCTTCGCGCATGCCATCCAGCAGCAAGTCCGGCAATACGCTTCGCATGTGGCTGCTCGTGATGGCACCTGCCTCCTCAAAGCACTTCGACGGCACCACCTTCATCAGCGTGTCTGCGAAGTCATCCACCTCGTCGGCCAGCGCAACCGCCGGCAACAGGCTGACACACAGGCCCAATACGGCAATGGCTTTTTTCATCTGCTTCTTCCAACTATTAAAGTGAGTTGATGTATTACGGCTTGTAAGCCTCAATGATGTTGACCACCTGCGGCACCACGGGCTCGAATGCTCGACGCGCACGCGGGGCGTAGGCCTGATTCGCCGACTGGAACGCATCCTGGAACGATTTAGCCAGTTTCGGCCCGAGTCTGTCCACCTTGGCGCGCTGCTCTTTTGGCAGCAAGCTTGCTTCCAGATCCATGGCGCCCATGCGGATATCGACGCCGACCTTGAGCGTATCCATGCGCTTTTTATCCTCGCCTGGAGGAAGAAGGTGCGGCAGCTTCACCGTTACCGACTCAATCATTGCCCAGCACAATGCGCCATCGACCAGCGAATCCCAGTAGAAGCGCCCACCCTTCTGCTTCACAAAGGCAAGGTATTCCGTGCGTTCAGCCGGCGACCACCCGCTAACTGCGTTGCGTACCAGCTTGTGCAGGTCAAAGTCCACCAGCGGTCCGTTGCTCACCTCTTCATCTTGCAAAGCCATTTCCACCACGTCGCGGGCCTGCCGGTAGTTTTCATTGCCAGGGCCCCAAGTCTTCTCAAGTTTTCGCGCATTACGAGCGCCGTCCAGCAGCAAGTCGGGCATTGTGCGGCGAATATGGTTGCCCGCAATGGTGCTTGCTTCGGCGAGGCACTTCGAAGGCGCGACTTTCAGCAGCTTGTCAGTGAAGTCATCCAACTCGTCGGCCTGGACCAGCCCCGGCAACAGGCAGCTAAACAAACCCAGTACAGCAATCGCTTTCTTCATTTTGCACTTTCCACGCATCAAGATTAGTTATTTTGCAACAGCTCATCAGCGCGCGTCAATCGCGAGGACTGCTGAATTGACGAATGGAAGCGTGTGGGCGCGCCAGTTTCGAATGACGTATAACCGGGCTGAAAGGAGCTCGCGATGTTCGAACTCGACCTGCCATGGTGGGAATACGCGGTGCGCGGCGTAACGATTTACGTCGCGCTGCTGGTCATGATGCGCTTGAGCGGCAAGCGCACCATCGGCCAGTTCACGCCTTTTGACCTGCTGGTCATCATGCTGCTGAGTGAAGCCGTTTCACCGGGCCTGACCGGCGGCGACCACTCCGTGGCCGGCGGCCTGATTGTCGTGGTGACGCTGGTGATACTCAATCTAGTGATCGCCTTCATCACCGCCCGCAGCGAGAAGGCGGCAGAACTGGTCGAAGGCACGGCCGTGCTGATCGGCCGCGACGGCAAGATCTTCAAGGAAGTCCTGAAGCGAAATCACGTCGCAGAAGGCGACGTCGAACAATCGCTGCGCGAAGCCGACTGCCCTTTGGAATCGATGAAATTCGCTTTCCTGGAAGCGGATGGCAAGATCACCATCCTGCAGCGCTGAACTTAAAACGCCATGACATTCGCGGCCACCAGCACGGCCCGCAATACAAAGCCCAGAATAAACCACAGAATGAACGAACGGTTGAGGAGCTTAGCGACGACCGCCACGGCCAGGGCAAAGCCCAGCCACTTGAGGATACGGGTGCGAAAATCCTTCATCACCTGCTTCGACTCGTCCGGGTTTTCGGCCTTGGCTGCGGAGCTGTCGGGAAGAGTCTCAGCTGCGTTAGCCTGAGCGAGCGGCACGTACTCCAGGTCCCCGCCAGGCTTGCGCACCATGACGCTGCTCATTTCTGTCTGGTCGGACGAGCATGGATCGCGCTGAGCCAGGGTTTCACCATCTGCATGCCGACACCAATGGAGGGGTTGCAACGGCGCTACCTGGGTAGCTTGAACTTCCTGCACAGCGTGCGCCTGCACCATAAAACCCAGCAGCGCCAGGACCACAGCGATTTTTCTCATATTAATATTCCTGCAATTTCGGGACAGGGATTCTATATGAGAAAAGTGCCTTTAATCCATATGTGTTGCTTTTAAGTCAAAGAAAGCCAATGTGCTTGCGTTCCAGCCCCGACATCACCAGCTTGATGTAGCGGTTGGGGATATAGAGTTCAACCTCAACCGTCGCGCCCTCGGCGTTGCGCGTCTCGGAGATAAGGTGGAAGAAGCTGCGGTCGGGACTGGCCTCCTTGCAAGGCAAGAATTTGCCCGAAGGCCCATCGCTCAGGTAATCCTTCAGCGTGGTGCCCAGTTCGGCCACGCCCTCGTCGGTCAGCAGCACACCAAAAGCCATGACGGCCTCCTATTGTCCAAACATGCGCACTTTAGCCAGCAGCTTAGTGGTCGAGCGGTCGTGCTCGAAATCGATGGCCACCGCCTTGCCGCCGTAAGCCAGCACCGCCTGCCCTTCCGGGATCGCGGTCATATCATAATCGCCGCCCTTGGCGTAAATCTCGGGCCTGGCCTGCAGCACCGCTTCCAGCGCGGTGTCTTCGTCAAACGGCACCACCAGGCTGACTGACTCCAGCGCCGCCAGCAGCGCCATGCGGTCTTCGCAAGTGTTCAAAGGACGGTCGTCGCCCTTGCCCAGGCGCTTGACCGAGGCGTCGGTATTGGCCGCCACTACCAGCGAGGCGCCCAGCGAACGCGCCTGCGCCAGGTAGGTCACATGGCCGCGGTGCAGGATGTCGAACACGCCATTGGTCATCACCACCGGCTTGGGCAGCGCCGCCACCCGCGCGGCCAGTTCGTCGCGCGAGCACATCTTCTTTTCAAACTCGATCATTCGCCTTCTTCTTCCTCTTCTTCATCCAACTGCATGCTCAGGCCGCCCGACGATTTGGGCGCCGCGACGCTGGGCGCCGAAGCATCTGGTGGCGGGCGGTTGCTGTGCAGCTTGATCTGCAGGCGCAGGCCGTTAGTCGAATCGGCGTTGCGCAGCGCCTCTTCGTAGGCGATGTAGCCTTTATTATAGAGATCGAACAGGGCCTGGTCGAAGGTGCACATGCCCAGTTCGCGCGACTTGGCCATGATTTCCTTGATCGAATGGAAATTGCCTTTGAAGATCATCTCTGCGATGGTCGGGGTGTTCAGCAGGATCTCGATGGCCGCCTTGCGGCCCTTGCCGTCTTCGGTGCGGATCAGGCGCTGCGAGACGATGGCGCGCAGGTTGGACGACAAGTCCATCAGCAGCTGGTTGCGGCGCTCTTCCGGGAAGAAGTTGATGATGCGGTCCATGGTCTGGTTCGCATTGTTCGCGTGCAGGGTGCCCAGGCACAGGTGGCCGGTCTCTGCGAAGGCGATCGCGTGTTCCATGGTCTCGGTATCGCGGATCTCGCCGATCAGGATCACGTCCGGCGCCTGGCGCAGGGTGTTTTTCAGCGCATGGTGCCAGGACAGGGTGTCCACGCCCACTTCGCGGTGAGTGATCAGGCAGTTCTTGTTCTTGTGTACATATTCGACCGGGTCTTCCACGGTGATGATGTGGCCGGCCGAATTCTGGTTGCGGTAGTCGATCATGGCCGCCAGCGAAGTCGATTTGCCGGAACCGGTACCGCCCACCACCAGCACCAGGCCGCGTTTGGTCATCACAACTTCCTTCAGCACTTCCGGCAGGTCGAGCTTCTCGAAATTCGGGATTTCGGAAGCGATGGTCCGGCACACCATGCCGACCGCCTGCTGCTGCACGAAGACGTTGACGCGGAAACGGCAGACATTAGGCAGCGAGATCGCGAAATTGCATTCCAGCTCGGTCTCGAACTCGCGGCGCTGCTTCTCGTTCATGATGGCGTAGGCCAGGGCGCGGGTGACGTCTGGTGTCAGGCGCTGCTGGCTCAGGGCACGCATCGCGCCCTGCGATTTGATACTGGGCGGGAAATCCGCCGAAATGAACAGGTCGGAACCGCCGACCTGGTGCATCGCCGTCAGCAGCTTGAAAATATACGACTGGGCTTCTTCGTGCCCAAGTGTGGAAGACATATTCGCCTCGTTATATGGTTTTGCAGGTCATTATAGCCAGTGCCCTTCCCCATTCATGGCATTGCAACAAGGCATTCAACTGTGTTCAAATGGGTTCATGACACTGACCGAGCTCAAATATATCGTAGCAGTTGCCAGAGCGAAACACTTCGGCCATGCCGCCGAGGCGTGTTTTGTTGCTCAACCTACACTTTCTGTCGCAATTAAGAAACTGGAAGACGAGCTCGGCGTCGTCCTGTTCGAGCGCGGCGGTGCGGAAATCTCGGTTACCCCGCTGGGCGCCCAGATCGTGGCCCAGGCCGAACGGGTGCTGGAGCAGACCGCAGCCATCAAGGAACTGGCAAAACAGAACAAGGACCCGCTGGCCGGCCCGTTGCGGCTGGGCGTCATTTACACCATCGGCCCCTACCTGCTGCCGCCTTTAGTCAAGCGGATGATTGAAACCACGCCGCAGATGCCGCTGGTCCTGCAGGAGAATTTCACCGTCAAGCTGCTGGAAATGCTGCGCCAGGGCGAGCTGGACGCGGCCATCATGGCGCTGCCGCTGCCGGAACATGGCATGGCCGTGCAGGCACTGTATGACGAGCCTTTCGTGGTGGCGATGCCCAAGAACCATCCCTGGGCTGCGCGCGTTGCCATCCCGGCCGAGAACCTGAAGACCGAAACCATGCTCCTGCTGGGCAATGGCCACTGCTTCCGCGACCAGGTGCTGGAAGTGTGCCCAGAAATGGCGCGCTTCTCCTCGCCAGGCAACGGCATGCAGCGCACCTTCGAAGGCTCTTCGCTCGAAACCATCCGCCATATGGTGGCCAGCGGCATTGGCCTGACCGTGCTGCCGCGTGCCTCGGTACCGGACATGGAAGGCCGCGACGGCATGCTGGCATTCCGCTATTTCGAGAACCCTGAGCCGAACCGGCGCGTGGTGATCGTTTGGCGCAAGAGTTTTACCCGCAAGGCCGCCATCGACGCCATCGTCGCCGCAGTGGCCGACTGCCAGCTCCCCGGCGTCCATATGCTGAACGGGCAGGCGGAGTAAAATGCCGGGATGCATGCGACTACCCCACCCCTGAGCAAACTCGAACTCTATTTCCGCCTGGTCCGGCTGGACAAGCCGATCGGGACCGTGCTGCTGCTGTGGCCGACCCTGGCCGCGCTGTGGCTGGCTTCCGGCGGCGTGCCGGACTGGAAGCTGTTGCTGATCTTCTCGTTGGGCACCTTCCTGATGCGTTCGGCCGGCTGCGCCGTCAACGATTACGCCGACCAGGATTTCGACAAGCACGTCAAGCGCACCGCCGAGCGCCCGATCACCAGCGGCCGCGTCAGCGGCAAGGAAGCATTGCTGATTGCCGCCGGCCTGTCGCTGGCCGCCTTCCTGCTGATCCAGCCGCTGAACGCGCTGGTCAAGCAATTGAGCGTGGCGGCCTTGATTATTGCTGGCACCTACCCCTACTTCAAGCGTTTCTTCGCCATCCCGCAAGCCTACCTCGGCATCGCCTTCGGCTTCGGCATGCCGATGGCCTTCGCCGCAGTGCAGGGCACGGTGCCGCCGGTAGCCTGGCTGCTGCTGGTGGGGAATGTGTTCTGGGCCGTGGCCTACGACACCGAATACGCCATGGTCGACCGCGACGACGACCTGAAGATCGGCATCAAGACTTCCGCCATCACCTTTGGCCGCTTCGACGTTGCTGCCATCATGCTGTGTTATGGCGTGCACCTGGCGATCCTGCTGGTGGTCGGCCGCAAGTTCGGCCTGGGCTTGCCCTTCCTGCTGGGCATCGCCGTAGCGGCCGGCTGCGCGATTTACCACTACTTCCTGATCCGCGGGCGCGAGCGTGCGCCTTGCTTTGCCGCCTTCCGCCACAATAACTACCTCGGCGCCGCTGTCTTCGCAGGCATTGCGCTCGACTACGCGCTGCGCTGACCTATACTGGAAGCTACTCCCGAGTGCTGTTCACTGAGACGAGGCGATCATGGACCAGACACCACAATCTACTACTGCAAAACCGAACGGTGGCGGCGTTGCCAACGGCAAGAGCCATACTTCAAACGAAAACCAGGAAGCCCGCGAAAAGCTCATGGGCGACCTGAAACAGGCCGTGCAGGATGCCGAAACCTGGCTGCGCAATGCTGCCACGGCCAATTCCGAAGACCTTGGCATGGTCAAGGCCAAGTTCGAAGATACACTGCGCACGGCCAAACGCGACTTGCTGAAGCTGGAAGACAGCGTGCTCGCCCGCGGCAAGATGGCAGCCCAGGCCACCGACCACTATGTGCACGACAATCCGTGGAAGGCGGTTGCCACCGGCGCTGCAATCGGCGTGATTGTCGGCCTGCTGGTCGCGCGCCGCTGATCCTCTCCAGCCCCGGTTGCCGGCGACACAGCGCCGGCAACGTAGCTTGCGAGGCCGCCGTGAATCGGATTGCCCTGGCGTTAATGGGACTGGAAGCGTACGCCTCCACCCTTTGAGGCAAGCCATGCCCTGGCTCACCCATTTCACCTTCGCCGCCGCCTTGGCCTTGCTCGCGCAGGCGGCATTGGCCGCCGAGGTCAGCATGGCCTTCGGCGAGAAAATACCGCCATTCTGCTTCCCCGAGACCGACTCCGGCATCGAACTGGATGTGATGCGCGAAGCGTTGGCCTTCCGCGGCCATGTGCTCAGGCCCCGCTATTATTCGTTTGCGCGCATTCCCGTCGCCTTCAAGGCAGGCGAGGTGGATGCTGCCATGACCGATCTCGGCGAGGACATGGCTGCCTGGGGCGCAAGTTATGGCAACCCTGCCGTCATCTACGACAATGTCTTCATCACCTTGAAAGAGCGCCAACTGTCCATCACCCGGCCGGAAGATTTGCAGGGCCTGACGGTGATTTCCTTTGTCGGCGCCGCCAGGCGCTATCCCGATTGGCTGGACAAGGTACGCAAGGAGGGCCACTACTACGAGCAGAACGACCAGGCGCTGCAAGTGCTGACGCTGGACCGCGGGCGCTATGACGTGGTCCTGAGCGACCGCAATATCTTCAAGTACTTCACGCTGCAGCTCAAGCTGAACAGGTCATTCAAGCCCAAGCCGGTGGTGGAACACGCCTTCGTCAAGCTGAATCCAATGGACTACCGCCCAGTATTCCGCGATCCCGCTATCCGCGACGACTTCAATGCCGGCTTGCGGCACCTGAAGGACACCGGCCGCTTCCAGGCCATCTACAGCAAATACCTGGCTGGCGACTGAGTGGCGCCGGCCCGGTAAGCCGCGGGCGACATGCCGAACAACTGGCCGAAAGTGCGCCGCAGCATGGCTTCCGTGCGAAAGCCCGATTGCAGCGCAACTTGCAGCATCGACAGGCCTGGCCGGGCCAGCAACTCTTTCGCATATTCGCCGCGGCAGCGCGCGATGTAGATGTGCGGCGGCATGCCAACCGCATGCTGGAAGCGGCGCGAGAAATTGCGCACGCTCATGGCCGCGCGCTGCGCCGCGCCTTCCACCGTCAAGTCCTGCTTGAAGCAGCGCTCGATGTACTCCTGCGCCTGGCGGATGCGCTGGTCGCCATGCTGCTTCAGTCCCGCATTGCGCAGCGCGATATGCCCGGCACTTGGCTGGCTGGGCGGATTGGTGTAGCGCGAGAGCTTGTGCGCCACCGCGTCGCCATGAAAATGGCCGACCAGGTAACTGCAGGCATCCAGGCAGGGATTGACCGAGCCGGCGCTGATGATGCTGCCGTCGATTACCAGCGGCACGTCGGGACTGAAGCGTACTTCGGGATAGTGCTGGGCAAAGACGCGCTGGTCGGACAGGTTGCCCGTCACTTCACGGCCATCGAGCAGGCCGGTCTCGGCCAGGATGCGCATGCCGCCGGCCATGCCGACCAGCACTGCGCCGGCGGCGTGGGCTTGCCGCAGCCAGTCGCGCAGCACTGGCGGGATCGGCTGGCGTGCCGCCAGTGGCAGGTAGTACGGCGGCACGATCACGGCTTGTGGCGCCTGCATGTCCGCCAGCGTTGCCTCCGGCTGCAAGGACGGCCCGGTGAAGGAGCGCACCGGCGCCTTGTCGATTGCTACCAGGCGGGCCCGGAACAGTTCTGCCGCCTGCAAGTCGGCATTGCGCGCATGCAGCGTGCCTGCGATGGCAAACGCCTCCCGCGCCAGCAGGGCAAGGCCTCCCCAGCAGTCGTCTCCCACATAAATGGCGATTGAAACTGGCGCTCTCATTGTGGCCGATACTAGCAGGATATTTGGCCGATCTTGTGCATATCATTTCAACAATGGACAGATATACTGGCTTCGCTGCTGCATCCCTACAACAGTAAATGGGAGACATGTATGTACAAAGCCATCGGCGCGCTCGCGCTGTGCGGCCTGCTGTCCGCCTGCTACAAGACCACGCCTTCACTGCCGGCGCCAGCAACGGCTGCCGACATCGCGTTCCAGAAGCAACTCCAGGAACAACTGCTCGACGCCAAGCCCGGCTCGGTGATCGAGATCCCGGCCGGCAAATACAAGTTCACCAGCGGGCTGCAGCTGCGCGCCGATGGGGTGACGATACGCGGGGCCGGAATGGACAAGACCATCCTGTCTTTCAAGCCGCAGGTAACGGGGCCGGAAGGCTTGCTGGTCTACGGCAACAACTTCACCATCGAAGGCTTGACGATTGAGGATTCCAAGGGCGACGGCTTGAAGATCAACGACGGCGATCACATTACGATCCGCAGCGTGAAGGTGCAGTGGACCGGCGGCTCCAAGGTGACCAACGGCGCGTACGGCATCTATCCCGTCAAGACCAAAAACGTGCTGATCGATAACTGCGTGGCCATCGCCGCCTCGGACGCCGGCATTTACGTCGGCCAGTCGCAGAACGTCGTGGTGCGCAACTCGCGCGCCGAAGCCAATGTGGCCGGCATCGAAATCGAGAACACCATCAACGCCGACGTGTACGACAACGTCGCCACCCGCAATACCGGCGGCATCCTGGTGTTCAATATGCCGAACCTGCAGCAGCCGGGCCACAGCACGCGCGTGTTCAGGAACAAGGTCATCGAAAACAACCTGGGCAACTTTGCCGCCAAGGGTACGGCGGTGGCCAGTGTGCCGGCCGGTTCGGGTGTGGTGATCAACTCGAATTCGAAGGTCGAGATCTTCGACAACGACATCACCAACAACCAGACCGCCAACGTCATCATCTCCAGCTACCACTCGACCGGCTACTTCACTGAAAAAGGCGTGGCCAAGGATTATGACCCGTATCCGAAGGCGATCTACGTCTACGATAACCGCTTCAAGGGCGGCGGCGATGCGCCCGACGGGCTGGACCTGAAAGCGCTGAAGGTGGCGATGTACGGCCTGTCCGGCCACTTGCCCGACGTGCTGTGGGACGGCTACGCCGACAATGCGCTGGCAAAAAATGGCGTCATGCCGGCCGAGGCGCGCATCTGCGTGCAGGATGGCGTTGAAGTGCTGAACGCAGATGGCCCCAACAAATACAAGAACCCGAAAGCCGATTCGGCGCCGCACCGCTGCCAGCTTGCCAAGCTGCCGCCGGTCACCATCCCTCAACTCAGCTCGCAATCCTGATGAAGCTTGCCGTCCCTGCTTTCCGCCCCCTGTGGGCGGCCGGCATGGCGGCGTGCGCGCTTGTTCTCGCATCCTGCGCACGCAGCCCTGCCCCGCCTGCCAAACCAGTGCAGTTCATCGCCGAAGGCCGGCCTGAAAAACTCAGCGAGTGGCGCCTGATGGCTGCCAGCGAGGGCCGACTGGTACTGAACAAGGAAGTGCTGCCCTATACCCTGAACACGCCGCTGTTCAGCGACTACGCGCACAAGCTGCGCACGGTGTGGATGCCGAAGGGCGTGTCGGCTGCCTACAAACCCGACACCGCTTTCGACTTCCCGGTCGGGACCATCATCAGCAAGACCTTCTATTATCCACGCGACGGCGGCAGCCAGGCCGTGCTGGCCACCGACGACAGCGGCACCGACAGCACCCTCGACCTGGGCAAAGTGCGGCTGATGGAGACGCGCCTGCTGGTGCGGCGCGAAGCGGGCTGGATCGCCCTGCCTTATGTGTGGAACGAGGCGCAGACCGAGGCCGAACTGAAGCGCACCGGCGACCAGGTCCCGATGGAGCTGGTGTCCGCCCAGGGCCGCCAGAAATTCACCTACGTGGTGCCGAACGTGAACCAGTGCGCCTCCTGCCATGTGACAGACCTGAAGAGCAAGAAGTTCGAACCGCTCGGGCTTAAAGCGCGCCACATCAACCTGAACGGGCAGCTGGAAAAGATGGTGCAGGCAGGCTACCTGCAAGGCCTCCCGGCCGCCGCTGAAGTCCCTCGCAACGTCGACTGGCGCGACAAGAGCGCTGCAATCGACGCCCGAGCCCGCGCCTACCTCGACATCAACTGCGCCCACTGCCACAACAACAAGGGCACCGCCAACACCACCGCCCTGCACCTGGAGATCGGCGCGCCGGCCAACCAGCACCTTGGCCTGTGCAAGCCGCCCGTAGCTGCCGGCGCCGGCACCGGCGGCAACTCGTTCGGCATCAATCCCGGCAAGCCGGACGACTCGATTTTCGTGTTCCGCCTGAAGTCGACCGAAACGGGCGTGATGATGCCGGAACTGGGACGCACCACCTCGCACCGCGAAGGCGTTGCACTGATTCGCGAATGGATCGCATCGATGAAGGAAAGCTGCAACTGATAACAACGGAGAAACCACATGAAGCTGCGCAAGAAAGTCCTGTCGTCCAGCATTTCCAGCGCCCTGCTCGCCTGCTGCGGCGCGGCCATGGCCGCCGATCCGGCGCCCAAGGAAGAAACCCATGTGGTGGTGGTCACCGCCCAGAATCGTACGCAGCAGGCGCAAGACGTGCCGATCGCCCTGCAAATCATCAACGCTGACCAGATCGACAAGCTGGCGGCGCCCAGCCTGGCTGAAATGAACGGCTACATTCCCGGCCTGTCGGTCAACGCCGAGCAGGCGACCCAGCCCTCACTGTCGCTGCGCGGGATCGGCACCGGCGATTTCGGTATCGGCACCGACGCTCCGGTGGGCATGTACATCGACGGCGTCTACGCCGGCAAGACCGGCGGCGCGATCATGAACTTCAACGACGTGCAGCGAATCGAAGTGCTGAAAGGCCCTCAAGGCACCCTGTTCGGGCGTAACAGCGCTGCCGGCGCCATCTCCGTCGTGACACGCGAACCGGGCCGTGACACCGAGCTGGAAGCGCGCCTGCGCTACGGCCGCTTCCACACGAGCAATGTGGAGCTGTTGGCCAATACTCCGCTGGGCGACACCACCGCGCTGCGCATCACCGCCGTGCATCACGGCACCGACGGCTGGCTGAAAGACGCGGCCACTGGCGAAAAACTCCAGCATGGCAACGACAACGGCGTGCGCGCCACCCTGCGCTGGGACGCGCCGGCACGCGCCAAGGTGCTGCTGTCGGTGGAAGCGGAAAAGCTCGATCACAAGGCGCGCCCCGCCATCGGCCTGGTAGCCGGCGTGCCGGTGGTGCCGCCCGATCCCTCCACCTACCTCGACCCACGCACTGCGCCGGTCTACAACGACGCCCAGAACAATGGCGAAACGCGCGACTTCCGCGGCAGCACGCTGCGCATTGAGGTGCCGCTCGGCTGGGCCACCTTCAACTCCACCACCGGCTACCGCCGCTTCGACTCGCGCAACCGGCAAGACAATGACGGCACCAACCTGATTACGCATTACGTCGATACCGAAAACTCAGAGCGCAACCGAAGCTGGCAGCAGGAATTCCGCCTGTCCGGCAATACCGGCATGGCCGACTGGGTCACGGGCCTGAGCTTCTATCACGAGAAGGCCCGGCAAACCAGCCAGGTCAACACCAACACCAATACGCTCGACACGATTTTCGGCAACGTGGCCGGCTTCCCCGTTTTCAGCCTGCTGGAAGGGGCGGCGGCGGCCGTGGACATTCCGGCCGGCCTGCTGGGCAACCCGTGGCAGGAGAATATGCACGTCGAAGGCCGTTACAAAGCCACCGCCATCTACGGCGACGTGATCTGGCACCTGGCGCCGAAGCTGAACCTGACCACCGGCGTGCGCTACACGCGCGACGACAAGCGCTTCAGCTGGTACAGCCCGCCGCGCACAGCTGCTGGCCTGGACAACAGCATCGCCAACCTGCAAAACCTCGGGTTCTTCGACGCCCTGGTCGGCATGGGCGCCCTCACGCCGGAACAATTGATGATGGCGCTGGGCGCGATGACCCAGAACATCGAGTTCACCAGCGCCGGCGCCACCACGGCGCCGCTGTCCAAAAAGAACAAGTGGAACGACACCAGCCCGCGCGCGGTACTCGACTACAAGCTCAATGACGACATGATGGTCTACGGCTCCATCGCCAAAGGCTACCAGGCGGGCGGCTTCAACGCGCTGCAGGTCAACGCCACCTACGAACCGGAAAAGGTATGGAATGCCGAAGTGGGCGTGAAGAACTACTACCGCCAGTACAAGCTGCTGGTGAACGCTTCGCTGTACAAGTACAAGTTCAGCAACCTGCAATCGCTGGCCCTGGTGAATAACGGCTCCGCCATCCCGACTTACCAGGTCACCAGCAGCGACCAGGAAGCGCACGGCCTGGACTTCGAAATGCGCTGGCAGCCGATGCGCGACCTGCGCCTGAACATGAGCACAGCCTACATCGACCAGACTTACAAGACTTTCACCACCAGCAACGGCATCAATCTTGATGGCCAGCCGGTCGGCACGCCGAAATGGACTACCGCCGTCGGCGCCGACTACTGGATCCGCGACGTCGCAGGCGGCGACTTGAACTTCACGCTGCAGCACGCCTATACCAGCGCCACGCGCTGCAATGCCGATGCGCTGCAAGGCGCCTGCCTGACCACCCCGCGCTTCCGCGTCGGCGGCGCCACCCAGCGCACCGACTTCCGCGCCGGCTACGAGGCAGCCAGCCACAAATGGGCTGTGGCGTTGTATGCCAACAACCTTTTCGACAAGCGCTATGTGACCAGTGTTGGCAATATGACCACGGGCTTGCTGGGCACACCATATGCGATGGTCAATTCGCCGCGCCAGGTCGGGGTCGAACTGCGCGTAAACCTGTAGCGAGTTATAGTAAAATCAACCCCTTAGCCAAACCTTTTATGTTGCAATGTTCGTCCCCGCCAAGAGTTCTCCTACCACCACGGACAGGCCCGCGCAGTACGACGGGCCAGGGGACTTTTTGTCCCGGCGGCTCGATGGCTTGAACGAACAGGCGGACAGCCTGCAATCCTGGCGCAACAACCTGCTGAACGGCTTGTGCGCCGTGGCCTTGTTCCTCGGCCTGGTGGTGGCGATTCCCAGCGTCGTTGGCAGCATGAAGATGAACCAGTGGCCGCTGATCGTGAGCGACATCATCGCCTTGCTATGCGTCGGCGCCCTGTATTTCTGCCGGTCCGTCTCGTTCCGCTTCCGCGCGCTGGCCTTCCTGGCCATCAGCTACCTGCTCGCAGTCGTGCAGCTGTTTTCCGTAGGCCCACTGGTCCAGCCCTACCTGCTCGCCGTGCCGATCCTGTGCACGGTGCTGCTCGGCATCCGCCCCGCCATGGCGGCCCTGCTCTGGTGCAGCGGCACCCTGTTCGTTACAGGCTATTTTGGCGGCATCGATCCGGGCTTGAGCAATGTGTTTGTCAGCATGCTGATGCACTGGTCGCTGGTGTCGCTGAATTTCACGCTGGTGGCTGCGGTGCTGGTGGTGTCCTGCGCCTACCTGCTGAATGGGCTGGAAGGCGCGCTGGCGCGGCAGCGCGCGGTACAGCAAGCGCTGGAAAACCAGGTCGCTACCTTGCAGGCGCGCGACCTGGAACTGCGCGAATCGACTGCCGCACGTAAGGCCGCCGAAGAATCAAATGAACAGAAATCGGAATTCCTGGCCATGATCAGCCACGAGGTGCGCACCCCTTTGGGCGGCGTGATCGGCATGCTGCAGCTGGCGAAAAAAGACCTCACCCTGTCGCCCGAAACGCGCAACAAGCTGCGCATTGGCCTGGGCAACGCAGAGGTGCTGCTGCACATTATTAACGACATCCTCGACTTCTCGCGCCTGGAAGCGGGCAAGATGCCGTTCGAAAGCATCGACTTCGATTTGCCTGCCCTGCTGCGCGACGTGGTGGCGCTGCTGGCGGATCGTGCCGAGACCAAGGGCATATCGCTGGTGGCGGAAATCGACCCGGCCCTGCCGCGCTGGTGGCGCGGCGACCCGGTGCGCCTGCGGCAGGTGGTGATGAACCTGGTTGGCAACGGCGTCAAATTCACCGAGCGCGGCGAAGTTCGCATGACTGCCGGTGTCGCGCACAACGGCGGCATTTTGCTGGCCGTCCGGGATACCGGCATCGGCATCGAGCCGGATGCGATTTCCCGCCTGTTCCGCAAATTCGAGCAAGCCAATGCGGCGACCTCGCGCAAATACGGCGGTGCCGGTCTGGGCCTGGCGATCTGCAAGAACATAGTCGACGCCCTGGGCGGAACGATCGAAGTGCGCAGCGAGCGCGGCGCAGGCAGCGTGTTCGAGGTGTGGCTGCCGCTGCAGGCTGGCGAACCTGCCGTAGTGCGGGCGCTGCAGGCTCGCGCGCCTCATGCGGTACGCCTGCAGGTCCTTTGCGCGGAAGATGGCAGCACCAACCAGATCATCCTGCGCGAGCTGCTGGGTGAAATGGGCCATGCCGTGACCATCGCGGAAGACGGGGCCGCTGCACTGGCACGCCTGGCGGAACGCGATTTCGACCTGGTAATCATGGATAGCCGCATGCCGCGCATGGACGGCATCGCCGCCCTGCGCCTGCTGCGTGCCGGTGCGGCCGGCGTACGCCAACCTGGCATCCCCGTCATCGCGCTGACCGCCAATGCGGCAGCCGAAGAACGCGAGCGCTTCATGGAAGCAGGCGCCAACGGTTTCCTGCCCAAGCCGATTGACGAAGCGAGCTTGCATGCGGAGATCGGCCGCCACGCCGGCCTGCTGGCGCAATCGCCGCGCCGGGAGGATCTTGATGCCATGTTCGGCACCGGAGCCGGCGCCGCGCCGCCAGCGCCTGCGCGCGCCCTTAGCCCTGCCGCTTGCGCCGCATTCATGCAGGAAGGCCCGCGCCAGCTTGCGGCCATCCGGCAAGGCATCCAGTGTGCGGACATGCCAGCCATTAGCCTGAACGCGCATAGCCTGCAAGGCAGCGCTGGCCTGTTTGGCGCCCGCGAACTTGCCGCCCTGTGCGGGCTGGTGGAAACCCTGGCCAACGCCGGCATGGTCGAGCGCATCCCGCCGCTGGTCACCGAGGTGGAAGACGAGCTGGCGGCGCTGCTGGCCAGTTTGGCGCAGCCAGCCGCCAATAGCAACCTGGCGGCCTGACGCGGTCAGCCCGCGGCGCCGAGCTGCTCGCCCAGTTCCTTGCCGCGCGCGGCGGCTGCCTTGACGGCGGCGACGATGGAAGCCTTGACGCCGCTCGCTTCCATGCTGGTCAGCGCGGCGTAGGTAGTGCCGCCTTTCGAAGTCACCTTTTCACGCAAAACCGGCACCGGGTCCGGCGATTGCACTGCCAACTGGGCCGCGCCGGTGAACGTTGCCATGGCCAGCGCCTTGCCCTGCTCCGCAGTCAGGCCGAGTTCCTCTGCCGCCTGCTGCATCGCTTCGATGAAATAGAACACATAAGCCGGACCGCTGCCGGAAACCGCGGTCACGGCATCGATCTTCGCCTCATCGTCCAGCCATACGGTCGTGCCGACAGCGTGCAGGATCTGGTCGGCCGCTTCGCGCTGCTGGGCGCTGACACCGGGCGACGCCACCATGCCGGTGACGCCCATGCCGATCAGGGCCGGGGTATTCGGCATGGTGCGCACGATGGCCTGGTAGCCGCCCAGCCAGCGCGACAGATCGGCAGCACGGATGCCGGCGGCAATCGACAGCACCAGCGGGCTGCGGCCCGCCGCTTGCGCGGTCTGCAGCAGCGGCAGCAACTGCGCCGTCACTTCATGCATCACCTGTGGCTTGACCGCCAGCACCAGGACTTCCGCAGCAGCGACGGCGGCGCCGCCGCCTTCGCCCGCAGCGGTAGCAACGGTCACGCCGTATTGGCGCTGCAGCGATTCCAGCGACGCCGGGTTCGGATCCACCACATGGATATTGGCGCCCGGGGTCAGCTTGCCAGCCAGGCCCGCGATCAGCGCAGCGGCCATATTGCCGCCGCCAATGAATGCAATCTTCATCACGTCATCCTTTGTTATAGTCGCGGGCGCCGAAAATGGCGCTGCCGACGCGCACGATGGTCGCGCCTTCATGGATGGCAGCGCGCATATCGGCCGACATGCCCATCGACAGCGTGTCGAGCGCAATGCCCTCGGCCCGCAATTGTTCGTAGAGTTCACGCAGCACGCGGAAAGCGGCGCACTGCTTGTCGAAATCGTCTTCCGGCTCAGGAATGGACATCAGGCCGCGCAAGACAAGGCGCGGCAGCGCAGCCACGGTACGGGCCAGCGCTGCGGCGTCGGCGGGCAGCACGCCACTTTTGCTGGCCTCCCCGCTGGTATTGACCTGGATGCAGACCTGCATCGGGTGCAGGCCCTCGGGCCGCTGCTCGCTCAGGCGTTGCGCGATCTTCTCGCGTTCAATCGTGTGCACCCAATCGAAGTTTTCGGCTATAAGACGCGTCTTATTGCTCTGGATTGGTCCAATAAAATGCCATTCCAACGGCGTGCAACCGCGCATTCTTGCCAATTCGTGGATTTTGTCCACGCCTTCCTGCACATAGTTTTCACCGAAAGCACGCTGCCCCGCCAGCACCGCCTCGAAAACTGCCTGTGCCGGGAAGGTCTTGGAGACGGCCAGCAGCTGCACTTCGTTGGGCGCGCGCCGCGCTTCGCGCGCGGCAACGTTAATTGCTTCAGTAACAACTTGCAAGTTGTGGGCTATTGTGGACATAATCGAATGAGACAGGGCCAAGCTTTTTTGGCTATTGAAAAAGCACAGGGATTATAAATGGACATTTCCGAACT
>Ga0209050_1002009_pt1 | contig 18999 bp, 21 predicted proteins | sample Araplavi_mTSA_r2_FD_184276 | JGI IMG/M metagenome (GOLD analysis project Ga0209050, IMG submission 184276) | Arabidopsis root microbial communities from North Carolina, USA - plate scrape MF_Cvi_mTSA_r2 (SPAdes) (version 2) | ecosystem: Host-associated > Plants > Roots > Endosphere | place: USA... | reverse complement strand
GTTGAAGCGGTTGCTGCTGCCCACGACGCTGGCATCTCCAGCTTCGTCGGCGAAGAGCTGGCCAAGTCCGATCGTCCGGAACTGACCGCTGCCAAGATCGTCGTTTCCGGCGGCCGTGGCATGCAGAACGGCGACAACTTTAAACACCTGTACGCCCTGGCCGACAAGCTGGGCGCTGCCGTGGGTGCTTCGCGCGCCGCGGTCGACGCAGGTTTTGTTCCGAACGACATGCAGGTCGGTCAGACCGGCAAGATCGTTGCTCCACAGCTGTACATCGCCGTTGGTATCTCCGGCGCGATCCAGCACCTGGCCGGCATGAAAGACTCCAAAGTGATCGTTGCGATCAACAAGGACGAAGAAGCGCCGATCTTCCAGGTGGCCGACTACGGCCTGGTGGCGGACTTGTTTGAAGCGATTCCAGAAATGGCCGCCCTGGCCTGATTACCGACCGACAGGAGCGATAAATATGAGCAGTTCCGATTTTTCAGCCTGGATTGGACGTCGTCAGGAAAGCCAGGACCGGATCAGTTTTACATTGGTCAAACGTATAGCTGCGACGTTGGGCGAGCCGGCACCCCGGTCGGGTGAATCGCTGCCGCCTTTGTGGCACTGGGCGTTTTTTCAGGAACCGGTTACCGCCGACGAACTGGGTCCGGACGGTCATCCGGCGCTCGGGGGATTCCTGCCCCCCGCCCACAATCGCAACCGCATGTGGGCGGGCAGTCGACTCGAGTTTTACCAGCCGTTGACGGTGGAGGCTGACGTGACCTGCGTGTCAACCATTCTCAACGTCGAAGAGAAGCACGGGCGCACGGGTTCCTTGTTGTTCGTCACGGTGCGCCATGAGTATTTTCAGGACGGCAAACGTGCCCTGCAGGATGAGCAGGACATCGTCTACCGCGAGCCCACTCCACCCAAACTGAGCGGCACCGAAGCGATCCCGCAAGGCCAATGGCGGGACCTGGTCGTCCCCTCCCCAACCTTGCTGTTCCGTTACTCGGCCGTCACCTTCAATGGCCACCGGATTCACTACGACTGGCCATACGTCACGCAGACCGAGGGTTACCCGGGTTTGGTGGTGCATGGTCCCCTGATCGCCACGCTGAATTTGCGCGCGTTTACCAAAGCGCACCCGAACGCGCGCTTGAAGCGCTTCACCTTCCGAGGCGTCCGTCCCTTGATTTCGCCTCAGCCTTTCGAGGTCGGCGGACGCCTGATCGATAGCGGCAAGGCACAGCTGTGGGCAGGCAATCAGGACGGTACGGCGCAGATCGGCGAAGTCGAGTTCAGCTTGGGAGAAACACCATGAATACCTCCATTGTCCGCTCCGCGCTGTTTGTCCCGGCCACGCGTCCGGAGCGCATACCCAAAGCCATCGCTACCGGTGCGGACCGGGTCATTGTCGATCTGGAAGATGCCGTGCAGGAGAACCTCAAGGACCAGGCGAGGGATAACCTGGAGTGCTTCTTGAGTGACCATCCGCAAGCCCGGATTCTGGTACGAGTCAATGCTCCGGACCACTGGGCCCACGCGGCGGATCTGAAGCTTTGTCGACGACACGCTGGCGTGATCGGTATTTTGCTGCCCAAAGCGGAAAGCGCGGAGCACGTCCTCACGGCTGCCAATACCCAAAAGCCGGTCTGGCCCATCATCGAAAGCGCCAAGGGCCTGGCCGGACTCCAAGCGATTGCCCGGGCCCAGGGCGTTGAGCGCTTGTCATTCGGAAGCCTTGATCTGGGCCTGGATCTGAATTTGACCACTGGCAGCCCTGCCGCCGAAGAGTTTCTGAGTCACGCTCGATACGCAGTATTGCTCGCGACTCGGGTGGCCGGTCTCGCCCCGGCGCTGGATGGTGTATTTCCGTCAATACAAGACACCGTCGGCCTGCACAGCACCGTTCAGTTTGCCCGCGACATGGGGTTTGGTGGCGCGTTATGTATCCATCCGAGCCAAGTGGTGATTATCCATCAAGCGCTGAAACCCGGTCTGGAGGAACTGCTCTGGGCACAACGCATCATGGACGCCGCCCGTTCGGGTGAAGGTGTGTTCGTGCTCGATGGGCAAATGGTCGATGCGCCTGTCATAGGCCGTGCGCAGGCGATCCTGGCGCGCGCGACCTGACTCAACGGCAACACGCTCCATGACCTTGGGATGAGCTGAAGATTTCACCCGGAACGCGCCTACACTGAAAGGCACAGCGATTGAGAGGACATGGAGCTCCACGCATGCGCCCTAGCGCCATTGTGCTACTCCTTATCAGCTATGCCGTGCTGATGGTGGTTTTTTTCAAGCTAAATGCTCGAAACAACCGACGCCGCAGAGAAGGTCTTTACGAAACCTTTGAAACTGCAATGCGACAGCATGGGATCAGGACTTTCGAGATCATCAAGGAAAGTATTCATATCGGTAACAACTTTCGGCCATCAGAGCTGCACCGGATATTGCTGGACGATACAGGGCACTACTTTCTTTACATGCACGCCAGCAATGCGCAGCCAACTTTAACGCCACTGACCGAAGAGCGAGCGTTACAAGCTGCACAGGGGGAGATGGGAATCCAGGCATAGACCATCGCAACCGCCGCCACCAGGGATCATGAAGAAGCGGGGATGGGGGGTTAACACAACTCGTACCAAAACAGGATCATGCTCGTAGCCAAGCCGCTGGTAACGATCCCGATTCCAAACATGACGCCGAGAAGCAGAGTTTTTGCCCACATGGCTCGAATCTCCGGATACCGCATTCAATGAATGCTTCAGTATCAGCACCCGAGCAAAATCCAAGCCATTTGGCATGGGCAAAGCCGGGCCCAGCGATTGCACTGAAACGGTCTATTCGGGTGGTAAAAAATTCCCCATCACAGGGTTCGCTCACCCTATATTTGGGGCTGAACCACCCACATCCGATGACTCCCTTCATGCCCTCACAGCAAGTCCTTGCGACATCAAAACCTGGGATGCTACATAACTTCGCTATCAAGGCTTGAGCTACGAAACAGCTTCTTGGCATCTGCCTTCTGTTAACCCTGGTTTCGCGATGTGAAAAAGGTCGTCACTGCCGCAAGTACCAGCAAGATAGCGCTTGCAAGAAATGTCATGCGATAACCGCTCCCGTCGAACAGCAGCCCGCCGAGGGTAGAGCCCAGCGCAATGGATAGCTGAATGACTGCCACCATCAGGCCGCCACCGGCTTCAGCATCCCTGGGCAACGCCTTGGCCAACCACGACCACCACCCCACAGGTGCGGCTGTCGCGGCCAGGCCCCACAGCCCCAGCAATACAAAAGCTGCCACGACTCCGCCGCCAAGGACAATCAAGGAAAGTGCAATGGCGGCCATCAACAGTGGAATGCAGATCAGGACGCGGTACATGCCGACTTTCAGGAAAGTGCCGATCAGAATGGTTCCGACGACACCCGCCACACCGATGACCAGCAGGATCATCGACAACATGGAGACATCTACACCGGTGACGGTCTCCAGGAACGGGCGCAGATAGGTGAACAATACAAACTGCCCCATGAAGAAAGTGCCCATACTCAACATGCCGAAACTGACCAATGGGCTCTTGAACAATCGAAATACATTGCCCGCGCCCGCTTTGCGCGGCGCCGCCGTCATGGCTGGCAGGCTGATCCACTGCCAGATCAACGCGATGATCGCTACCGGAACAAGGCAGAAAAAAGCCCCCCGCCAACCCATGACGCTGCCCAGATAGCTTCCCAGTGGTGCGGCCACTACGGTTGCCAAAGCATTGCCGCCGTTGAAGATTGCCAGAGCCTTGGGCACGCTATGGGACGGTACCAGGCGCATGGCCATTGCCGCCGACATCGACCAGAATCCGCCGATCACCACGCCAATCAGCGCACGCCCCATCATGTACACCGTATAGTTTGGCGCCAGACCGACCACCAACCCCGACACACACATAATCCCGGTCAGTAGCAGCAAGAGCGTCTTGCGATCCATTGAGCCAGCAAGCCTGGAAATCGAAAGGCTTGTCAGCACCGCGAAGGCGCCGGAGATGGCGATCCCATACCCGACCAGTCCTTCACTGATTTGCAGATCCAATGCAATCGGCGTGAGCAAACTGACAGGCATGAACTCCGAGGCGATGAGTGCGAATACGCACAGTGTCATCGCAAAGATGCCGCTCCAGTAAGCCTGCAGTTCCCCAGCCCCCGGCGTGCCGAGGGCATCACCAGCCGGGGAGTCGAATACTTGAGTCGTCATTAAAAACCTCTCATCAAATAGTGGTTGGCTGAAACACAGGTCTTTTAGCCAACCACCGTCAGATGCCGGGTAAAAAAGGCGGTGAGTCTGGTCCAGGGAATCAAGTTCACGCGGTCGTACAGATCGACGTGCCCCGCGCCGGGAACCCAGGCCAGTTCCTTAGGTTCGGCGGCACGTTGGTAGGCCTCCTCACTGAACTCTCTGGAGTGCGCCCGATCGCCAGCGATGAACAGCAGCGGCCGCGGGGAAATCGTCTCGATATCGTTGAATGGATAGAAATTCACGAACCGGACTTCACTGGTCAAGGCGCGGTTTTGGGTCAGCTCCAACGTTCTGCCATGAGGGATATGGATACCGCGTGGCGTACGGTAGAAGTCCCAGAATTCACGTGTGACCGGGTCTGCATCTTTACCAGGCTGCACTGGCAAATAGTTGAGGAAATGCATTTGCCCGGTAGAGAACTCGCTGTAGCGTTGCTCGGCGGCTTTGACGAGCATGGCCTGGCGTTGCTCGGCAGTCACTGAGTGCCCCAGACCATGACGGGTGACAGCGCCCATGTCGTACATGCTGACAGTGGCCACGGCTTTCAAACGAGAATCCATCTTGGCCGCACTGATGGCAAAGCCACCGCTGCCACAGATACCCAGTACGCCGATACGCTTGCGATCAATGAAATCCCGCGTACCCAGGTAGTCAACTGCAGCGCTGAACGCGTCGGCGTACATTTCGGGGGCGACCTGGTTTCGAGGCAGGCCCTCACTCTCTCCCCAGAAAGGCAAGTCAATCGCGAGCGTGACGAAGCCTTGTTCCGCCAGCTTTTGTGCATAGAGCATGGAGCTTTGCTCTTTGACTGCTCCCATGGGATGACCGACGATAATTGCAGGCGCTTTAGCGTTTGCAGCCAGATTCTTGGGCGTTACAAGATTGCCCACAATTCGAAGATTGTATGAGTTCTTGAAGGTCACCTTTTGCACGGTGACCTTGGCGCTTTTGTAAAAGTTGTCGGCACCTTCCGGCGGGCTGCCTGCACTTTTTGAGTCAGCTGCAAAGGCGGGGCCGACTGCGCCCGAAAGGACGCCAAGAGCCGCAATGCTAACGCCGGTGGCCTTCACGAACTCACGTCGATCAAGCCCTCGAGGGAGTAAGGCTTCTGTAGCTTCAAGAAGGGTTAAAGGTGTCTCGCTCATCATCAGCACTCCGTTCCAGATAGGTGACAGAGCTTGACGGATTCGAGATATCTTGATTAGTAAGGATAATCTTCATGTGGTTTTGAGAAAAATTCAGCAATGGCCAATACCAAAGTCAACGATCTCCAGGCTTTTCTGGCGGTGGCACGCGACCAAAGCTTTACGAAGGCCGCCGCCAAACTGGGCGTTACGCCTTCTGCGCTGAGTCATACGATCCGGGCACTTGAACAAAGACTGGGGATACGGCTGCTGGCCCGCACGACGCGCAATGTGTCGCCTACAGAGGCGGGAGAAAGGTTGATGCGCTCGATCGCCCCGCTTTTTGACCAGATCACCGCCGAGCTTGAAGCGCTGGGCGAACTGCGGGACAAGCCCAGTGGCACGATTCGTATTTCCTGTACTGACGATCAGATTGAGTTGTGCATTCGGCCGATGCTTGCAAGCTTCCTGAAGAGCTACCCGGATATCACACTGGAGTTCTACGTCGACTATGGGTTCACCAACGTGGTCGAGGAGCGATTTGATGCGGGTATTCGCTTGGGCGAATCGATCAGCAAGGACATGATCGCCGTTCGCATAGGGCCGGATTGGCGGTTGGCAGTAGTGGGTTCTCCAGAATACTTCGAACGCAACCCGGCACCCACAACCCCCCATGAGTTGACCGGGCATGACTGCGTGAATATCCGACATAGACCATCAGGTGTGATCTACGCATGGGAATTTGAAAAAAATGGCCAGGCTTTTACAGTCAAGGCAGATGGACAACTTGTGTTCAACAGCATAATGCATGTTCTCAATGCCGCCGTTGATGGCGTTGGCCTGGCCTATGTACCAGAGGAATTGGTAGCACCGTATCTGGCCGACGGCCGACTCAAAGAAGTCTTGGCCGACTGGTGCCCTGAGTTTCAGGGCTACCATTTGTATTACCCCAACAGACGCCAGGCGTCTCCCGCCTTTTCTGCGTTTGTGGAGGCGCTGAAATATAGAAGCTGAGCGCCCTCCATTCGACGCGCCGCTATCTGTCGCGAAGGGCTGCAGTCACCTGTGGACTCAACCGGTGGATGAAACAAGCGGGCGATTCAGATTTCAAATACACACGGGGGCAATACTCGGTTTGATCTAGGCTTGAATGAGATCACTCGGGAGAAAAACACCATGTCCCTCTCTCTCAGAAATCCATTGGCCTTTGCTTTGGCGGTGTTCTTTTGCACAGCCGCGCGTGGTGAAGGAACAGCAGACGCCTATCACCCACCGGCAATACTTCCCCTGGAATCCGAGACGGCGCCCAGACTCATTGCCGAGCCGCCGCTTGCCGAGCCCCTTGCCCGCGGAGTCGTCATTATCCAATACCGCACGGAGCACGCGAGGATCATGCCGGTATTTGGTAAAGCGGCGGCTGATGTATCACCCCGCCTCGGACACCTTCACGTGACCGTCGACGACTGGAAAGGTACATGGGCGCACACCAGTGAAGACCCGATTATCCTGGTCGGACTGCCCGCCGGCACTCACCAGGTTCTTCTTGAAGTGGCCGACCCGACTCACAAGATCCTTACCAGTACGACAGTGCGCTTCATCGTTCCGGAAAAGAAACCCGCTGACGCCCCTCATTAGTCGCCACTTCGCTTCAGTTGTCTGCTTGCCCCAATCGAAGAAGTTTGCCTCCGATATTGGCTGCCCCCCAGTCAATAGCGGAGGTTTGCTTAATGGCCTACGCTCAGATTCGGCAGTAAACCAGCTGGAGTCTCGGCGTGTTCAAACGCTGATCAAGACATCCAGGGCAGAGAGGATCTTGGTCGGGAGCGACAAAGGATGAAACCGGAATATTCATGCATCAAATGGATCGCCATCGCTGCCGCTTCGGTGGCGCTTGTATCAGGCTGTGCCAGCAAGAACGACCCCGTGGCCCAGGCCGAGAAAGCCGATGCGGCCAAAGGCATCGCCGCGCCCAGCCTCACGGAAACGAAGGCCATCGCCGAGGAAGCCTTCATCTACGGACTGCCGATCGTAATGAACTATGCGGTCATGTATGAGTACGCCGTGGACAAAAGCGGCCCGCAGTTCAAGGCCCCCTTCAACCAGATCAAGAACGAACCCCGTGTCTTCACTTACCAGGATACGGCCATCGTCACGCCCAACAGCGATACCCCCTACTCCTTCCTCTGGCTGGATCTGCGCGCCGAACCCATGGTGCTCACAGTGCCCGCCGTGGAAAAGAAACGTTATTACTCGGTGCAACTGATCGACGGCAACACCTACAACTACGGCTACATCGGCAGCCGCACCACCGGGAACGGCCCGGGTAACTACATGGTGGTCGGGCCTGACTGGAAGGGTTCCGTGCCACCCGGCATTGGCAAAGTCTTCTATTCGACAACGCCCTTCACGGTGGCCGGCTACCGAACCCAGCTCTTCAATCCCAAGGACATGCCGAATGTCATCAAGGTGCAGTCCGGCTACAAAGCCCAGCCGCTGTCGGCGTTCTTGAAGCAACCGGCGGCGCCTGCATCGCCGGTTATCAATTTCCCTCCAAGCACCACTAAGGGGATCAAGGAGAACTTCTTCGAGTATCTTGATGCCGCGCTCCAGTATGTACCGCCAACACCGGAAGACCGGGAAATTCGGGCTCGAATCGCGAAAATCGGCATTGGACCGGGCAAGAGCTTCAAGCTCCAGGACCTCTCGCTCGAACACAAGGCCGCTGTCCTGCTGGGCATGAAGGAAGGTGACGAGAAGGTGGACAAGTGGTTGTCCGGCGGACTCAAGAACGTCAATGGCTGGGGTATCGGCTCGTACTTTGGCGACCGCCATTTCTACAATGGCGACTGGTTGAAGCGCGCCGCCGCGGCCAAAGGCGGAATTTACGGCAACGATGCCGTGGAAGCCACTTACCCCATCACCCGCACAACCGCGACCGGCGAACCACTTGATGGCAGCAAGCATAACTACACACTCACCTTCCCGGCGGGGCAACTACCTCCAGTGAACGCCTTCTGGTCGGTGACGATGTACGACGGCAAGACACAGCTCCTTATCAAGAACCCGATCGACCGCTATCTATTGAACTCGCCCATGCTGCCCGGCATGAAGAAGAATGCCGACGGATCGCTGACCCTCTACATCCAACAGAAGTCGCCCGGCAAGGCGCTGGAAGGCAACTGGCTGCCCGCACCCGACGGCCCGATTTACCTGGTGATGCGCCTCTATTGGCCCAAGGAGACGCCGCCTTCAGTCTTGCCGGCTGGCGAAGGAACCTGGAAGCCAGCAGGCATCGTGGTATCGAAATAGAACCCGCGCCAGATCTGCGCAGCCCCCCCGGCATTTGTCGGGGGATTACCTTTCTTGAGGGCGGCACATACCGCGTCACACTCATGTCCAGCAACTCGACCAGTGCTGGCTCCAAGGCTGAAGAAATTGCGAGATCAAGACGGTTCCAATACAAGCCTGTCTTCGCTGACAGGCAACGGGTGTGGTGCATTTATCCTGCCTTCCAATCTGCTCACGAACGCCAGGGCTTCGGCATAGCTGCGAAACGTGACGCACCATGCGTTCATCCAGACATTCCAGTCTTGTGGTGTCCTCGCTTTTTCGATTTTTATCAGCATCCTGGCATCCCTCCTTTTTGCGGTTTAACCCAGTCTCGAACCGGGGAAAAACCGAAATGCGGCGTGTGAACTTTCGTCTGCGTGTCCCGGTTGAAGGCGTGGGGAAACCAGTACACAAGGTGAGGAGCAGCAGACGCTGCAGAGGCGGATTTGACGGCATTCGAAGCTTGCGTCAAAGCGAACTGCAGTACCTGTCTTTGCTTACCTTCCTCGAGGCGCATTTAAAACGGCTGAAGGGGGGATTAGAAAATCAATAATCATCAAAAATTTATCTATAGGAGCCTTGGCGGGACTTGCAGGGACAATCTGCGGGGACGGTGGTCAGCCAGGATGTTGATGCATCCGATCAGAGCGTGGCATTTGATCGTATCGAGCTGGATGCGTGGGCCGACGCCTGCAGCACGGTCAGAGCAAGGACTGGATGAACGATTCGGTCTGGAAGAAAGCGCGGGTGAGAGCGGCGAATCTCTGGCGGGAGGAAAACCTTCGCCCCGCTACTGCGAGCGACCTTGCTCAATTGCGACGCAAGAGTGTATGAGGTGCCATACCAAAAGCCTTGCGAAAGGCATGACTGTAATGGGAAAAATCGGAGAATCCGAAATCCAGTGCAGCTTGAGAAATGCTGCGTACCTGACCGCGCTCTATAGCCTCGCGACTGGCGATCAGACGCTCCTTCCAGATCTCTGCGACTGGCGATTTCTGGTAACGGGCGAACGCGCGCGTGACGGTTCGCGTGGACACATAATGCACTTGAGCGATGCGTTCGATCGACAGGTCCGGATCGGTCAGATGCTGGCGGATGTAGTTCATGATCCGACCATAAAGATCCAGCTCGTCATGGGTCGTCTTCAAATCCTGGAGTTCGAGGCTAATCGCGAGCAGATCAAGCAAGGTGTTGGAAAAGCGGCTGGATAGCCCCTCATCTTGAAAACTCGCAGGAATACTCGCCGCTTGATGCAACATCTCGCGCAACGGAATCACCCCTGGACGGCGATCGTCCAGAACCACGGCGGTGCAACCTGCTACGCCTGGCAACCGTTGGCTGAGCAACTGTCGCGGAATGCGGACCAGGTGGTTCTCGGTACCACCCAGACTGAATCGGAACGTTTGGGATGCGTCATAAAGAAACAAACTATCCGCCGCCAGCGTTGCCTTGCGCCCTGCCTGCTCCAGTTCACCATAGCCTCGCCGGGTGAAACCCAGCCACAGGTCCTCATCCGGACCGCTGCGCAAGTGCCGGGGCGCGCGCTCCCAATAATGCAGTGGCGAGGACAGCGTACAGATGTCCAGCGGCCCCATGCCGTGCACCTCCAGCACCCCGTCGAAATCGCTCTGCGCCAACGGTTTGCTGTCCGCCGCCAGGCAATGACGGCACACCACTTCTTTCCAGTAATCAAAGCGACGTGGAGCCGCAACGGCGAGGGTTGAATACTGATTGCTATGGCTCATGGCATTCACCTCTCGGCGGCGACTGAACAATAAGGGCGACGGTAACGTTGACTCCCTATTTAGCAAATACCAGGCCACTCCCCCTTTCGGGTTGCCAACGTCATGTGCGCCTGAAATACCAGACGCTCGCACGCTCGGGATAGAGGCTGCGTGAGCGAATCCCGCTAACGCTTTACACGGATGACGCCTGCCCGTTATCGATACATGCATTCGCCGCCTGACGGTGTGCACGCACCAATACAGCGCATCGTATTCCTGTTTTCAGAGCCTGTCCTTTCTAGCCAAACGGTTGTCCGTACGAGCCAAGCGTACTGCACCGTCCCCGCCTAACTTCTACCCCACACCGTGCCCCTCCAACCCCAACTGATGAGGTGTCCCATGCATCTGCCAGAGCAGCAGCGACAGTCCGATTCATTCTGGCTTTTACAGATGCGCGACCTGGCACCTGAAGAGTTCGCCACCTACCTGTTAGAGCTGGGGACTCTGGCGCTGCGGCGTCGACGAGGTGCGCCAACCTCCAGGTACCCGCGCCCGTCGAAACGTTGAACAGAAAACCGCATACCAACAATAAAACCAAGGAGCCCACCATGGAATCTGCGATCGATAAGCACCTCAAATGCCCACGGACGTTGTCTCGTCGCGTCCCCGATGAATACCAACCGCCCTTCCCCATGTGGGTCGCACGCGCCGATGAGCGAGTGGAACAGGTCGTGATGGGGTATTGGGGTGTGCAATACCGCGGGGAGGACCAGCGAGAAGCGGCTCTGCACGCGATGCGCCACATTGCCGCCAGCCTGGGTTTGCCCGATGGCCCTCTGAGCCATGACCTGACCCACCACACCGACAACAGCGGTTACGACAACCTGATGATCGTCGGTTACTGGAAAGACCCCGCCGCGTATTGCCGTTGGCTGCGCTCGCCTGAGGTAATTGAATGGTGGTCCTCGCAGGATCGCCTGAGCGACGGTCTCGGTTACTTTCGGGAAATTGTCGCGCCGAGGGCCGAGCAGTTCGAGACACTGTATGGCTTTCGCGATGAGTTGCCCGGCGTTGGCGCCGTGATGGACACCATCAGTGACGATATCGAAGAACACGGTTACTGGGGATCGATGCGTGATCGCTTCCCGATTTCCCAGACCGACTGGATGGCTCCTTCCGGTGAACTGACGGTCATCGCCGGCGACCCGGCCACAGGTGGGCGCGTGGTCGTGCAAGGCCACGACAATGTCGCGCTGATCCGCTCCGGCCAGGACTGGGCGGATGCCGGCGAAGAAGAACGATCGCTCTATCTCAACGAAATTCTGCCGACGCTGCAGGCGGGTATGGACTTCCTGCGGGACAATGGCAAGGACCTGGGTTGCTACAGCAATCGCTTCGTGAACTACATCGACCTGGACGGCAACTTCCTGAACCTGAGCTACAACATCGGTCACTGGCGCTCCCTGGAAAAACTCGAGCGCTGGGCCGAATCCCATCCGACCCATCTGCGGATTTTCGTGACCTTCTTTCGCGTGGCCACCAGCCTGTCGAAGTTACGGCTCTATCACGAAGTCTCGGTATCCGACGCCAAGGATCAAGTGTTCGAGTACATCAACTGCCACCCGCAGACCGGCATGTTGCGTGACGCGGTGATCCCTAAACCCTGACGTTTGACGCTACCCGGCGTCCATGGGCGGTCTTGATCCGGATCCGCCCTGACACAGACCTCTCAAACATCTTTTGGCCCTCCATCTCAAGCGGATGGGGTTGGGGGGCCTTTTTGTCAGGAAATCGATCATGAAGTTGAGTCACTCTTTACTCGTGCTGTGCATGCTGCCCTTTGTCAAAAGCCAGGCCATCGAGGTAGCTCCCGGTGATTTCGAACCATTGCCGGCTGGCGCCAACGCCTTGTTGCTCTACTACCAGCACGCCGACCGCTCGGATCTGTACCAGAACGGCCACAAGGTCTCCGACGACGCCAGGCTCAGTTCGGACATCGGCATCCTGCGATATGTGCACGCCATCGGCTTGTCAGAAAACCTCTCATGGGAACCGCAGTTTCTGTTGCCTTTCGGCCAATTGAACGCTTCTGGAGATATCGGCGCCCTGGGCGATACCCGAGGCATCGGCGACCCGATCATCACAGCGCCGCTGAAGTGGACGCTGCCCACCGCGAACAAGGACATCTTCGCTTTGGCACCCTACCTGTCCATTCCGGTGGGGAGCTACGATAAAAACGATGCCCTGAACCTCGGCGAGAACCGCTGGCGTGCCACGCTTCAAGCGGCGTACATCCACCATTTCTCCCCGAAATGGGCGCTGGACACGGTGGCTGAAGCCTCATGGGTGTCGGCCAACAATGACTTCGGCTCGACCGGGACGAAGCTGGAAGAAAATACCCGATACGAGTACCAGACCGCCGTGCGCTACAACTGGACGCCGAGTACCACCTTCGCCGTGGGCGGCGGCTACATCACCGGCTCGGCGACCACCGTCAACGGGGTCGATCAGCACGACGGGGTCTCCACCTCCTATGGGCGTTTCACCGTCACGCACTTCATCGAGCCCACGCTGCAGATTCAGGCCCAGATCGGCACCGACATCGAGGTCGACCAAGGCTTCAAGGAAGGTGCACGCCTGAACCTGCGCGTCTTGAAAGTGTTCTGAGCACGCCACGCTCGGCAGGTTGTCCTTTTCAACCAAGTGGCTGTCCTTCTCGGCCAAGCAAATGTCGAGAGGGATGCCTAACTTGAACCCTGTTACCCACATCGATTGATGTCGCTCCAGGTACCCGGCGTGAGGTGTTTGCGAACACCATCGAACGCTCCCGTACGGGCTGAACCGTCGTCGATCACAGACAAAAAGAATAGGAAAATCATGGCCATTGTTCGCCCTACCCTCGACCAACTGCAGGACATCGCTGGCCGGCTGAATATGCAGCTGACCCACGAGCAGGCAGCGGAATACCTGGCACTTATGCAGCCAAGTTTCGATGCATATGACCTGGTCGACGAGTTGCCGGATTTCACCCCGCCGGTGCGCTACGACCGCAGTTCGGGCTACCGCCCGTCAAACTCGCACAACCTGCTCAATGCCTGGTATTACAGGACTGAGGTGAATGGCGCCCGTGAGGGCAAACTTGCTGGCAAGACTGTTGCGCTCAAGGACAACATCTCCCTGGCTGGCGTCCCGATGATGAACGGCGCCGCCCCACTGGAAGGCTTCGTACCGAAATTCGACGCTACCGTGGTGACCCGTTTGCTGGACGACGGGGTCACCATTCTGGGCAAGGCGACCTGTGAACACTACTGCCTCTCCGGTGGCAGCCACACGTCTGATCCGGCGCCCGTACATAACCCGTATCGGCACGGTTTCGCTGCTGGCGGATCCTCCTCGGGCAGCGCTGCGTTAGTAGCAGCCGGCGAGGTAGACCTGGCGGTTGGCGGTGATCAGGGCGGCTCCATCCGCATCCCTTCAGCGTTCTGCGGCACCTATGGCATGAAGCCGACTCACGGTTTGGTGCCTTACACCGGCATCATGGCGATCGAAGCCACCATCGACCATGCCGGCCCCATCACCCGCAACGTGCGTGACAACGCGCTGATGCTCGAAGTCATGGCCGGTGCCGACGGACTCGACCCTCGCCAGACCGCTCCTCAGGTCGACGCCTACTGCGATTATCTGGAGCGAGGCGTGAGCGGGCTGCGGATCGGCATCCTGCAGGAAGGCTTCCAGTTGGCCAATCAGGATCCACGTGTTGCCGACAAGGTGCGCAGCGCCATCGCCCGGCTTGAGGTCTTGGGCGCTCGCGTCGAGGAAGTCTCCGTCCCCGAGCACAACCTGGCGGGTTCGCTGTGGCACCCCATCGGCTGCGAAGGCCTGACCATGCAGATGATGCATGGCAATGGTGCAGGCTTTAACTGGAAAGGTCTCTATGACGTCGGCCTGCTGGATAAACAGGCCGGCTGGCGCGAACAAGCGGACGCATTGTCCGCGTCGCTCAAGCTGTGCATGTTCGTCGGCCAATACGGCCTGGATCGTTACAACGGTCGCTTCTACGCCAAGGCTCAGAACATCGCACGCTTCGCCCGGGCCGGTTACGACAAGGCACTGGAAACCTATGACCTTCTGGTCATGCCGACCGTGCCGATCATTGCCCAGCCTCACCCGGAACCCGATTGTTCGATCACCGAGTACGTGGCCCGTGCGCTGGAAATGATCGGCAACACCGCGCCGCAAGACATTACCGGCCATCCGGCCATGTCGATCCCGTGTGGTCTGGTGGACGGCCTGCCCGTGGGGTTGATGTTCGTTGGCAAGCACTATGCCGAAGGCACGATTTACCAGGCGGCGGCAGCGTTCGAGGCCGCTGTCGACTGGAAGACGTTGTAAGCCCACCTCACCCGACCTCCCGGACATCAATAAAAAACCGGGGGCTGTTCTTCACTTTTTTTGACCGTGTTAAACCGATGAGGAGTTACACCATGAGCGCCACTGTATCCCCAGCATCCACTTCGACGCCCAGCGAACGGGCCTGGGCCTTGTTCAAGGTCATGAAAGACAAAGAACTGATTCCAGAGGGCTATATCGAGCAGCTAACCGAATTGATGGTGCACCAATGGAGTCCGGAAAACGGCGCCCGTGTAGTCGCCAAGGCGTGGGTCGATCCGCAGTTCCGGGAGCTGTTGCTCAAAGACGGCACTGCAGCGTGTGCGCAGTTCGGTTTCACCGGTCCGCAAGGCGAATACATCGTCGCCCTTGAGGATTTGCCCCAGCTGAAAAATGTCATCGTCTGCAGCCTGTGCTCCTGCACCAACTGGCCGGTCCTGGGGTTGCCGCCGGAGTGGTACAAGGGTTTTGAGTTCCGGGCACGCCTGGTTCGTGAAGGACGCACCGTGCTGCGTGAGATGGGCACAGAGTTACCAAGCGATGTGGTCGTCAAAGTCTGGGATACCAGCGCAGAAAGCCGCTACCTGGTCCTGCCCTTAAGGCCCGAAGGCTCCGAGCACATGAGTGAAGAAGAGCTTCAGAAACTGGTGACCAAGGATGTGCTGATCGGGGTTGCCTTGCCCCGCGTACGTTGACCCAAACGACTCTTCATCTTCTAGTTTTCGGAGGTTCTATTATGGATGGCTTTCACGATCTCGGCGGTTTTCAAGGCTTTGGCAAGGTTCCCCACATCATCAATAGCCAGGATTACAAGCAAGTATTCAAACAGGAATGGGAGCACCTGGCTTATAGCCTGATGTTTATCGGCGCCGACCAATTGAAAAAATTCAGCGTCGACGAAATCCGTCACGCCGTCGAACGACTTGATGTCCGCCAGCACGTTGGCACGCAATATTACGAACGCTACGTCATTGCCACGGCCACCTTGCTGGTCGAAACCGGCGTCATTACCCAGGACGAACTCGATCAGGCGCTGGGTTCACCCTTCAAATTGGCCAACCCTTCCCACGACAAGGGCCGCCCCGCCATCACCGGCCGCCCGCCATTTGAAGTGGGCGACCGGGTAGTGGTTCGCGACGAATACGTGGCCGGCCACATACGCATGCCGGCCTATGTACGCGGCAAGGAAGGCATCGTCCGACACCGCACCTCGGAAAAATGGCCGTTCCCGGATGCCATCGGTCACGGCGACTTGAGCGCGGCGCACCAGCCGACCTATCACGTTGAATTCCGGGTAAAGGACCTGTGGGGTGATGCCGCGGACGATGGCTTCGTGGTCGTCGACCTGTTCGAAAGCTACCTGGACAAGGCCGTCGACGCGAAAAGGGTGGCCGCATGATTGACGGGGCCCTATCGGGCCGGTTGCCGGTGACGGTCCTTTCGGGCTTCCTCGGCTCCGGCAAGACGACCCTGCTCAACCACATCCTGCGCAACCGCGCAGGCATGCGGGTGGCGGTCATCGTCAACGACATGAGCGAAGTCAACATCGACGCCGAGGACGTGGCACGCAATGTGTCGCTGCACCGCGGCAGCGATGAACTGGTCGAGATGAGCAACGGCTGCATCTGCTGCACGCTACGCGCTGATCTGCTTGAGCAGATCAGCCTGCTGGCGCGCCAGCAACGCTTCGATTACCTGCTGATCGAATCCACCGGGATCTCCGAACCGATGCCGGTCGCCGAGACTTTCGCCTTCCTCGATTCGCAAGGCTTCAGCTTGAGCGAACTGGCGCGGCTCGACACCTTGGTCACCGTTGTCGATGGCAGCAACTTCCAGGCGCTGCTGGCCTCGCAGGACACGGTCGGCGACGAGGACGAAACGGGCACGCCATTACGCCACTTGTCCGACCTGCTGATCGAACAGGTGGAGTACGCCAACGTCATCCTCGTCAGCCGGCTGGACCTGATAGGCGAGAAAGGCTTTCTGGAACTGAGCGCGGTTCTCGCGGGCCTCAATCCGCAGGCCGAAATTCTGCCCATGACCTACGGTGCCGTCGATCTGTCGAAGATCCTCGACACCGGTCGCTTCGATTTGCCGAGTCTGGTGCAGTCACCCGGCTGGATGAAAAGCCTGGAATCGAGTGACGATCGTCCTCCCGAGTCGGACACCTATGGAATTGCTTCGTGGGTGTATCAGGAGCGTGCGCCATTCCATCCGCAACGTCTGCTGGAGTTCCTCCAGCGGCCGTGGCAAAACGGGCGGCTACTGCGTTGCAAAGGCTACTTCTGGGTTGCCAGTCGGCATCTGGACATTGGCATGCTGGTGCAAAGTGGCGGGCAATTTCGTTGGGACTATGTCGGCCACTGGTGGGCATTCATTGCGCAATCGCAATGGCCTCAGGATGACTATCGCCGCCAAGGGATAATGGCCAAATGGGACGAGATCACCGGGGATTGCCGACAGGAAATAGTCTTCATCGGCCAGGGTATCGACCTGGATATTTTGAAGCGGCAATTGGACGCCTGTCTGCTGACCCCGCAAGAGATCATGGAAGGTCCACACACGTGGCCAACCTTGCCAGGCGCAACAACCTTCGACCTCAAGGCATTGTCACCCTGATCGCTCGGTAACCCGACTATCAATGCACAACGATAGCGAGGCCGCACCGGCCTCGTTATGACCTGTAACCTCAACTTCACGGACTGAGAAGCGCTGCATGTTGTTCTTCAGCACAACGACCCGCCGGACACTGGCGTAGCCCTCGCCCCACCAAGATTTGGTCTTACCGTCATTCACACGATTGCGATTGGTTCGGGCCACTGCGATCTGACCTGCGAGCGATTCGCCACGGGCTTTCCCCAAAAGTGTACTCGCGAGGATATCGCGATCTTTTTCAGTTTCGGCCATATGTTTCTCCGGGCGTAAAAAAGCCCGCACTTGGCGGGCCTGGGGAATACCTCAGCTATTTGTTTACTCAGCACTCATTTTCAGAAAAGAATCGCTCCGGGACGTACTTTTGACGCCTGAAATCGATAGTTGGACATCCATCACCCCCGAGCTACCATCAGGGAATGGATGATACTGACCTGGGCAACGTATGAGCACCGAACCTAAGCACGGATGGAAATGGGCTTACCAAAAACTGCGTGGGATGGACTGTTCACGCGGGACAGCCTTCTACAGAGCAACGCTTTATTCCCTTCGGGGCGATACGGGGTCGTTTTACGTTGATCGCAGCTGGGAGAAGGTTCGCCTTCGACGCTGATTGCATCACTCGTTCTGCGACGTTCTGATCGATACTTTCAACCACGCCACGGCAAAGGGACTGTGCCCCCACAACCCCGCCGCCAGTACGATCAATCGCATCGAGAAGAAACAGCGCAAACGCCATACCGTCGAAGGTCTTAAAGTGATCAGGGAAAAGGCGCCAGCCTGGCTACAGACCGCGATTGGTTTTGCGCAGGCACAAAAAAGCCGATCTAACTGATCGGCTTAAGTGTCTGATTTTACTCAGGAATAATGGTCGGGACGGAGTGATTCGAACACTCGACCCCTAGCACCCCATGCTAGTGCGCTACCGGACTGCGCTACGCCCCGACTAGGCGTGTTATCCGTTCCTCACCTCGAGGAACGCTCAAGAATATATCGCAAGCTTTTGAAAACTGGAAGTATTTAAAAGCGAGAATTTATTTCTTGAGTACCACCAGAACATCTTCGAGCTCGGCGATCATCTGGCGGATCATTTGCTTGTATTGGGTGGTGTCGTCTTTGGCTTCATCACCGGACAAACGCAGGCGCGCTCCGCCGATGGTGAACCCCTGATCATAAAGAAGCGCGCGGATCTGCCGGATCATCAACACGTCCTGGCGCTGATAATACCGGCGGTTTCCGCGGCGTTTGACCGGGTTGAGCTGAGGAAACTCCTGCTCCCAGTAGCGCAGCACGTGTGGTTTTACCGCACACAGCTCGCTGACTTCACCAATGGTGAAGTAGCGTTTGCCCGGGATGACGGGGAGCTCGTCGTTATGACTTGGTTCCAGCATAAGCCTCAACTCGGGCCTTCAACTTCTGCCCTGGACGAAAGGTGACCACACGGCGAGCCGTGATCGGGATTTCTTCCCCCGTTTTCGGATTGCGGCCAGGCCGCTGGCGTTTGTCC
>Ga0209050_1002008_pt1 | contig 19001 bp, 20 predicted proteins | sample Araplavi_mTSA_r2_FD_184276 | JGI IMG/M metagenome (GOLD analysis project Ga0209050, IMG submission 184276) | Arabidopsis root microbial communities from North Carolina, USA - plate scrape MF_Cvi_mTSA_r2 (SPAdes) (version 2) | ecosystem: Host-associated > Plants > Roots > Endosphere | place: USA... | reverse complement strand
ACCCCTGCGGATGCTGAAGAAAATATTCATACTGCCCATACGATTCTACCAGCTTGCCCTCTCGCCGTTGTTGGGCACCCATTGCCGGCACACGCCGAGTTGTTCGCAATATGCCGTGGAGGCGATCCAGGAATGGGGCGTGATCAAAGGCATTTGGCTGGGCACGAAGCGGATTGCACGATGTCATCCCTGGGGAACACACGGTTATGACCCGGTACCGAAACGGCCGAGACACTAAGTCTGCGATGTGATAAATTTTTTATCTTCGTTGTATGCACCCGGACAAAAACGAGCTGGAAAAAAAACGCTACGCTACTCTCCCGAACGATCAGTTATTGGATATTCTTTATCACAAAGAAGACTACACCCCCGAAGCCGCTCGAGGCAGTACAGGCAGAAATCAACACCCGAAAGATTAGTGTGGACGAATTGGAGACCTTCACCGTCGAAAAGAAAGTCAGCCACATCATCAGCGAACAAAATGCCCTGGTTCCGCTTTCCCTGGGAGCGAAGTTACTTTTCTTTTTTGGATGGTTCATACCCGTTGCTCCATTCGCCTTTCACAGGAACTATCTCGAGGATGGGTACGCCACAAAATTGTGGCAGACGCGGTTCTTCCGCATCACCGGTTTTGTTTCCCTTCTGGTGAGCGGACTGCTATCCGTTTGGCTGGGGCTGGGAGACCCCGGCGCCTTTGGCATGTTGGTGGTATTGTTTGGCGTGGCTTACAGCATGGATCCAAAGAAAAGGCTGACGGTTGAATCTGAAGTGTAGGAGCGTGCATACAGCAGGACAACCGGACAGCTACTGCTCTTCAATCTCCCGCAAGAGATTTTCAAGTTGGATCGTAATCTTTACATAGCCGCGATATACCCACCGCGCGAAGACGGTAAAAAACAAAAATCCCAAGGGCACGTACCAAAGCCATGTTCCGCTTTCGATGTGGGTGGTTTTGCCGCCCGTCATCCTGACGGCAACGGGCAACGCCACGACCAGCAAGACGAAGCTGAGATAGAAACTAAGCTTTTGCACAGACAACAACCTGCGTTTGGCCCGCGCATACTCAACCAATACATCCTTGTAGTTGCCTGCTCTGATATCTACGCGGCTAACCTGGCGTATGGCCCATACAGAAAGCACCGGCAGCACCGAAAGGATCGTGGCCGAAGTGATGGCACAGGCCAGCAGATAGGGGGTTTCGAATTTGTTGAGGCTAAACAGGATCAACACGACTATGATAAAACACACCACGGTGCTTATTAACTCGGGCGTCCTGATTTTGCTTAGCTTTCTTTGATAGCGTTCCTGGGTCATCATCATGATCATTTTGTCGGTTAATTTTTTTTGCCCTTCCAGTTTTGCGGACATCTCGGTCCAGAGGGTTTTCATTTCATCCAGTTCCATAGTTCCTAGCTTTTTAACTGCGACCTCAATTTGTCTTTGATCCGGCTCAGGCGGGTGCCTACGTTGGTGGCGGTGAAGCCGGTGATGGCGGCTATCTCCTCATAGTTCTTACCCTCCAGGTGCAGCAGCACGATCCCCTTTTCGATGGTGTTCAGCTTTCTCACCTGATCGTAAAATTGTGTCAACCGTTCCTCCAGGAGCGTGTCGTCGGGATCGAAACGGTTTATCACGGTTTCGTCGATGCCCACCTGGGGGCCTCGTTTTTTCTCCTTGCGCAAATGTGTGATGGAGGTATTCAGGGCAATCCGGTAGATCCACGTGCTGATCTTCGACTCGTTCCGAAACGAATCGAACGACCGCCAGAGCTGATAGACAATCTCCTGGTAGAGGTCCTTTTGATCATCCCTATCCGCGGCATACAGGATCGCGATCTTAAAAATGATCCCTTCGCTCTCCTTTATGACCCGGATAAACTCGCTTTCGTTTGGCATCGGAAGAAATTACACTGGATTAGTTGAAGGTGGGGGAAAAAAATCACACGGGCCCAAAAAATTTATTGATGCCCCCGCCTTTGATGGCGTTCTTCACCAACAAATTCAGCATCGAGCACACTCCAGCCATGCGTAGAAACCTACCGACCCTTCTTTACAGCATTAACAACCCGTTAACAATCTTTCACCGCCTCCGCCCGTATACCCTCGCTTAACCCCCTAAAACATGATCGCAAAAAAACAAACCTCGTTGGCAACGCCTTGTAAACTCCTGATGATCGCCTGCCTCAGCATGGCAACCCTCTATGGCACGGCGCAGGAAAAAAAGGTGCTGATCGTTTCCACCAATGTCGATTCGGTTGGCGCAAGCCAAAGCGGCACGTTTCTCCGGGAGATCGCTTACCCCTTTAAATACTTCACCGATCAAGGCTACACGGTGGACATCGTGACACCCAAAGGCGGAAAGGCCGCCCTGTATCAACGCCCGAAGGAAGCCGACGATTTGATCGTTATTCAAAACAGCGATGCGTTCATTTCGAAAACTTCGGCTACCCTTTCCCCCGCGCAGGTTAATCCCAAGGATTACGTCGCCATATTTTATCCCGGTGGTCATGGTCAATATTTTGACGTGGTCAACGACGAGCGCATTGCCAGGCTCGCCGCGGCTATCTATGAGCGCGGTGGCGTGGTGGGAACGGCGGGGCACGGCGCCGCCTCGCTTATCAACGTGCAATTGCGCAACGGCGCTTACCTGGTCGACAACAAGTCGATGACCTGCTTCCCACAATGGGCAGAGAAAAAATTCATGGACATCTCGAACTATGGCAAGCTGCTCGCCTTCGATATGCAGGAGGTGCTGGCGCGCCGCGGGGCAAAGCTTACGGTGTGCACCGCAGAAACCTATGGTAGCAAAGAACTAAATCAAATCGTCGATGCCGAAAACCGATTGGTCACCGGGGCCTTCGCCGGTTCGGCACAGTGGGTTGCAGAGCAGATGGTGGTGTTGATGAGAGGAAAGAAAAGTCGTTAGCCAGAAGGGGCCCGAAGCTGTGTTTGTCGGTGTTCCTCACCGACAAACACTCGGAGATGGCGATCATTTTTGCGCAATTGCGAAACTTGTACCGTCAGTTTCGGATGATCTCTACTTCGATACGGTCATTCGCGTTGGCGTTTTCGTAGATCGCGAGCATGGCTCCATAGCCTTTGGTGGCAATGCGGCCAGGGGCGATGCCTTTGCTTACGAGATAGGCCTTCACGATCTCGGCTTGTTGCCGGGATCTTTCTGTGGCAGAGCCATGGGTGGAGTGATTGTTCGCGGGATCGAGGGCAAAGAAATCAGTGCTGTTGCCCTTGGTGATGATTTCACCGGACGCATCGCTTTGCGTGTGACCAAACAGCCTGATCTTGCAGCGTGGATTGGCCATGAAATTTACCAGCTCCAAAAGTTCGGCTTCCGAGGCGGGTGTGAGAATGGCGGAGTGCTCAAAGAACTTTATGTGTTCGAGCTCGATGTAGTCACCACGGTTAACGGGAACAAGTTTTATGGGTACAATAACTTCCTGCCCCTCTCCCACCGAGGCGCCCTTTATGCTTTTTAAAGGATCGGCAAAATTGATCGTTCGCTTTGCCAGCTTGTAGCCGATCAGGTTGCACACCACAATCAGCTTGCCGGTAGTGGGCGCGGTAACGGAAACACGTTCGTTGGCGGGGTAGCGTTCCACCAGGTCGTCTGGCTCTTTGTCCAGCAAGTGTACGGGTCCGGATACGGGTGTGTTGGCCGCACCGCTCGTCAATTGAAACACAAATGTTTTTACGGGCGCCGAAGGCATGGCTGCCGCAAGCGTGTCCGTAGTGGACGTGTTGGTAATTGCCGACGAGTCGGCAACCGGTTGCTCGGCGATGGGCACGTTGCCCGTTTCATAAGCTTCCTGTCGTTCCGCTTCCGCGGTGGATTCCTCTACGCCATAGCCTTCCAGTGGTCCGTTGTAGATCCAGGCTTTCTTAAATTCTGTTTCGAGCCTTAGCCGGTAGGTGGTCTCACGGGCTTGCTGTTTATCTTTTGTTACCCTTACGTAGACGTAATACAACTTCCGGTTTGCATTAAATGCATAGCGCGCCGGATAATTGAGTTCGTGCACGTAGGTGGTGAAATGTTCTGCGTTTGTCTTGGAGGCAAACCCGCCGACAATAACATAATAGTAAGGATATGACTGGCCCTGAGCCTGCGAACGGTTTAAGGCAACCGTTACTACTATCACTACGATGAGAAAAATATTCCGTATCCCGGAAACCCTAAGCCTATTCCACTTCATTGACGCTGAAAGCTAAGCAAAACTAAAAAGAATAAAATTTGTTGGGAATTCTGTCTTGGATTATTTCATACACGACTATCGGGGGGCGAGAAGAAAAATAAAAACAGGCATGAGATTTACAAAACCAGTTAACCATATATAGCGTACTGCAAAAAAATTCATTGATCTTTTATCAACCCTCTTATCGTTCCGTCATTTATCACAACACTTGAGCCGTTTAACAAATCACAACGCACACGATCCAACTTGCTTCATCACGCTTGGCAAATTGTCTCTTTAATTGATGACTATCTAAAAAAAGTAACCAGGATTTTATCTTTTGTGATAAAGACTTAAACCATGAGATGATCAATGCGTGGTTGTTACCAATCTCATTCGTTCCATCGAACGGTCGTTGGCTTTCAAGTGCACTCCCGTTATGTGATGCCGCCAACCAATAGGCCATACTTAACGCTCTTTATTCTATCGTGCAGGTTGCATCATCTTGACAACGCGGTACCTGAAGGCGCGCTATGTAGGCGAAATGGCCATCACCGCAAGTAAGGTTAGGAAGACATTTGATGGCGTAAACATAAAAGTTGACGCCATAGCTCCTTTTTTCAGGCCATTGGATGAGCCAGCGTGTTGTATTTCGTATCCACTCGTCGGGTGGGTGTGGCCCTTAAAAATGGCCTTAATTAGGCACAGGGGCCATTTTTGAGCGCTTCCGGGGCTGTCCATTGTGTCATTTTGTGCTTACCCGTGTAGGTATTTTCCCTATTCTCTTCAAAATCACGGTTTCCGATCCATTCTATTTGTACTGTTAAAACAAAACAAATCTTATGAAGAAGTTTACAACTGTCCTTTGCATCATGTTTTTTGCAAGCGTTGGCGCTTTTGCCCAAGGCGTTAGCGGTGGTATCAAAGCTGGTCTTAACTTGGCCAACCAGACATACTCCGGCAACGGCTACACAACAAGCCCCAGCTTTTTGCCTGCTCTGCACGGTGGCGTTTATCTGACCGCCATGTTCACGGAACACCTCGGCCTCCAGCCCGAATTGCTCTACTCCGGACAAGGCGCGAAATCTGGTGATTACAAACTCAAGATGGCCTACATCAACGTTCCGGTGTTGGTTCGTTACAATGTGAACAGCCTGTTGAGCTTCCACGCTGGTCCTCAACTTGGTATCCTGGCCTCTGCGAAAGACAAAGATTCGTCTGGTTCAACAGATGCCAAGGATCAATTCAAGAGCACTGACGTTAGCGTTGCTGCCGGCATTGGCATCGATCTGCCCGTCAAATTGAATTTCTCCTTCCGTTTCGTGAAAGGTATCAGCGACATCGCCAACATCGATGACAATACCTACAACGTTAAGGCGAAGAACTACGCCCTCCAATTTTCGGTAGGCTACAAATTGTTTGGTAAGTAATTGTAGTCGATCCTCTCGCAGGAGAGGGTTGAGTACCGTTGATCTGCTAAAACTAGAACGGTCGTGCACCTCGGTGTACGGCCTTTTCTTTTTTTATACGGTTCCAAAAAGTAACGTGGGGAAATGTGTTCGTCATGCTGGTCCAACGCTCATCTCCCTGGTTTTCTGTGACAGACCCGGCAGGGCGACCAGCAAGGCGGCGGCAAGGGATATCAACGCGTGGAGCTCGCCCTGGCGAACCCTTTTTTCCTCATCCATTTTTATTTACGAACGGAGCTTCTCCTTCATGTCGCTCACGTCAAACGATTCCTGGTCGCCGAAATTCTCATAAGATGAGGTGATCACCTGGTCGCCCGCTTTTAGTCCACCCAAGACCTCAAAATTCTCCGTGTTTTTGCGGCCGAGTTTCACACGGCGTTTCACCGCGCGATCTTCTCCTTCGACAACATACATCCACTCACCGCCGGTGTCCTTGTAGAAACCTCCCACAGGCACGAGCAAAGCCTCTGTGGCCTTGCTCAGTGTAATTCTCAATCGTAGCGTGCTTCCATCGGCGAGGCCGGATGGTTTCTCACCTTTAAAAACCATATCCACATCAAAGCGGCCATTCGTTACGGTAGCGTAAACGTTGGTGATTTCCAGTGCGTAGTCGATGTTGTTCACGACTGTGGTGCCCGTCAACCCCACAACAATCCGGGAAAGGTACAGCTCATCGATAGCAACTTTTACGATCGTGGTGTTCGCGACCGTGTCTTGTAATACAGCTCCGGTTTGGGGAATGAATTCCGTAAACAGCCCATAATTTACGGGTGAAATTGTAAGACCTACCGGGCCAAGCCTGCATGTAGGGTTCCTTCTGCCTGTAAAAGCCCATTGGTAAATTACAAACACGGCTACCATCGCCATGACACTCCACATTATTTTCTTCATATAGCATTCACGTTATCCCAACCTCGGCTCCCTAAAAGCATGCCGGAAAAATGAAGGCAAAAATCGGTTTATTCGGATGTTGACGATGACGACTTGTTCGGTACTGAACAAACTTGTGTCGCTTTCAGTCATTAAACTTTCCATCCATGGTCACAGGGGCAACGGGCAAAGCGGCGTTATGAAGCCGGCCAGGATAAAGAAGTTCCGTTTTTGTAAAGGGTTGGGATGGTCGTACGAAAAAACATTAAATTGACTACCTGATGATCAACCAAGATGAGATATTGTCCAGGCCGGTCTCTTCCTGTCGGGCGCCTGGCCTTAAAAATCACTAACTTTTGATCACTACAAAAAGAACATGAGTATCCATTCATTGTATGAGAAGCTGCTTGAGCCCTCGCAGCCGCTTATGGAAAGCATTGCCACCCTGGAAGGTGATATTATTATCCTCGGAGTGGGTGGAAAGATGGGACCTTCCCTGGCAAAGCTCGCCAAGCGGGCGATCGACCTGGCCGGTATGAAGCAGCGTGTCATTGGTGTGGCGCGCTTTTCGGAGCCCGGCTTGGAAGATGAGCTCCAGCAGCATGGCATCGTTACGCACCAAGCCGACTTGCTCGACGATGACGCGCTGCAACGATTGCCCGACGTGCAAAATGTCTTGTACCTGGCGGGGACAAAATTCGGGACCACTGGAAAGGAATCCTTCACCTGGGCCATGAACAGCTATCTTCCGGGGCGCGTGGCGGAGAAATATAAAAAATCGCGCATCGTCGTTTTCTCAACCGGCAATGTCTACCCATTGGTATCGGTTCAATCCAATGGCCCAAGCGAAAGTCACCCTACGCAGCCCATAGGCGAATATGCGCAGTCATGCCTGGGCAGGGAACGGGTGTTCCAGTATTTCTCTCAGAAGCATCAAACGCCCATCCTCATTTACCGGCTGAACTATGCCAATGACGTAACCTACGGCGTGCTCGCCGACATTGCGCTGAAGGTTAGAAACCAGCAACCCATCGATCTGCGTATGGGGTATGTCAATATCATCTGGCAACAGGAAGCAAACGAGATCGCCTTGCGTTCGCTACATCACTGCAGCGTACCGGCAAAGATCCTCAACGTCGCGGGACCGGAGAAACTTTCCGTACGACAACTGGCCATTGCATTTGGGAAGGTCTTTGGAGTGGAGCCGGTCTTGACAAACCAGGAACAGGAAACTGCATTGCTCAGCGATGCGACTGAAATGCGCCGGCTATTCGGCGATCCCGCTGTTTCTCTCCCGCAAATGATTGACGTGATTGCCGGCTGGATCACGGAGGGCGGCAAACTTTTGAACAAACCGACACACTTCCAGGAACGGGAAGGAAAATTTTAAGCATACACCATGACCCACCCTACCCTCCCTTCTTCGATCGGCCAATTGCTGCGGGAAGGAACTGTTATACCGGCGCACCCACTCGCCCTGACAAAAGAGCGAACGCTGGATGAAAAAAGACAGAAGCTGTTGACCCAATATTACATGGCTTCCGGAGCAGGCGGCGTGGCCGTGGGAGTACACACCACGCAATTCGAAATTCGAAAACCCGAGGTCAACCTGCTGGAGCCTGTCCTGCGCATGGCGTCCGAACAGATCCGTGACTCAGATCCCGGCAGGCCGTTTATCAAAGTCGCCGGCATCGTTGGCCCGACTCCACAAGCCCTTCGTGAAGCTGAACTCGCTGTAAAGCATGGCTACCATCTTGGGCTGGTCAGCATGGGGGGACTGCATGATCAACGTGAATCCGATCTCATCAAACGGCTCGCGGCCGTTGCAGAAATTATTCCTGTCTTTGGTTTTTATTTACAACCTGCGGTCGGCGGCAGATTGCTTTCCTACGATTTCTGGAAAGACGCCGCGTCGATCCCCAATCTGTACGCGATCAAGGTCGCGGCATTCAATCGCTACCAAACGTTGGACGTGGTGAGGGCCGTGTGCGCATCGCCCCGGCACGACGACATTGCGTTGTATACCGGGAATGACGATAACATCGTCGCCGACCTGCTCACCACCTATCGCTTCGACGTCGACGGAAAACAGATCGAGAAAAAATTCGTTGGCGGACTTCTTGGACACTGGGCGGTATGGACTGGCGCGGCCGTAAAATTGTTGCACTCTATCAAACAATCCGGAAATGATAACGGTGTCGTCAGCGAGCTGCTGAGTGTCGGCATAAAAGTAACCGACATGAACGCGGCGATCTTCGACTCCGCCAACGCATTTCACGGCTGCATACCGGGGATACACGAAGTGCTGCGCAGACAGGGCCTGTTGGAAGGCACGTGGTGCCTCAACCCGGAAGAAAGATTATCGGCGGGGCAATTGGACGAGATCAACCGTGTGTGTGAAGCGTACCCAGGCCTGACCGACGACGAACAGGTCAAACATTTTCTTGAAAAAGCGTTCTCGCATCCCTATTAAATTCACTTCATGCTGCGTGACAAGATCAAAGCCCTGTCGGCCGAAATACTCCCGGAAATCATCCGGATCCGCCGGCATTTGCATCAGCACCCCGAACTCTCGTTCCAGGAGCAGGCCACTTCAGCCTATGTCAAGTCGCAGTTAGACGCGATCGGCATCTCTTGGCGGCCCATTGCCGATACCGGTGTTCTGGCCACGATTGAAGGAAATCTTCCGGCATCTAGCGTCGTCGCGCTTCGCGCCGATATGGATGCCCTTCCTATCCAGGAATTGAACGCAGTCGACTATGCATCAAAGCATCCTGGCGTGATGCATGCGTGTGGTCACGATTTTCATACCTCATCACTGCTGGGCACAGCGATGATCCTCCAGCGTTGCCGCCATGAATTCAACGGCACGGTGAAACTTCTTTTTCAGCCGGCAGAAGAAGTATTGCCTGGCGGCGCTACACGGATGATTAAGGAAGGCGCTTTGCGCGACCCCTCTCCCCATGCTGTCATTGGTCAGCATGCCATGCCCCGTCTTCCGGCAGGCAAGATCGGCATTCGGAAAGGCAAACACATGGCGTCGATGGATTCGCTCTATGTTCGCATCATCGGCAAAGGCGGGCATGGCGCCGAGCCACACACGGTCATCGACCCGGTGGTCATTGCCGCGCATGTGATCATTGCCCTTCAGCAAATTATCAGCCGCTCGGCAAACCCGAGGGAACCGTCGGTGCTTTCCTTTGGCAAGGTGATCGCCAACGGCGCCGTCAATGTCATTCCCGATGAAGTGTATATGGAAGGCACCTTCCGCGCCATGAACGAAACCTGGCGCGAGAAGGCACTGGGCCTCATTGCCACCATGGCGGAGAAAGTTACGTCGGCTATGGGCGGAACGTGCGCGCTGCGCATCGACCACGGTTATCCTGTTCTCGTCAATGAAGAAAAACTTGCTGCCCATCTCCGGGACTATGCCGTCGACTATCTTGGCGAAGCGAACGTGGTTGATGAAGACCTCTGGATGGCCGCCGAAGATTTTGCGTACTACGGACAAGAAGCCGATTCGTGTTTCTATCTCTGCGGTGTGGGCAATGTTGAAAAAGGGATCACGTCCTCCCTGCATACGCCGACGTTCAACATCGACGAAAGTGCACTGGGCATGAGCACCGGGCTGATGGCCTACATGGCTTTGAAAAAACTCGGCAACTAACCAGGAGACGGTATGAGGTTTAGAAAAATGGAACGCAAAGATGTGCCGTCGGGACTCTCCTTGTGCCGAAGCGCCGGCTGGAATCAACTGTCACGCGACTGGGAAATTTTTCTCACGCTGGAACCGGAAGGCAGCCGCGTATGTGTGGATGACGATGGAAATGTTATTGGCACGGTCACTACCCTCCGCTACAGCAATCATTTTTCGTGGATCGGGATGGTTTTGGTTGATCCGGCGCATCAACGAAAAGGCATTGGTCTTAAGCTGCTCGAACAAGCACTCCAGATACTGAAGGATGAAGACCGTGTGAAACTCGATGCTACGCCGGCCGGCCGGCAAGTCTACATCAAACTTGGTTTCCAGGACGAATACAGACTTAGCAGAATGTGGGCCGATTCTATAAATACAGAACGCTTTGTCGCCTCAACAGCCACGCCGCTGGACTACGACGATCTGGATGCCGTGAAATTGCTCGATCAAAAAGTATTTGGTGCCGACCGCATGCCGCTCCTTCGCTGGATGATGGAAGGCGCACCTGATCTGGCGTTCAAAGTTGGCAAAGGCGAGCAACTTAGGGGATATTGTTTTGGAAGACCTGGATACCGGTTTACACAGATCGGTCCGGTGGTTGCCACGAACGCTGAGGTCGCCCGGGAACTAGTCTCTGCTGCACTGGAGCGTTGCGGAAATATACCCGTGATACTTGACATACCTTATCATGATGAATCATGGAGTAGTTGGATTCATTTGCTTGGTTTTTCGGAGTTGAGGCCTTTTGTTAGGATGCATAAGGGAAACAACCACTGGCCCGGGGTTCCGGGGAATCAATACTCCATCCTAGGGCCCGAGTTCGGCTAACGCACTTCAATTTCAAAAAAAAACAGAAATTGGGGTATACCCAAGACAGCGGGGACATTCCCTTGTAATTCTCATGCGTCAAAATTATAATATTTAACAATTAGCAAGCTACCCTCAACCCTAAATTGAAATACAGCGTCGTCACACCTCAACAGAGGCACTCAACTTTGCGATCAATTTTCCGCATAACGAAAATCAAACCTGATGTATCGCATACTACTCGACCGGCATTTACAGACCAATCTCAAATGCAAAGACTTTAATGTCTGAGGTCAGAACTCCGGCAGTTTAGCGCAGCGCCTCAACGGCTAATTCCGAGGTCGAATGGTTCAACTCTTGAGCTCGACAATTCGGCTCTGAACTCAAATTTGTCAGACTCTGTGCTTAATTAGTTAGGCACTGAGCTCCATTAGTTGGCCTCTGAATTCAAGTATTGTCAGGGTTTTGTGATTGCGTTAGGTAAAATATCGCAACGGTTTCGCACGATAGATCAACCGATTGCCTGGTGAAGTGAATTATTTGTGCTTTTTGCTGGAACGATAGGATTTTCTTCATCGCAACGTCCTTAAAAGAGACGAATCGTCGATGCTCGGAGCTCGCTGTCGAAGTGCAGAGTCCCTGCAATTCGGATCAGAGCCTCGGTTATTAGGTTCAGAGCCTAATTAATTTATCTCCGGAACAAAACGACTGCCATAACTTCAGTTCAGAGACTGACACTCGGCTACGGGCAGCTACATGAGCGTTATTCCGAGCTATGCATCCGCAGTAATCACAGTCTGAAGACTGTGGTAATCATACTTACAAGTGTGAACCTTTACACCAGCTCAGAAAATTTGCTGGAGCAAATAAACAACGGCGGAAAAACTCAGGAAAATTGCCCATACCAGGAGCTCGCCTTTGAGGGCGACTTTGAAACCGCGGATCAGAGTTTTCATCATACCTCAATATACGGATTTCTAACGACACGAGATTCCACTTTTTGTATCATTTTTTCAGCGCAACAGTCTTAGGGTGCCGTGGGTGACTTCATGGTTATGCTCTACAATCAGCGATTTATACAAGAACTTCCCATCGATATGTAAGCGCTTCAACATAGAATCTCATCACCTTGCAAGCACAAGCGTAATCCCGTTACGAAGCGTATATAGTTGCCAAAGCGGTGGGAATCAAGGTTCCACCGGTTGGTTATTATACCGGGAAGCCTGCCGTGATACTTAACGTCATTTGTTTTTATGGCCAAATTTAAAGAGGGTGAGGTTGTTTTTGAACGAACACGCCCTGCCAATAAATTGATCATCGTTCGCCGCGACAACGGCCTTTATTATTGCAGGCCACCCGGTGGCTTACGCCGGAAAGACCTCGTCTATATGGAAAGGGACCTGGTCGCAGAGAAAGAAGAGAATACGGCCACCACCACAAAAAATGCACCCGTGATATTGTGATGGACCGTACTTGTGTAGATTCATACGTCGTAAACCTTTTAACAACAACATCGTGGACGCAAAACACCATAAAACAACAGCTGAACAAAATAAAGAAACAGCCGAGACCTTTAAGGTTATCGGAAATTGGAAAACATTAGCAAAACGATTGCATACAAAATTCGCTCAGTTAACGGAGTCCGATCTGAAATTTGAAACCGGCAAAGAGGAAGACCTGATCAAACGCATAGAAACCCGGCTGCACAAGAAGCGAGAAGAAGTCATCCAACTTCTCAATGCCGCACAACTGTTAAAACCGCGCGTGTTGTAAACGCATCATAAGAAGTCTATTGCCAGCCCAAGAGAACGGACTCCCCCACCGTTCTCTTTTATTTTAAACCCGCACGTTGCCACCTCCGGGCCACCCTCAGTGGTGAACGCTATTACGATTGACAGTCTTTCACGCATCTATATAAACTGAAATGGCCATGACAAACGAAGGAACCAATGAAATCAAAATGAAAACCGATATGAAACTGGAAAGTGACGTGCTCCGGGCCATGACGTGGGAACCCTTGTTGCGCATGGAAAAAATTGGCGTAGTGGCGAAGAAAGGTGTGATCACGTTGACCGGAACGGTTGAAAGCTTTGTAAAAAAGGCGGAAGCCGAACAAACCGCAAAAAAAACCCGGGGCGTTGTGGCTGTGATGAATGATATTGAAATAGAGCTTGACCGCCAGACCACAAAGCAAGACCACGATATTGCTGCCGATCTTCAAAAAGCCTTCCAGGCCAACTGGGATATTTCCGGCAGCAAAATAACTGTATCGGTTGAAAAAGGGTGGATCACAATGTCCGGCGATTTGGAGTGGGGCTATCAAAGAGATGCCGCACAAGCCGCAACACGACAAATTAAAGGCGTGACGGGTCTCACCAACGCCATCACCATTCGCAGCGTGAAGATCGACAAGATCGAAAAAATGGAGATTGAAAAAGCGCTGGTGCTCTTTTCAGCAATCGACGACCGGGAGATTCATGTGAGCGTTACGGGCAACATTGTATCGTTAGTTGGAACTGTGAGCACGTTGTATGAAAAAGAACAGGCCGGCAGAATTGCCCAGAACACCCCGGGTGTGTTGGGCGTCGAAAATGAATTGGCGATCGAATGAAGCCTGCTGTGGTCCAGATGGTACCCAAATGTCCCGGGACGCCCAGTCCATAACCTCGAATGTCTTTTATGAAGACAACGACGGCTGCCATTTTTTTAATATTCTCTTGTCCCTGCGGGGCCTTGTTTTAGCAAGCTGCCATTATGCCTATACCCAACGGATCGCCCAATAAGACCGCGTTCACATCGGCAGGGAATACAAGCCTTATTTAACAAAAAACCGCCCCAACTTCCCTATTTTAGCGTTTTCATGACCCAAGAAAGTCTTTAATCGCCGAACTTGCGCAAACTTTCCTTTGTTAGCAACCGTATTGGTACTGAACAATTCCCCATACTTTTCGCATTCCCATGAAGATACTGTTACGCTATTTGAAGAATTATAAGTGGCTCATTGCCCTGGCCTTATTTCTCGCCGCCACCAGCCAGGTTTTTTCGCTGTTGGACCCGCACATCACGGGTAAGATCGTCGACAATTTTATTGAAAAGAAAAGCGTCCTGTCGCGCGCCGATTTTATAAAGGGTATTCTCTACCTGGTGGGCCTCGGCATCGGAGCAGCCATGGTTTCGCGGATTGCCAAAAATCTGCAGGATTATTTCACCAGCATCGTGGTCCAGAAACTGGGCGCCAAAATGTATGCCGACGGGCTCAAACATTCGCTGGAACTCCCCTACCAGACATTCGAAGATCAACGCAGCGGCGAAACACTGGGGATCCTTCAGAAGGTGCGAACCGATTCCGAGAAATTTATCACACAGTTTATCAGCGTGCTCTTTGCCAGCATCGTGGGGTTGATCTTTGTTACGATCTACTCGCTGAGCGTGAGCTTTAAAGTGACGCTGGTGTATTTTGCTTCCGTGCCCATCATCGCGCTCACCAGCTGGCTGCTGAGCCGCAAGATCAAAGTCGTTCAGAAAAGCATCGTGAAAGAAACCACCGCGCTGGCGGGCTCCACCACCGAATCGCTGCGCAACATCGAGTTGGTGAAAAGCCTCGGGCTGGCCAACCAGGAAATCGAACGACTCAACAACACGACCTATAAAATTCTCGGGCTGGAATTGAAGAAGGTGAAGTATGTGCGGGGCATGAGCTTCCTCCAAGGCACGACCGTGAACTTTATCCGCAGCGTGATGGTGGTCATTCTTCTGTTGCTCATCTTCGACAACGATATTTCGGCCGGTAAATACTTTACTTTTCTTTTCTATTCCTTCTTTCTTTTTGGGCCGCTGCAAGAATTGGGCAATGTGATCATCGCCTATCGCGAGGCCGAAGTTTCGCTTTTGAATTTCGATCGCATACTCAACCTCCCCAAAGAGGCCAAGCCGAAGAATCCCGAAACTGTCGGACAAGTAACGACGCTGAGCTTTAATGACGTGGGTTTCAAACATCAGTCGGCGAGCACGCATGCGTTGAATAATGTTTCGTTTTCTGTGCGGAGTGGTCAGACCATTGCTTTTGTGGGACCCTCGGGATCGGGTAAGACAACGCTGGTGAAATTGCTCGTGGGCTTATATCCTCCCAAAGAAGGCACCATCCTGTACAACGACATCCCCAGCACGAGTATCGATCTCAACGAGCTGCGCGAAAAAATTGGATTTGTGACGCAGGACACGCAACTGTTTTCGGGAACGATCCGTGAAAATTTATTATTCGTGCGCCCTTCCGCCACCGACGAGGAATGTTTAGAGGTCTTGCAAAGGGCGGCGTGTCAGTCGTTGCTGGCGCGGGCCGACAAAGGTTTGGACACGGTGATCGGTGAAGGCGGCGTAAAAGTTTCCGGGGGTGAGAAGCAGCGCCTTTCCATTGCGCGGGCATTGCTGCGCCAGCCGGATATTTTGGTTTTTGATGAGGCCACTTCTTCGCTGGATTCATTGACGGAAGAAGAGATCACGGAGACCATCCGCGACGTTTCCGAAATCAAAGATCAGATCACGATTTTGATTGCTCACCGTTTATCCACGATCATGCATGCCGACGAGATCTTTGTGCTGGAGCGCGGACATATTATTGAGTCCGGGAAACATGAAGAGCTGTTGAGTGAGAAAGGGCTTTATTATGCGATGTGGCGCCAGCAGATTGGGGAGAAAGTTACGGTGGATGCCTGAGGCTGCGACAGTCTGAAGACGGTCACCAGGATGGTTCCACATGGGCACGACGGGCACCGGCATATTTGGTATATTGTGATATCATAAAACCCACCAAATATGATCTCCAACAACCCATCCATCGATCGACGGAAATTTCTCCAGTCAAGCGCGCTGCTTGCTTCCGGAGCGTTCGGAGCAACCGTCTTACCGGCAGCTGTCATGGCCGGAGCCGGGACATCGTTTGAAGACAGGTCCAACATCATTGGTCCTATGGCAGGATATGCGCCACAGGTCGGCACGTTGGTGTCGATGATGTCGTGGATGCGGAATGTGATACTTTTCCCGGTTGCGGGCCTTACGGTCGAGCAGTTGGACTATGTGCACGATACGAGGGCGAACTCGATCGGCGCCATGCTCCTGCACCTGGCCGCGACGGAACGCTTTTATCAGCTGCATACTTTTGAGAACAAGAAATGGGGCGAATGGCCCGAAGCCGATGTGAAACGGTTTTCCGTCGCCAGTGAACTGGGCGATGAAGGCCGCAAGATCATCAAGGGAAATCCTCTGAAATATTATCTCAGCACGCTGGAAGAAGTCAGGAGCAACACGCTGGCGGAATTCAAGAAACGCGACGATGCATGGCTCATGAGTGTCGACAAGGAATGGTTCTGGGGACCCACCAACAATTACTGCAAGTGGTTTCACGTCTGCGAACATGAATCCAATCACAACGGCCAGATCAAATGGCTCAAGAGCCGGCTGCCAGGAGCCAAGGCTGGTAATGACTGAAACCACGGACACCTGCCTTCATACAATCTTCTTGCTTAAGAAAAACACGGTCATTCTTCCTTAAGTTTGGGAATCGTTAGGGTTGGCAATTTTTCGCCCCGCTGTTTCGCGACTTGAAAGTGAGACCATTTCTCAATTTCTTGTTCACCATAAAGGATCATTCTAACCTGGATGTCTTTCGTATCCATGTCGCCGACAAACATTTTTTGATGATCGGGCACATTCTCATAGCTGACTTTTAGTATCTCTTTTTGCTCGTATGTTGGGTTTTCGAGGTATTTGTCGTAGGCCTCGCGACAAATTTCCAGAGAAGACGGTATGCCGCTTAGTTTTCGCTGGATATCTCTTATCTCCAGTAGTTTCTGGTCAACCCTTACGGCATAGGACGCCGTCTCTATCTGAAAAGTACCTAATCCGTAAATATTAACTTTAGCGTTCCGGGGGATCTCCGTTAGAATCGTTCCGTTCGTTATTAATTCCTCCAGGCCTTTTAAATTTATCTCAAAAGATTCCCGTAGTCTGCTTATTTCGATGATGGAATCAGCAAAGACGTTCACTTTGACCAGCCAATATTCGTCGTCTGATCTATAAAACATGTTCACGCTATCGGCTCTGATCTTTTCAGGAAAAGGATCGCGTGGTGTCCTTTTGTGGTCCTTATAAATTATTCCGCCCCCGCTCTCGCCAATGCGAACGCCATTCACTATTTTTTGAGTGTATTGGTAAATGTTTTCCATGCGCGGATTCATTTCCTTTATAAGGAGCAGCACGTAATCGACAAAACTTTTACTGTCAAAAGTCCAGCTGCCCTTGCGAATAGCCCAGGCCCCTAATCCGTGAATGGATATCGCTTTGCTGTCGGGAACATTTAAAACTATCCAACCGCTTTTTACTTTTCTTTTAAAACTTTCCAGATCTTCAAAATTCCAACACTCCACCCGGCCATCTTCGTATACCTCCAAATCGACAAAGTAATAATTGCCATTGTGTATAATAGCAGGAATAGAAACGCCTTTAACGACCTGTTTCCGATATACCCTGGTTGAGGGTTTGATCATTTTATCTTTCTTAAAAAAATTGAAATTCATCTATGGATATTCTAACGAGGTTATTGCGGACGACCATTTCTTCTATTTTGGTATATACGGCCCACCCGTCTCACCCCACCCCCACTTGGGCATGGGCTCATGTTCCTGTATGGGATTTTCGGTTGTATTTGAATTGAGGACGGCCAACCGGCTGCCCCATTCCAGATAGCCCACCAGTGACGACCGGAACTCGGGATCGTCGGGCAAGCCTACTTCATCCGCGGTTTCGAGCAGTAGGGCAATCCAGCGTTTTCTTTTTTTATCGTCGAGTTGTTTGCCGATGTGATGGGCCACCATGTTGGCATGACTTCCGTGGTCGCCTTCGGTGTAGGCTTTGGGGCCGCCAAAAACTTCGGCCACGAAGTGGGCCACGTGTTTGGAATGTTCAGGGGACATGTTGGCAAAGACGGGGCCGAGTAGTTCGTCTTTCAGCACTTTTTTATAGAAGGCGTCGAAGAGGTTTTCGAAGGCGCTTTGTCCTCCGGCCCATTGGAAAAGAGTTGGGATGTTGGGGGTGTTGGTCATGGGATAGTCAACGGAATGGGCGGGGGTTTTGTTGGGGCCGGCGACAGCCCGGTGATCGATTCCCACCCATGGCCACCTAAAACGCTTTGCCGTGGCGACCGCAATCGCGCTACCATCTGAACTCCAGGAGCTAAAATCCGTCTTCTGGATTCTAGCTCCTGGATTCTGACGGCCGCACCCTAATATTTAACCACTTTCACACTCTTCTGCGAAGCACCTTCCGAGATCTGGATGCAATACACGCCCGCAGGCTGTCCCGACAGATCGAGGGTCACGCTTTCGCCGGTGGTGCGCAACTCTTGTACTGCGTTGCCGCTGAGGTTGAGGATGCGCAATGTGCGGTGGGCGGCGGCTGGGAAGTCGACCTGGACGAGGCCACGGCTGGGGTTCGGGTAGAGCTTGCCAACGAGTGCTTCTTCCACGCCGGTGACGATAGCCGTTTCGAAGGCTTTGGCGTTGGAATACGTCTCACCGTAGTCGTTAGCGGCTGCAACCCGGTAGATATACGCCGTGTTGGATGCTGCCGTTCCGTCGCGATAGGTCGTGGCGTTGGCCGGGGCGGTGCCGATCATTGAGAAGACGCCATTTGTACCGGCGCGCTCGACGATGTACTGGGTTTCGTCCGAAGTGTTATCCTGCCAGGTCAGCGACGGCGCACCCGACAGCGCAGCCGTTATGCTTGTCAATACCGGTGCTTTGGGGGCCGCCGGCATGGCGGTATAGGTGACGTGGAAAATACGGGGCCCGGTGTCGTAGTTTCGGACTAAATACAAGAGCGATGTGGGTGACAAAGACAACACCTCCAGGTCGCCGTCGCGGCTGCCGTAGGCCAGCGTCGTGAAGCTGTTGTCGAGTTTACCCGAGGGGAACATCCG